>ENA-OPWH01002161-OPWH01002161.1-human-gut-metagenome-genome-assembly--contig:-NODE-2161-length-11197-cov-2.302280_pt1 | contig 11197 bp, 9 predicted proteins | sample MGYA00241506_ERZ502004 | MGnify/ENA primary metagenome ERZ502004 (study PRJEB25962, sample SAMEA2043049) | human gut metagenome | biome: human gut; feature: human-associated habitat; material: faeces... | reverse complement strand
TTGCCGTTCATTAAGTACCAGCGTGCTTCAACGGTCTGCTTAAGAATTGGCAATCGTGTCCAAATCCATATACATTTTTGATGGGATATCTACGACCTTATCCCTATATAATCTCATTCGTAGTCAGGCAAATTCAGTAACTTTAGACTCAAGTCTATTAGTTTCTGCCTTCCGGATGAATTCATAATCCGCACCTTGCCTTTGTGGTCGTCAGTGCGCAGCAGGCCTTGTACTTTGAGGCGGCGCATGAGTTCGCGGGAGGTTCCAAGGCTGCCATCGATCAGATGGATGTCACGGTCCCCAAGGAAATGGCGGAGTTCTTTTTTCAGGAACGGATAGTGCGTACAGCCAAGAACGATGGATTCTGTGTCGTCGGTCAGGACTGGTGATAGCTTTTCTGCGAAATAATCGTCCAATTCCTGTCCATCCAGATCGCCATGCTCGACGAACTCCATCAATCCGTCACACTGGACTGGAACGATATCTGCCTGCTCCCGATACTTTGCCAAAAGGTTCTGAAACTTCTCCTGTTTGAGTGTCATCGGGGTTGCCATCACTAAGATTCTGCCTCCATGACTTTCCGTCACGGCTGGTTTCACGGCTGGTTCGATTCCCACGATTGGAAGCTCCGGATATGTATTTCGCAGCAAACGTACGGCTGCGCTTGTCGCTGTGTTGCAGGCAACTGCTAATCCTTTGATTCCCATATCCAGCAGTTTTTCTACCACTGCAAATGTCAAATCCCGGATTTCCGCCTGCGGCTTTACACCATAGGGTGCATGCAGGGAATCTCCATAATATATAAAATCTTCCTTCGGCATCAATTTTATGGCTTCGCGCAGGACGCTTAATCCGCCAAGCCCCGAATCCATAAATCCGATTGGGAGTTTTTGTTTTTCCTGTAATTTGTCTGTTTCTGACATGTTATAACCTTCTTGTCATATTTAATGTTGCGACACGAAGCGTGATGGTTTACGCACGCTTTATTCATTTGCATTGCCACGCCCATTCTACCACAGATACCTATACTTGTACAAACGAAAAATCGCAAGGCATATATGGATCAGTCCTTACGCCTTGCGATTTTATCAATATTTGCAGGCAATGAGCTTCTGAGTCAAAAGATATAGCTTACGTTGATTGCCCTAAAATGTACAATTGCTTTTTATTTGGTTGTATCCGTGCTGCGGATCTTATCCCTTACCGGGAATATCATGGATGGCGATACCGAAAGCTCATCAATTCCCATCTTCAGGAAGGTTTCTGTGAGAGTTGTATCGGCTCCAAGCTCGCCGCAGATTCCGACCCAGCAGCCTTCCTTATGTCCATTGTCGATCACCATCTGAATCATACGTAAGATTGCAGGATGGTGGGAATCGTAGAAATCATCCAGTTTCGGATTCTGACGGTCAATCGCCAGCGTATACTGTGTCAGATCGTTCGTTCCGATGCTGAAGAAATCAACTTCTTTCGCAAGCTCTGCACTCATCATAACTGCGGCCGGTGTCTCGATCATGATACCCTGCTCGACATCTCCATACGGAAGTCCCTGTGCATCTAACTCGGCTTTCACTTCGTCCACGATTGCATGAATCTTCTGCACCTCTGCCACGGAAATGATCATCGGATACATGACACCGATATTTCCATAATAGCTTGCACGGAAGATTGCGCGAAGCTGTGTCTTGAAGATTTCCGGCTGTGTCAGGCAGATACGGATTGCACGATAGCCCATTGCCGGGTTATCTTCCTTATCCAGATTGAAATAATCCACCTGCTTATCTGCACCGATATCCAGTGTACGGATAATGACTTTCTTGCCTGCCATATTCTCCGCAACTGTTTTATATGCCTGAAACTGTTCTTCTTCTGTTGGAAATGTATTGCTCTCTAAATACAGGAACTCGCTTCGGAAAAGTCCGATGCCCTCTGCATCATTCTGCAGGGCAGATGCCACATCCGCAACACCACCGATGTTCGCGTACAGCTTGATTTTCTTTCCATCGAGTGTGATATTTTCCTTGCCCTTCAGTTCCTGCAGCAAGCGTTTCTTCTCTTCAGCTTCCTGCTTCTTACTCTCGTATTCTTTCACAACATCATCGGTTGGCTCTACATAGACACTGCCATTGTAACCATCGACAATTGCGAATTTGCCGTCGACATTTTCCTCGAATTTAACACCGATCAGTGCCGGAATATTCATCGTCCGCGCCAGAATCGCTGTATGGGAATTCGTTGAACCATGTCTTGTCACAAACGCAAGCACCTTCGACTTGTCAAGCTGCACCGTCTCACTCGGTGCCAGATCATCTGCCAGCAGAATCACCGGTTCGTCACCATCTAATACACTATCTTTCTTTCCCTGCAGAATCTTCACAACGCGATTGGAAATATCTTTTACATCCGCGGCACGTGCTTTCATATAATCATCGTCCATCGCCGCGAACATGTTCGAGAAATTATCACCTGTCGTTGCAACCGCATACTCGGCATTGATTCCCTGATTCTCGATCATGTGTGTGATTGCTTCCACATAATCAAGATCATCCAACATCATCTGATGTACATCAAATATCATCGCATTGACTTCTCCGACTTCCACCAGTGCTTTTTCGTAGAGTGCCTGTAACTGCTCCTTTGCGGTTTCCTTTGCCTCTTCAAATCGTTTTATTTCTGCGGCTGTGTCCTCGATCTTTACACGTTTGACAGTACTTTCATCCTTGTTATATACGGAGATCCGACCGATTGCAATTCCGCCAAATACACTTTTTCCTTTTAATTCCTGCATACTCTCACCCGGCTGTATAAGACCTTCCCTTTCTTCGTACATCAATTACAGATTCTCGTTCATAAATGCGGAGAGTGCTGCGATTGCCTCATCTTCCTGTTCACCGTCTGCCTGCAGGATCACTTCCTGTCCCTGCTTTGCGCCAAGGCTCATAACGCCCATGATACGCTTTGCGTCAACGCTTCTTCCGTCCTTTGCGATCGTTACCTTGCAAGGATAAGCGGCTGCGAGCTTTACAAGCTGTCCGGCTGGTCTTGCGTGGATTCCCTGTGCATCTGTGATTACATAACTAAACTCTTTCATAATTTTATTCTCCTTTTCTTTTATGGTTATTCCAACATCTATGTTTTCTTTTCGAGTTGCGTATACTACACATTCTACGCAGACGCGCTCTCGCTCACTTCCACACGCAGCGGACACTAAATTCACGTCAAACACGTTTGCCGTTCATTAAGTGCCGACGTGTTCCAATGGTCTGCTTTAGAATTGTGTAGTGTCCCGCAACTCTATCAACAATATTAGATTTTACAATCCTATATAAAAATCATATGATATAAAATTCTTCGGTCGTGTGACCTTATATTATGCAACTACTTTCTTCTTTAATACTCCGAGCAGGAGTGCGGAGATGATACTTCCGACTACCAGTGCGAGAAGATACATTGCGGCGTGTCCGACAACCGGGAATACGAAGATTCCACCGTGAGGCGCCATCAGTGTACAGTTAAACGCTGCGGAAAGTCCGCCAGCGACACCTGCACCAACCACACATGCCGGAATGACATGTAACGGATCGGCTGCGGCGAATGGAATTGCTCCCTCTGTGATGAAGGAAAGTCCCATAACGAAGTTTGTAGGACCTGCCTTGCGTTCCTGCTCTGTAAACTTGTTCTTGAACAATAAGGATGCGATTGCAATTGCGATTGGAGGAACCATACCTCCGATCATAACCGCTGCCATGATATCATAATTTCCGGCTGCAATCTGCGCGGTACCGAATACATACGCTGCCTTGTTGACCGGGCCACCCATATCGACTGCCATCATCGCGCCGAGCAATGCTCCAAGCAGGATAATATTTGCGCCACTCATGTTCTTCAAGCCATTGTTCAAAGCTGTATTGATAAATCCGACAACCGGTTCAATCACATACACCATACCTGCTCCGGTAATCAGCAATCCAAAGACCGGGATCAGCAGGATCGGCACCATTCCTTCCAGTGCAGAAGGAAGCTTCGAGAAAATCTTCTTCAGCAGCAATACAACATAGCCTGCTATAAATCCGGCAGCCAGTGCGCCGAGGAATCCGGACTTTCCATTTGCTGCAATGGCACCACCTAAGAAGCCAAGTGCAAGTCCCGGACGGTCCGCGATACTCATTGCGATAAATCCGGCGAGAATCGGCAGCATAAAACTAAATGCCACGCCACCAACCTGAGCCTTCAAGAAATAAGCAACCGGCGTCAATGTGCCGAAGTTACTCTTTACATCCGCAACAGAACCATACTTATCAATCAGATACTGCGGAACGTGGTTTAAGTCAACGAGCAATCCATCAATCAGGAATGCAAGCGCGATCAGAATACCACCGCCAACGACAAATGGTAACATATGCGATACACCGTTCATCAGATGCTTATAAATCTGGTGTCCGACACTTTCTTTGCCCTCGGTCTCTTTGCTTTCGGCTGCATCACCGCCTGCTTCATAGACAGCTGCTTTGCCTTCGGCTGCTCGTGTCAGTAATTGTTCTGCCTTATTGATACCATCTGCCACCTTGCAGATGATCACCTTCTTGCCGTGGAAACGATCCATCGGCACCTGCGTATCTGCAGCTACGATGATCGCATCTGCTTCTTTGATTTCTTCTGCAGTCAATACATTCTTGGCTCCGCCGGAACCTCTGGTTTCTACCTTGATTGCGTAGCCCAGCTCCTTTGCTTTCTTCTCCAATGCTTCGGCAGCCATATAAGTATGTGCGATTCCGGTCGGGCATCCCGTTACTGCTAAAATCTTCTTTGTTGCTTCTGAGATAGTCGGAATCTCTTCCTGCTTGGCATCACCTTTTTCCGCCTTGTCAATGATACTTAAGAATTCATCTACTGTCTTCGCGGATTTCAATGCATTCGTGAAATCCTCGTCCATAAGAAGCACGGATAATTTGCTCAGTACATCGAGATGTACATTGTCTGCGGTATCCGGTGCTGCGATCAGGAACAGCAGATGTACCGGCTCGCCATCCAACGAATCGAAATCCACACCATCCGGAATCACCATCGCTGCAAGTCCTGCCTGCTTCACCGCAGCGGACTTACAATGCGGAATCGCAATTCCTTCTCCGATTCCGGTTGTTCCTTCTTCCTCTCGTGCATACACACCTTTCTTGTATGTTTCCACATCGGCAATCTTACCGCTTTCTGCCATCAAAGCAACTGCGCGATCCAATGTCTCTTCCTTTGAGCTTACCTTAGCGCCAAGGTAAATGCTCTTCTTGTCTAACAAATCTGTAATTTGCATACGCAACCCCTCCTTTATCATTTTTTGCCGAAGGTCTTTACATACAAGCCTTCGACTTCTTCCTTCGTTGCAAGCTCTTCCGAAAATGCACTCGCACTTCCGGTACATACACCCATTTCAAATGCGTTTCTATAAGCATCTGCTCCGCCATCTGTAATCAGATATCCGGCAATAAATCCGGCGACCATCGAATCTCCGGCACCGACGGAATTTTTCACTGTGCCCTTTGGAGCCTCTGCCCGGTACTCACTTCCGTCCTCCGCAAGTAATACCGCGCCATCCCCTGCCATGGATACAAGCACATTTCTGGCTCCCTGCTCCTGCAGCTTCTTCGCATATTTGCATACATCGTCTTTGTCTTTGATCTCCACACCGAAGATCTCGCCGAGTTCGAAATTATTCGGTTTGATCATAAACGGCTTATATGGAAGCACATTCACCAGAAGATCTCTTGTCGCATCTACAACGATCTTCAACTTCTTGTCCTGCAGACGCTTCATGATATCCATATACGCGGACTGCGGCAAGCTCTCCGGAATCGAACCTGCCAGAACAAGGATATCGCCCTCCTGCAAGGTCTCTAACTTCTGATATAACAGTTCCAATGCATCCGCGGAAATCTTCGGTCCCTGTCCGTTGATCTCGGTTTCCTCCTTCGCGCGGATCTTGACATTGATTCGTGTCATGCCTGCATCTAACTCAATAAAATCGCTTTCCACACCTTTTGCCTTCAACATGGATTTCAAAACCTCTCCGGTAAATCCGGCCGTAAATCCAAGTGCCTGATTCTCAAATCCAAGATTCTTCAATACCATGGATACATTGATTCCTTTTCCACCCGGCAGAATCTTCTCGCCGCTGGTACGGTTGACATATCCAAGATTCACACAATCCAGATCCTGCACATAGTCGAGAGACGGATTAAATGAAACAGTGTAAATCATACGCTCACCTCCGTGATATTCTTTATTCCTCTGTACTCATTATTTTCAATCTTCGTTGTAATTATCCTTGCAGACTTGAATTCCGCAAAACTTATCGAACAAATCTCGCCGAATTTGCTGCTGTCACACAGCACATAGCGCTCCTTCGTCTTCTGCATGGATTTCTTCTTCACCATTGCTTCTTTGACATCCGGTGTTGTAAATCCGTTGCCCTTCGTCACGCCGTTCGCACCCCAGAAGCCTTTCGTGAAGTTATATTTATCCAAGGAGATAATTGCTTCTTCTCCAACGATTGCTTCTGTGACCGGCTTGAACTCACCGCCAAGGATATATGTCGTATAGCCTTTCTGTGACAAATGCTTTGCATGTGCAAATGAGTTTGTGACGAATATCACATTCTTCGCTGTGATATAGTCAATCATCAGCTCGGTTGTCGTTCCGGCATCCATATACACCACATCCTGATCCTTGATCAATGCTGCCGCATATCTGGCAATCTCAATCTTTTCTTCCCGGTTGATCTCCTTCCGGTATTCCACCGCATCGTCCTTCACATGGAAGCTTCCGCCGATTGCCATCGCACCGCCATGTACCTTCACCAGTCTGCCTTCCTTATCCAGTGCGTTCAGATCCCGCCGGATCGTGGACTCGGAAATATCAAGAAGCTGCATCAGTTCCTGTACGGAAACGCTGTGTCTTTGTTCTACTGCTGCAAGTATCGCCTGCTGTCTTTCTTCTCCTAACATGTTTCTCCTTTCTGTCAAAATCGTTCATTTTGTTTCATTTTCGTTCAACTTTTCTATATAGTAACGCCATTTTCCGTCATTGTCAATCATTTTCTTTCATTTTTCTCCAATTTTCAGTCAATTTTCCAATCAAATTCCGTCAAAAGTCACATACCATGTAATATGCCCAAATTACCGGCATAAAAAACAGGACAGCTGACTGTAAATCAACTGTCCTACATGCATTTATACTGTGTTGTTATTACGCCATCTGCGTCTGAAACAGCGTATCGATCTCTTCTTTCGTTGCAAGCTCCTCGGAAAATGCACTGGCACTTCCGGCACAGATACCAAGCTTCAACGCATACTCATAATCGTCACGCTCGATATAACCTGCCAGGAATCCGGCAAGCATCGAATCACCGGCACCGACAGAGTTCTTCACCTGTCCCTTCGGTGCGGCTGCGCGAATCACTCTGCCATCCTCTGTCACAAGGACTGCACCCTGATACGACATGGAGACGAGCACATTTCTCGCGCCACGCTCCTGCAGCTGCTTCGCATACACCTCTGCCTGATCCATCGTTGTTACTTCCACACCGAACAGGTTTCCAAGCTCGGTACGGTTTGGCTTAATCAAAAATGGGTGATACGGAAGAACATTCGTGAGCAGTTCTCCGGTCGCATCCACGATAATCTTGTTGTTATTATATTGCAGCATCTGCATGATGTCCATATACGTTGTCTTGGACATACAGTCTGGCAGGCTGCCTGCAAGTACCAGATAATCATCCTGATCCAGATATCCAAGCTTCTCATAGAGCTCTGCGATATCCTCGCTCTTGATCTCCGGTCCCTGTCCGTTTACCTCTGTCTCATCGCCACAGCGCATCTTGACATTGATACGCGTCAGTCCATTTGCAATATCAATAAAATCCGCGTTCATATCACGCTGCATCAACAGCGCTTTCAAAGCTTCCCCGGTAAATCCCGATGTAAAGCAGATTGCCCGGTTATCGATACCGAGATTCTGCAGTACGATGGATACGTTGATGCCCTTGCCGCCCGGCAGAATCTTCTCACCTGTCGTACGATTCACCTGGTTGCGTTCGAATTCCGTCAAATCCAGAATATAATCCAGCGACGGGTTAAATGTAACTGTATATATCATATTTTTCCCTTTCTCTCTATGCGTAGATCCCGAACCAATACATTAATTTTATAATACCCTATTCCCCGCGTGATTGTAAATGTTTTTTTATCTATACATTCCGGGAATTCCTATACGCTTTTGTCACTCCTTTACGGACAGTATAATTACCATCACTAAAATACATGCCATACCTACCAGATCCATCGTCGTCATGACCGTTCCAAGCCACAACACGGAAAAAAGTGTTGCCGAAACCGGTTCCACGCTGGAGATCATGCTGGCACGCACCGGGCCGATGTCATGTACTCCCTGCAGGAATAACAAAAACGACATCATCGTTCCGATCAAAACCATCGCCGCAACTGCTAATATTCCATGGAAATCGAGATGCACCGGAATCGTCCATACCTTGACGATACAGCTATATACCACGCCACAGATCAGCATGCCATAGCCAACGACCGGCTGACTGCCCCATTTTTTTAGCATCCGCTCCGGAAGCAGGGTATACATGCAGAACCCAAACGCCGCAAGCAATCCCCACTTCAGTCCCTCTTTCGAGATACTCATCTGATGGATATTTCCATGCGTTGCGATGAGAAAAGTACCGCCAACCGCCAGAAGCACCGCCACAATCTCGCGAAACTTCGGCGGACGCAATCTGCGTACACAGGATATGATCAGCACCATCACCGGTGCCAGATACTGCAGTGCCGTTGCAATCCCGGCGTTCGTATGATGAATGGCTTCCAGATATGCATACTGACACAAGCCCACGCCGAAAATCGCAAACAGGATGATTCCGAAGAAATCCCGTGTCGATTTGAATATATCAAATGCCGCTTTTCGCTCGCGGATAATATATGCAATTGTGAGGATCACACCGGTGACAAGCATGCGCATACAGGAAAGCCATGCCGTGTTGATGTTGTAGTGCGAAAACAAAAACTGTCCGCAGGCACCCGAAAATCCCCACGAGATTGCGCCAACCAGTACGCACAGCACACCGCGCAGCTGATTCCCATGTGTACCCTCATCATAATTTCTTCGTTTACTCATTGCTGATTTACCAGAACAGCTTTGATCTCGTCCACATTCGCATATCCGTTTTTCTCCATGATATACTTCAAAGCCTCCTGTATATCCTCCTCTGTCAGGATAATCTGCTTGCTCTCCTCTGTTACGACCGTACAGCCGCCCTTCATATCACAGCATCTGCCACTACAATTATTCTTCTGTATATTTTTCCGGCTGATCGCACCGATTTCCTCGAGCGTATTGATCATGCGGTACACGGTCGCAATTCCAATGCTGTTGTCTCGCTTATGCGCCAGAAAATAAACTTCCTTACAACAGGTATATTCTTCATTTGCAATAATGTCGACGATCAGCTTGCGCTGCTCTGTCAGACGATATCCATGTTCCTTGAGTGACGCAAGAATCTCTTCCTTACTGCTTGCTACCTGTCTGATTGGTTCCTGATCGTTCATTCTGTCACCTCTTTCGATTCTATTTCATTCTTTTTATTTGCGCTCTTTAATTTTTTGACGGTACTCTGGTACAAGATTACGGATAATGTCGTTCCGATCGTCCACCCGACCGGCCATGCAAGCCAGATTCCGGTGCTGCCCCATTCCCTTGAGAAAAGCGCGGCTAAGATCACACGCAGAAACAGATCCAGAAATGTTGTAACCATAAACTGCTTCATTGCTCCAACGCCCCGCAGGACACCGTCCGTAATCAGCTTGACCGACACCACAAAATAAAATGGTGCTAATATATGCAGGAATTCAACACCGACCTTCTTCGCCTCGATACTGTTTTCATCCATGAAAAGCTGCACCAGACTGCCGCTGCACGTAAGATACAATATTACAACCGGCACGCATGTAAGAAAGATCAGCTTCAGTGCTGCCTTGCAGCCCTGACTGATTCGTTCAATCTTCTGTGCACCAAGATTCTGTGCCGCAAAATTCGAGACGCCGTTTCCAAGCATCGTAAATGTCGTGATGACCATGTTATTGAGCTTCACGGCTGCCGCATATCCTGCGATCACGTCTGAGCCGAAGCTGTTGATGATACTCTGGATGATGATATTTCCGATTGACACGAAGCCCTGCTGCAGGGTACTTGGTATCGCGATCTTCAGCATCTTACCGAAGATTTCTCCGGAGAATACCTGCACCTTCTGATGTCCTTCGTGTTCATCCTTGATCTTACGCAGCCGGAGCAGCACAACGATCACGGACAGGATACAGCTTACGCCCTGGCAGATAAATGTCGCCCACGCGACACCTGCCACGCCCATATGAAAGCTCTTTACAAACAGGATATCTACAAATACGTTCGATACCGATGAAAAAGCTAAGAATATAAACGGTGTTTTCGAGTCTCCGAGTGCCGAGAATATACCGGTTGCAATGTTATAGAAGAACAAAAATACAAGTCCGCCGGTATACACGTCCAGATACAGCTTGGAATCTGCAAATATATCTGCCGGTGTGTGTATCAGATGCAGCAATGCGCCGCCCGCAAAAAGTCCGGTCAGTGTCAGAATCAGACACAGCACCGCCGAATATATAAACGTCGTATAGACGGTCGTCTTCATCTTCCGGTAATTCTTCGCCCCGAAAAACTGCGCCGCAATGACGGAACACCCCATGTTGCAGCCAAATGCAAACGCCATATAAATCAATGTAATCTCATAAGAATTTCCCACGGCTGCAAGTGCATTTTTACCAACATATTTTCCTGCGACCAGACTGTCTGCAATGTTGTAAAGCTGCTGGAAAATGACGCTTCCAAGTAACGGAATGCAATACCTCCACAATACACGCTCCGGTTTCCCTACTGTTAAATCCTTATTCATCGTTGCCGCACCGTATGTCCGGTACGCCTCGCCTCCTTTTTACTCTGTTTCCGAATCATGGCAAACCAGTTTATCTATCTACAAAACTACATCCGCTATGAGATAATTTTGTATATACGTCTGGATGAGTTTCCATAATATATGATGTATTGAAACTAAGAAGTACTAGATGTTCTGATTTATGTGTTTCTACCGCACGCA
>ENA-OPWH01002145-OPWH01002145.1-human-gut-metagenome-genome-assembly--contig:-NODE-2145-length-11267-cov-1.946664_pt1 | contig 11267 bp, 8 predicted proteins | sample MGYA00241506_ERZ502004 | MGnify/ENA primary metagenome ERZ502004 (study PRJEB25962, sample SAMEA2043049) | human gut metagenome | biome: human gut; feature: human-associated habitat; material: faeces... | reverse complement strand
AAGTTACAGTATGGTTTTGAGATATGATTAAACAAAATATAGGATAAAAAATCAGTGAACATTTTTAATATAAATCAAAAATTAAGGAGAGTTGAATTTTGAAAAAGGGTAAAAATTTGCGTAGCGTTAATACTGACGGAGGGGTGAATTTGCAATTCAAACTTTTGTCGGCAATCGGAATTATCATTATAGTTTCCGGACATTGTTATCATGGCGGAATGGAACTTGCTTATAACTGGTTCCCGCCGTATTCGTATAATTTGGCATTGTTTGTGTTTATATCGGGATATTTTTACAAAACCGATTATGAAGAAAATGTCGGAAAATACATATGGAAACGAACAAAGCGGCTTCTTATTCCTGCGTATTTGTGGAATATATTTTACGGTGGTATGGTTGCATTTCTCGGTTTGTTTGGATTTACTATAGGTGCAAAGCCTGATTTATACAATCTTTTTGTTATGCCGTTTGTTGACGGTGAGGCTTTTCAATATAACCTCGGTTCATGGTTTGTGTACCCGCTGTTTTTGGTTTGCATAATAAATGTGCTGTTCAGAAAATTTTTGAAACTTATTCATCTTGACAATGAATTTATAGTTTTGATAGTGTATCTCGCAATCGGAATGATAGGAATTAACACTGCACTAGAAAATCCGACTGCAATTAACGGTATAGTGAAACTTCTTGTCAGAACAATGTTTTTCCTGCCGTGTTATGAATTTGGTCGCTTTTATAAAGCTGTGCTTGAAAAGAAAGACAATCTCAATGTTGCGTACTTTGCAATTATATTTGCTGTACAGCTGATACTTTTAACTTTTTGCAAAGATTTGGAGTACACTCCGTCATCATTTACTAAATTTAACAACGGTTTTATAATTCCGTATATCTCGTCAATCACAGCAATTGCATTTTGGCTGAGAGTTTCAAGATTACTTGTACCTGCCATAGGAAACAGCAAGCTTGTAAGGCTTATAGCTGACAACACATACGGAATTATGGTAAATCAGCTTGTAGGTTTTATGTGTCTAAAATTTGTATTCTACGGATTAAGCCGCATTACTTCAGGCTCATTGTTTGGTGACTTTAATGTTGCATCATTTAAATCAAGTATATGGTACTACTATCTTCCAAACGGTTTGCAACAGTGGGCTTTTGTATATCTTATATTTGGTCTGTTTGTACCGATATTAATTAGCATTATTTTAAATAAAATCTGTCATATTGCACAAAAAATGCATAATAAAATTTGTAACAAATAATATCTAAAAATCATTGTGCTTATATTCTTAATATGTTAAAATATCTTATAAGATAAATAGATGACTAGTAAATATAAAAGTAGATAAGTCCGATGGTTTAATTGTTCTTTTAACTGAAAATTGTATTAATAATATTTGGCATAACAAAGGACGATTTCTTTATGAAACACAAGAGACAAAAAGCCCTAGTACAAGTCTTTTTGATTATTATGCCGGTGCTATAACTTATAGTAAGGTTACTTATCCGAATGAAACATATTATACTTGGCAGTCGGAAGGAACAGAAAATGAACTTCGTATGGGTTGCTACAAGCACTAAGTAAAACAAAGGTGGTATTCTGATGAAAAATTTTTTATGTTTAATTTTAGCGTTGTCAAGTATATTTGTTTTTACTTTATTTGGATGTACAAACGATAAAAGCAAGCCAATTTCACAAAACGCACTAATTGATTATTCAAACGATATGCAGATAACATATTTGTGTAGCGGTGGTGGCTCTTCGATTCCTGCAACAAAATCAGACACTGGATATTATTATATTGGTGATGACAGAATAATTATTTATATCGATAGCAAAACACAGAAAGCAACTCCGCTTTGCGCAAAACCTGATTGTATGCACAATGATCCTGATACTTGTGATGCATATGTAAATTCATCAGAAAACATATCGCAGGATTCACTATGGGGATCACTTGGAACGGCAATTCAGTATTATCAGGGTTATTTGTATATGGTTTGCGGTGAATATGATAAAAGTATGATTGAATATAATACCTATTTGATGAAAATGGATAAGGACGGAACAAACAGACAAAAAGTCACCGATTATTTTGATAGTCCATTCACAAATTGGTTTATTCATCAAGGCTACTTTTATTACACCTCGGACTCTTCTGTTCTCAGAATACCGCTCACGAACCCAAAATCAAGCCCAGAAGAGGTATACAAAGCTCAGCATTTTATCAAGGATAACGAAAATACATATTCTTCGTTCTGTGCATATAAGAATTATATTTATTTTCAGGTTGACGAGCTCGACGAAGAAGGAAACGGTATTGGCAGACAGACTATTTGCCTAAATCTTGATACAATGAAAAAATCTTTTCTTAAGATCGGCAAGAACAACGCATCTTTTTCTGCGTTTGCGGGGGACAGTATGATTATGTATTATTCCGATGGTAATGAAAAAGTGTATGTAAAGGCAGATTTAGAGGGCAATAATTGCAAAAATATATTTTCACAAAAAAGCAACGAAATTCAATCAATAACAGGCGATGGAACATATTACTATTTTGATAATAGTTTTCAAGTCGCAAATGGTTCATCAAAAGAACAGAAGATAACTGTTTGTGATGAAAACTTAAAAGAAATCGACACATTTAAATTGCCAAATATGGATACCAAAACATACAACTTTTTTGCCCCTCAGGACGAAAATTGTTTCCTATTTGAATGTTTTAACGAGAAAGATGAACGTTGCCTTGTTATGGCGGATAAAAGTCAGATTGGAACAATTGGCGGAAATACTATAAAATTCAAAGAACTGTGCAAACTCAAGTGGGCTGATGATAAAAATAACAACGATGCTGTTGCAAGGTAATTATTATGAGAATATTTTTTTGTGAACTATATAAGTTACTGTCAAAAAAGATTTTTATAATATGTCTTGTTGTCGCCTTATGTATAAATGCTTTTACATTGATATATTCATCTGCCGAAAATTATAATGACAGAACTAAGCATAATAACATAGAGTATTATAATTCTTTAATTAAAAACTGTAACTCTTCGAAAAAAGCAAGTGAATATTTAAAAAAAGAGTTGGATATTATCAATGAAAGGTTAACGGAGAATAGTACCGATAAGGATGCACTTGTTGAAAAAATGACTCTTTTGAACGACCTTATCTCACAGCAAAATTACATAAACAGATATGATGATTTCATAAATAATATGCAAATAAGGGCGGATAATCAATTGTCCTTTTCCATATTTGCAGAACCCGATAGTTTTGCTTATAATAATATACAACAAACACCCCTGGATTTTCAGCATCTAAAGGGTGTTGAGTTATATGCAGGCAACAATACATTTGCAGAAAATGCAACGCAGTTTCAAATAACAGATTATCTGATGATTGTACTTGTTGCCTTAACTTGTATATTGCTTTTTTACACAGAAAGGGAAAATGGATTGTATCCCCTAGTTCGTAGTACAAAAAACGGAAGAACATCAACAATAGTTGCAAAACTGTTTGCAGTGATAGCTGTTACTGTCGTTACAACTATCCTTTTCTACTTATCGAATATACTGATAACAGGAATATACTTTGGCTTTGGAGATATGAGCAGGTACATTCAGTCAATAGGGATCTTTATGAATTGTTCCCTAAAGATTAGTATTTTTGAATATTTAATTCTTTGGATATTAGGGAAGACCCTAACTTTGTGTGCATTTTCATTGTTGTTTTCCTTTTGTTTCACAGCTGTGAAAACTTCAGCGAAAATTTACGGAATTATTGTTGTATTTTTAGCCGTTGAAATTACTGCAAACCTTTTTATTGAGGGTGCATCGGCATTTTCATTCTTTAAATATGTAAATATTGTTTATTTCCTGTCAAACAACAACTTGTTCGGTGAGTACTTGAATGTAAATATATTTTCAAATCCTGTCAATATAATCATGGTATGGACGGTGGTTGTAACAACCTTAGCTTTGGTCGGCTTTTTTGGCAGTGTGACAGCATTTACAAAAACATCTCAAATATCGAAAAAATCTTCAATAATTTCCGCCATTGCAGAATTTCTTCAAAAACATTATAGAATTCGAGGAAGTGTAAAAATATACAGCGGAGAGGCATACAAGCATTATAAAATCTCCTTTGCAATGGTTATTCTTATAATTCTTGTGTTGTTTGCAGTATCTAATTTGAATGATGATTTATCAATTCGTTTCAACGATGCAAGCGAAAGTGCTTATTGTGACTATATGGAGGATGTTGAGGGTGTAATTGATTCCGATACAGAGAATTATCTTGCAAAGGAACAACAGTATTTTGATGACCTTGAAACTGAGCGGAATGAGATTTTTAGTGATAAAAACCTGAGTGAAACGGAGAAAAGAAATAAATCAAGTTATATAGACGCATTATTCCGGACTAAGGGTGAAGCATTTAATAGAATATTGGAACAAAAATACTATGTTCAAATTAAAGCAGAGGAAATCGACGAAGAACCTGCTTTTGTTAATGAATTGGTGTGCAAGCGATTAACAGAGGATACATACAGGGAATGGCTTTATTTTACTATTCTTATGGCGGTCATAATCTTTTGTTCATCTAACATATTTGCTTGTGAATACAAAAATTCAATGGTCAATTTAATACGCAGTAATCGTTATGGCAAAGGAAAATTAATAATGATAAAACTATTTACTGTTATGTTTACCTCGCTCTTATCCTTTACATTGGTGTACTTACCATACTTCATCAATTTTATTTCTACTTTTGGAACTAAAATTTTTGATATACCTATTGCGTTTATGTCTGATTATAATCTGCTAACTTCCTCGGTAACAGTGGGAGAATATATAGCGATTTTGTGTATAGTCCATCTTGTTGTGACATTAACTGCTACTACTGTTATATTTATGTTGTCAATGTTGCTTAAAAACAATATTATGACGATGATAGTTACCAGCGGAATTATTCTGATACCTTGTCTTGTTGCTATGGAACTTACTGACGTGAGAATGGTAACAGCTTTTCAAAATAATATTTGGCAAACTGTGGTGACAGTTATAGTAATGGTATGTTTGATTTTGACTGTGATATCAATAGTATCAGTCTTTGTTAAATTCAGCAACATAAAGTGGAGGAAGAAGATATGTCAACATTAGAAATTAGAAATATAAGCAAAACCTACAAAAAAGGAGCAGTAAAGGCTCTTGATAATTTTAATGTTGTTCTTACTCCCGGAGTGTACGGTCTCTTAGGACCGAACGGTGCAGGAAAGTCAACGCTTATGAATATTATCACTGACAATCTTAATGCAGACAGCGGAGATGTTCTTTATGACGGCGAGAATATAAAAAAGCTTGGTAAGAACTATCGTTCTGTCCTTGGCTATATGCCGCAGCAACAGGGATTATATGATGATTTTACTCTCAATCGCTTTCTGTGGTATATGGCGGCATTAAAGGGATTAAAAAAGAAGGAGGCTAAGGAAAAAATAACCTCACTTCTTGATACGGTAAATCTCACTAATGCGGCACATAAAAAACTCGGCGGATTTTCGGGAGGTATGAAACAAAGAGCTTTGATTGCTCAGGCACTTTTGAATGACCCGAAAATTTTGATTCTTGATGAACCGACTGCGGGCCTTGACCCCAAAGAGAGAATTCGTATCCGCAATTTTATAAGTGAAATTGCAGAAGATAAAATCGTGCTCATTTCTACTCATGTTGTGTCCGATATCGAGTTCATTGCTAAAGAGATTATACTTCTAAAGCAGGGAAAACTTGTGTCACACGATACCTGCCAAAATCTTGTAAATGAAATTGCAAATAAGGTAGTTGAGATGGAAATTGAAAAAGAAGAATTAAAATATTTTCAGGATAATTATCGAGTTTCAAATCTCTATCATAATGATGATAAAATCGTAGTAAGATTAGTCACAGATAATCCCCCTGAAAATCATAAAATAACAATTGCAAACCCAACCCTTGAAGATTTGTACCTCTATATTTTTGAACAAGGAATGTGATATTAAAATTATTACCGACAAGTAATGGTGTTCTATGCTAATACTTGTCGGTATTTTTATGCCCTTTTTACATGAAATTGTAAGGATAAAGCGGAATACAGATATAAAATAATCAGTTAACGCATAAAATAGCAATATATAATATTGTGTTAAAATTATGCGAAAAGGAGGGTGACAGCCCTATGGAGCAATATATGCCGATAGTGTGGATAGGCTTTGCAATATTTATGTTGCTTTGCGAAGGCTTTACAACGCAGCTTGTATCAATATGGTTCGTTCTCGGCTCGGTTTGTGCCGCAGTAACTACTATATTCACAAGCGACATAACAATCCAGTCGGCGGTGTTCCTTGTTGTGTCACTTGTATCGCTGATTGTGACACGACCGCTTGTAAAACGCTTTAAAAAGCGTAACAAGACAACGGGAACAAACGCAGACCGTCACATCGGTCAAGTCGGGTTTATGCTGACTGATTTAACCGATATTGACGAAACAGCACAGGCAAAGGTTGGTGCGGAAACTTGGACGGTAAAGTCCGACAAAGCACCGCTTTTAAAAGGAACAAAAATTAAGGTTCTTGCAATCGAGGGCGTAAAGCTCATAGTAGAACCCGTAACAGAATGAGAGGTAAATAATGGTAGCACTTATTATTTTAGGTATCATCCTTTTAATTTTGCTTATAGTAATTGTAAGCAATGTCAAGGTAGTACCGCAGGCACACGCATATGTAATTGAAAGACTCGGAACATATCATGTAACATGGTCAACAGGACTTCATGTAAAAATTCCGTTTATCGACAAAATTTCAAAGAAAGTTTCATTAAAAGAGCAGGTAATCGACTTCCCTCCACAACCCGTGATCACAAGAGATAACGTTACGATGCAGATTGACACGGTTGTGTATTTTGAAATTACCGATCCAAAGCTTTATACTTACGGTGTAGAAAGACCGCTCAGCGCTATTGAAAATCTTACTGCAACAACATTGCGTAATATCATCGGTGATCTTGAGCTTGATAACACACTTACGTCCCGTGATACAATCAACGGTAAAATCAGAGTGATTCTTGACGAGGCAACCGACGCATGGGGCATTAAGGTAATCCGTGTCGAGCTTAAAAACATTCTTCCGCCCCGTGAAATTCAGGATGCGATGGAAAAGCAGATGAAGGCAGAGCGTGAGCGCCGTGCAAGAATTCTTGATGCAGAGGGTGAAAAACGCAGTCAGATTCTCGTTGCAGAGGGTATGAAGGAATCTGCAATTCTTAAAGCCGACGCTGTTAAGGAGCAGAAAATCCGTGAGGCACAGGGTGAAGCTGAGGCTATTCTCACAGTTCAGAAAGCTAATGCCGACGCACTTAAAATGCTCAATGAGGCTTCTCCTACCGATAGAATTATTCAGCTTAAATCGCTTGAGGCATTCGGTAAAGCCGCTGACGGCAAGGCTACAAAGATTATCATTCCTTCAGATATTCAGGGACTTGCGGGTAAAGTTACCGCAATTAAAGAACTCTGGAAAGATGATGTGCCAAAGGCATAAAGAATGTGAAATTTACGGCAATTTTTCGGGCACAGAATTCTGTGTCCGATTTGTTGCATAAAATTGTGGGGGATAGGAAATGCAATTTTTACTCGACCTGTTGTGGTACTTCGTAATTTTCTCGTTTTTTGGCTGGGTGGCGAGTAGTTTCCGTTCGCTTCTTCTTGAGAAAAAATTCAGTAATAACGGTTTTCTGACATCACCGTTTTGCCCTATGTACGGATTTTCGGCGGTTATTTGTTATACGGCACTAAAACCGTTTGAAAACAGCAAGCTGATTTTATTCATCGGTTCAACTCTGATATTATCTGCACTTATGGTTGTGGTCGGTGTGCTTGTAGAAAAAACTCTCAAATTCAAGCCATGGGATTTTTCTTCCTCGAAATTCAGCATAGGCAATTATATAACTTTTCCTTATGCGCTTTTTCTCGGATTGCTCGGTATGCTGCTTGTCGGTTTGATAATTCCGGTGCTTCGCACAGCCGTTGAAGCAATTCCTTTCTGGGTAAGTCTTATTCTTGTTCTTTGCTTCTGCGGAATTATTGTAATTGATTACGTTTTTTCAATGATAACAACAGTTCGTCTGCTCAGAAGAATTGCAAAGCTTAAAAATTCTTCCGAGCTTATGGATAAAGGCGCAACAGAGGTTGAAATTCAGGAACTTGAAGAAAACTATAACCGACTTTTTACAGAGAATATTTTAAGAAAAAGACTTGCACACGCTTATCCCGATCTCACTCATATGGCTTATGTAAAGCAAATTAATGCTAAAATTGAGGAGATTAAGCAGGATAATATGAAAGAATATACACAAACCTTTGAAAGCAAAGATGACAAGCCGTTTGCTTACGGATTCTGTTTTACGAAGCTTTTTTATCTGTTTGTGATCGGTTCTTTCATCGGCACGATTCTTGAAACAATATGGGCGTTCTGCGTTGACGGACATTTTGAAATGCGTGTCGGCATGGTTTACGGTCCGTTTATTCCTGTTTACGGCGGCGGTGCGTGTTTTCTGACAGCCGCTTTGTATAAGCTTTACAAGCTTAATGATACGCTTGTTTTTGTGATAAGTGCTTTTGTCGGAGCAGGTTTTGAGTATTTCTGTTCGTGGTTGCAGGAGCAGATGTTCGGCACGGTTTCATGGGACTACAGTGACACTCCGTTTAACCTTGACGGCAGAACTAATCTTATGTATGCCCTTATCTGGGGATTCCTCGGTCTTGTCTGGGTGCGTTATCTGTATCCGTGGACAGCAAAGCTTATTGAAAAAATCCCTAAAAGAGCAGGTGCAATTATTACAACATTTCTGATTGTATTCATGGCATTCAACGGCTTTATGTCCGTAACAGCTACGGCAAGATGGACTCAGAGAACAGAGGGAGTACCTGCGTCAAACAGCTTTGAAGAATATCTCGATGAAAAATTCGATAATGAAAAGATGGAATTTCTTTTTCCGGGTATGAAAAAGGCTGCAGAGGCGGGAGTTACAACCGAGGGCGTAATTTCCAATGAAAGACCGTATCTTGATGCTACAGATCCCGATAACGGCATGAAAATCGAACAGGGAAAAGATGTTTCCGAGATTAATTAATATCATGAAGTGGCTATGCTTTGCACAGTCACTTTTTGCTTTTTGGCGGTATTTTAAAAATAATTTCGCCTGACTATTGAATTTTAACCGATTTTTTTATATAATTAATTAGTAATGCTTTATTTATGTCGATTTAAAGCATAAATTGGCATATTTGTCCTGACTTTGTCTGCCCACGGCACGGTTTTTGCGGCAATTTATCAAGTGGGCGGAAAGGCTATGAGTAATTATGAAAAAGGTTGCAATTATTATGGGCTCCGACAGTGATTTTCCCGTAGTATCAAAGGCTGTCAGTAAACTCAAAGAATTTGGCGTAGAGTATGAGGTTCATGTAATGAGCGCACACCGTACTCCCGATGCGGCAATTAAGTTTTCGGCAGAGGCTAAAAAGAACGGTTTTGGCGTAATCATTGCCGCAGCAGGTATGGCGGCACATCTCGCAGGTGTTCTTGCGGCAAAAACAACCCTTCCTGTGATAGGAATTCCATGTAAGTCGGCTCAGCTTGACGGTATGGATGCTCTTCTCGCAACAGTTATGATGCCTACAGGAATTCCGGTTGCAACAGTAGCAGTTGACGGTGCGGCTAACGCTGCAATTCTTGCCGTTGAAATGCTCGCACTTTCCGACGATTCTCTTGCAGAGAAGCTTGAAAATATGAAAGCTGATATGGAAAAAGGCGTTGCCGAAAAAGACAAGGCAATGCAGGCTAAGGTGGCAGAGCTTTGATTAAGAACTATGTAGATATTGACACAAAACTTGACAAAGTAAATGACGAGTGCGGTGTGTTCGGTATTTACCGTAATGATGACGATATCGATGTTGTTGCCGCCGCAAATGACGCACTCTTCAGCCTTCAGCACAGGGGACAACAGAGTGCAGGTATCACCGTAAATAAAGACGGTGAATTTACAACTGTCAAGGAACTCGGCATGGTGTCCGAGATTTTTACGCCCAAAGCACTTGAAAAACTTCCAAACGGTAAGATTGCAGTCGGTCATGTCCGTTATACTTCATCGGAATCACTCGACCGTGCATCTAACCAGCCGCTTGTTATGCGATATATTCAGGGTTCAATCGGTATTGCAAACAACGGCTCAATTACAAACTTCAATGAAATAAGGCATGAGCTTGAAACAGGCGGCGCTGTTTTTCAGTCCAATTCTAATGCTGAAATTATGGCTTATGTTATTGCAACCGAAAGATGTGTAACAGACACGCTTGAAGATGCTGTTCTTTCTTCAATGAGAAAGCTCAAGGGCGCTTACTCAACTGTAATTTGTGCACCGAGCCGTCTTATCGGCTTTCGTGATATGCACGGATTCCGTCCGCTCTGTATCGGCAAACTCAAAAACAGCTGGATTTTCACTTCCGAAAGCTGTGTTATCGACAGTCTCGGCGGTGAATTTGTCCGTGATGTTGAGCCGGGCGAAATGGTAGTAGTTGACGAAGAAGGCTTTCACAGCTACAAATTAAAGCTTTTGCCCGATAAAACATCTTTCTGTCTTTTTGAATATGTATATATCGCAAGACCGGACAGCGTAATTAACGGCGTCTGCGTACATAATGCAAGATTCAGAGCCGGTGAACTTCTTTATGACGAGTTCCCGATTGAGGCAGATATGGTGTGCGGTGTTCCCGATTCGGGACTTATTGCCGCACAGGGTTATGCAAAGGCTTCGGGTATCCCGTTCAGCACAGGTTTTGTCAAAAATAAATATATCGGCAGAACGTTCATTTCACCGGGTCAGAAGAGCCGTACAAATCAGGTGCGTATCAAGCTCAACCCGATCACGAATGTTATCAAGGGCAAAAGAGTAGTCATGATCGACGACTCGATCGTCAGAGGAACAACCTGTGCAAGAATCGTAAAGCTTCTCAGGAATGCCGGTGCAAAGGAAATTCATATGCGTGTTTCCGCTCCTCCGTTCCTCAACCCCTGCTATTACGGCACGGACATTGACTCCCGAGATAATCTTATCGCTTGCCACCATACGGTTGACGAGATAGCGAAGATTATCGGCGTTGATTCCCTCGGCTATCTCAGTGTTGACAATGTTAAAAAGATTGCCTGCGGCGACCTCGGCAAGGGCTATTGCACAGCCTGCTTCGA
>ENA-OPWH01002141-OPWH01002141.1-human-gut-metagenome-genome-assembly--contig:-NODE-2141-length-11278-cov-1.904304_pt1 | contig 11278 bp, 9 predicted proteins | sample MGYA00241506_ERZ502004 | MGnify/ENA primary metagenome ERZ502004 (study PRJEB25962, sample SAMEA2043049) | human gut metagenome | biome: human gut; feature: human-associated habitat; material: faeces... | reverse complement strand
GACGTCAGTCCTGTCTCGTAGGCGACCGGCAGCATCATTTCGAACGCGTCGAGACCCTGGCAGCCGACCAGAGCCGCGAGGATCGCCAGGGAGCGGGTCTGGTCGTCCAGATCGGGATGGTTCGCGCCCGGCTCGTTCACCACTTCCCCGTAAGCGAAGTCGGAAAACAGCTTGACATATTCCGGATCGGTCTGCGACAGCGTCCTGTCGTTGTTCCAGAACGCGTTCATCTTCCTATGCAGTTCCTCGAACATGGCTTCCTTTCCATTCGATGTCTTCGCGCCGCATGCCGCGTTCATTCTATCGTCGGAAATGTTGCGTGCGGATAGCGGCCATCGTCGTCTGAATGTTCAGCGTGCGATCGCGCCCTTGCCGGGCTGTTTCTTGACGTTTTCGATGACGTCTTTGTTTTCCTCGAGAATTCGGTTGGCCTCATCCTCGTGTCCTTCGGCGATGGCGCGCCAATAGAGCGATTTGAGCGACACGTACGCCTGCTGGATGCGCAGGGCCTCGGCTTTCGCGGCCAGACGCAGCGATTGCGCGTCGAGCAGTTCAATCTGCCGTCGGGCGCCTTCCGGACCGTCGAAACGGTTCTTCAGGTATTCGCACATCGATTCAAGCGGCATGCCCGTCGCCGCCAGGCATGCGATGGTGGTCAGCGATTCGATGTCCTTGTCCGAATAGACTCGGTGGCCTGAACTCGGATCGCGGGCGATCGGATCGATGATGCCGATCTGCTCGTAATAACGCAACGTCGATTCGGGCAGTCCGGAAATCATGGACGCCTCACGGATCGAATGCCAGGTGGTCGTCGTATTGCTCATACCCCGCACTCTAAAAACTTAAAGTGCTCGAAGTCCATATTCCGGCGTGTCGTATTGGTCCGACGTCAAACGGCATTGAGCGGGCAATGGAAGAGCCGGTATCCGAAAAGTGGATCTGTCGCACGACTCCATTTTCATGTCCTTTTCGGCAATCGTGCGGCTTTTTCGTCCGTCTGTATGGGAACCGACGGACGAAAAAGCCCACGCATGCTCAGGCGGCGGTGATCAGCTCCGAGGAATCCATGTCGAAATCGGCCAGCGCGTAGGAGCGGATGGCGGGATCATCATACGTGTTCATGTAGTACGTGTTGGTCTTGGACGAATATCCGCTGGTGAACAGCGTGCGTTCGAACTGGCCGTTGCCCATCTTCGCCATGCCGTCAACCATCTGCACGGAACCAAGGGTGTGGAACAGGCGAGACACGTTGGCCGCCTCGCCTTCCTGCTGCGGATAATGCGTGTTGGCATAAGCCACACGCACGAAACGCGACGGGGAGCTCACATCGCCCGGAATGCCATGCATGCTCACACCCGCGCCCCAAGCGGACAGAGACGCCTTGCCCCACGTGGCCGGCTCGGCCATCTCGTTGCCGACGCACATGTAGTTGCGCAGATTCTCCATATGGAAGCCAAACGTCGGCTGGTTGGTCAGCACGTCTACGTCGTCATGGTGCACATGCATGCCGTCCGCCATCTGTTCGACGACGATGCTGCGCTCGCTGTCGCCGATGATCCAATGCAGCAGCGACTCCTGCTGGCCGGGCACGATCTGGGAGACGAGGGTCACGTTCTTCAACGCCTCCTCGACTTCGTCGACGGAATCGAAATTGCGTGCCACCCACAGCGGGAATTCGAAGGTCGCGACGTTGTCGGTGCCTTCGACCGGCTCATGCACGAACTCCGCGTAGCCGGGGAAATTCAATCCCGCGATGGCCAGACCATGCTCGTTGGCGCAGTCGAAATACATCGGACGGTCGGCCATGACCACGCCCACGCCGATCACCGCGTTCGGCGTGGCTTTGCCGCTCGCGCCGAACACGTTGTCGTAGTGGTAGCCGCGTGGAGTGGCCAGGATGCTTTCGCCGTATGAGAAGCTCCAGTCGAGGTTGCGGCCGAAATACATGTTTCCCTCTTCGTCGGAGAAACGAACGCCAGTGCACATGATGGACTTCCTTCCTTTGTTTGATTGACCCGGTGCATTCATCATACGCATGGACGGCTGGACGAACCACGGCTTCCGCCGACGGATAAACATGAAGGGTGGCCAAAAATGCCAAGAGTCGTTGAAAATGAAAAAATCCCCTTGTTTCCAAGGGGATTTTTCGAATGGCTCCTGCGACTGGGCTTGAACCAGTGACCGTCCGATTAACAGTCGGATGCTCTGCCAACTGAGCTACGCAGGAATGTTCCCACCGGAAGACTTAGCTTCCGTGCACAAGTCACATATATTACACGAATCAGCCATTTACGCAAATCATACGTATCACAGCGTGTCGCAACGTCACCATTCAAGCTCTTCGATATCCATCGGATGCTCGTTGACCTCAATCGATGACACACGTCCATCATGCATGCGAATTACACGGTCCGCAATCGGCGCAATCGCAGAATTATGCGTCACGATCACCACTGTCGCGCCCTTCTTGCGGCTCATGTCCTGCAGAATGCGGAGCACTTGCTTGCCGGTGTTGTAGTCAAGCGCGCCGGTCGGTTCGTCACACAGCAGAATCTTCGGATTCTTCGCCACCGCTCGAGCGATCGCCACACGCTGCTGCTCGCCGCCCGACAACTGCGCGGGAAAATTGTCGACGCGGTCCGCAAGCCCTACGTCGGCGAGCGCCTGTCGGGCGTCTTGTGCGTCGGGAACGATTTGTGAGGCGAGTTCTACGTTTTCGCGTGCGGTGAGGTTGGCGACGAGGTTGTAGAACTGGAATACGAAGCCGATGTCGGTGCGGCGGTATGCGGTGAGTTGTTTGGGTGTGTAGTTGGAGATGTCTTTGCCGTCGATGATTACTTGTCCTGAGGTGTTGGCGTCCATGCCTCCTAGGATGTTGAGCACTGTTGATTTGCCTGCGCCGGATGCGCCGAGGATGATGGCGAGTTCGCCTTGTTCGATGGTGAAGGAGACGTTGTCGTTGGCGGTGATGGTGGTGGATCCCATGTGGTAGAGCTTGGTGCTGTTTTTCATTTCGATGTATGCCATGTTCCGCTCCGTTTTCTTGTTTGGCGTCCATGCCGTTTTTGTTTGTTGTTTTTAATATACGACTAAAGTGGTGTTTGTGGTTCCACGCCGAGGGAAAGGATTTTCCATGGATGTCTCCGATGATGCCGACCGTTTGCAGACGTTGTTGTATAGTTCCTATTCCGCCGATGTTGTCCGGCAGTTGGAGCGTCCTTTGTTGGATGATGGTGTGCCGTTGATGCGTATGGCTGCTTCTGCGGTGGCTCGTGTGACGTTGTCGTTGCTTGATGATGAGGATTTGGATGTTGAGGATGCGCGGGTCACGGTGTTGGCTGGCGCTGGGGACAATGGTGGCGATGGCTTGTATGCGGGGGCTGAGTTGGCGCGTGAGGGTGCGCAGGTTACCGCGGTTGCTGTTGGCCGTTCGTTGCATGAGGATGCGTTTAGGGCGTTTGTTCGTGCGGGTGGGCGTGTGTTGGTGTTGGATCCGGCGGCTGATATTTCTGGGTGCACGTCTGGTTTTTCCGCGGGTGAGGCTGGTGAGCGGCTGCAGGCTGCGGTCGAGTGTGCGCGGGGTGCGCATGTGGTGCTTGATGCTATGACGGGGATTGGCGTGGTCGGCGCGTTGCGTGGTGTCGCTGGCACGTTGGCTTCGTCTTTGGGTATGGATGGCGTGTTGCCGGACAAGCCTGCGTTGCCGAACAATGACCCTTCCGCTGATTTGCCGTTGGTGGTGGCCGTCGATGCGCCGTCGGGTGTGGGTGTTGATGATGGTTCGTTGCCGGGGCCGTATATTCCTGCGGATGTGACGGTGACGTTCGGTGCGATGAAGCCGTGTGCGATGGTGCCGCCGGCTTCGTATGCTTGCGGACGGATCACGTTGGTCGATTTCGGTTTCGATGTCGATGATGCTGTTCCGTTTGCCGAGATGACGGATGGCGATTTTGTGGCGGATTCGGTTCGTCTTCCGTCTCTTGCGGATGGCAAGTATTCGCGTGGAGTGGTTGGTTTGGTGACTGGTTCGGCGCGGTATCCGGGTGCTGCCGTGTTGTCGGCGAGGGCCGCGGCGTGCGCGAATGTGGGCATGGTGCGTTATCTGGGGCCACAGCGTGCGCAGGATATGATATTGTCCGTGTTGCCGGAGGCTGTGTTGGGCAAGGGCCGGGTGCAGTCGTGGGTGGTTGGATCCGGCGTGCCCGCCGAGGGTGACGTTGCTTCCGGTGATGACATGCAACGTGCGACCATTGCCGCGCTGCTGGATCATTACGCGTTGGAGGATGGCGATGGCTCGCGGAACGAGCGGGCGGAGGGCATGCCTCCCATTGTGGTTGATGCCGGCGCGTTGGATTTGCTGCCGTGCCATGTTGTGCCGCAGGTCGTTATCACTCCGCATGCCGGCGAATTGGCCGCATTGCTGAATCGGTTGGATGCCGATATGGCTGATGTTGTTTCCAGGCAGTGGGTGGAGGCCCGGCCATTGCGGGCGGCGTTGCGCGCGCATGAGCTTACGGGGGCCACGGTGCTGCTTAAGGGCGCGGTCACCATTGTGGTTGGAGCTGATGGAGATGGGAACACGCGGATCATCCTGTCCGGGCGCGCGCCTGCCTGGATGGCCACCGCCGGTTCGGGCGATGTGTTGGCCGGCGTGTTGGGCGCGTTGCTGGCGCAGCAGGACGACATGCTGTCCGACGATCCGGCTTTGGTTCCGGAGGTCGCCGCGGCCGCCGCGTATATGCATGGGCTTGCCGGCGCGATGGCCAGCGGGTCGGAGCAGCGCGGATGGCATCGTCCGCATCTGTATGGGCATGCGGGCAAGACTCCGGCGAGCGCGATCGGGCATCCGATTGTTGCCGGTGATGTCGTCGCGGCTGTTCCCCGGGCTTTTGGCGAGCTGCTCCGCTGACCGTTTCGTGGAGGGTCATTCCACTGATTTCAATGCTTCGAGCATGTCCACCGTTTCGAGCTGGCGGTATACGATCCAGCCGAGCACGGCTAGTACCACGGCCACGACGATGGCCGGGGCCGCCAATGCGATCCAGCCGATGGCGGGGTCGAACATGACTTCGTCGGGTGGCACTTCGGTGATGATGTATCGGTGCAGCCATTCTCCGAAGCCGTATCCGGCGAGTATGCCCAGCAGTGACAGCAGGATCGTTTCGCGGTAGATGTACATCGTGGTCTCGCTGGTGTGGAAGCCGAGCACTTTGATCGTGGATAGCTCGCGTATGCGTTCCGACACGTTGAGGTTGGTCAGGTCGTAGAGGATCACCACGGCCATCAGCACGGCCACGAGAATCAGCACTTCCATGATCTGGTTGAGCGATCCCACGATTGTGGACACCATGTTCTTCTGCGTCGTGTTCTGCACGACGCCGCGCACGGCGGCCAGTTTCATGAATTTGGCGCCTTGGCGTTCCGTGTTGGCGTTGCTGTGGTCTTTCAGTCCGACCATGTATGCGTTTGTGCTGTACTGGTCGCCGAACACGTGTTCGTAGCATTGCGCGTTCATGAATATGAAATGGCCGATGTACATTTCGCTGATGCCGGCGACTTTGATGGTGCGTTGCGCGCCGTTTTCGTCGTTTACCGTGAAGGTGTCGCCGACCGAGACGTTGAGCATTTCGGCGAGCCGTTCGGAGATTACCGCGCCATTGTTGACCAGTATCTGTGGTTGGTGTGTTTTGCGGTCGCGTAATGTCAGGTATTCGTTGAAGTTGTATGCGTCGTCGGTGGACAGCAGGGTGATCGACTGCTTATCGTTCTCCTTGCCTGCGGTTTTCGACAGTTCCTCGTAGCGCACCGCTGTCGAGGATTGGACGGTTTTGCCCTTCAGCGTCGTGGCGATTTCCTCGCGTTGCGCGCTGTTGGTGTCGGATTCCTCGGCGACGATCAGGTCGTAGTGGATGAGTTCCTCGAACTGTCGGTTTCCTATCTGTCCGATCGAGGATTGGACGGCGAGGCCGGCCGTCAGCAGGGATACCGCTCCGCATACGCCGAAGATCGTCATGAACATGCGTGTTTTGTATCGGAAGATGTTACGGGCGGTCACTTTGTGTGTGAAATTCAGACGGTTCCATAGTGGTGGGAAATGTTCCAAAAGAATTTTCGAGCCTTTGGCCGGCGGCTTGGGCAGCAGTAGGCTCGCCGGTTTTTCGCGCAGTTCCTTGGACGCGGCCAGCCATGCCGGCACGACGGCGCTTATCCATGCAAGTGCGAATGCGGCCATGGTGATCCAGGGGTGGAATTTGAGCATGATGTCCGGCATGGTGAATCCCGCGCTGTATGCGTGGGCGACGATAAGCGGCAGCAGCGTGTGGCCGGCGAGCACGCCGATGCATGTGCCCAGGGTGGATGCGGCGAATCCGTATACGGTGAATTTGAGCATCACATCCGCGTTGCCGTAGCCGAGCGCCTTCAACGTTCCGGAATTGGTGCGTTCCTCGTCCACCATGCGTCCCATGGTGCTGAAGGTGACGAGCGCCGCGACGAAGTAGAGGAAGATCGGGAAGATGTCCGCCAGTTTCGCCACGATGCCTTCGATGACCATGTACACGCAGTAGCCTTGCGAGGTCAGGCCTTCGCGGCGGCCGCTGACGGAATAGGCCGGGACGGTGAGATTGTCGATCTTCTCCTCGGCGAGGGTTATCTGCCGTTCGGCTTCGGATATCTTGCGTTCGGCTTCGGGCTTCTGCGCGTTGAATTCGGCGAGTTTGCTCTGGTATTCCGTTTCGGCCTTGTCGATGTCCCTCTGGCCTTGGATAAGCTGCGTGACGCCGTCTGCGACTTGCTTGCCGGCCTGCGGCACCGCTTTGCCGAGCTCGTTTTGTTTTTCGGCTATCTGTTTGGATGCCTGTGCGAGATTGTCCGCATTGCTCCGATACGCCTGCGAGCCTTGGTCGAGCCGCGCTACGGCGTTCTGGTATTGTTGCAGTCCCGCATTGTAGGCGTTCAGCTGTCTGTTGTATTCGGCGCAGGCTTCGTTGTACTGGTTGATCGCCATGTCGTATTTGCCGCGTATTTGTTCGTAGAGTTTGCCGGTGATGCCGGTCTGTTCCCATTTGCCGAGCGTCGCGCCGACTTTGTCGAGCACGGTTTTGCTTGTTTCGAGTTGTTCTCGCGCCGCGTCCAGCTGCGTTTTGCCGTTCGCCAGCTGGTTCCATGAATCGGAGAGCTGGTTCTGTCCTTGAGCCAGTTGCGTCTGTGCCGCCTGCAGTTGCGTCTGTCCGGAGGCGACCGACGCGTTGGCCGAGGTCAGTTGCGCTTGCGCCGTGGCCAGCTGGGCCGCGGCCGCCGACCCTTCCTCCACTGCCTCGGCGCTGCCTTCGCTCAACTGGTCCTTGGCGTTGTCGATCTGCTGTTTGGCATCGTCCAGCTGCCGTTGCGCGTCGGCAAGCTGCTGTTTGGATGTTTTGACTTTGTCCTTGGCCTCGTCGATTTTCTTGCGCTGTTGGCTGCGTATTGTCGCTTCGCGGGCTTTTGGCTGGTTCGCGAGCAACGTCACGAGCTGATCCTTATGCTTCTGCACGGCATCGCGGTATTCGGCGCTCCAGTAGTCCAATCCCTCGGTGTCTTCGTAGGTCGCCCGGGCGATCATCTTCACGTCGGAATCGAACTCTCCCGGAACGGCCACGGCATAGCCTTTGAGCTCGCCGCCGGCCGTGGATTGTCCCATGTTGAGGCAGGACAGAGTCTCGCTGGCCCGGACGAAACCGACGACGGTGAATTTGTGGTGGCGTAGCACGGTGCCGCCTGCGACTCGGTGACGTTCAAGGTGCTGCCGACGGCGAATCTGTCGCGTTCTTTCATGTCCAACGCGATTTCGCCGGTCCGCTTCGGCAGTCGTCCTTCCGTCACGTCATAGGTGGAGACGGCATCGGGTTTGGAATAGATGCGCATGCTCCTGTCGGTGCCGGAGATGACCACGTCCTTGAAGTACCCGTATTCGACTTCCTTGATGCCGTCGGCCTTGCCGATGATCCTCTCGTCGTCTTTGGAGATGCCGTAGTTGGAGACCACGGTGATGTCGGCGAGGTTGTTACGCCCGTAGAAGTCGGCGGCGGTCGCCTGCATGTCCGGCCCGGTGACCTTCAGTCCCACCAGCGCGAATGAGCCAAGCGCCATGAGGCATACGATGGACACGACCCGGCCTTTCGACTTGGACAGTGTTTGCCGGATGTCCTTCCACAGCATGCGTTTCACCATTCCAGCTCCTCGATGTCCATCGGATGCTCGTTGGTTTCGATTGATTTGACGCGGGCGTCGTGCATGCGGATCACCCTGTCCGCGATGGGGGCGATCGCGGAGTTGTGCGTCACGATCACCACCGTCGCCCCGCGTTTGCGGCTCATGTCCTGCAGGATGCGGAGCACCTGCTTGCCGGTATGGTAGTCGAGCGCGCCGGTCGGTTCGTCGCATAGCAGGATCTTCGGGTTCTTCGCCACGGCTCTCGCGATGGCCACGCGCTGCTGCTTGCCGCCGGAAAGCTGCGCGGGGAAATTGTCGATGCGGTCGCCAAGTCCCACATCGACCAGCGTCTGCACTGGATCGGCCGCGTTCTTGACGAGTTCGGAGGCGAGTTCCACGTTCTCCTTGGCGGTGAGGTTGGCCACCAGATTGTAGAACTGGAATACGAATCCGATGTTGTTGCGCCGGTAATCGGTCAGTTGCTTCGCGTTGAAGTCCGAGATGTCGACGCCGTCGATGATGACCTTGCCTTCGGAATTCGTGTCCATGCCGCCCAGGATGTTGAGCACCGTCGATTTGCCGGCTCCGGATGATCCCAGAATGATCGCAAGCTCGCCGCGTTCGATGCCGAAACTCACATCGTTGTTGGCGGTGATTGTGATGTCGCCCATATGGTAGCGCTTGAAGCTGTGCACCATTTCGATATATGCCATCGTCGGCCCCTTCCTAATGCTTTCCACTAGGACACCCGTCTATTCAGACAACATGTTGATTTAATTTCGGATTGATTGTATGTTCGAAATGGTCGGCATGACAATCATCACAATCGCCGAAAACGTCTAGATTAGCCTTTTTCAAAACCCAAGCGAGCCTTTCCGCCCCAATGACTTTCAGGAAACGCCGCACGCGAAGACGAAAACGTCCTTCACGAACATGGGTACGGTACACTGGCGGAAGACAGACGCACGCTACAAGAAGGGTTTCCCGATGACCGTTGCAGTTCCGACCATCACCGACGTCGTTTTCGATTTCTGCGGAGTGTTGCTGGATTGGCGGACACGGGCATGCCTTGAAGGCAGATTCGACGACGCGACCGTCGACCGCATCTGCGCCGACGACGACCCCTGCGGCTTCTTCGGATACGAGGACCGTATGGACGCCGGGGAGGACTTCGATTCGATATGGCCCGATGTGGTGGCCGAGCAGGGAGAACGCGTCGCCGGGATCTTCCGTTATTACATCGCGCATTACGACGACGCGCTGCCACGCATGCTGCCCGGCATGGAGCGGCTGCTGCGCGATCTGAAGGCGGCCGGCTATGGCGTGTGGGGATTGACGAATTGGTCCCATGAGACGTTCCATTTCGCATTCGAGAAGTTCCCGCAGCTTGCCGAACTGCTGCAGGGCACCGTCGTCTCCGGCGTGGAGAAGATGCACAAGCCGAACGCCGACATCTACGAACTGGCGATGAGCCGTTTCGGCCTAAGCCCCGAGAGCAGCGTGTTCCTCGACGACACCGCGAAGAACGTCGCCGGGGCGCGGTCGGCCGGCATGCACGCCTTCCGTTTCGTCGACGCCGACCAGGCGCGCAGGGACCTGGAATCCTTGGGCGTGCGCGTGTGAGCGCGGCGGACGTGCGCCTGCGTCCCGCGGAACGGGCCTCGGCCATGCGCCCATATCATCGTCCGCTGTAGGCCGCACATCCACCGACCGCGTGTCCACTATGCAAAACGAAGCGCTATAAATCGTCGTTTCGTAAAGCGACGCTGGTATAAATGGGCGTTATGACCCTCCTTCAGCTGAAATACATCGTCAAAATAGTGGAATGCGGCTCCATGAACGAGGCCTCGCACGAGCTGTACGTATCCCAGCCCGCGTTGAGCTCCTCGGTGAAGGAGCTTGAGAACGAGCTCGGTATCGAGATCTTCACCCGTTCCTCCCAAGGCATCGCGTTGACCGTGGACGGCGCGGAATTCCTCACCTACGCGCGTCAGGTCCTCGATCAGGCGTCGCTGCTGGAGGAACGGTACAAGAACGCGAAACCCCGCAAACAGCTGTGCTCCGTGTCCACGCAGCATTACATGTTCGCCGTGGAGGCGTTCGTGGAGATGATCGACTCCACCAAGTCCGACGAATACGAGTTCACCATCCGCGAGACCCGCACGAAGGACATCATCAACCAGGTGGCGAACATGCTTTCGGAGATCGGCATCATCTACCTGTCCGACTTCAACAAGGACGTGATCGGCAAGCTGCTGCGCGAGAAGCATCTCGAGTTCCATCCGCTGTTCCGCGCGCCGTTGCACGTGTTCATCTCGCGCGACAATCCGCTGGCCGGCAAGAAGAAGGTCACCATGGACGATCTGAAGCCGTTCCCGTTCATCCAATACGAGCAGGGCGATGAAGGCAGCTTCTTCTTCGCGGAGGAGGCCGTCTGGCCGGAGTACTCCCCCAAGCAGATCAACGTGACCGACCGCGCCACGATTCTGAACTTCATCATCGGCCTCAACGGCTACACGGTGTGCACCGGCATCGACAACGGCGATCTCAACAACGAGAAGATCGTCACCGTGCCGCTCGACACCGATGAGACGATGCTTGTCGGATGGATCACCAATGAGCGCGCGAAGCTGTCCAAGGCCGCCGAAACGTACTTGGAGAAGCTCAAGTCGGTGGTCGCCAGCCAAGAACTCAGACTCGAGTCCGCCGAGTAAGTCAGGTAAGCCGCCCCGACGGTTAGCGCCGACGTCAGCGCCAAACCCTACGTTTAACGGGGCCAAAGTCATCCAAGTCTGCAACTTCGCCCCCATTACAAGCATTTTCGCACCACATCGGGCTTATATATGGCAGATTCGACAGGTCGCCCGGAGACATTTCGCTTATATATGGCAGGTCATTCCGGAAAGACCGCAGTTAGAGGGTACAAAATTACCCCCTAACTAGCTTGTTTCAAAAACAGACTGCCATACATAGGCGAGATGCCTCCGTACAAACCCCAAAATCTGCCATACATAAGCGAGATATGCCCATGAATTACGCATCTATGCTGTGCAGGCGCGACCTCGCGTCGCTTAGAGGCTTGACAACA
>ENA-OPWH01002129-OPWH01002129.1-human-gut-metagenome-genome-assembly--contig:-NODE-2129-length-11311-cov-2.451670_pt1 | contig 11311 bp, 13 predicted proteins | sample MGYA00241506_ERZ502004 | MGnify/ENA primary metagenome ERZ502004 (study PRJEB25962, sample SAMEA2043049) | human gut metagenome | biome: human gut; feature: human-associated habitat; material: faeces... | reverse complement strand
CCGGGCAAAATTATTAAAAGGCACATATAGTTGTGTTGTGGGCGCGGCGGGAGCCGGCGCAAGCGCGTATGTTCGTAACAATAATGGCTCGGCTGGCGGAAAATCCTCTATAACCGGCGCATCTTGCTCGATTACCGCCAATGGCGGAGCCGGAAGAAATGGACGTCGCAACGGTGGCGGTGGAGGCACGACCGGAACGCTTAGTTACACATTTAATGATATCAACACTCTTCTAGGTAGAACCACTGACGGACAAGAAACAAGTCTGTCTTTTCTTAACAACACGACAACTGGTCCTGGAGCTGGTGGAATTGCGCAAGGAAGTGACACCGGTGCCGGTTATGCAGGAAAAGCTGGTTATGTTAAACTCACATATTACGGATTGAAATTATAAGGAGGAATAATGACCAAATATGCCAAACTCAATAAAGATGGAACATTGGAGTATGCGCCGATTAATCTAAATGGCGTGTCAAACTGGATTAATGACGAAAACGCTGTTCTTGCGGCCGGATATTTGCCTTTGGAAGAACTAGAACCACCAGAGGGGCAGTATGTTTCTGGTCATAAGATCTTTGAAAATAAAATTGTGCCGATTTTTGCCAGTTATCCCGCTCCGACATATGTTGATCAACGAATTGCGGCTTATCCCGATATCAGCGATCAACTGGATATGATTTATTGGGATAAAATAAATGGGACGACTGATTGGCTTGATTTAATTAGCGAGATTAAAGCAAAATATCCAAAACCAGAGGTTGTTGATGACTGACAATACCTTATCTGAAGCCTTAAAAGAGGCCTACGCCTCCGCGCCGAGCGATGTGATTTTATTGCATACATTGGAACTTCGCCATCCGTCTTTTGTGGATGAGAATGGTGAGCCGACAGCTATTCGGGTGGTACGGGATAATATCAATCATATTTGCACGCTTGAAGATTCCGCACCGCTTGACGCAGGCAAAGCGGTGGAATTTATCGCGATGGGGTTTGATCTGGAGCTTCCGCCGGTTGAGGCAATCCCTGTGCCAGAGATAACCTTGACGCTTGATAACGTTTCAACCGAAATCATTCAATATTTGGATAGAGCGGTGGAAACACAAGACATGATTGAAATGACGTATCGTCCGTATCTTTCCAATGATTTAAGCTGTCCGCAGATGAATCCGCCGATAACCTTGGTTATTACAGAAATCACGGCGGATATTTCCAAAATCTCAGCAACCGCTCGCATGATGGACATTGGCAACAAGTCTTTTCCTGCAGAAAACTACACGGTCAAAAAATATCCGGGATTGAGTAGATAAAAAAATGGACATTGATTTTAATTATTGTAATATTTGATTATCAATGGAGAGAAATATGGCAAATAAAAATAAATCTATAGAGTTAAGAGCTTTTAGTATCAAAGCTCAAAATTTGACAAGCAATTCCGCAGAATATCTGAAGGATTTGTTAGATAAGCTGCAAAAGACAAAAGTTAAAGATCGTCAAATGTTAATTAATCAAGATGATCCATCTGGAGAGCAGGATTTGATTTCGAATTATTCAATACAGGATGAACAGGACGATAAAAATCTTTGTGCCACATTTATGAGAATGTCTCCTAATGCCGTTGATGAGCATATCGATAAAAAATATTTTGAAGAAAATACTTTCAAGATAGAAGATATTTCAGTAAATGAAACAAAAGCTGTTGCCCAACACAAGGGACATTTTTATTTATGTATGAATGATAAATATTTGGTTACAGCACTGCTTCCGAAAAACACAACTATAATGCGAGTGCAAACATATATAAATTGGTTATTAGGAATTAGTACTCTTGAATTAACACCTATTGTTGAAGCTCCAGAAGGTAAAAAATTAAGTGATTTAAAATTGATTAAATTTTCAGATCCTTTTTGCGACGAACCAGATATGTTTAATGAGACTATGTGTTTACCTGATAAGTTAACCGATTTTATGTCAAAATTATTTCTTGATGCAGATAGCCTTAAAAACATCGATTTAAAGCAAATAGTATCCGCAGAATTAACATTAAAACTGCTCAAACCTAAAAAGATGACCAATGAGGATTATCAACAGAAGTATGGGGCTTTGATTAAACCAGTTTCTGATTTAGACAATGTAACTTTTAAGGATAATTTAGGCAATAAAATAACAGGTGAAAAAATTCAAAAAATTAAGTCAATATTAATAGAACAAACAGATAATGGATATATTTCAGAGCAACAGTTAAATACAGCTATGGCAACATTTTTAAGAGAATTAGACCAATGAGAAGATTAATATTTACTTTCGTAAGTGTATTTTTGATTGCGATATTTTTATCGTGGTTTAATTTTGAATTTAGTCATCAGACAATTAGTTCACTATATAATGTGTTAGGAATAATTTTTTCTATTGGAATGGGCTTACTTATTACATTTAGATTAGATGGTATTAAAAATATCTCCTATGTGAGAGATATACGGGGCAATGTAAGATATATTCGTAATTGTTTTATTATATATTTCGCTATTTCAACCGTAATTTATATGTTTTATCAGAAAATACCACATTATAACTATAAATCTTATATAGATACAGCTCTAATTGCAAACCAATTTACAACGTATTTTATTGCTTTTTCTATGATTTATTTTGTTATTAACTTTTTGGCTATACAAAAATTGAGCGAAGATATATTTGATAGAATAAATAAAGAACAACATAACAAAAAATAAATGCCTCATTTTGCAAATAAATATATAGGTCGCCCGTGGGTGGCTGGCGCGCAAGGCCCTGACAGTTTTGACTGTTGGGGCTTTGTTCGTTATGTGCTAAAGCACGAGTACGGACACGATGTGCCACAGGTAAATGTTAATCCCGAATGTTTACGGGACGTTTTGCACGCATTTCGGACGGATTTGGCTTTTACCGCTTTTGTGGAAGTCCCCTACCCTCGGGGAGGGGACGTTGTTTTAATGCGTCAAGCGAAACATCCTGTTCATGCCGGCTTATGGCTTGATGTTGATGGCGGTGGCGTGCTGCATTGCGTGCGTGGTAATGGTGTCGTCTTTCAAAATATAGCGTCACTTAACGCTTGCGGATGGTTTCTTGATAGTTATTACCGAGTAAAAGAAAGCTCTTAAATGGTTTATTTTAATTACTTTACAAACCCTTTTAATCCAAACAAAGGGCGGATAAGTCGTGTCTTAACGGAAGCGGAGCTCACAATCAATCTGATAGCGGAGCGACAAAATGTCGATTTCAGCCTTCCGGTTGTTTGTATTGTTGACGGGCAAGCTGTTTTACGAAAAAATTGGAATATCCAGCTTAATCCTGATGCCACCGTGAGTTTTGTTTCACTACCGCTCGGCGGTGGTGGCGGAAGTTCCAACCCTCTGCAGGTTGTTATGATGGTAGCCGTTGTGGTGGCGTCTGTTTACACCGGCGGCGCGGTGGGCGCGGCATACGGCGCGGTTTGGGGCGGTGTGGCGGCGGCCGGAGTTTCTATCGGTGGCGGCATTCTTATCAATACGCTTGTGCCAACACCTAAACCCGCCTTAAATGGCATGACTTCTTCCGCCTACACGCAAAGCCCGACATATTCTTTGCAGGCACAAGGAAACTCGGCGCGTTTGGGAAATCCAATCCCTGTTATATACGGCAAGCATTTAATCTACCCTGATTTTGCCGCTCAGCCTTACTACAAATACAAAAATGATGAACAATATGTTTATCAGCTCCATTGCATCGGACAAGGCGAATATGATATCGAACAAATCCGCATTGAAGACACGCCGATTGGCTCTTTTGAAGAAATAACCTATCAAATCATTAAACCGGGAGAGAAAAACACCCTTTTTGATGAAGATGTTGTTACCTCAAACGAGGTTGCTGGACAAGAACTTCTCAAAGGCACTATTTGCGGGCCATTTGTGCTTAATCCGACCGAAAGCGTTATCAATAAAATAGAGATTGATGTGGCGTTTCAACGTGGCTGTTACTATGCCAACGATAATGGTTCAATGGGTAATAAAACCATACAATGGCGAGTTGAGGCTCGGCTTATTGATGATGAAGATAAGGCTCTCGGTGGTTGGTTTACACTTGGCTCTGAAAACCTGACTTCCAACAATCATAATGCGATGTATCGGACTTATTCGTATGCGGTGGCAAACGGCAGATATGAAGTTCGGGCGACACGTTTGGACGATAAGGACGAAACCGCCCGTGCTGGTCACGAAATCCGTTGGGGCGCCGCCAAAGGTTACATTGTTTCGGAGAAAAACTATGGCAATGTGACGCTTTTGGCGGTGGTTATGCGGGCAACGGATAACCTCTCGCAACGTTCTTCCCGTATGGTGAACTGTATTGTTACCCGCAAATTAAGGACTTGGTCGCCAAATGGTGGCTGGAGCGCACCTCAGCCAACACGTTCAATCGCTTGGGCGTTGGCGGATATTTTAAAGGCTGATTATGGCGCGAGACTTACCGATAATGCGATTGATTTGAGTGCTTTGTATCAGCTAAACCAGATTTGGAGCAAGCGAGGCGACACGTTCAATGCTGTGTTTGATAGCAAATTAACTGTTTACGAGGCTCTTTCACGCGTAGCCAAAGTTGGGCGGGCGATTGCCTTTATTCAGGGCGGAATCGTCCGTTTTGTGCGAGATGAGCCGAAAATCGTGCCGGTTGCTTTATTCGGGCCGCGTAATATTGTCAAAAACTCGCTTTCTATCCAATACATTATGCCCTCGGAAGATACGGCAGATAGCGTTTGCGTAGAGTATTTTTCGGAACGAACATGGAAAACTTCGGAGGTTACGGGAACATTTGAGGGTTCAAGTTCGGATAAAACCGCCACGGTGGAACTATTTGGCTGCACAAATAAAGAGCAAGCGTACCGTGAGGCGGTTTATATGGCTCTGGCAAACCGCTATCGGCGACGTATTGTCACTTTTACGACCGAACTTGAGGGGCTTGTGCCGAGTTATGGCGACCTTATTGCCATTACGCACGACATGGCCAAATGGGGACAAGGCGGTGAGATTTTGGCGCAAGACGGCTTAAAACTCACGCTTTCTGAGCCTGTTTCATTTACTGAAGGTCAAGCTAACTATTTGGCACTTCGTAAAATTGATGGTTCGCTCTCTGGGCCGTACGTTGTCACACCAACCGATTATGATAACGAGGTTTTATTGGTAGATACCCCTGATATTGAAATTTTGACAGGAACGGACAAGGAGCGTACACACTTTGCCTTTGGAACGGCAGATAAATGGAGTGTTTTGGCTAGGGTTACGGGAATCCGACCTCGGTCAGCCAAAGTGGAAATAACGGCGGTGATAGAAGATAATCGGGTGCATCAAAGTTAAGGAGAAAATCATGGATTGGCTACAATTTTTGCAAATTGTTTGTGTACCGGCTTTTGTATGGCTTGTCTACAAATTTGGTGAGGTGCGCAAAGAATTGAACGACTTTAAGGTTCAGGTTGCTCGCGAATATGCCACGCAGGTGCATATCAACCGACTTGAACTCAAAATTGATGAATTAAGAGAAATGATATGGAGTTTACACAATGAATCAGTTACCAAGAGGCATAAGAAACAATAATCCCGGCAACATTCGCTGGGGTGCTAACTGGCAAGGATTGAAAAAGGGCGGAAAATCGCAAGATCCGTCCTTTTGTGTTTTTACAACGCCGGTTGCCGGTATTCGCGCGTTGGCAAAGGTTCTCATTAATTATAAGAGGATTCACGGTTTAAATACGGTGCGGCAAATAATCAGCCGGTACGCTCCACCGAATGAAAATCAGACAACAGCCTACATTCAATCGGTTGCCAAACAACTCGGCGTTTTTCCGGACACAATAATAGATATTGAGGAACGCGGCGTGTTGACGGTGTTTATCAAGGCTGTCATCCGTATGGAGAACGGCATTCAGCCTTATTCCGATGAAACAATCCAGCAAGGGATAAACTCGATTTATTAACTCGCCCGATCAGGGCTTTTTTTTTATGAAAGGAATAAATATGCTAAAACTTATTGAACTCTTAAAACTCAACCAACCTTCCACATGGCGGGGCTTGATCGGCCTGTTATCCGGCCTTGGCGTGGCAATCAGTCCCGAACTCGTGGAACATATCGTTGCGCTGGCGGTTTCCGCGTTCGGCATTGTGGAAATTGTAAGAAGTGAAAAAACAGGAAAATAAAGCAATCCCCTGTGTCGAATCGGCACAGGGGAGATTTTTGAGGTTGATAAGATGAAATATTTAGGATGGTTTAGTTGTGGTGTCACTTCCGCTGTGGCTTGTAAATTGGCCATTGAAAAATTTGGCGATGATGTGGAGCTCTGGTATATTGAAACCGGCGCCGCTCATCCCGACAACATAAGATTTATTAAAGATTGTGAAAAATGGTACGGGCGAAAAATACAAACGGCCAGAAGTGAAAAATACGCGTCTCCATTGGATGTGGCTTCCAAGCAAATATTTAACACGCCTTATGGTGCGCCATGCACATATGAGTTAAAAAAGAAAGTGCGGCAAAAAATTCAAAACGCTTATGCGAATTTTACACACGTGTTTGGCTTTGAGTACACTCCCAAAGAAATTAACAGAGCGAAACGTTGGAGCGAGCAAAATACAAAAAATGTTGTGTTTCCGCTTATAGAAAACAAGCTAAACAAAAATGATTGCTTGCGGATTTTGCAAAAACAGAAAATTGATGTTCCGAAAATGTACACATTAGGTTATCACAACAATAATTGCATTGGCTGTTTTAAAGGTGGCGCTGGGTATTGGAATAAAATTCGGAAAGATTTTCCTGTTGTTTTCCAAAAAACGGCCGAAATGGAGCGTGCTCGCAAATCCACCTGCTTAAAATTTAACGGCAAGCCGCTCTATTTGGATGAATTAGCCCCAACAGCGGGAAGACACAAAGATCTATTACTTCCAGAGTGCGGATTGTTTTGTGAACTGGAACGGGTATGACGATTATTTATATTTTCTCAAATATTGAGGAAATACATCATAGAATTTGCTAGCCATATTGTACAGCCAGCTAAGACACTCTTTGTTGGAAGTATTATCTGTAACCAGTTCATCAAATTTTTTGCCTGTTTCAATATAGCAAGCTTTTCTATTTTCTGTACAGTTCCATGTTAAGTCTAAGCCAATTTTTTGCGTAATTTCTGATTTATACTGCTCAAGGAAATGATACAATTCATGATTGTTTTGGATGTAAAACTGGCAAGTTAATAAACGTTCTTTAGAATTTGCCGTTAAAGCAATATGGACACCAGAGCGACCAACAGATATATCGTACCAATGATCTTGACTCGGGGTTCTCAAACTAAATTTAGGTTTATGAGATAATGCGTAATCCTTAAAATCACTCCAGATGCTATAATGCACCATTTTGGCGACGCTAAGTTCAGAAGAAATTCTCTTATTTCTTATGGTCTTTCCCCAACCATTTGGACGGCAAATAATTTGGAATTTAGGGGCTAATGGAGAATCTCCAATTTTCCATAATTCAATTTTTATTAAGAAAAAATTGCGACTTTCGTCAGTATTATCATTTAACCAATTAATGGCCTGAATATGTTCTTCTCGGGCGTCCCGAACAATCCATATAATATATTTAGCATCATAACCGGAGGCATAAGTGATAATTTTTCCTAAGTGATCATGATTAGTATTTTCAAGCTGATTTTCTATAATAACAGGTATTTCTTTATCGTTATCATCGGAAACTTCAAATGCAAGTATATCTAAACGATAACTACCAACGCCAGCTTCAGTTTCTTGTACTTGTAGTGACAAGCCAAGTTCTTCTCCTAAAAGATTGATATTTTCCTCTTGGGCTAACCATTTAGTAAAATCATTTGCTTCGTTTTTCCAGACACCACGTAAATCTTCAACATATGTAATTTTTCCAAGTTCCATATCCAGCCTCTTAAATTATATTTATACAATTTTAAATGTTGATGCGTAAATAAACAGTTAATCTAGTCAGATATTTAGAATATGCCCCGCTGATAGTTTCAACGGGGCATATAATTACAACAGATCATTAAGCAAATTCATACATTTAATTTTTTGTTGCATATTTGCTCGTCCATAGACATTAAGTGTGAAAGAAACATTTTTATGCCCCAGAATCTCTGATAGAGATTTTACATCAAATTCAGGAATTTCTATTGCTCGCACAGCAAAGGTATGTCGTATTTCGTGAAATTTGACACTTCTTAGGTTATGTTTTTTAAGAAAACGAGCAAAAAATTGTCTATATGTTCTTGGTTCTGTTGGTTTTGTTCTCCCAGTTAAAAAATATTGATTAGGATTATCCGTGTAATATTTTTTTATGATGTTGATTAAAAGTGATGGAAGAGGAATTGTCCGACACGAACTCGCTGTTTTGGGAGCTCCAATATAAACATATGAAGTTCCTTTAATTTTATCATATATTCGCTGAACAGTTCTTTGAATGGTTATCGTTTTATCAATAAGAGAGATATCTCGCATTTGTAGACCGCATAATTCTCCGATACGAACTCCGGTAAATAGAGCCACTAAAATACCAGCAGTTCTACGATTCATTTTCATGTAGATACACTGGATCAATGCAAGTTCTTCGTCTTTTGATAACGAAATGACCTTTTTTATTCCTAAATCTTTTGGATATTCAATTAAATCCCAGTTTAACACCGGAATTATTTGCTCTTTATATGCAAAAATAAGACATAACCGGAGGACAAGAATAATATCACGAATGGTCTTTACTGTTAATCCACCAGTATTATCAAGCCGTCCCTCATTATATAATGTATTAATGTATGTTTGGATATCAGCCTCAGTGATGGCTGATATTTTCTTTTTTCCCATATAAGGAATTAGGTGGTTTTCTGAAATCAAAACAAAATTAGCATAAGTTGACGGGGTAATCATCGGTTGTTTTTGTGATAACCATTCTTTTATTAAGGTTTTAAATTGGGTATTTTGAGTTATTTTCATTTCATATTCTCCATTAAAAGTTAATACCGGAGAATATTTTGCATAAAATTTAGGAATATTAAGCTACTAGATAATACTGCTATTATAAACATAGCATAATAGATTTGCATGTTAAAATTATACTGTTAGTATATAGAAAAATATAACAAATGGAGTAATTATGACAACAGAAGAGTTTCGACAGACATTATATAATGAGGCAATGCAACATTTTTATGATTTTGGTACGCAATCTGAATGGGAGATGTACTATGATGGACTATGTACGCAATTACTTCAACATATGGAAGATAAAAATAAATTATTAAATATTTTTGAAGATTCTAAAAATAAAGGTAGCCATCAAAATTTTTGGGAGGTTCTAGTAGGTAACCTTTTATCAGAAAATGGGATAGATATAAAAAGAGATCCTAGAGAAGCTGCTCCGGATTATTTTTTTGAAGTTGATGGAAGACGTATTCATATAGAAGCAAAAGCTCCTACAGAAGGTACTAATGAACAATTTAAACCGCGAGGGATTCATTTAATCAATGCATCAGAAGCTGAAAAATCTTCATTTGAGGATGGCATTATTTCAGGGACAAATAGTATCTTACGTTTTACTTCTATTTTATCATCAACAATTAATCAGATTGAAAATAGTTTTATAAAAAATAAAACAGTTAGTATAAATGATAAGATTGTTGTTGCTATTAATGGAGATGAAGTGGTCAAAAATATGGAAATGCACCAAGGGAATTTTAGGGCAGGAAATATGTCCTATGGTTTTAATATTATCTGTGCATTATTTGGATTGGATGGACAATATTATTTAGATTTAGCTACAAATCGATTTTTTTATAGTGAGAATTTTGTAACAAAAGGAGACGTTTCCGTTCCCAATCGATTCTTTTGTGCTGAAAATGAATGTCCTATAGATGGAATTATATATTCTAATGTAAATAATTATACATATTTGCAGGGAGATAAACCTTTCCTATTTATCCCAAATCCACAAAAAGAAGATATTAGTCATTATTTTTCTTTCTGTCATAACATTGGATATCCTTTAAAACGAGTTTAACCAGCGCATCGAAAAACAGCGGCAGTTGGTCGAGAGCTTAAAGAAGTATAAAAGAGGGTTGTTTTTGAGTCTTTATGGTAATTCTGATAAAAACATAATATTGTTTAAAAATATCTATGATATTGCATCTGAAGGTGGCACTCCTTCAACATTAGATCCGGAGAATTACGAGAATGGAAAACTTCCATTTATTAAAATAGATGACCTAAATCAGCATTATTTAACTGCCGCAAAATATTTTATTACTGAAAAGGGATTAAAAAAATCTAGTGCATGGATTGTTCCTGAAAATAGTATTATTTATTCAAATGGGGCAACTATTGGAGCTTGTTCTATTAATAAAATGCCTGTAACCACAAAACAAGGAATTTTAGGTATTGTACCAAAGAGTAATTTTTCTGTGGAATTTCTTTACTTCTATTTTACATCAAGCCTTTTTAAGGAAAAAATAAGAGCAATCACAACTAAAGGAACCATGGATTGTGCTTATTTAAAAGATATAAATAACATAAAAATAAATATTCCCAATTTCATAATTCAACAAAAAATAGCAAAAGTTATGGTGGATTTTGAAAATTTAATAGAACGAACCGAGTTCGCACTTATATCTTTACAAAATATTAAAAAAGCACTTTTACAGAAAATGTTTATATAAACATTTGTTGCAAGAAGGCATTTTTCATATCAAGCAAAGATTCCTCCATAATTTGTTCATTTTTTATTTTTTGTTCAATACTATCTAAGAAAAATGAAAGTTTTTCTTGGAATTCAATAGATGGAACTGGAATGGAATGACGTGCAACATCACTTCTTATTATTTGGGGCTGAGCAGAACCTGAGACAAGATATTTCAAGTTTTGATTAGATAAACAGTGATATAAATAACGTTTATTTATTTTATTTTGTTCATCGATATTTACAACCATAGAGTTTCCTGTAATCCACGTGTAAGCATCTACAAAGTTTACTGTTCCACATTTTTCCCCTCGGCAACTAATTGTTACTTGAGGTGTTTCATGATTGTATTGATCATAATTACCAATATATCCATTTGCTCCAAAAACCTTATATTCCCCATCGTTAAATTGAGATTGTGATATTGTAGATGGTTGGTATATTTTTGCAAAATCACCGAGACGAGCTATTTTATAACTTTTATTTTTTTGAAAATAATAAGAAAACAACCCTCTTTTATACTTCTTTAAGCTCTCGACCAACTGCCGCTGTTTTTCGATGCGCG
>ENA-OPWH01002125-OPWH01002125.1-human-gut-metagenome-genome-assembly--contig:-NODE-2125-length-11333-cov-2.755276_pt1 | contig 11333 bp, 7 predicted proteins | sample MGYA00241506_ERZ502004 | MGnify/ENA primary metagenome ERZ502004 (study PRJEB25962, sample SAMEA2043049) | human gut metagenome | biome: human gut; feature: human-associated habitat; material: faeces... | reverse complement strand
TGCCCGGAGTATCAATAATATATCCGTCTCCGTCCACCGGGAACATTTCGGAGAAAGTGGTGGTATGCATTCCCTTATTGTGATAAGTGGAGATTTCGCCGGTTTTTGTTTCAATTCCCGGCAGTATAGCGTTGATAAGAGTCGATTTCCCTACTCCCGAATGTCCGGAGAAAAGAGTAATCTTACCTTCGAGCGCCTTTTTGATTTCGTCTATTCCGTCACCGTTCTTTGCGGAAACCTTGAAACAAGGGTAGCCGATATGCGTATACAGGTTAATAAGTGCGTCCAGATAATGCAATTCTTCTTCGTTGTAAACGTCTACCTTATTAAATACTAATTTGACGGGAACCCGATAGGCTTCTGCGGACGCAAGAAAACGGTCGATAAAAATGGTGGAAGTCTCGGGATAGTTGACAGTTACCACCAACATACATTGGTCGAGGTTGGCGGCAAGTATATGCGATTGTTTAGAAAGATTGGAAGAACGACGAATGATGTAGTTCTTCCTATCTTCTATTTCGTTGATAAAAGCAGTGCCCTCTTGATTGGTTATAATCTGAACACGGTCGCCCACGGCTATCGGATTGGTACTGCGAATCCCTTTTAACCGGAAATTACCTTTGATCTTACATTCAATAAATTGTCCGTCGTCGGTTTTCACCTGGTACCAACTGCCCGTGTTTTTGATTACTAATCCGTGCACTTGCTTTTTGTTTTTTAAACGGTCATGATTTCTTTATCCTTTTCAGCCAGCATATCATCTATTTGCTTGATATACTTATCGTGGATTTTTTGCAGTTTGGCTTCCGCATTCTTCTGTTCATCTTCTGCCAATCCGTCTTTTACAGCTTTTTTCAGTGCGTCGATACCGTCACGGCGGGCGTTGCGTACGCTCACTTTGGCAGTTTCACCTTCTCCTTTACACTGTTTTGCCAGTTGTTTACGACGTTCTTCCGTCAAAGGAGGAATACCGATACGGATCATTTCACCATTGTTTTCGGGCATGATACCCAATTCAGAGTCGATAATTGCTTTTTCAATAACACGGAACATACTCTTGTCCCAAGGTTTTATAGCGATACTGCGTGCATCAGGGGTAGTCACTGCTGCTACATTATTGATGGGGACCATGCTTCCGTAAGAATCTACGCGGATGCCGTCCAGCAAGCGTACGTCTGCTTTTCCTGCACGGATGTGTGCCAGTGCATCTTCCAGATACATAATTGCCATATCCATTTTCTCTTCAGCTCCGCTGAGAATTGTCTTTGAGTCTGCCATATTAAAATTCTAAAGTTTATCGGGTTAGACTTATGCTAAATTAATGTGAACAAAAATACATGATTTTTTATTTTTCTGCAATAGTTTACTGATAATTATGCTAATGGCTATGAGTGAATGTCTGTATTTAGTATGATAAAAGAGCGGGATTTTTATTGTGAATAAATAAATGTGCCTTCTATGAAAAGAGGATGGGTTTAGTGATGAAATAAACGTTTTGTCCCAATTTTTCTACTTTTTATGCGAAAAAATAGTTGAAAAATGTTTGATTGAAGAAAAATGTTACTATATTTGCCAACAACAAAACAATAATACATGAACAAATACTCTCTTCATATCACAATGATGGTCGGAATGGGGCGCACTGCAACATTCACATCTGTAACCGGGATGACCCCTCGGGGGTGAGAGATTGTATTTAGGTGTTTCTACGTGTTACACGCCTGTGGACTCAGGCATTTCGTTTTATTTTAATCAATTATTTATTTTGTTTTATCTGACAAGTGGGCTTTCTTGTATGAAAGAACAGTCCTTGTTATAAAAATATAAGTACATGAAGGTATTAAAATTCGGTGGAACATCAGTGGGTTCTGTCAGCAGCATGTTGAATGTAAAGAAAATTGTTGAAGCGGTTGATGATAAAGTGATAGTAGTCGTTTCAGCATTGGGTGGTATAACTGATAAGTTGATTAAGACTTCGACTATGGCTGCCAACGGTGATTCCGGTTATGAAAAGGAGATGAAGGAGATTGTAAACCGTCATATAGAAATGGTTTATACCGTCATTCCGGCAGGACAGAAACGTGAATTGCTGCTTGACTGTGTGAATGAACTGCTGAGTGAACTGAAAGATATTTTTCAGGGAATATATCTTATACGTGATTTGTCGCCAAAGACTTCGGCTACAATTGTAAGCTATGGCGAACGTCTTTCTTCTATTATCGTAGCAACACTGATAGAAGGAGCCCAGTGGTTTGATTCCCGTCTGTTTATTAAAACAGAAAAGAAACACAACAAACATATACTTGATTCGGAACTTACCAATCGTCTGGTTCGTGAAACGTTCCATGAAATTCCTTCCATATCACTTGTTCCTGGATTTATTTCTACTGATAAGACTACAGGAGAAGTGACCAATCTTGGACGAGGCGGTTCCGATTATACAGCTTCTATTTTGGCAGCTGCACTGGATGCCGATGTGCTGGAGATTTGGACAGATGTAGATGGTTTCATGACAGCCGATCCGAGAGTTATCAGTACTGCATATCCTATTACGGAATTGAGTTACGTAGAGGCAATGGAGTTGTGTAACTTTGGTGCGAAGGTAGTTTATCCTCCTACTATTTATCCGGTTTGTCATAAGAATATACCTATTTTAATAAAGAATACATTCAATCCTGATGCTCCGGGAACTATCGTAAAACAGGAGGCTGATCACTCATCGAAAGCCATTAAGGGTATTTCTTCTATTAATGACACGTGTCTGATAACCATGACCGGACTGGGAATGGTCGGTGTGATTGGAGTGAACTACCGAATATTCAAGACATTGGCTGAAAATGGTATCAGTGTGTTCCTCGTTTCACAGGCTTCTTCGGAGAATTCAACGTCTATAGGTGTACGGACCGTGGATGCTGATCTGGCTTGCGAAGTATTGAATGAAGAGTTTGCCAAGGAAATAGAAATGGGCGAAATCAGCCCGATGAAAGCAGAAAGCGGACTGGCTACTGTGGCGATTGTCGGAGAGAACATGAAGCATACACCGGGTATTGCCGGAAAGTTGTTTGGTACACTGGGACGTAACGGTATCAACGTGATAGCTTGTGCACAGGGAGCTTCCGAAACAAATATTTCGTTTGTAGTAGACGGAGCTTCGTTGCGTAAGACATTGAATGTTATTCACGATTCTTTCTTCTTGTCCGAATACCAGGTACTGAACCTTTTCATTTGTGGTATCGGAACGGTAGGGCATAGTCTTATCGAACAGATCAGCAGTCAGCAGGAACGACTGAAACGTGAACGTGGGCTGATGCTGAATGTGGTAGGTATAGCCAATGGACATAAAGCTTTATTTACCCGCAGAGGAATCGACCTGTCTAACTATCGTCAGGAATTGGATGAAAAAGGAATACCTTCATCTCCTCAGGTACTTCAGGATGAGATTGTTGGCATGAATATTTTCAATTCTGTATTTGTGGACTGTACTGCAAGCCCAGAAATAGCCGGACTTTATAAGGAATTTTTAAGTCACAATATTTCGGTTGTAGCAGCCAATAAGATTGCCGCATCGTCGGAATACGAGAATTATGCGGAACTGAAGCAGATTGCTCGCCAGCGTGGAGTGAAATTCTTGTTTGAAACAAATGTGGGAGCAGGTCTTCCTGTGATAAATACGATAAACGATTTGATAAACAGTGGAGATAAAATTGTAAAGATTGAAGCTGTACTTAGCGGTACACTGAACTACATATTCAATACTATCAGTGCCGATGTACCTCTTAGTGAAACTATTCATAAAGCAAAAGAAGAAGGATATTCAGAACCTGATCCGCGTATCGACCTGAGCGGGAAGGATGTTATTCGCAAACTTGTTATTCTGGCACGCGAAGCAGGATATCGGTTGAATCAGGAAGATGTAGAGAAGCACTTGTTTATTCCTAACGAATTGTTCGAAGGTTCACTGGATGACTTCTGGAAAAAGATTCCAGCTCTTGACGATGAATTTGAAGCACGTCGTAAAGTATTGGAAAAAGAAGGAAAACACTGGCGTTTTGTAGCTAGTCTGGAAAATGGACATGGAGTCGTGGCTTTGCAGGAAGTAGGCCGGAATCATCCGTTTTATACACTGGAAGGTAGTAATAATATTATTTTGCTTACAACTGAACGATATAACGAGTACCCGATGCTCATTCAGGGTTATGGAGCCGGAGCAGGTGTTACCGCAGCCGGAGTCTTTGCCGATATAATGAGTATCGCAAACATTTAGGCTTATGAAGCACATTATTATTTTAGGCGACGGTATGGCGGACTGGGCCGTACCATCGCTGGGAAACAAAACATTGTTACAATATGCAAATACTCCGTACATGGACAAACTAGCCCAAATGGGACGTACGGGGATGCTGAAAACAGTTGCCGACGGTTTTCATCCCGGAAGTGAGGTTGCGAACATGTCGGTTATGGGTTACGACCTGCCGTTAGTTTACGAAGGAAGAGGCGTACTTGAGGCTGCCAGTATCGGTGTAGATCTGGAACCGGGCGATATGGCCATGCGCTGCAACCTGATCTGTGTAGAAGGAGATATCCTGAAAAATCATTCGGCAGGACATATCACGACCGAAGAAGCCGACCAGCTGATTAAGTATCTTGATGAGAAATTAGGAACAGACCGTATTCGTTTTTATACGGGGGTACAATATCGTCATTTGCTTGTCATCAAAGGAGGCGACAAACGTCTGGCTTGTGTGCCGCCACACGATGTCCCGCTGAAGCCTTTTCGTCCGAATCTGGTAAAAGCCTTATGTCCGGAAGCACAAGAAACTGCCGACTTGCTGAATGCCTTGATTTTGAAATCGCAGGAATTGCTTGCCACTCATCCGGTCAATCAGAAGCGTATGGCAGAGGGAAAAGATGCAGCCAACAGCATTTGGCCATGGAGTCCGGGGTATCGTCCGAAGATGGAACCTTTATCACAGAAATACCCTTCCATTCATAGAGGATCGGTCATTACGGCTGTCGATTTGATTCGTGGTATCGGACGTTATGCGGGGCTGCGTTGTATAGATGTAGAGGGAGCTACCGGACTTTACAATACGAATTACGAAGGCAAGGCTCAGGCAGCTATCGAAGCGTTAAAAACTGATGACTTTGTTTACCTGCATATCGAGGCTAGTGATGAGGCCGGACATGAAGGAGATATAGACTTGAAGCTGAAAACCATTGAATATCTGGACAGCCGTGCAGTCGGACCTATTTACGAAGAAGTAAAAAACTGGGATGAGCCGGTAGCGATAGCTGTGTTGCCCGATCATCCTACTCCGTGCGAACTGCGTACACATACAGCCGAACCGATACCTTTCCTGATTTATTATCCAGGTATTACTCCCGATAGCGTGCAGAGTTACGATGAAATAGCCTGCCGGGAAGGAGGATACGGTACGATGGAAAAAGATGAGTTTATGAATGAGTTTATGAATTTACACTAGAGAGTTATGAAATATTACAGTACAAATAAGAAGGCTTCCGACGCAACACTTGAGGAAGCTGTAGTACGTGGACTGGCAGGCGATAAAGGTTTGTATATGCCTCGTGCCATCAAGGCTTTGCCTCAGTCTTTTTATGATGAGATAGAAAATCTTTCGTTTCAGGAAATAGCTTATCGTGTAGCTGATGCTTTTTTCGGTGAAGATGTTCCTGCCGAAACGTTGAAACACATTGTATACGATACACTTAGTTTTGATGCTCCGGTAGTGAAGGTGAAGGACAATATTTACTCGCTGGAACTGTTTCATGGTCCTACATTGGCTTTTAAGGATGTAGGCGGACGTTTCATGGCACGCTTGCTGGGATATTTCATCCGTAAGGAAGGCAAGAAACAGGTGAATGTACTGGTTGCTACTTCCGGAGATACAGGCAGTGCCGTAGCAAATGGTTTTCTGGGGGTAGAAGGGATTCATGTATATGTGCTTTACCCGAAAGGTAAAGTCAGCGAGATTCAGGAAAAGCAGTTTACTACACTCGGACAGAATATAACGGCTATTGAAGTAGACGGTACGTTCGACGACTGTCAGGCACTGGTGAAGAATGCCTTTATGGATAAGGAACTGAACGAACATATGCAGCTCACTTCGGCAAACTCTATCAATGTGGCCCGTTTCTTGCCTCAGGCTTTTTATTATTTCTATGCGTATGCACAGATGAAAAAGCAAGGAAAAGCAGACAATTTGGTGATTTGCGTGCCTAGCGGAAACTTCGGAAACATAACAGCCGGCCTGTTTGGTAAGCGTATGGGACTACCCGTGAAACGCTTCATTGCGGCAAATAACCGTAATGACATCTTTTATCAATACCTGAAGACTGGAGAATACAGTCCTCGACCCTCAATAGCAACCATTGCCAATGCTATGGATGTAGGAGATCCGAGTAATTTTGCCCGTATCCTCGATTTATATGAAGGTAGTCACGATGCTATAGCATCCGAAATTAGTGGGGAGACTTATACCGACGAACAGATACGTGAAACAGTACAGAAAACTTACGAAGAAACCGGATATCTGCTCGATCCTCATGGTGCATGTGGGTATCGTGCCTTGGCAGAAGACTTGCAGCCTGAAGAAAACGGGGTCTTTCTTGAAACTGCTCATCCGGCGAAGTTCCTGCAAACAGTAGAAGCGATTATCGGTACAGAAGTAAAGATACCCGAAAAGCTACAGGCTTTCATGCGTGGTACAAAACAAAGTGTACCTATGCAAAAAGACTTTACGTCGTTTAAAGCTTATCTGTTGAAACAGTAGTGATTGACAGCTTTTTATGATTCATTTGGGAAAGTGTTTTTATTTTTGCTGAAAAGGCAGAGAAAACATGCTGATGTTTTTTTTATTTTTCTACAAAAGTTGTACTTCTTTGTACAAAAAAATAAGGCTTTTTCCTGATGTTTTATCAGCTTTCCGAACTTGTCTTAAAATGAAGTATAAAGTAAAAATCTTATAGGTTGAAACTTTAATAGTAAAAAATCTCCTGCTTTTAGCCATATAATCAGCATGAATAAAGCTAAAGCAGGGGATTTTTTGTACTCTAACGTATGGATACAATATAAGTAAGTCTGTTATTTTCTATTTTGAGCCTCAAAAGAATGTTAGTTTGCTGATAGGAAGTTAATATAGATTGCTAAGACAATAATAATGTATTGTATGTATGAGGTATAAAGACAAAAAAATCCCGCAGGATTGAAAACAAATCCTGCGGGACATTTTTTGTTATATAGCAGTTCAGATAAAAATATATTTATCTGTTTTTATACATGTTTTCGTAGTAATTCTGATAGTCACCGCTAGTAACGCTCTTTACCCAGTCCTGATTGTTCAAGTACCAGATAATGGTTTTTACAATACCATCTTCGAACTTAGTTTCGGGAGTCCATCCTAGTTCACGAGTAATTTTAGTCGGGTCGATAGCATAACGCTGGTCATGTCCCAAACGGTCTTTTACAAAAGTAATCAGTGAATCGTTTATCCAGTCGATGCGGATTTCACCATTTTCATCCAGTTCTTTTTTCTTCAAAACCTTACGGTAAGCAGGTTCTTCTTCCATTAAACGTCGGATTGTAGCAATGGTAAGTTTTACGATTTCTATATTCTGTTTTTCGTTATGTCCGCCTACATTGTAAATTTCTCCGTTCTTACCCTGGCGTACTACCAGATCGATAGCCTTGCAGTGGTCTTCTACATACAACCAGTCGCGTACGTTTGTACCGTTTCCATAGACTGGAAGGCGTTTTCCTTCAAGGATATTTTTGATAATTAACGGAATCAGTTTTTCCGGGAAGTGATAAGGACCGTAATTGTTTGAGCAACGTGTGATAGTAACCGGCATCTTATAAGTGTCACGATATGCCATTACGATTAAATCGGCACTGGTCTTTGACGCACTGTATGGGCTGTGCGGGCATAAAGGAGTTTCTTCAGTGAAGAAGCCTTCTTCACCCAGCGAACCATATACTTCGTCGGTTGATACCTGATGATAGCGTACATCTTTTCTCCATGTAGGATAACCGTTTTCGTCTTTTCCGGTAACCCATGCACGGCGGGCTGCATCCAGCAGGTTTTGAGTTCCCAGGATATTAGTCTGAAGGAACAGCTGTGGATTTTCTATACTGCGGTCTACGTGGCTTTCGGCAGCGAAATTTACGATATAATCGAATTTATATTCTGAAAAAAGTCGGTCGGCAAGCTCACGGTCGCATATGTTGCCTTTTATGAAAAAGCAACGTTCGTTGTCTACATCTTTGGCAATAGTACCTAGATTTCCGGCATAAGTCAAAGCGTCAAGTATAACAACCTTAATGTCTTCGTGTTTTGCTAAGATATACTTTATATAATTGGCGCCGATAAATCCGGCTGCTCCTGTTACTAAATAAGTTTTCATATAAGATGTTGCTTAAAATCGGTTACAAATTTCGGAAAGTTTTTTTAATCAGGCAAACAATTACTTGTTTAATTCTATTACTTCCAGGTCGGAAAAGTTTCCGTTGTCGATGCTGAAACGTACTAAAGTACGGACCGTATGGAATCCGTATATTCCTGCTGCTCCGGGATTTATGTGCAGTAATCCGAGTGTCTGGTCATATTTCACCTTCAGAATATGTGAATGACCGCTTATAAAAAGCTTGGGAGGATTGGCTAAAAGGACAGAGCGGATAGAAGGATCATATTTACCGGGATATCCTCCTATATGTTTCATCAGTACATCTGCTCCGTCGACAGTGAAGCGTGCTGTTTCAGGAAACGTGTGCCTCATGTCTTGTCCGTCTATATTTCCATATACTGCTTTCAGGGGGCGGAAGGCTGCGAGTCGTTCTGCTACTTCCATCGAACCGATATCGCCGGCATGCCATATCTGGTCGCACGGATCAAAATATTTCAGGTAACGTTCGTCCCAGTAGCCGTGAGTGTCCGATAATAATCCGATTCTTGTCATTTTTTCTTTGGTTTTGTCGGACAAAGATAGTATTTTTGACTCAACCTTGATTCATGGCATTATGGAAAAACAATATAGATATTTTAACCGCGACATAAGCTGGCTTTCCTTCAATCATCGTGTGTTGCTTGAAGCTGATGACGATGATTTGCCATTGTATGAGCGGATAAACTTCATTGCAATTTATTCATCCAATCTGGAGGAGTTCTATAAGGTCCGTGTTGCCGAACATAAAGTTGTTGCTTCCGGTGGAAAAAGCGAAGACATGACTGTAGACCAGGCACATGAGCTGATTCGTAAAATTGCGGAGATAGTCAATGCACAACTGGAAGACAGAATCCGGATTTACGAGCAGAAGATATTGCCCGGACTCCGTCAGAATCATATAATCTTTTATCAGTCGAAAAGGGAAGTGGAAGATTTTCACCGTGATTTTGTACATCGCTTTTTCATGGAGGAAGTATTTCCTTACTTGCAACCGGTAAAGATTGAAAAAGAGAAGGTCAGGATGTTTCTTCGTGATAAACGCCAGTATCTGGCGGTACGGGTGCGTTGCCATGAAACAGAACGGATGGAGTATTTCATTATCAAGATGCCATACAGCAAGGTTCCTCGTTTCGTGGAACTTCCCAAACAAGGTGATAATTATTATCTGATGTTTCTGGAGGATATCGTAAAGGCTAATCTTGCTGAAGTTTTTGTCGGCTACGATGTAGATTGCAGCTATTGCTGTAAAATTTCGCGTGATGCGGATGTATTTGTAGATGATGTTCCTTCGGAAAATATGGTGGAGAAACTGAAAGAGAAAGTTAAGAAGCGTAAGATTGGAGCGATAGCACGTTTTGTGTACGATCGTAAGATGCCTGCTGATTTCCTGGAGTTTCTGACCGATGCTTTTTCTATCGACAATGAGGAACTGGTTCCGGGAGATAAACATTTGAATTTGGAAGATTTGTCTTCACTACCTAATCCGAATCCAGATTTGAAGCCTTTGGCTAAGCCGGTTCCGATGAGGCTTTCCGGACTGGAAGGTAAGAATTTTATGTATCGCCGGATAGCTCGTAAGGATTTGATGTTGCATTATCCGTATCATAGTTTCGAGCATTTTACACATTTTCTTTACGAAGCCGTTCACGATCCCTTGTGTCGGGAGATTATGATTACCCAATATCGGGTAGCCGAACATTCGGAGGTTATCAATACGCTGATTGCCGCCGCGCAAAACGGTAAACAGGTAACAGTGTTTGTAGAGCTGAAGGCTCGTTTCGACGAAGAAAACAATCTGGCTACGGCCGAACTGATGAAGAAAGCCGGAATCAGGATACTATACAGTATTCCGGGACTCAAGGTACATGCTAAGGTCGCACTTGTATTACGTTATAATAAGAAAGGGGAACAAATACGTAGCTATGCCTATGTAAGTACAGGAAATTTCAATGAGAAAACAGCTAAGATTTATTCCGATATTGCGCTATTTACGTGCAATCGGGTGATAGTGGAAGATATGCATACGCTGTTTCGCTTTTTGCGTAAGGAAGTGGATGAACCTCGGTTTAAACGTTTGCTGATAGCTCGTTTTAACTTGCTTCCGGAATTAAAACGCATGATTCATCATGAAATTGCTTTGGCTAAAGCTGGCAGGCAGGGGAGAATTATTCTTAAGATGAATGCTTTACAAGACCTCACCATGATAGACGAACTGTACAAAGCAAGCGAGGCCGGGGTAAAAATAGATCTGATTGTACGAGGAATATGCTGTCTGGTTCCCGGAGAGTCGTTTAGTAGCAATATTCGTGTTACCCGTATTGTCGACAGTTTTCTGGAACATGCCCGCGTATGGTATTTCGGTAATGATGGAGATCCGCGGTTGTTTATCGGTTCTCCTGATTGGATGAGGCGTAATCTGTATCGCCGTATAGAGGCTGTAACACCTGTTTTGGACAAGAGCTTGAAGCAGGAATTAATAGATATGCTCGATATGCAGCTTCGTGCTAACTGGAAAGCTTGCTGGGTAGACAAGGAACTGAAGAATATATTCAAACGTACTCCTGACGAACCGAAAGTACGTGCTCAATATGATTTTTATCAGTATTTGTATAAGAAAAATATTGAGTGAGGATTTGTAGGGAGAGGTTATTCGTTTATTCTGTCTTCTAATAAAGAGTGTGGGTAGTTGATGACATAAATTTTGCCATTATAAGTTACAATTTTAACCAATTCATTTTTATTTATAGCTGCCATATAAAACTTACCTAATTTAGGAGAGTGGAAAGTTCCAACATATCCTAAAAAACCTCCGTTTCCAGTAACCATTCTATTTTCCGCCTTGACACGCATGTTCCCTAAACCTACCTTTGCGC
>ENA-OPWH01002102-OPWH01002102.1-human-gut-metagenome-genome-assembly--contig:-NODE-2102-length-11430-cov-3.970725_pt1 | contig 11430 bp, 10 predicted proteins | sample MGYA00241506_ERZ502004 | MGnify/ENA primary metagenome ERZ502004 (study PRJEB25962, sample SAMEA2043049) | human gut metagenome | biome: human gut; feature: human-associated habitat; material: faeces... | reverse complement strand
ATGATTTACAAAACCGCTGCTGCCATCCAGAAAGTCCTGCGAATGTCCGCCGATGCCGTATTCTTTTGCCAGTGCTTTGGCGCGGAGTTTGCGGTCAGGCTGTGTCTGATACAGTTCGATGATCCGCCACTTGCCATCCTGCACACCGGAGCCATGCTCGCGCAGTTCATTCTCAATCTCGGCCTGCGATAAAGCAAAAGCGGAGGGCGATTTTTCGCTCTCCGCTCGGTCGATATGTTCGATTTGCTGGGTTTCGGTGGGGATGACTGCATCCAGAAAACTTAACTGTAGATCAGTTCCGTCCGAATCACTTCCTCGACCTGCTCCCGCAGACTGTTCATGTGCTGCACCCACACCATCTGGTTCTTCTCCTTGTCCGGAGCCGGGTTCTTCGCCAGCAGTTCGGCCATCATCTGGTCCTTCATTGCCGCTGCGGTCTGCTCCAGTTTGTTCAGGGTCGGGTACAGGCTCCCGTTCAGGAGCATCGTGTGGTACAGCACCGGGTGCTGCTGCTTCAGGAAGTTCAGGCGCATCCTGCCGTACTTGCCCAGCGGGGTCTTCGGCTGATGCAGGGTCAGGTTCGGGAGAAGATAATCCCCGGTCTGCGTGTAACTCAGATTGTTGCTCATATTCATGCTGGCTCCTTTCATTGTTTCGGCGGCGGATGGTCGTTTTGACTGCTCGTTCCACGGTGCGCAGAACTTCGCGGCTGATGTCGCTGACTGCTGCGCCGAGGGCATAGACAGTATCCGGGGTGGAAAAATCATAGATAGCCTGAAAACTGTCTTTGTCAAAAAAGCCATCCGGTTCAAATCCGCACCGTTCCAGAAGTGTGTAGGTGACGCTGATCGCGGCGGCGGACTTGAACTGCATTTCCAACCCGGTACTATCATAGTCCATCAGGAACGAACCGTCAACGATGGCGCGAATGTCCTCGCTGTTGTTGTCCCAATAATCTGCGACCAGCTTCCCGGCAATATCGGCAAGCTGTTGACTGAACCTTTCATGGCTGATGCCGTAGGCGGCAGTCAGTGCATCCGAAACAGGCTGTTTCAGATCATCGTTATACTGCCACAGGTCAGGGTCGCGAGAATTGCGGCGCACACCAGTATCCGACACATCAAAAACGTAATGCAGACGCGGATATCCACTGGATTCATCCAGCAGAGCGATGCCTTTGGAACCTCTGCGCACATAGCGGTTCATCCGGTTGTTCCAGATGTCATAGTCGGCGCAGGCCGTGGCATCGGGCCGCTGGGCATAGATCATCAACTGATCTTCAAAGCGGTACTTGTACAGCCGGGATGCTGTGGTCAGGTACGCTGTCCAGCTTTCCCAATACCGGGTCAGCCCATTGGCCGTGCGCTGGGCAAGGGCAAGGTATTCTTCGGTTTTGCTTGGCATGGTGTTCCTCCTATCTTTTTTAATATGTAAGCCGCTCACAGGCGGCAAAAATTTAGTCGAGCGGAAATTCCAACTCGACAAATTCGGTATCAGTCATAAGTTTGAGTTTTTCGATAACGCTCTCGGACAGTTCCCGCAGGGCGGTTTCATCGGGCATCAGGTAACATTGCATGAGCCGCAGTTCCTGAATCAACCCCAGCCGAGTGCCGGTGTTGTAGAGCATCATCAGGGTTAATTCTTCATGGTCAAAGTTCATGGCCGTTTCTTTCTTTTTTACAGCCGCTGGGATTGCACTCCGGCATATCGCGCTTGGACAGTTCTGCCAGCTTTTCCAGCGTAGAGGGCTTGTTGGAAAGGCCCAGTTCCTCGGCTTTTGCTACCTTGTCCATAACAAGGTCATAGTCTTGCAGTGTCCGCTGACCTTTTTCCATGTGATGCGCTTCCAGAATCTGCTCGCGGGCTTCCTGAATGGTCAGTTCCGGTGCATCCAGCTGCCCACCATCCATTATGGAATAATCGCTGTTGTAGATGGTATAGTCCCAGCCCTCATCGGTGGATTGGATGGCAATATAACCTTTGCTGCCCAATTTCCATGCCCCGGTATCGTCCTGTGTCTGGATTTCCGGGTAGGCGGTGGAACCATTGCGCTCCATGATTTCTGCGAACTGGCAGATATGATATACGTCACCCAGCCCACCAAGATCGAAATGGCAATCATCCAGACGTTGCACTCGTGCTGTAAAGCTGCTGTTATCTGAAAAGTCGATCTGGATGACACCACCATCGGGGATGCGGTAAATGTCATCGTAGTGGCTATTGATGAGCCGAATGTCAGGCTGAAAAGTTTCAGGCTTCCAGATGCGCCGCCGATCGATGCCGGTATTCGGGATACTTTCGAGAATCTGCACACTTTCCCGCTGAATGGCTTTGCACGGCGCATCGGAGAGTACAAACATATACCAGTTCCGGGCCGCAGAAAGGGCGTTTCTGCCATCAGGCGGCAGATTCATTTCGGATACCTGCCCGCTCTCCAGTAGTTCACCGTTCATGCGTTTGTAGGTGGCAAAACCTACACCCACGCCATTTTTGCGCAGGTGCAGATACTTGTTGTCGTTGATGAGGTAAACGGCTTCCTTTTCCTGTTCCATCAGCAGCCTCCGTTCTCAAATTCCAGACTGAACTTGCTGCGGCCATCGGATTCGGTGCTCAGCAGGACAGTGGCATTGTAGGTCTTGCCCTTGGCACTCTTGCAGTCCTTCAGACGCACCCGGCCATCCCGCAGCAGCTTGTCCACCATGCGGGCATCCAGATGCTTGCCCAGCCGCTTGAAGTAGGCGTTGTCTTTCCAGAGTGCAAAGCGGCACTCGCGGTTCTCGCAGAACCAGCCCTTTTCCCGCTCCACAACAGACTTACCACAGTTCGGGCAGACACCAGCAACTTTGTTCTTCATCAGCATATTTGCTCCCTTCACGGCCTCGGTGGTGTTTACCAGCGAGGAAATCATATCTTTGATCTCGGTCATAAATTCTTCCGGCTCCATCTCGCCACGCTCAATGCGCAGCAGTTTTGCTTCCCAGTCGGCGGTCATGTCTGCCGACTGAATCTGTTCGGGCATTACGGTAATCAGTGCCTTGCCCTTATCGGTAGGCAGCAGCACCTTGGTCTTTTTATCGCCTTTGCGTTCCAGAAAGCCTTTCTGTACCAACTTCTCAATGGTGGCGGCACGGGTGGCCGGGGTTCCGATGCCTTGACGCTCCACACCCTCCGGCATATTGTCCGCACTGGCGGTTTCCATCGAATGTAAGAGGGTATCCTCCGTAAAATGCTTCGGTGCGCTCGTCTGTCCTTCTTTCAATTCAGCGTTAAGGATAGCGCACTCGCTTTCTTCCACATCCGGGAGAGAAACCAATTCCTGTTTCCGGTTCAGGATATCAGCCAGTACCTCACGCTCCACGGCTTTCCAGCCTTCTTCCAGAATTCCTTTTCCCTTTGCAGTAAATTTCTCGCCGGCACATTCCGTAGTCAGCATGGTTTCCAAATAACGGAACGGCTTGCTTACCGCCATCAGCGTCCGGGCAATAATGAGTTTCAAAATGTTCTGCTCACCTTTGGGCAGGGAATCCAAATCAGCCTTGAGCATACTGCGAGTAGGCAGGATAGCATGATGGTCGGTGACTTTTTCCCGATTGACGGTGCGCCGTGTCCGGGGAATATCGGCATCATCTGCGTCACCGACTGCAATTCCAACGAAGTCCTCCAGTTCTTCGGTAAGTTCTTCCAGCATTTCCTCGTCATCGTCTGTAATGTAACAGCTGTCGGTTCGGGGATAAGTGGTGAGTTCTCGCTCATAGAGGTCTTGCAGGTAATCCAGCGTCTGCTGTGCGCTGTATCCCAGCAGACGGTTTGCATCTCGCTGGAGAGTCGTCAGGTCATACAGCGATGGCGGATTTTCGGATTTTTCCTTGCGAGTCACTTTTTGAATCGTGGAAATCATCTCCTTTCGGCAGGCTGCAAGCAGGTTTTCCGCATCCGCTTTTTCAGAAATGCGGCGGCTGGATGCCACACAGCCACTGCTCAGTTCCAAATCTACGGTGTAGAATTTTTCGGGAACAAAAGCAGCAATGGCAGCTTCTCGCACTACCGTCATGGCAAGCACCGGAGTCATGACCCTACCAACCGCCAATGGCCGACCATACAGGCACGAAAAAAGCCGGGAAGCGTTGATACCGACCATCCAGTCGGCACGTTCCCGGCAGAGTGCTGCATTGTACAGCGCATCATATTCAGTTGACGGTTTCAAGTGGGCAAAGCCCTCCCGGATGGCGTTTTCCTCCATGCTGGACAGCCACAGGCGGAAAACAGGCTTTTTGCACCCAGCTTGCTGGTAGACTAGTCGGAAGATCAGTTCTCCCTCACGGCCGGAATCGCAGCTGTTCACAATGCTCTCCACATCCGGGCGGTTCATCAGCTTTTTCAGGATGCCAAACTGCTTTTTGGTGCTGGCAGACACAAGGTACTGCCACTTTTCTGGCAGGATGGGCAGGTCGGCCACGCTCCATTTGACATACTTTTCATCGTACACGTTGGGCGGAGCAAGTTCCACCAGATGCCCGATGCACCAGCTGATGAGATAACCGTTACCCTCCCAATAACCGTCGTTCCTGTTTGTTGCACCGAGAACCTTTGCGTAAGCTGCCCCGACTGATGGCTTTTCACTGACCACAAGTTTGTAAGACAATAAGCATCAACTCCTGTTTTTTTTAGATTCAGATATGTAAGGCGGCAAATACCGCCAGTAAAATTATTCCTCTGTAGTATCCTCCTCGCCGGTTTCCTCAGGCTCTTCCTCGGTGGGAATCTCAAAATCACCCTTGTCCTCGGTGTAATCCGCATCGGGATCAAGGGCTTCTTTTTCTGCCTGCTTTTTCTGTTTCTGCTTCATAAAGGCGTAGATGCCGCCGCCCGCAGCCAGACCGACCAGAATCAGTACACCTAAGAATGTGGCCGCATACTTCGTGATCTTGTTTTCCTTCGACTGTTCGGTACCGGATGCCGCTGCTTCTTCCGCAGCCTTTTTAGCATCTTCCTCGGCCTGCTTCCGTTCCTGCTCGGCCTGTGCCGCTGCTTCCTTTTCAGCGGTATAGGCTTCGGCATCTTCATCTTCCATCAGGGAGAGCAGGTCAGCTTCGTCCACCAAATTCATAAAGTGAACCGTCTGCTGGCCCTTGGCGTTGCGGTCGATGACCAGATAGAACGTGTTGCCCGACTTGCTGACCAGCGTAATGAACTGCTGACCAGAGCCATCCGAATAGCTGGTATGGTAATCATCCACAATCGAAAGATTGCCTTCCGGGGTCAGGGCACCGGTTTCTTCATCGGTCACAGTGATAGAATCTTCCTCATCAGAAGCGGCAGTCAGAATAGGCTGTTCCACTTCTTCGGGAACATCGCCGCCGTAGGCAAAGGCGGGAACCGCCATGCCAGCGCACAGTGCTGCCGACAACATCAGGGCACAAACCTTATTCATCATCTTCATTAGAATTTTCCTCCTTATTAAAGGTAGCACCGACTGCGGACAGCGCAGCCGGGTTCGGGGTACTGGTGGTGGACTGCCGCAGCAGTGCAGCCAGCTGTTCCGGTGTGACTTTGGCAGTGCGCACCATTTCGTTGACCTCGGCAGCTTCCGCTTCCTGAATCCGCCGCTCCAGACTTTCGATGCGGTTGTTGATTTTGATGCGCCGCTCTTTTTCCTTTTCCAGAGAAGCGCGCAGCTTATCGAGTTTTTCGCTCATGGTTTCCTCCAATCATTTTGAGAGCCGCCCAAAACCGGACAGATATTTCTGCCAGTAGGACGAGTGAATGTTTGCGTACTTGATGGGGTCGCCGGCACTAACCATCATACCGTTTCCAAGGTAGATGCCGACATGACTTTTTCCGGGGGTATCATACGTTCCCTCGAAAAAAACAAGGTCGCCGGGCTTTGCTTCGGCTTCGGAAATATGCTGACATTTGTTCCATAGACCGTTGGCAGTCGTTCTGCCCACGTTGTAACCGTTCTGGTTGTAGACCCAGCAGACATAGCCGCTGCAATCGAATCCGGTATCCGGTGAACTGCCGCCCCACACATAGGGAGTGCCGACATATTTTTTGGCTTCGGCGTAGATTTTGGAAAATTCTTCATCCGTCAACGCTTCCGCAGGAACGGTGTAGTCGATACCCGCTTCCCCAGAGCCATCCGAGCCGCCAGCGGGCAGACCGTCTTTGAAAAGATACGGCCTGCCACCCTTAGTGTCTTGGAAAATCTCATACCGTTTCCACTGATCTTCGGTCAGTTCTTCCCGAATGACTACTTCCAGCCCCCGATTTTCCAATTTGGTGTGGAAGATCTTATACTGGTAAGGCACCTGTGTGGTGTAGGGCATACCTGTGAAAATATCAATCATCACCACTGTGCGGTAGCGGGTCTGCACTTCCACCCATGTGGTCAGCTTGTACTGCTTTTTGAAGATTTCTTGCAGTTTGGCCTGCACTTCACTGCGGGTGTAATCATCGTACAGGGTTGTCAGGAACGATGTCAGCTGCCAAGGGTCGTGAGTAATCTCGTCCAGATGATATTGGTACTCATCATAGCCGGGGTGATCTTGCGGAGTGTGCTTGATCTTTTTATCGAGGTCTTTCTCCAATTTCTTGTAGTCGGTTTCGGCACCTTTAATGTCGCGGTCTTCTGCGGTGTAGATGGTCTGGCCGCTGACCTGCGTGGTGCCGCTGAACAGGATGGAACAGGACGAAAATGCCGACATGACCAGCAGCAGGAGCAAAAGAAAAACGCCCACGATCCAAAGAACGTGTGCGTTGCTCTTTGCAAAATTGGCAATCCCGTTGACAGCGGTGCTGACTGCGGATGTGCCTTTGTCTATGACCTGCTCCATACCGGATTTTGCAGCAGAAGTACCACCGGATGCAGCTTTCTGACCGCCCGCGGCCTGTGCTGTTGTGCTGCCAGACCGGGCTGCGGCACGGTAGTTTTTCTGAATGTCCTGCTTCTGCCGCCACCGGGAGAACCAGTTGGAACCGCCCTCGCTGCTGTCGGTTCCGCTGAATTTCTCTGCATTTTGAGCATTATCCTGCCCAAATGCAGAAGATTTTGCAGCAGGAATATTCTTTTTTGCTTGCAGTTTGGCTCGCTTTTTTAGCTTTTGGGCATAGCGATTCTTGGAAAAATCGCTGACCGCTTCTTCGGATTTCATGCCCTCGTTGAGAGCCTGTGTGCCCACATTGTCATCCTCGTACTGGTCAACCTCCCGATGTACCGCAGACCGGGTGGCAGCAGCGGCATACATAGCGCGTTTCTGCTGCTTGGTCATGCGGGATGCTTCATCCGGGGTGATCTCGGCTTTGCCAAAACGCAAGTGCTTGGATTTTTCCGCAGCTTTGTCTGCATTCTGTTTCAGTTTCTGCTTTTGGGACACCGACTGTTCCACCTTGGATTTTCTCGGAGGGGAGCGCGTGGCCGTGCGCTCCTTATCCTCCTCAAATTTCAGCTTCGGCTGTTTCTCACTCATGCTTTTCCTCCGTTACCTCGGACAGCTTGGTGGTCATGATCTTGTACAGTTCCAAATCATGCGGAAAGTGGTCAACAAAGGGCAGGATGGTGTTGCCGTAGAACAGCAGCCCCTCACCGGAACCGCTGTGCGTAACATAAGAAAGCTGGTGGGGCGAGATGTTCAGCTGCTTCGCCAGAATCTGTCGGTCGCCATTGGCCTGATTGAGCATATAGACAAAGTCACTGTTCTCAAAAATATTCGACACTTCGGGACTGGACAGCAAATCTTTGCAATTTTGGGTCAGACCGGTGGGAATGCCGCCCCATTTGCGGAAACGCTTCCAGATTTCCACGCTGTAAGCTGCAGTTTGTTCTTCTTTCAGCAAAAGGTGAAATTCATCGACGTAGTATCGCGTAGATTTTCCCGCTTCACGATTGGCAGTGACACGCCCCCACACAGCATCCTGCACGATCAGCATACCGAGTTTTTTCAACTGTTTGCCGAGCTGCTTGATGTCGAAGCATACGATGCGGTTGTTGATGTCCACGTTGGTGTGGTGATTAAAAATATTCAGACTGCCCTTGACGTAGATTTCCAGAGCAGCGGCCACATGGCGGGCTTCCGGTTCATCCTGTGTCAGCAGGGCATTGTAGAGATCTTCCAGCAGCGGCATATTTTCGGGGATGGGATCCTCGAAATACTTGCGGTAGATGGTATGGACACAGCGGTCGATCACGGTCTTTTCAACCGGCTGCAAGCCCTCCTTGCCGCCGACCACCAGTTCGCACAAGGACAGCACAAAGTCGGCTTTCAGGGCCAGAGGGTTGTCCTCCTCGCTGTAATTGCTGTTGATATCCAGCGGGTTAATATACTGGGTGCTGGCGGGGCTGATATGAATGACCTGCCCATGCAGACGCTCCACCAGCGGAGCGTACTCGCATTCCGGGTCGCAGATGACGATATCGTCGTCTGTCACGAGAAACGCATTGCAGATCTCGCGCTTTGCGCTGAACGATTTACCGGAGCCGGGGGTGCCGAGGATCAAACCATTGGGATTCTTCAACTTTTTTCTGTCCACCATGATGAGGTTGTTGGACAAGGCGTTCAGGCCGTAGTACAGGCTCTCTTTGCTGCCATCAAAAAGTTCCTGCGTGGTAAAGGGCACAAAGATGGCCGTGCTGCTGGTGGTCAGGCCACGCTGAATCTCGATCTGGCAGTCCGCCAGCGGCAGGCTGCTCATCAGGCCCTGCTCCTGCTGGAAATCAAGGCGGCACAGTTCGCAGTTGTGCTTCTGCGCAATGGAACTGGCCTGAAAAACATTATTTTCCAGTTCTTGCTCGGTTTTGCCGGTGTTCAGGACAAGGAATGTCACCAAAAACATTCGTTCATTCTGCGACTGCAATTCTTTCAGCAGAGCCTTTGCATCACGGCCATAGGTCGCAAGATCGGACGGCAACACGTCCATATCGTACCCGGCGCGCACTGCTTTTTTCTGCTCCTCGATCTTGCTGCGGTCGAGTTCGGTAATCGTGTGCTTGATGGTTTTGATGGCCTTGTTCTGGTCAACCGACTGAATGTGCATGGTGACGATCTGGCTGGAATCCATATCAAGAAAGTCTTTCAGCAGCTGGTCACTCAAATCCGAAGCAGTGATGGACAGGAAGCTGACTGCGCCGAAGATGCCGCCCATCTGAAAGGTACGGCTGTTCTTAAAGGCCAGCGCAGTGGGCGCAATGGCATCCTTTACGGACAGGCCGCTGGGTACAAGGTCTTTCCAGTCAAAGTGAAACTTGCTGGCACCATCCATGTTCAGCATCCCGTGCATCAGCCGCAGACGCTCCGTACCGTCCAGCGGCTTCGCCAAAACGCCGAGCCGATGGAAGTTGTTCATCAAGTCATTCTGGATGTGTTCCAGACGGGGCTTGACCTGCGTCATACTGTCACCCTCGATGCCATAAGTCAGGTACTTCGTTTTGGTCAGGCCGTTGTTGCCTTTGGAAAGCTGCTGCCGCAGCATCTGACTGTACTCAGCTCTGACATCATCAAAGCCGTCCTGCTGATATGGGATGCGGATGGACTTTTCAAAGTCTGCGGAATCGGTGGCAGTGTTTACAAAGGACAGCTCAAAGTGGATGGAGCTATCGAAGAAATTGAGGAAGGAGCACCATTCCTCAAAAATTGCAGTGCGGTCTTCCGGCTGTGCCAACTGATAATTGATATCCTGATACTGGATGGTGCGGGTATAGTAGCCGGGTCGAACACGGCAGGTGCCATCCTCAAACATCCGCTGGAATGGGATGCTTTCCTGCGCCGTGCGGGGTACGTTGGACTTGGGCGGCTTCTTACCGTCCTTATTCTTTTTCAGAAACGGAATCATGGGCTTCATCTCCCTTCATAAGCAGTGCATAGTAGTTGTGTGTCTGATACGGACGTACTTTCGGGCGGATGAACCGTGCCTGAATGTAGTACATCAGGATTTTTTCAGCGGGCTGGCCGTTTTTCTGGTACATAGCCAGAAAGAACATGGGCAGCATGACTGCCATCATACCGAGGGTCGCACCGGTATTGCCTGCGGTATCCCGCAGAACAAAAAACAGCGGCACCCCTACAACTGCCGCTGCACCGAAACAAACAAGCTGCCGTGCGGTCAGATTGAACGCCACTTTGGATTTCACCTTGCTGAAATCGCGCGGAGCAGAAATATAAGCTGCCAAAATTTCACCTCCGAATCAATGGGCACCCAGCAGAGTTTTTGCAACAGAACTGGTCTTGAACAGTGAGAAGCAGAGCAGTACGGTGTATCCCACAATTGACCAGATGGAGCCAATGGCATCACCGGAAATGGCAATGTTTTGGATCAATACGGCATAGATGGCAACACAGATGAGAATCAGGAAGCCCTGAAAGCCCAGCGCAAACAGGGATTTCAGGTAATTCTGTCCGACATGGCTCTGCTCATGGTTGCCCCATGTGGCCATAGGCACTGGGGCCAGACTGACCATCATATAGATCTCAATCATTCTTCCGTACACGATTACAAAAATCACGATGGACAGGATGCGCATGGTAATGCCGATCAGAAAACTTTGCAGGAACAAGCCGAACAGTGGGCCGACATCCATGCTCATCATACTGCTTTCCAGCATCGACAAGCCAATGTCGTTGACCCTCGTATTGCCGCTGATGATGCCGCTGGAATTTGCCACGACCTGCTGGGTTACATCAAATACGGCCATGATGATGTCAAAAGTGTTTGAAATCATCCAGACCGAAATGGCAGTCTTAAAAATCCATTTTAGAATCAATGCTGGTTCAAACTGCGCCATGTTGTTATGCTCTGTAATCATCTGAACCAGTTCGTAACAGGCAATGAAGGTCAGGATGATGCCTGCGATGGGCAGAACCACATTACGGGATAGTGCCTCGATCATGGCAAAAACACGCGGCTCAAAATTGGATGGTTTGGTGCCGACCTGCTGTGCAATGCTGCCTACTTGGGTGTTGACATCATCGAACAGGCCGCTGAGATTGGACATGATGGCTGCTGTCAGCAACGATTTGATCCAATCCGAGATCGCCTTGAGAACTGTTTCCACTCAGAGCCACCACCCATCAGGAAAAATGATTGATCAAATTTTTGAGCAGGTTGAGCAGAAAGATAATGTTCGTCAGAAGCTGCATAAAAGCACCGTCCTTTCAAAATAAAGGTGAGTATTCGGTTTGCAATGCGCTTCCTTATTATAATAAGAAGCCGTTTGCCACGGTGGGGCTGGAAGCTGCTTGCAAGTAATATGTAAGGGCAGCAAATGCCGCCCAAAAAAGATCAGCCGAACAGACCGGACAGCAGGGGTACCAGAGTGATGCCAATCAGGGCCACGCCGCCGCCAGCCATCAGCTGCTTCATGCCCTGACTTTTTACTGATGTGCGATAAAGAAGTAATAGAAGTGTAAAAAATTTTGCCGTTCCTATCCGGCACTTGCG
>ENA-OPWH01002095-OPWH01002095.1-human-gut-metagenome-genome-assembly--contig:-NODE-2095-length-11474-cov-2.347403_pt1 | contig 11474 bp, 6 predicted proteins | sample MGYA00241506_ERZ502004 | MGnify/ENA primary metagenome ERZ502004 (study PRJEB25962, sample SAMEA2043049) | human gut metagenome | biome: human gut; feature: human-associated habitat; material: faeces... | reverse complement strand
CCAAAAGCTCATTCTGACGGTTGTACAGCTTCATGGCAGCCTGGGAAGTATAACATCCGGTACCGTGAACATCCATCAACAGTTCACCGTTGAACTTGGGCAGTTCCGGATGGCTTGCGTAAGGCTGGAAGTCTTTATATATCCGGTCACTCGTGGCACTGACAATCTGCAACGGACCATTGCCTTGCAAGCCTTTCTCTACGGCACGTACAGACTCCAATGTAGGTGAACCGCCTATGTCTCCCGTACCGTAATAGCGGTAGACCATGTGAAGCGGAGAGTGGCCGGTCAATTCCAACAAGTCCTTGTTTTCCGACAGGTCCCCGTCCTCAAAACGTTGGTTATAATCATATCCATGAGTCATCATGATGGTAGAGCCGTCTATACCTTGCCATAAGCCGACAGTGAAAGGATATTTGTCGTTACCGTAGAACGGTTTGTTGCGCCACTGCAACTTCTGGGAGGAGAAGCCGATCAGTCCGCAATGGGACGCAATGGCAGGAAGTGTCCAGCCAAAACCGAAACAGTCCGGCAAGAAAATGTCCGTGCTCTCCACACCGAATTCCTTCCGGTAATAATCCTGGCCGAGCATGATGTTACGAATCGCAGACTCTATGGAAGGAACCAGCGTATCAGTGGCATCCCAGCTGGCTCCACTAATATGCCAACGACCGCTCTCTATGAATTTCTTCATCTCTTCGTATTGCGCCGGATAATATTCCTTCATCCAAGCATACTTGACCGCACCTTCAAAATTAAAGATGTATTCCGGATATTGCTTCAGCAGAAACAAATTCTGACTGATCGTGTTCCATACATAATCCTTAATTGTGGTCTGGATATCCCAGTTCCACTGTGTGTCCAAATGTGCATCAGACACCATGTAGGCTTTCGGTTTTTGCGCCTGAGCACCATTCTGAGCATAGGTACCGCCACCCATTAGCAAGGCGGATACCAATACTGCAATCTGTTTTTTCATTTTCTGTTTATCTATTGTTTATTGTGTTTAAATTGTAATTCGCTGATCTCGGCGAAAAGCTCAATCATACAAGCATTCTCCAGTAGACTTTTGAACTGCTCTTCTCTGTGGCCCGACCAATCATTACTAAACAAGCCATTCTCATCACGCGTATAGTTCCAGGCATAATCCACATTCTCAATCATGGTCTTTATGTACGCCTCATTCCTATCAACCAGATATAGTGCCTTCAAGCCTCTGAACAAGATTACATTAAACCAAGAAGTTCCCGGGAAGAATTTCATCTCTCCTATTGCAATAGGCTGTACCTTCAGAAAGAAACGGCAGGAACCCTCGGCTGTCTGCTGCGCCTCCTTCAGGTAACGCTTTTCTCCAGTTGCCTGATAGAGAAGTACACCGGCCTGAATCATCTGCCCGCTGTTATAAGTATATTTGGCCGGATCCACTTTTCCCTGCAAATTCTTGTTGTCCCAATATACAAAGTCAGAAGGGTCACAAAGATTGTCACGGGTCCATTGATAGGTCTTCTTAGCTTGCTCAAGGTATTTTGCATCCTTAGTCAACTTAAACAGCTTCATACAGAGAACAGTAGCCGGAGCATTCGAACAAGTATTTTTTGATTCTTTCTTCTGTTCGCACCAATAGATTCCTCCCCCCAACTCTTCGGACCATCCGGAATAAATATAGTCATGCAGCTGGATGGCTTTTTCCAGATACTCCTTGTCACCAGTCCGTTCATAGTAATCACAGAAATCAATGGCCACCCAGTCATTGTCATCGTAATAACGATCATTATGACCTGCAAAAGCCGGATACGACTGGTAACAATGGGGAATCCGGGTAGAGTCCCAATAAAGGTCCAGTCCCGGCTTTATCTGCCGGTCCATCAGTTTTTTGTACTTCTTTTGCCCGGAAACCTTATACAAAGAAACACAACCAGATACCAAGGCTGAATAAGGCCACAAAAAAGAGACCTCCTGCTGGTTAACAACAACGCCGGTATTGGCCGTATATGTAATTCTCTGCTCCGGGTTTCTTGGATAAGTTTCCGTCAGCAGGCCATACTTCTCCACTTTATAGAGAGTAAGTATCTGCTGAAGTAAAGAATCGGCTCGTTGCAGATAGATTTGTTTGCTTGTCTGTGCAGACAAGCAAACCGGTAACGAGAGAGCTATTAATAAAAATAAATTCCTAAGCTTCATATCCAATTCAAGTCAAGTGATTATTATTCCAGCTTCATATCGGCACACATCAGGAAAGCATTGTACGGCCCCCACATGGACATGATGAACCAAAGCTGGTCATCATTGTCTTTCAACGGATGTATGTAAGCGCAATACAAAGCTGGATATCTGTCCGCTTCCGCCAATACTTTCGGCTCGCTCCACTGGACGAGATCCTTCGATGTACAATAAAGAATGGCATGCCTTTTGGTCAAAGGAGTCTCGTCATGATTCGGATCATAATTATAAGTCAGAATCCAACGCTCAAACTTCTTGTGCCATATCAGCGACGCTTCTCCTACGGGACCTCTCAATACCGGAGTAGCGGCAGCCTCATTTCCACGTATCCACTCTTTACTTTCACCATTCCAGTATTCATAGGCCTTCATATCCAGAAGATCTTTCTCAAGGAAACGCGCCAGATACGCAGCATCACCACGTCCGGCCTGTGTGCCAAGCATATAAATCCATCCGTCACGTTTGGCATAAGCCACTTGCGAAAAATGACTGTCGGGAGAAAAAGTCACCTCTTCACGCCGCTCCCATGTCCGACCGTCATCATTGGAAGTATAGACAGAAGAAAAATTGGTAAGCCAGCGTCCATGAGGCGCTCCCCAATCATAGATGTTCATAATATGGACACAATCCGTTTTACCGGCCCGAATAGCACTCGTAGGGATGGAAGTCTGGTATACCTCCGGATTCGTCTTACCGCCCGCACATACCTCAAGCGCCTTACCATCGGCATCAAGCAGCATTGAATCTATTTTAAGACCGTCTGTAAGCTCTGTATCCGATGAAAAAGCCAGTACGTTGGAACGCCAGTTGGAACCATTGCCACCATTTTTATTCACGACAAAACCTTCTCCACTGGTATCTCCGAAAAACATGCCCACACGGTTTCCATCCATATGCCACATTAACCCCAAATCCGTTCCATATACATCAAAGTCAGGTCCGGTATTATTGGGATTCAGCAATGTATCTCCCGGCAAAGGATCACCCGTGACACGGGATATCATGCGTACATTATCAATACACAGCGTTTTTTCACTATCAGCATCCTTACAAGCCATATTGCCCGTCAAACTACAGGTAACAAGCCCGAACAGTAAAATTTGTTTAGTTCTCATTCTTATCAATTCCATATACAAGTACACATTCCCACATCTATTCCTTTATTCTTTCCAGGATAATCAGTCCCAGTTCAAACTGGTCCCCACCGTTATTATTTCTCACATGGAAAGTGACCGAATTGGTTTGTTCCGTCAAATTGATGTCTCCTACATGTACTCTGTCTTTAGACACTTCTTTGTCCTTCTTAGTAGAGATCCATCCGGACAGTTGCTTCTGGCGTTGCCAAACCTGGAAATCGGCACCATTCGGTTTCTCGAAATAGTTTATCAGCACTTTATATTTTCCTTCGGGCACATCGTTCAGCATGATGCGCACTACTCCTCCATGCTGGGTGGTCATACGGATTCCACGCTCATTTGTTACCTGGACACCTCCACCAAGACTCAGCTGCATCAATTGAGGGAAATAAATATGTTCTGTCGGCTGATATACAGTGCGTAATTCAGCAGTAGGCTCTTCTCTGCCTTGCAATGGCTGGGCTGCATAGAAGAATCCAACAGATGTATAATCTACCGGGAAATTATTTTTTACTTCACCATGTTCCATTCCATGATAGATTTCCTTCTCATAGGACATTTTGTCGGCCAAGAAGAAACGGTATCCACCGGTTCTGGCCATCGGAAGTGAATAATCCAGACAACCATGGAGAGGGAGGCTGTTTCCTCTGTCCCAACGATCCAATAAAGCATACCAGCCACCGTTGTAATAGTCTTCGGAACCGGTGCCGTGCAGACGCATTTTATTATCTACGTAAGTGCTGTCGTCCCCTTCGAAGAACAAGGTCATTCCCGGACGCAGGCCTTGTGCCTGATGGATGGTTCCTACATAATGTCCTTTTCCTTTTTGTGCAGCAAACTTATGGAAAATGCCGAGAGGAGTTTTCTCTCTACGCCATACAGAATAGAACTTACCCTCTTCCTTCACATTACGCTTATTACTGTTATAGTACACTTTAACGTTTACAGAAATAGGAGATTGCTGAATACCTTCTCTCTTTTTATAAATCATCTTCATAGAAGCTGACTTGTCAAAAGGCATTGGCAGATAGCAGTAGTTGGAAGTACCTTGCTTACCCATTAAGATACTCCGCATTGCTCCTTTTCCATAGGCATATCCAAAAAAATCAGCAACGGGGGCATAAATAGCCTCCACCTTCTCATTATCCCATTTAGCTGAAAGAATCACATCTTTGTATAAACCTTCGAAAGATGTTCCGCCATCAATCGACATACCTACAATACGTCCCGGTTCTGCCATCTCAAAGAAAGAAACTTCTTCTCCCGGACTCAGTGTAAATACCTTTTCTTCCGTCTGTACACCAGCTGATTTTCCAAAGGTATAATTCGTTACAGCAGGAGACAAGTCAGCCCATATTCTATTCACCTCAGCCAACAAATCCTTATCCTGCTGTGAGAATTCACCGGTATAGGTTTCCACCTTCTTTCCCGGCAGGTTACGGTATTGTATCTGAATGAATTCCAATTTAGGTCCATCGAAAACAATTTTACAGGACTTTTTATACGTAATGGGCAGATAACAATAAAAACCACCGATTTCATTGCCACAAACGGGCTTTGTAAACGGATAAACCTTACCGGAAAACAAATCCGAGAACTTTATTTTCAGACCGGGCTCTTTCTGTCCATCAAAATAGAAATAGAGCATATTGTCCGTCGGTGTAGGAGTCCAGATTCGGTTGATGACTCCGGGGCCTTCCATCTCAGCAATCACCAACTTATCACCTTCCTTACGAAGGAAAGAATAAGTACCCGCAAAACCATCATCATTGCCTCCGGTACGGTCGTAACTCGAGAACTGCTCCACATAAGAGCCAGTGCGATACTCCGGCAATTTATCCACTCTTTTCAATAACTCCAGCTCATCCGTCCATCTGTATGGGTTCTGAGCCACGGCATACGAGCCTGCCAATAGAATGGCAGACAAGAAAACAGAAACTTCTTTCAAATTAATTTTCATAAACTATTTTACTATATGTTTTTTAAAAAGGCAAGGAGAGAATGCCTGTTTAAACGGTATCTCTCCTCACTGACAGTATTATTTCAATAGAAAGGATTATGGTCTATAAAACCACATCAATTCTACTCTTCTGAAAGTACCATGGTATTTACGCCAAAGAATTTGGCCCATTGTACATTGTTCGGGCCCGGTTTCATTTCGATATAAACAACACCTTCGTCATTAGGCTCAATACCCTTAATCTCTACCGTTCTATCGAAATTATCGTCATTAACCAAATAAGCAACGCCATCGTTCTTTCCGATTACATGGAACTCGGTTTCAGTTCCACGGTCATTGATGTGACCATAGAAACTGAACGTATATTTTGTTCCTTGAGAGAGACCTGTCACCTTAAATCCACTGAGCGGAATAGCAATACCGTCGCTGAAAAACATATCCTCAGAAGCTGTTTTTGGAAGACCCAAATTATTATTCAAACCGCGAGCCAATTCTCCGGAAAACGGTTTGTCCACCTCGATGCCGAAAGTAGTAGGACGACCTCTATGGTCGAGCATATTTACCAATCCGGGGTCTCTGGGATTCCTATAGTTGTTAAACGGAGCCGGAGAATCAATGACACCAAAGTCAATGTAACACGTCTTAGGAGTCTTGGTAACAGTCAAGTCGCTAAAGTAGCACAACTTGCCATCAGCCGTTTCTACCTTGATGACCGTTTTTCCAACAGCAGCAGGTGTAATTACAGCTGCATTATTTTCCACACCTTCAATGGTAGCCACATCGGAGTTGAGGACACTCCACTTCAACTGATAGGAATCGCCTGCCAGGTCATCAACAGAAGCGGTAACTGTGGCAGTTTCGTCAATCTCCAAATAAACCGATGATTGGTCAATACGTACAAACTTACGATTGGACAAGTCCACACTGTTATCATCCGAACAGGATGTCAATGCAGCAAATGCCAATGTCATCGCACTAAAAATGAATTTTATTGATTTCATACTTGTTCTCTAATTATTTATTAATATCCGGGAGCTTGTCTCAAATTGGGGTTGATGTCCATCTGAGCCTGCGGAACGGGCCATAAATACATTCTTTTGTTGAAGGTACGGCTCTTATAGTAAGTTCTCTTATAAAAAGCCTTCGGATTGTTCACATCATCGCTCTTCTCAGAACCGTCATGATTCATACCATAAAGCTTGCCGCCCAGGTATTTGTCGGCAATCTTCCAACGACGGAGGTCATGGAAACGGATACCTTCACAATTGAACTCTACCCGACGTTCTTGCTGAATGGCGGCACGCATTTCTTCCTTACTCAGCCCTTCCTTCAAAGCGGGAATTCCGGCACGTTCACGAATCAAGTTCACATACTTATATACATCGGGAGTGGGAGCTGGCGAAGACTCGTTCAATGCTTCCGCATAGCCCAAATACGCTTCAGCCATTCTGTATAAGATACCCGGCTGATATACATACTTTCCATCTCTGGGAAGTACATCCAAAGAGATTCGCTTACGGACATTATAACCGTTCTGCGGAGAGTCGAAAGTCATATCCGTATCACGGCCTCCTTGAAGGAAGTCCACACGACGGTTATCAACTCCCAGCCATGCGCCATTATAGATGACGGAAACATAGAAGCGAGGCTCCCGGTTGCAATACATGTTGTAGGTACCTTCTTCTGTTACCGGGCTTACACCGGTTTCTTTATTGGCAAGGTTCGAAGGTCCGCCGCCCGGCCACTTCGTGGTTCTATACTCTGTATTGGTAGAGAATCCGTTTTCCACATACCCCGATTCCGGGTTGATAATGGGCGAACCATCCTCGTTATATCCCAATATAGGCATTTCACCGTTCTTCATATAAAAAGCGTCCACCAGCTCCTGAGTGACACCCATAGCGGCATTTCCACCGATACCTTTCGGCAGATGATGAGCCTGCCAGTAGTTCAGGTCCACATTTTCGGGGCGTCCGAAAAGAATCTCCTTGTTGCCTTCTGAGAAGCGTTTCAACGACATGTTGTAGTAAGACATGAAGGGGTCGATGCTTCCATCCACATTATATTCATAGTACAGCTTATGTCCGGCTGCTTCGGCTGCCTTTATCAAGTCCAGATGAGCTTTGGCAGCCTTTTCCCATCTTTCCGGCTTGGCTTCGGCATCAAAAAGGAATTCTCCTTCCGAATTCTTCCAGTCCTTGAGGTCCGGATTTCCGTTGAACAACGGGCTTGCGGCAAATAGCAACGTTTTGGCACGTATTGCCAAAGCCATGATAGAGGTGGCCCTGCCCCAATCGGTATTGTTGGGATAGACAGCGGGCAGATGTTCTGACACTTCCAGCAGCTCTTTGTCAATCCAATCTACCACTTCGGCATAGGGTCTTTGGGAAGTCATCATCTCCGATTCGGGCGCATCGACGGAAACAAGCACACCGGGAGTAAACGGTATGGCACCATACAACTCAATCATCAAAGAGTAATAGTAGGCTATCAGGAAGCGGACTTCGTACTTCATCTGGTTGACATAAGATTCCGTCAGGTCTTTTTCCGGAAGAACTTTTACCTCTTGCAAGAAGATAAGGCCGGAACGTATGCGCTTGTGCAATTCTACCCAATAATAGGGGTCCCATGTAGAGATAGGACTCCAGTTTCCGGTGGTGTAGGCATACACATTGCCCCACCCATACGGCGACCAGTCTTGGGGAATGGTGATATCATCGCCCATGATGTTATAGCCCTGTGCCTTGAAATACCCCCACATGGGGCTGGGAATAGATGAATAGACACCTGCCAACCAGTCTTCGGTCCTTATCTTATCCGTGAAAATCATCTCCATGGTAAGCTGGTCATCGGGAGCTTTATCCAAGAAATCGTTGCAACTTGTTGTCAATGCCAGGGTGCACGACAATAAGACAGCTTTTACTATAGATTTATATTTTTTCATTTTCTTCGTATCTTGATTAATTGTTGAAATTGATGCTAAAGCCCACTGATACAGATTTCATCTGCGGGTATCTCAATCCATCGGTAGTTTCCAGTTCGGGATCCCAAAGCTTGAAGTCGGAAAACGTCAGCAGATTGGTTCCTCTTGCAAACAAACGGCAGCCGCGGATGCCAATTTTGGTAGTCCAACGTTGCGGAAGGGTATATCCAAGTTCCAGATTCTTCAAGCGCAGGAAACTCATGTCACGCAACCACCATGTGGAAGCTTGTTCATTGTTTGCCACAGCCTTGTCTCCCATACGGGGCCAGAATACATCTTGCCTCGGATTTTCGGGTGTCCAACGGTCGTCAATATTCGAATAGATGTTACCGGCACCTAAAGAGGAACCCGGTAACCAGGTCTCTCCGCCCAGGAGCTGGTAGGTTTTACCTGTTCCTTGGAAGAATACTCCCAAATCGAACGACTTGTAGCTTACCGTAGCTCCAAAACCATAGACAATCTCGGGAATACGTGTACCGCCAATGGCTGTTGCATCTACTGCGGTCACTTCACCATCCCCGTTCAAATCCTTGTATTTAATGTCACCGGGACGCAGGTTGCTCATATCACTGAATTTTTGTGCGGGAATCCCTTCCTTAAGCATACCGTTTTCATCGAAATCATCTTCCGTAAAGAGCCTTTCCGCTATCAAGCCAAACAATTGCCCTACAGGTTTACCAGTTTGCGAACGGTATGTATCCAAGATGGCGGCAGGTTCGTCTATTTCCACAACCTTATTGTGTGCGTAGGTATAGTTTGCCATAGCGGAAATGGCCCAATCGCTATTGAACTTGTGGTTGACATTCAAAGACACATCAAATCCCTGATTATCGACCTTGCCATAATTGGCCCAAACAGGGCGGTTGAATCCGGCAGAACCAGGCACATTCTTACGCTGCATGAAGATGTCATCGCGCTTTTCCTTGAACACATCCACTACGAGGTTCACGCTACCATTCCATAGACCTAAGTCGATACCGGCATTCATCTTGGTCACGGTTTCCCATGTCAAGTTGTTCACACCGATTTCGCCTTCCGAACGTCCAAGGCGATAGATTTCCGCATCTGTACCCCATCTGTACGAACCGGTATTGACAATGGTAGAAATATAGGCGAAACGTCTGTTACCACCAATGTTACTGTTACCGGCCTTACCCCAAGTAGCTCTCAGCTTCAAGTTGGAGATGACATCGGAAACCGGCTCCATGAATTTCTCGGAAGATACAATCCATCCCAACGCCACGGCGGGGAAGAAGCCGAAGCGCTTGCCTTTGGCAAAGTTCTCGGAGCCGTTGTAACCGAAGTTCAGCTCGGCAACATAGCGGCTGTCGTAAGTATAAGAGAATCTTCCGGCTATGCCTTGGGTACGATAGGGAAGCGCATCACCATTGTCATACTCCTTCTGGTTGTAGAGGAACATGGCGTTCACATCGTGCACTTTGCCGAAAATGCGGTTGTACGAGAACATTCCTTCCAGATAGATGGACTGATCGCCCCATTTAGCTCCTTTTTCATAGCCCAGGAACTCTTGTCCGGTGGTCTGCACATCAGTGATGATGTTGCCCTCTGCATCGCGTGCGGTGGCGGGATTGTAGTAATAGGGGTTCTTGGAACGTGTCACGGAAGTTGCCGAGAACTTGTCAAAAGAGAAGGTTCCCTTGAACTTCAGTCCCGGTGTGATGAACTTCAAATCCTGTTCCAACGATACTAGGGATTCAATCTTATTGTGGTTTAGTTTTTCGTATCCACGCTGTGTGGCCCACGCCCAAGGGTTCTCTTTGTGCATCACACGGGGAATGCGTCCATCGGCATAGATGGCCGGATGCACGTAAGGAGGTACACGCATGGCTTGATAGAAAATGCCCTGATTGGTTTCCGTGTCTCCCGGAGGAGCGTTACGGGTTTGCAGGAACACGCCCACATTGGCACGGAACAAGGTAGTGGGAGTCACATTCACATCTACATTGGAACGTACCGTATATCGGCTCACCTTCAGGGAAGAGTCCCACTCCTGGTTCTTGTCGCGTTCAATAATACCGTTCTCATTGTAATATCCTGCCACCAACGCATAGCGAAGGATGTCCGTACCACCGTTGACGCTAACGTTTGCCTTCGTGTTGTCTGCATGGTCTTTGGAGATGATGTCCCACCAATTCACATCGGGATAGAGTTCCGGGTCGGTCTGATTCTTGTAGTTCAGCAAGGTGGCTTCGCTGGCAAAGGGGGCTCTACCTTGCTCGGCATACATTTCGTTAATCAATTCCAGATACTTCACACTGCCGATGTAATCGGGTATCTTGATGGGTTGCGTAAAGGAGTGTTCGAAGCGGACGTTCACCTGCGGCTTTCCAATCTTACCACGCTTGGTCTCAATCATCACTACACCGTTGGCACCGCGCACACCGTAGACGGCACTAGCGGCGGCATCCTTCAACACGGAGAAGGAGGCGATTTCTTCAGGATCGATGTCGTGGAGCGAACGCTCGACGCCGTCCACCAATACCAGCGGATTAGTATTGCCGGTAAAGCTACTGATACCACGAATCCAGAAGTTAGAGATGTTTTTTCCCGGTTCGCCCGAACTCTGCATGGTGATGACACCAGCCAACCGTCCGCCGATCATGTTGTTGAGGGAAGTACCGGGAGTACTGAGCTGGGCTACATCAATGGTACTGATTGCACCTACTACTGATATCTTTTTTTGTGAAGTCATACCTGTGACCACTACTTCGTCAAGCTTGGTGTCATCTTCTTCCAGTGTAACTTTGAGTGTCATTTCATCTTTAGTCACCAGTTTCTCGATAGATTTCATTCCAATAGCCTGAATGACTAATATTTGGTTGGCATCTACTTTGATACTGAATTTACCATCCATATCTGCTGAGGTTCCCACTCCCGGTGCATTCTTAACATAAATGGTGGTACCCGGTAGCGGTTCACCGGTTTTGTCTATTACGACCCCCGCTACAGTAAACTGTTTTTTCTTATTGTCTTGACTGTAACTCGTCAGCGGTATAAGCGCCATGATCAGTACAATCAGTAGAAAATTATTTCTCATATTGTATTTTGTATAAGGTTATTCAATGGATAATTTACGAATCACTTTGTTCTGTGTGTCGGCTACATATACAATAGTTCCATCACTGTTGACTGCTACTCCGCAAGGGAAGTGGAA
>ENA-OPWH01002087-OPWH01002087.1-human-gut-metagenome-genome-assembly--contig:-NODE-2087-length-11509-cov-3.533787_pt1 | contig 11509 bp, 8 predicted proteins | sample MGYA00241506_ERZ502004 | MGnify/ENA primary metagenome ERZ502004 (study PRJEB25962, sample SAMEA2043049) | human gut metagenome | biome: human gut; feature: human-associated habitat; material: faeces... | reverse complement strand
CAGAAGGTGGCCGCCGGTGTGAGGAACCTGTTTGCCCGCGCCCGGAACAAGCGGATCATCATCGCGACCTTTGCGTCCAACATCTACCGCGTCCAGCAGATCATTGATCTGGCGGTGGAAGATGGCCGCAAGGTGGCCTTCAGCGGCCGCAGCATGGTCAACAACACGGCCATGGCGCAGGAACTGGGCTATATGCACATCCCGGAGGGCACCCTCATCAGCGTGGAAGAGCTGAACCAGTACCCGCCGGAGCAGGTGGTCCTTATCACCACCGGTAGTCAGGGCGAGCCGCTGAGCGCCCTCTCCCGCATGGCATCCTGCAGCCACCGTCAGGTCCGCGTGGGCCCCGGCGACTTCATCATCATCTCCGCCAACCCCATCCCCGGCAACGAGAAGAGCGTGACCAAGATCGTCAACGGTCTGCTGCTGCTGGGCGCGGAGGTCATCTACGAGAGTATGTACGACGTCCACGTTTCGGGCCACGCCTGTCAGGAAGAGCAGAAGCTGATGCTCACCCTGACCAGACCCAAGTATTTCCTGCCGGTGCACGGCGAGTACAAGCAGTTGAAAAAGCACGCTTTGACCGCCGCCAGCCTCGGCATCCCCACCAGCAACATCCTCATTGCGGAGAACGGTTCCAACGTCATCCTGACCAAGGATGAGATCAAGCTGGGCGAGCCGGTCACCGCCGGTGCCGTCATGGTGGACGGCCTCGGTGTCGGCGACGTGGGCAATGTGGTCCTGCGGGACCGCAAGCACCTGTCCGAGGATGGTCTGGTCATCATCGTCGCCACCGTGGACAGCAAGACCGGCAAGGTGCTGGCAGGGCCGGACCTCGTCAGCCGCGGCTTCGTCTATGTGCGGGAGAACGAGAGCCTGATGGACGGTGCCCAGAGCATCGTCGAAAACGCGCTGGACCGCTGCGTGGACGAACACGTCCGCGACTGGAACAGCGTCAAGACCCGTGTGCGCGAGGCGCTGAGCAGCTATATCTACCGCCGCACCAAGCGCAGCCCGATGATCCTCCCCATCCTGATGGAGGTCTGACAAAGGCCGCCGGAGCGCGGCGGCAGATCAGGAGGCAGAAAATTTGATGAAACAAAAACCGAGATGGACCCTTGAGATGCTGACCGCTGCGCTGGCCGTCCTCTGCGCCTTGCTGACCTTGGTGCTGCTGGTTTACCGCCCGGCATACTGGCCGGTGCTGGCTGTGTTGGTGGTGCTGTGGGGCATCGGCATGTGGGTGTTCCGCTGCCGGCTGCGCAACTGGCTGGCACGCTGGGTGGCGGGCGGAAGCTTCGAGAACTCCAAGACCCAATACAGCCTTGAATCCCTGTCCCAGCCGGCGGCGGTGCTCTCCGGCGAGACGGTGCTGTGGTACAACGCCGAATTCCGCCAGCGGCTGCTGGGCGGCGAGGACCGCTTGGCCAGCCGGGCGCAGAAGCTGCTGCCGGGGCTGGACCTCCAGCTCTGCCGGGAAAAGACCGGCCAGCAGCTCAACTTGGCGGACGGGGTGTGGAGCGTCCACAGCTCCACCGTGCCGGGCCAAAGCGAGAGCGTGACCCTGCTGGTCTTCAACGAGGAGACTGCGCTGCGCCGGGTGGAGGCTGAATACAAGGCCAGCCGCCCCGGCTACATGGTCTTCCTCGTGGACGGCTACGACGACGTTTTCAGCGATATGCTGGACAGCGAGCGTGCCCGCCTGCTGGAAGGCATCAACCGCACGCTGGAGGATATGATCGGCCGGGGCAGCGGCTTTTTGCGCCGTGTGGCCAGCGGCCGCTATATCGCCGTGGTGGAAGAGCGCCATCTGGAGCAGTATGCCAAGCGCGGCTACGATGTGCTGGATAAGATCCGCGCCCTCGATCCCAGCGTGAACCTCTCCATCTCCATCGGCATCGGCCGCGGGGCAAAGACCCTGCGGGAAGCGCAGGACATGGCCGTTCAGGCGCTGGATATGGCGCAGGGGCGCGGCGGCGACCAAGCCGCCGAGATGACCCCGGACGGCTTTACCTTCTACGGCGGCGTCAGCCACGGTGTTGAAAAGCGGAGCAAGGTCCGCAGCCGCATCGTGGCCGATCAACTGGTCAAACTCATCAAGGAGGCCGACCATGTGGTCATCATGGGCCACCGGATGAGCGACCTCGACGCCATCGGCGCGGCGGAGGGCGTACTGCGCATCTGCAAGATTTGTGATGTCCCCGCCGTCATCGCGGTCCGCCGGGATGCGACGCTGGCGGGCAGCCTCATCGATGCCCTTGTGAAAGCGGGGCAGGAGGATGACTTCATCGACCCCAAGGGCGCTCTGCCCATCATCTCGAAAAAGACGCTCTGCATCGTGGTCGATACATACCAGACCGGCCTTGTGGAGAGCAAGGAGATCCTAGAAAAATGCGGCAAGATCGCCGTCATCGACCACCATCGCAAGGGCGTGGGTTATATCGAGGACGCGGCACTGGTCTGCCACGAGCCCTATTCCTCCTCGGCCAGTGAGCTGGTCACGGAGCTGCTGCAATACGTGGGCACCCGCGACGACAAGCCCAACCGGGTGGAGGCCGAGGGCCTTCTCTCCGGCATCATGCTGGACACCCGCGACTTCACCCTGCACACCGGTGTGCGCACCTTTGAAGCCGCGGCGGCCCTCCGCCGCTACGGCGCGGAGACCGAGCGGGTCCGCCAGCTCTTCGATGTGACCATGGTGGAGTACAACACCAAGGCCGCGCTGGTGGAAGCTGCCCAGATGTACAAGAGCTGCGCCATCTCGGTGAGCGGCGAAGTTGCCCCCGAAGCCCGCGTGGCCGTGGCACAGGCCGCCAACGACCTGCTGACCATTCAGGGCGTGGATGCCAGCTTCGTGGCCGTTCAGGTGGGCGGCGGCGTGAACATCTCGGCCCGCAGTCTGGGGGCTGTGAATGTGCAGGTCATTATGGAATCCTTGGGCGGCGGCGGCCATCAGACCATGGCGGCGGCCCAGCTCAAGCACATCACCCCGGAGGCGGCGCGGGCACGCATCCAGACCGCCATCGACCAATACCGTGCGGCGCAGAAAAAGAGTGTGCCGGATACGGAAACCAAAAAATAAAAAGCGAGGAACGCTGATATGAAACAGTATGATTACCTGATCGTCGGTGCCGGTCTGTACGGCGCAGTATTTGCCCACGAGGCCAAGAAGGCGGGCAAGCGCTGCCTCGTCATCGATAAGCGAGATCACATCGCGGGTAACATCTACACGGAGCCGGTGGAGGGCATCAACGTCCACCGCTACGGTGCCCACATTTTTCACACCAACAACAAGGCGGTGTGGCAGTATGTGAACCAGTTCGCGGAGTTCAACCGCTACACCAACAGCCCGGTGGCCAACTACCACGGCGAGATCTACAACATGCCCTTCAACATGAACACCTTCAACAAGATGTGGGGCGTGGTCACCCCGGCCGAAGCCAAGGCAAAGATCGAGCAGCAGAAGGCCGAAGCCGGCATCACGGAGCCGAAAAACCTCGAAGAACAGGCCATCAGCCTTGTGGGCACCGACATCTACGAGAAGCTGGTCAAGGGCTATACCGGCAAGCAGTGGGGCCGCCCCTGCACCGAGCTGCCCGCCTTCATCATCAAGCGTCTGCCTGTCCGCTTTACCTACGACAACAACTACTTCAACGCCCTCTATCAGGGCATCCCCAACGGCGGCTACACCGCCATGGTGGAAAAGATGCTGGACGGCGTGGAAGTCCGCCTGAATGTGGACTATCTGGCCGAGAAGGAGCAGCTGGACAAACTGGCCGACAAGGTCGTTTACACCGGCCCGGTGGACGCCTATTTCGGCTACAAGCTGGGGGCTTTGCAGTACCGCAGCGTCCGGTTCGAGACGGAAGTCCTCGACACCGACAACTATCAGGGCAACGCCGTCGTGAACTACACCGACGCCGAGACCCCCTACACCCGCATCATCGAGCACAAGCACTTCGAGTTCGGCACCCAGCCCAAAACGGTCATCAGCCGGGAGTACAGCGCCGAGTGGAAGAAGGGCGACGAGCCGTATTATCCCGTCAATGACGAGAAGAACGGTGCCCTCTACGCCGAGTACAAGAAGCTGGCCGACGCCGAACCGGGGGTCATCTTCGGCGGCCGTCTGGGCGAGTACAAGTACTACGACATGGATAAGGTCATCGAGGTGGCTCTGTCCGTGGCGGAAAAGGAACTGGCGTAAGTTGACGGAAGCGCTTAATTGCTGTATACTAAAACCATAAACTGCACCGGTTCTCCGGTGAGAAGTGAGGGATACTATCATGAAAGTGATTCTGAAGCAGGACGTCAAGGGCATTGGCAAGAAGGACGAGATCCACGAGGTCTCCGACGGCTACGCCCGCAACTTTCTGTTCCCGCGCAAGCTGGCCGCTGTGGCCGACGCCAGCGCGGTGAATATCGCACGCGGCAAGGAGGCTGCTGCGGATTTCCATGAGGCCGAGAATGTGGCTGCTGCGCAGGCGCTGGCCGCAAAGATCAACGGCAAGACCGTGACCATCAAGGCCAAGGGCGGCGCATCCGGCCGTCTGCACGGCAAGGTCACCGGCAAGGAAGTCGCCGAGGCGCTGGCTCAGCTGGCCGGTGCTCCCATCGACAAGAAGAAGATCGAGCTGGAGACCAAGGACATCAAGGACGCGGGCGTGTTCAACGCCAAGGTGCGTCTGCATGTCGGCGTCGTGGCTTCCTTCAAGATCATGGTGGAAGTCGAACAGGCCTGATTCTGGCTGCCTGTCAGCGCCCCCTCAAGGCAGGGGGCGCTTTTTGGGTTTTAAGAGGAAAACGATATCATGCCGAACGAACGACATTACAACGAACTGAATCTCGAAAGTGTGGGCATCAACCTGCCCTACAACATGCAGGCGGAGCAGAGCGTTCTGGGCGCGGTGCTGCTCAAGCCCGACGTCCTGACCGATCTGGTGGAGATCATCCGCCCGGAGATGTTCTACACCCGCCAGAACGCGCAGATCTACTCCGAAATGCTGCGCCTGTTCACCAGCGACCAGACCATCGACTTCGTCACCCTGCTGGACGCCGTCATCTCCGACGGCGTCTTCCCCAGCGCGGACGAGGCCAAGGTCTACCTGACTGGCCTTGCCGAGACGGTGCCCAGCATCTCCAACGTCAAGGCTTACGCCCAGATCGTGAACGAAAAATATCTGGTGCGGCAGCTCATGGGGGTAGCGAAGGATATTTTGCAGGACGCGGGGGACGAACCGGACGCCGACCTTTTGCTGGAAAACGCCGAGCAGCGCATTTATGAGATCCGCTCCGGCCGGGATTCCAGCGCTCTGACGCCCCTTTCTTCCAGCATGGTGGAAACGCTGACCAACTTGCAGAAGATCAGCGGCCCCGACGCCGACAAGTACAAGGGCATCCCCACCGGGTTCCGGCTGCTGGACACCGTCCTCACCGGCCTTGGCCGCGGCGACCTCATCATTCTGGCCGCCCGCCCCGGCATGGGCAAAACGAGCTTTGCACTGAACATCGCCACCCGCGTGGCCATGCAGCAGAAGGTGCCTGTGGCGATCTTCAGCCTCGAAATGACCAAGGAGCAGTTGACCAACCGCATTCTGTCCGCTGAGGCGGGCATCGACAGCCAAGCGTTCCGCACCGGTGCCCTCCGCGCGGAGGACTGGGAGTATCTGGCCCTCGCCACCGAGAAGCTCCACGATGCGCCCATCTATATGGACGACACTTCCGGTATCACCATCACCGAGATGAAGGCGAAGATCCGCCGGGTCAATCAGGACCCCACCCGCCCGAATGTGGGCCTCATCGTCATCGACTACTTGCAGTTGATGACCACCGGCCAGCGCAGCGAGAACCGCGTGCAGGAGATCAGCTCCATTACCCGAAACCTCAAGATCATGGCCAAGGAAATGAATGTGCCCATCATTGCCCTTTCCCAGCTCTCCCGTGCCGTGGAAAAGCAGGGCAACAACTCCTCCCACCGGCCCCAGTTGTCCGACCTGCGTGACTCCGGCTCCATCGAGCAGGACGCCGACTGCGTCCTGTTCCTCTACCGCGATTCCTACTACGCCAGCCAGAATCCCGACGGCGGCGAGGTGGACGCTGACACCGCCGAGTGCATCGTGGCGAAGAACCGCCACGGCGAGACCAGCACGGTGCCGCTGGGCTGGGATGGCGCGCATACCCGCTTCATGGATGTGGATTTCAAACGCTGATGAAACAAATTTTGAAAAAAGTGCGCACCTTTGCGCAGGAAAACGAGCTATTTGATCCGGGGCAGAAGCTCTGCGCCGCCGTCTCCGGCGGGGCTGACAGCATGGCGCTGCTGCGCATTTTGCTGGAATTACAGCCGGAGTTCGGTTATCAGTTGACAGCGTGCCATGTGAACCACGGGCTGCGGGGCGCGGCTGCCGACCGGGACGAAGCCTTCGTCCGGGGGGAGTGCGGGCGGCTGGGCGTGCCGCTGCGGGTGTTTCACCCGGCGGACGTGGGCTTTGCCGTGCCGCCCCACGCCGGGGAGGACTGGGCCCGGAAACTGCGCTGTGCCTGTTTTGACGCCCTGCACGCCGAAGGGATAACCACCGTTGCTGCCGCCCATACTGCTACTGACCAAGCGGAAACGCTGCTGTTCCGGCTGGCGCGGGGCACCGGGCTCCACGGCGCGGCGGGCATCCGGCCAAAGCGGGAGGGTTTCTGCCACCCGCTGCTGTGCCTGACCCGCGGGGAGACGGAACGCTTCTGCACCGGCTGCGGCCAGCGCTGGGTGGAGGACGAGACCAACGACTCCGACGCCTACGCCCGGAACCGGCTGCGCCATGGGGCCCTCCCGGCGCTGCGGAGCGCCAACGCCGCCGCCGAGGAAAATCTTGCCCGCTTCTGCGAAAAGGCCGCCCGTGCGGACGCCTACTTCGCCCAAAAGGCGGAGGTCCTGCTGGAGGACGCCGAGGCCCTGCTGCCCCAACGGCTCCCGGCGGGGGCAGTGTACGCAATGCAAAAAGAAGAACCTGTCTGGGCGCTGGAACCCCTCCAAGAGGCGGACCCGCTGCTCTTGGAAGCGGCGCTGCACCGCTTGGTGAGCCCGGTGCGGGACGCCGAGGAAAAGTATGTCCGGCTGCTGTGCACCCTTGTAGAGCAGGGGAGCGGGGCCGTCCAACTGACCGAAGCAGTCCGCTTCTGGGCGGGCGGCGGCGTGCTCTGGGTGGAGGAAGCAGTGGAAAAAGACCCTCTGCCGGAGGCCGGTGTGACCGCGCTGCCCCTTCCGTTTTCGCCTGAAAAAGCGCTGGAACTCCGGCTTCCGGGCGGCTGGATGCTGGAAACCCGGCGGATTCCGGGCGGTTTTCCAGAAAAAACACAGGGTGTTCATAAAAAAGACTTAAAAAATCAGGCGGATTATGCTAAAATAACAATGTTATATTCTGCGCTCGTATTGCGGCACCGCAGGCCGGGGGATACCTTCTGCCCGGCGGGGCGGGGCGTGCGCAAGGAGCTGCGCAAATGGATGAATGAAACGGGCATCCCGCCCGAAGAACGGGATCGTCTGCCGCTGCTTGCGGCGGGGAGCGAGGTCGTGTGGGTCTGCGGTGCAGGGTTCGCCGACGAGCTGGCTCCCACGGCGGACAGCGAAGTTGTCTTGCAGATGGAAGCGCAAAAAATGGAGGAAGAACAATGAGCATGCACGATGATATCGAGAAGGTTCTGGTCAGCGAGGAACAGCTGAAGGCCAAGGTGGCCGAGCTGGGTGCCCAGATCAGCAAAGACTATGAGGGCAGGAACCTCGTCCTCGTTTCCATCCTGAAGGGTTCGGTGGTCTTTATGGCCGACCTGATGCGTGCCGTGAGCATTCCGTGCAGCATCGACTTCATGGTGGTGTCCAGCTACGGCGGCAGCAACACCACCTCCAGCGGCCTCGTCAAGATCATCAAGGACCTCGACGGCGACCTCACCGGCAAAGATGTGCTGATCGTGGAGGACATCCTCGATACCGGCATCACCCTGTCCAATCTGGTGCCGATGCTCAAGATGCGCAACCCGAACTCCGTCAAGATCTGCACCATCCTCGACAAGCCTAGCCGCCGCAAGGCCGACATCCAGCCCGATTACGAGGGCTTCCAAGTGCCGGACGAGTTCGTGGTGGGCTATGGTCTGGACTACGACGAAAAATACCGCAATCTGCCTTATGTCGGCGTGCTCAAGCCCGCTGTCTACGAAAAATAAGTAAGAAACAGAACTGGAGTTGATCCCTTTTGCAACCGAAACGACCTCGCTTTAATCCCCTGATCCTCGCGCTGGCCCTTGCGGCGGTGCTGATGATCTGGTCGGTGCTGGGCACCAGTGACAGCAGCACCAGCGGCTCGACCATGAGCTACTCCACTGTGGTGCACTACTTCGAACACAATCAGGTCACGGACTTCACCCTTGACCGGAATACCAGCATCATCACCCTGACGCTGAAAGAGGGCGACCTCGCCCTGCCGGATACCTCGGCGGCCAGCACCGCACAGGCCACCGGCGGCTTGCTCAGCGGTATGTTCTCCACTTCCTCGTCGGCCTCGGTCGGCGCGGTGAAGAACGACGACGGCACCGTGACCGTCCGTTATAAGCTGCCCTACGCCTATGTCTTCATCGAGAACGTGGATCAGTATATCGCGTCCTACGACGCGGCCAACCCCGACGCCCCGATGACCTACGACTACACCACCCTCAAGGAATCGATCCCTTGGATGGAGATCCTGTTCTACCTCGGTATGCTGGGGTGCACCGGCTTTTTGCTCTTCTCCATGATGCGGGGCGGTGCCGGTGGCGGCGGCATCATGAATGTCGGCAAAGCCAAGGTCAAGGACGAGCATGAGAACAAGAAGACCGCCACCTTCGCCGATGTGGCCGGTGAGGACGAGGAGAAGGAAGAGCTGAAGGAAGTCGTCGAGTTCCTCAAGAGCCCGGACAAGTTCAACTCCCTCGGTGCCCGCATCCCCCACGGCGTTCTGCTGGTGGGCCCTCCGGGTACCGGCAAGACCCTGCTGGCCCGCGCCTGTGCCGGTGAGGCGGGCGTGCCCTTCTACTCCATCTCCGGCTCGGATTTCGTGGAAATGTACGTGGGCGTCGGCGCCTCCCGTGTGCGCGACCTCTTCGACAAAGCCAAGAAGACCATGCCCTGCATCATCTTCATCGATGAGATCGACGCGGTGGGCCGCCAGCGCGGTGCCGGCCTCGGCGGCGGCCACGATGAACGCGAGCAGACCCTGAACCAGCTCCTCGTTGAGATGGACGGCTTTGAGGCCAACGACGGCGTCATCGTCATGGCGGCCACCAACCGTGCCGACATCCTCGATAAGGCCCTGCTCCGCCCCGGCCGCTTTGACCGTCAGGTCTATGTCGGTCTGCCGGACGTCAAGGGCCGCGAGGAGATCCTGAAGGTCCACACCAAGAACAAGCCCCTCGCCCCGGATGTGTCGCTGAAGGTCATTGCCCAGCGCACCGCCGGTTTTGCGGGTGCAGACCTTGAAAACCTTGTGAACGAGGCCGCCCTGCTGGCTGCCCGCCGCAGCCGCAAGGCCATCACCATGGAGGACATCGAGGAAGCATCCATGAAGGTCATGGCCGGCCCCGAAAAGAAGAGCCGTGTGGTGACCCCCGAAGAGAAAAAGCTCACGGCCTACCACGAGGCCGGTCACGCCGTGGCGGGCTTCTACTGCAAGCACCACCCCCGCGTGCATGAGATCACCATCATCCCCCGCGGTCAGGCGGGCGGCTACACCATGTATCTGCCAGAAAAAGATCGCAGCTATGTGACCAAGGGCGAGATGTTCGAGGACATCGTGTCCAGCTTGGGCGGCCGCGTGGCCGAGCAGCTGATCTTGGAGGATATCTCCACCGGCGCCTCCAACGACCTGCAGCAAGCCACCAACATCGCCCGCCAGATGATCACCAAGTACGGCTTCTCCGAGCGGCTGGGCCCCGTGGTCTACGGCACCTCGCAGGAGGAGACCTTCCTTGGCCGCGATCTCGGTCAGGGCAAGGGCTACAGCGAGACCACCGCTGCCGAGATCGACAGCGAGATGCGGGATATCATCGACGAGGCGTACGAGACCTGCCGCCGCACCCTGACGGAGCACATCGACCAGCTGCATGCGCTGGCCAAGGCTCTGATGGAGCGCGAAAAGCTCAACGAGCAGGAGTTCAATACCGTGATGGCGGGCGGCACCCTGCCCCCCCGTGACGGCGACGAGCAGCCCAAGGCCGAGCCCGTAGCCCCGGTGGAAACGGCAGAACCCGCAGAACAGGCGGAAGCTGCGGAAAAGGCCGAGGATGCGGCGCTGGGCGAAGTGTTTCAGCCGGAGCAGGACGCTCCGGAGAACCCAGAAGGCAATGAATAACCACGAAGGGAGCGAGTGTTGTGGAGGAAAATTTTGATCCGGTCGCCCGGACGCGGGCGAATTACTACACTCCCGGCAGCCCGGTGCAGTTCGTCTGCGTGGAGCTGCTCAAGGGCGAGGTCAGCGGCGACCACGCGGTCTGCCTGACCTTCAAGAACATTTCCCGCGTGACCCTGACCGCACTGGAGATCCACTTCAAGTGCAAGGGCGTGGATGGCATCATCCTCTGTGAGGATCAGTTCGAGTACCGCGATATCGAGGTCAAGCCCGGCGAAAGCTTCGGCATGGACGATGCGGTGTTCGTGACCCAGAAGGCCATCACCAGCGTGGATGTGTCCTTGAAAAACGTATACAGCGGCAAAAAGGTCGTGCATCTGGACGCCATCAAGCGGGTCCGGCTGCCCGCCCCGCGCCGCCTGAGTCCCGAACTGCAGAAGGCGCTGGAAGCCCGGATGAACCGGCAGGGCATGAAGTATATGCCGCAGGTCTTCGAGAACGGCTGGTACTGCGCCTGTGGCTCCTTCCACCCGAAGGAGGAGGACACTGTTTACTGCAGCGAGTGCGGCTGCGACCGCATCCTGCTGCAGAACGCGCTGAACACCCTGCTGCAGCCGGAAAAGAAGGAGCCCGCCCCGGCGGCTGAACCGGTGTGCCCGGCCCAGAGCGAACCGGACGAGCGCACCCGTGTCATCGGGGCAGACCCGGTGCCGCCCGCCGCGGCCGTGCGGCCCGCTGCCCCCGTGCAGGACGAGCCGACCCGCGTGGTCAGCAGCTTCAAGGCCGAGCCGGAGGCGGAGGCTACCCGTGTGATGCCTTCCCCGAAGCTGGAAAAGCCCGCCTCCTTTGAGCCGGTGTTGGATCGCGCAGCCGACGACGAGGGCACCCGCGTCATCCCCTCCACCCGGAAGGAGCCGGTGCGCCCCGCCGAACCGGAGGACTACGAGGAGGATGAACCGAACGACACCCGCGACAGCGTGGCCGAAACGCTCATCCGCTGGGTCCCGCCGCTGACGGCCATCGTCTGCGCCGCCATCGCACTGTGGGGCTTTGTGTACTATCAGTTTATGATGTAAGATAAACGGAGGAGGCCCAAAGCTTCCTCCGTTTTTCAACCTCTCCGTCATTGCTTCGCAATGCCACCTGTC
>ENA-OPWH01002076-OPWH01002076.1-human-gut-metagenome-genome-assembly--contig:-NODE-2076-length-11564-cov-2.290208_pt1 | contig 11564 bp, 8 predicted proteins | sample MGYA00241506_ERZ502004 | MGnify/ENA primary metagenome ERZ502004 (study PRJEB25962, sample SAMEA2043049) | human gut metagenome | biome: human gut; feature: human-associated habitat; material: faeces... | reverse complement strand
CCCAGCCAGTGAGCGGCAGGTCTGCCTTGCCGATAGCCGGCAGGAGCTGTTCGATGCGCATATGCGCCGTCGTCAGCGATGCCTGTATCGTCCGGGCATCCAGGTCCGCCTGGCCGCGCAGGGTGTGGGTCCCATCACCGCGGCGCCAGTAGAGGGCCGGGATTTCGATGCGGCTGCCCTGTCCCCGGGCCGTCCCGTCGATGCTGTCGAAGGGGACGCCCTTGATCTGGCCGCTGCGGGCATTAAAGGCCACATCCCACTGCTGCCCGTCGATGTGGCCGGACAAATCAGCCGTTCCATCCATGGGGAGGGACACGAAGGGCGAGGCGGCGTCGAGGGGCAGGTCATGGCCGGTAAAGGACAGGTGCGGCGTCTGGCTGTCCACTTCATAAGAACCGCTGACGTCGATACTTCCTCCTGCCAGGTCAGCATGACCGCTGCGCAAGGTCATGACGCGGCCATCATAGGCCACATCGCCGGCTGCCGAGTCGACAGTCAAACCATTATAAGACAGGTCCCCTGCCGTCACGTGGCCTGTCGCCATGATCGAGTTATCCTTACTGTTGCCGGCTGCGTGAAGCGACGCCGACAGACTCCCCATGACGGCCACAGGCACGCCGGGCACGGCCGAGAGGTCCAGTCCGTCTACGTCGGCATCGGCTTCATAGGCACCGCTCTGGATGTCATAGACGCCCTTCCCGCTCAGGGAAGCGCCATAGGCCTGGGCCGTCAGGGAATCGATATCGATCCGGTTCTGACTGTAAATCAAATCTGCCTGGGCTTCATCGACGGTATAGCCGTTATAAGTCATATCGTGCAGAGACACTGTACCGCGGGCATTCACGTCCTGTACCGTCCCCCAGACCGTCCCTTTGAAACCGGCTGTCCCGCTGATGGCAACGGGCAGATAATCGGCAAAGGCCGTCACGTCGGCTCCCGGGACGTCGACGTTCAGGTTGAATACCGGCGTGTCGCCGTTGGTTACGATAGTCCCGCCGACGCGGAAGTCCTGGCCGTTGACACGGCCTTCGACGTCCGATAAGGTAATATCTTTGCTCGTCAGGGCCGCATGGCCTTTCAAGCCGTCTACTTCAAGGCCCTGGACGGTGACGTGGCCGTCAGATACGTCGGCCTGGCCGGACAGGAAAAAGCCGTTGTGGCTGTCCGCGACGCGTACTTTGACATTTTCGACAGTCCCGCTGCGGATGACGACATCGGCCGACGACGGGATGAATGACGACGCATAGGTCCCGTTGATGGCGTCGGCGCTGACAGTGAAGTCATACTGGCGGTTCGAGGCATACGTCCCGTGGGCCGTCACCATTTGGCCATCGACGGTCATGGACGCATCAATGGCCAGCGACGGATAATCGGCAAAACCCACGCTGCCGTTGACGTTTTCTCCGGTGACGACCGTGCTGTCCGGTAATTGGGCGTCAATAGTCCCGTTGTGGACGTTGATGGCCCCGCGGAATCCGGCATCGGTCGTACTCTGATTCTTCTTGATGAGCGACGCCACGTTCCACGTGCCATCGTCTTCATTCTGCCAGAGATGCAGGACCGGCGCATCGACATCGGCCGTATCCAGGGCCTGAAGGATTTCGCCCTGCTTCAGGGCCGTCATGATCTTACCGGGATTGACATAGACCCGGACGGCGTCGCCTTCGATGACGACCCGCCCTTGTGTATCTTTAATGACCGGCTTGGCCATGACCAGCTGGCCATTCAGGGATATATCCAGTGAAGAAAACGACAAGGTCCCGTTCAATTTACTGTTTGCAGTTGTCGTAATCGCCTGGCCAGCCATCTGGGTCAGAGCCGGCTTTTCCATCCACAGGGCAATCCCTGCAGACAGGAAGAAGGCCGTGACGCCACAGGCAGCCATCCATTTTTTCTTCATAATCGAGCTCCGCATACAAAAAAAGAGAGAATCGCACTTTACAATTCTCTCTTTATTCTACCTATGGAGTTGAGGAAAATCAAGAAATAGATGATAAATAGGATATTTCCCTTGTAAATTGTTAAAAACCTGTCATCATCTCTTTAAGCCCTGTTTATCCCCGATATGTCGTCGCCGTCAAAGACGGATGGATGACACCCGATTCGACATCGACGCCCATAACCTGTTCCAGTTTGGCAATGCCGACGTTGTAGTCGTACAGGGCCTGGATGTGGTTGACCTGGGCTTCGTTGAGGCTCAGCTGGGCATCGAGGACGTCCAGGTTGATGCCGACTCCGGCCTGGTAACGGATATTCTGGATACGATAGTTTTCACGGGCCTGGTCGACAACGGTCTGCGTTTCTTCGACCTTCTGGGCGGCACTGCGGATGTTGAGGTAGGCCTGCTTGACTTCCAGCTGGACGGCTTCGCGGGTCTTCTGTTCCGTTTCACGGGCCACAAGGAGATCCTGTTTAGCCTGGTTGACTTTAGCCTTCGTCGCGCCGCCGTCATAGAAATTATAGGTGACGCCAGCAGCTACTTTCCAGCTGCGCTTATTGGCATCGATGCCAGGGAAGGTATTATCGGCCCAATCATTGCCGCCCGTAATAGCTACTGTCGGTTTATTGCCGGCATCGGCGATGTCGATATTGCGTTCCGCTTCCTGGACGGCAATGGCTGCCTGGAGGACTTCCGGCCGATACTTCATGGCATAGTCCGTCGCTTCCTGAAGGGAAATGTTGTACGTATCGAAGGGAAGCTGATGGTCGGCCAGGTTGAGCTTCGTTTCCAAGGGCAGGCCGAGGATGTTGTTCAAGTTCGATTCGGCCACAGCGACGTTGTTATCTGCCGTAATAGCCGTCGTCTTGGCGTTGGCCAGGGAGACATCGGACGAGAGGACGTCGACTTTGGCCTTGGTGCCGACGTTGTACTGGGCCTGGACGTTGTCCAAGTGGCCCTGGAGATTGTCGACGGCTTCATGGTAGACGCCCTGCAGTTCCTGATAAGCCAGGAGACCGTAATAGCCTTCAATAGCCGAGTATTTCGTCGCCTGTTCGACGCGCAGGATTTCTTCCTGGGCATTGGTCTTGCCTAATTTAGCAACGTCGATTTGCCCTTCAACGAGGCCGCCCGTATACAGCGGAATATTTACAGAAATGCCATTGGAAAAAGCATTGCTGACACTATTGGCACCTCCCATAAGACTGGCAGCACGACTATACGTAGCGGCATCCGTAGCCCGGCTGCGCTGGGCACCAAAGTTGTAATCGACAGTCGGCTTCTTGCCTGCCTGGGCCTGATTAATGGCATATTCAGCCTTCTTCAGGGCGTACTGGGAATTCTTGATATCCCGGTTATAATCGAGGGCCATCTGAACGGTCTTGGGCAGGTTCAAATCGACAGTGCCATTGGTCGGTACGCGGCCGATGACGATGACCGGGTCGACTTCCTGGTTCTTCGCCCGCTTATCCGCTGCTTTTTCAGCACTCTTGGCGGCATCATCAGCGATTTTCTGAGCCAGTTCTTCGCGCAGTTCCGGCGTAATGTCTACGGGCCGGACGGCGGCGGCAGCCTTCTTGGCTTTGGCTTCGGCCTTGGCGGCTTTCTTCTGCTGAGCTTTTTCAGCCTTGATTTCCTGCTGTTCCGCCTTGGCGCGGGACTGGATCGCATCGGCCTGCGCTAAGTCGACAGGACGGACAGAAGCCGTCGTATCCGCTGCCGAAGCGGCGGCGACTGCGCTTATGGTCGTAATCATCATGGCGATGACCAATTTCTTGTACAGTTTGTTGTTCATCATGGGTACCCCCGTTTATTTCTATAATCTGCTAAAAAGCGTAACTAATACCATAATAATTGCCACCGTCACTGCGACTCATGGGCCGCGTGAACTGGCTGAAGAGATAGAGATCCGGCGTCAGGCGGTACTGGGCTTTCAAACGGAAGCGCCAGTCATCGGGATCATAGCCTTCCAGGGACAAGCGGAAAGGCCCGTCCCGGAAGAAGTCCAAGCCGGCACCGAGGTCGCCGTTGATCAGTCCGGCCCGCGTGTCGAACAGACGGCCGCGGCGGCCGTACTGCAAGTTGAGGTTCGTACCGTTGCCGATGTTCTCTGCCCCGACGAGGCCGAACGTATCGCCACGGTACACCTTAAAATTTACAGTGCCGCTGGTCTCATTCTTGGTCGTATTATATAAGAGTCCGGCTTCGCCCTGGACCTTGATGTCCGATGCGCCGCCGAGTATCTTATTCACTTTCGTCGTAATCTGGGCCGTATTATTCAGCGTCGTCTGAATATTGGCCTGGGTCTGCGGATCCGTCGTCATCTTTTCCATCGACTGAGCAATGGTCTCGAAGCGGTCGGTGATCTGCTTCATGTTGGCCGCCGTGGCCCGGACGTTAGCTGAAGCAGCGCCATCGCCGTCGAGGTTCTGCATGGACGCGTTCATCTGAGCTGTCATGGCTGCCATATTAGCCGTAATCTGCTGGATATTGCCGGCATTGGCATCCATCATCTGGCTCGTCTTGCCGGTAATATCGTCGATATTCTGGATGGAACCGCGCATAGCGGCCTGCGTCTTTTCATCGCCGATGATGGCATTGATATTCTTGACCATATCGTCAGCACTGCCCATGAGCTTGCCGGCACTGTCCATCATATCGTCCATGTTCTTGCCCTGGCTGCCATCGATATAATCGCCATCGGCCAGGAGATGATTCTTATCATTGCCCGGCGTAATAGCTACGATTTTTTCGCCGAGCAGGCCGTCAGTGGTAATCGTCACTTTAGAATCCCGCGGGATTTCCGTCCCTTTTTCCAGTTTCATGGCCACATCGACGCCATCGCGGGACGGTTTTACACTTTCAACCTTACCGACGTGGACGCCGACATAGCGGACGGAATTCCCTTTTTGCAGACCATTGGCATCCTTGAATTCCGTATGGATGACGAAGCCCGGCTTGCCGAAAATCTCGGCATGAGCCAGGGTCAGGACGACAAAGGTGAATAAGAGGACGCCGACGATGGTAACCAGACCGACTTTTGCTTCTGCACTCCACTTCATAGGCTATCCCCTCTTTCTTCTGGAAGACGCCCGCCGTGGATAAAGCGCTGCACTTCCTCATCATCTGTATGGGCAAAGGTCTTCTTATCGGCAATGAGCCGGAAGCGCCCATCTTGTAAATAAGCCAGGCGGTCAGCCACATAAAAAGCGGAGTCCATGTCGTGGGTGACGATGACTGACGTCGCATGAATCTGCTTCTGCATGCTGACGACCAGGCGGTTGATATCCATACAGCGCAGCGGGTCCAGGCCGGCTGTCGGTTCATCGTAGAGGATGACCTGCGGGTCCAGGGCAATGGCCCGGGCCAGGCTGACGCGCTTCTTCATGCCGCCTGATAAATCGTTAGGCATCATATCTTCGATGCCCTCCAGGCCGACAAGACGCAGTTTTTCCTTGACGATGCGCTGGATCGTCGCTTCATCGTCTTTCGTATGCTGGCGCAGGCCAAAGGCGACGTTCTCGCCGACACTCATGGAATCGAAGAGGGCCGAATACTGGAAGACCATGCCCATGTGGCGGCGCACGGCTGTCAGCTGTTCCTCATCGAAGGCGGTAATGTCTTCATCGTGAAAGAAGACCTGCCCTTTCGTCGGCTTCTGCAGACCGATAATCAGGCGCAGGATGGTACTCTTGCCTGAGCCGCTGGCACCGAGGATGGCCAGGGTTTCACCCTGATGGATATCTAAATTGATGTTGTCTAGTATGACCCGGTCGCCATAGGCGACGGTCACATTGCGAAGACGGATCATAGCACTCCTCAATACAACAGAACCGATAAGATATAATTGCAGATAAAGATGAAAATAATCGACGTGACGACGGACTTCGTCGTAGCCTGGCCGACGCCTTCGGCCCCGCTCTGGGCATGCATGCCTTCATTGCAGGCGACGAGGGCGATGATACCGCCGAAGAACATGGCCTTGATGAGGCCATAGACGACGTCGCTGACTTCCGTAAAGAGTTCGATGGAATTCACATAGGTGAAATGCGTGAGCCCGGCGCCCAATGTGGCCACGCCGTAGCCGCCGGCCGTACCGATGACATAGCCGTAAAAGGCCAGGATAGGCACCATGACGACGCAGGCTACAAAGCGCGGTACGACGAGATAGGCAATGGGATTGACGGCCATACAGCGCAGGGCATCGATTTGTTCCGTAACCTTCATGGTCCCGATTTCAGCCGTCATGGCCGCACCGACGCGGCCTGCCATGACGACGCCAGTTAAAATAGGGCCTAATTCACGGCCCATGGCGACGGACATGACGCCGCCCAGCGTCGACTGGGCGCCATAGCGCAAGAGAATATCGACGATCTGCAAAGTCATGACCATGCCGGCAAAGAGCAGGGTCAGGCTGACGATAGGCAGGGAATTAACGCCGAGATGAGCCATCTGGGCAAGGGTCAGGCGGCGTTGTATCTTTGGCAGCTGACGCAGGGTCTGGCCAAAGAGGATGGCAATGACGCCGACTTGTTCAAAGACACGGAGCGTAAAGCTGCCGATGCCTTCCAAAATTTCCTGCATGAAAGACCGTCCTTTCTTTAAGTATCATACTACTTTACTATACCATCATTAAAAATGGATGTAAAACACCTGTATTCAATTGTGCCTAAATTGTGAGAAAGAAAATAAGGAAAACTAAAATTGCGATTTGAGTTTTCTACAGCTAAAATAATAGCATTTTATGCGAAAAATGGCAAGGGAAAAGGCGCTGTCATATGAAGACAGCGCCTGTTTAATGGCTCGTGGCTCGTGGTTAGGTGTTAGGGGCTGACCGCTGACGGCTAACTGCGACCTATGGCCTGCGGGACGCCCTTTGGGCGTCCCCTACGAACGGCTAGTGGAACATATCCAGGTCGACGGTGCGGATCGGTTCTGCCGATTTCTTATCCTGGCCTTTATCAGGCTTCTTGTCGCTTCCCTTGTCATCTTTCTTGGTTGTATCCTTATTGTCATCGCTGCTCTTATCGGCTTTGAACAATTCATCATCCTGCGAGGACCCGTCGGTTTCTTCACCGATGACGGCTTTCGCTTCGTTGATGTTGTGGTTCTTGGCCAAATAAGCGTCGCGTTTTTCCGGCGTGACGACTTTGATGGTGATCTGGCCGTCGCCTTTGACGATATACGGTGTCGGAATGGAAGATTTGGCGTCGTTCGGATTTTCATCGCCGATGTTGTGCTTGCCCGGTTTGATGACATCCTTGGCGCTGGTCCCCGGTTCTTTACCGCGGATCTTTTCCTTCTTCACTTTCGTGCCGCTTTCGTTGATCATGCTGACGCCCTGGCTGAGGATTTCGATGACCAAGTCATTGTTGGCATCTTCTTTTTCGATTTCCTTCTTCAGTTCATTGAAATCCTTATAATGGCGCAGGCGCTGGACGATTTCGTCAGTCAGGTTGTAGCGCTGTTTTTCGATGAGGTACGGCAGAGGAATGACGCCGCCGCCGCGCACTTCCAGGACCATATCGCCGAGAGGCTGGTTCTTGGGGACGGTGAAGCTCATGGTCTTCACTTCATCGACACCGCGGTACGGGTGGAGCTTGACCTTGAAATAGACCGTATCGCCCGGGCTGACGACGACAGGCGCTGCCGACGCATCGACGATGGTCGCCGACTTGCGGGCCTGCGTGATATCGACGGACATGTTGATGTCCAGGATAGGATAGTCGATGAACTCATTATGTTTCAAGATATCCAGTACATTGTAAAGCTCGTCGATACTCTTTTCATTGATGTTATCTTCGGAATAATACATATTGTGCCGGGTAATATCCTTATCACGGCCATTGGAAGAGCGGATGGTATACGACAAGGTCGCCGTGCCGCCGCCCGTGCGGTCGATGGTCTTATTGACCGTATTGTACACCGTCGTAGCCGCCAGGACCGGCGTCAGTTCATTGTCTTCGATGATCTTGACGCGCTTGGTCATGGCCGTGTCGGTGTCCGTATCCCTGGCCTTGATGACGACGGGGATGCCCGGTGCCAGATAGCCATACTGGCCGCCGATGCCGGCGCCGCGGTCCTGAGTGATCTTGCCCACTTCGGCACCGATAGAGCCCAGCTTGAAGGAACTGGACAGGTTATTGACGACCGTAAAGATGTAGGCATTGTGCATGAAATAATTGATGCTGCCCTTTTTCAGGAAGGGATGGCCAAAGGCGACGATCTGGTCGTTGTCGACGTAAGTGACCGTCCCGATGGCACCCATCTTCATATCGCCGTTGACGAAGGCTGCGGCGACGCTGCTGCCCGGTTCCAGGGGCAGGGCCGTGCTGTCGCTGCTGGCCGAAGCCGTATCAACAGGCATGAAGTTATAGCCCGGCAGTTTGCTCTGCATCCACGCTGTCGACACGCTGTCGAAGCCCGACGTCATGAGCGGCGTCGCAATGGGGATGAGCGATGATTCGCGGGCGTTGAAAGGCCGGATTTCTTCTCTCGTCGGCACATTCCAGAGCTTGATCATATCGTTGATAGGCGTAATCATGCCGACGCGGGAATTGGTAAAGGACCAGCCGTAAGCGACAGCACCGAGCAGCTTGCCATTGATATAGACCGGGCTGCCGCTCATGCCCTGAGCGATGCCACCCGTTTCTTCAATGAGGGGCCCGGAAAACTTGGCCAGGACCAAGTCCCCTGACGGGCCGCTGTTCTTCATGACCCCTAAGATCTCGACGGGGAAGGTATCAATAGTCGTACCGTGGACGACGGTCTTGGCATAGCCCGTCATCCCCGGCTGGACTTCACTGACATTCATGAACTCCTGTGCCTGTGCCGAAAGAGCCAGGATACAGGAAAGGGCCGCGGTCAGACAGACCCGGCCCAACGTACGCCGCAAGGCGGAGACTTTCTTCATCATGGTATATCTCATTTCGTTTCCACCACGACGACAACGGCGCCTTGCTGCACTTGTGATTCCGGCTGAACGAGGACGGTCTTGACGACGCCATCCTTGTCAGAACGGGCAGCCGGCATCGGACCGGCCAGGGAATTCACCGTAAGCAGGACATCTCCCTCTTTGACGGCTGCACCGACAGGGGCTACGCTGACGACGCTGCCGCTCAATACCGTCGTGTACGATACGTCAGCAGCTGCGGCCGGCATAGCCATCAGACCTGCTAGCCCAGCTAATACGGCGAGTCTGCGAAACTTTTTCATGACGGCTCCCTCCTTCTCAGCTCCGCCTGCTGCGGAGCACTCTATAAATCATCAAAACTATCTTTTAAGCGGTCCATTTCCCGCAAAGCCTTACCGGCTCCGTTGGCAACACACAACAAAGGTTCATCGCAGAGATAGGCGGCCATGCCTGTCGTCTGGGAAATGAGGCGGTCGAAACTATCCAGGAGCAGGCCGCCGCCGGTAAGGACGATGCCATGGTCGGCAATGTCCGCAGCCAGTTCGGGCGGTGTCTTTTCCAGGATGGAAACGATCGTCTTGAGGACGGTCTGAATCGGTTCGTCCAGGGCCTGGCGGATGGATGCGATGCGGCCGTCCATCATATCCGACGGGGCGACGATATCGGCACCGGCTTCGGCCTGGCTGACGGCGACTTTGTTGAGCAGCTTCAGCGTCGCGTCGTTATCGACGTAGTGGTCTTTGACCTGACCGCAGTGGCCGTGGTCCGTGTACTGGCAGAGGCAGACGTCGCCGACGATGACCATGTCCGGCAGGGCTTTCTTGATGGCGCGGATGGCACATTGGACCGGGCTCTGCGGGTCCCAGGCGCTGGAGCCGATTTCGTCTTTATAAGCCGGCAGGCCAAAGACTTCGATAGCCCGCAATCCCAAGGCATAGATGTCTTCGGCCAGGCGTACGGCGTTGTCTACAGACAGGTGATAACAGCCGGGCATGCTGGGGATTTCTTCTTTGACATTCGTGCCGGGGACGACGAAGATAGGATAAATCAAATCGTTGAGACATACATGGTTTTCCCGGACCATAGCGCGCAGGGGAGCAGAAAGGCGCAGGCGGCGGGGGCGTAAGGTATTCAATTTCATGACTTTTGGATTCTCCAATCTGTAATACATTCAGCCAGACCGGCTGTGGTGTAGGTCTGGGCTGTGATTATTTTTTTCAGGCCTGCTTCCTGGCAGGTGCGGGCCGTGATGGGACCGATGCAGGCGAAGGTGATGTCGTCGAGGACGTCGGCCGGGGCCTGGTTCAGGGCCAGGAAGTTCTGGACGGCCGACGAACTGGTAAAGGTCACGGCGTCGACGGCCCGGCGCGTCAAGAGGTCCGTCAGGGTCTCGCTGTTTTCGCTGGCTGCGACGGTACAGTAGGCCTGGCAGATGTCGACGACGGCACCCCAGCGGCGCAGGGTGTCAGGCAGGACGGACCGGGCTTCTTTGGCCCGAGGGATGAGGATGCGTTCTTTTCCCGACAAATGAGCCTCCAGGGCGGCGGCCAGGTCTTCGGCACAGTAGGCGTCAGGGACGACGTCGGCGCGAAGGCCGTACCGGTTCAGGGCCTCGGCCGTAGCGCTGCCGATGGCGGCCAGTTTGGCCCGACCCAGGGCCCGGCTGTCGCGGCCGTGGTGCTGGAGGCGGTGGAAAAAGGCATCGACGCCGTTAGTGCTGGTGAAAATGACCCAGTCATAGCTGGCTAATCGGCCGATGGCTTCGTCCAGGGCCTGATAATCGTCAGTCGGCGGCGTGATGCGGATAGTCGGGACTTCCAGGCAGCGGGCGCCCAGTTCTTCCAGGCGGTGTGTCAAGGCCGGTGCCTGGGCATGGGTCCGGGTGACGGCGATGGTCAGGCCGAAGAGGGGCTTGGTATCGAACCACTGCATGGACGGCCGCAGGGCGACGACGTCGCCGACGATGAAGACAGCTGGTGTCTGGAAGTGGCAGGCTGCCGCTTTTTCAGCGATGTCGCCAACCGTGGCTACCAACGTTTCCTGGTCGGCCTTGGTGCCCCAGCGGACCAGGGCGGCCGGCGTGGAAGCCGGGCGGCCGTAGGTGATGAGCTGTTTGGTAATGGACGGCAGGTTGTGGACGCCCATGAGGAAAATCAGGGTATCTACGGCCGTCGCCAGTTTGTCCCAGTGAATCGATGAATGGCCCTTGGTCAGGTCTTCGTGGCCTGTGACGACGGCAAAGGAAGAGGCCGCCGTTCTATCGGTCACGGGGATGCCGGCATAAGCCGGTGCGCCGATGGCCGATGTGACGCCTGGGATGATTTCAAAGGGCAGGCCGGCGTCGTGAAGGGCCCGGCTTTCTTCACCGCCGCGGCCGAAGACGAAGGGGTCGCCGCCTTTGAGGCGGACGACGGTCTTGCCTTCTTTGGCTTTGGCAATGAGCAGGTCGATGATTTTGTCCTGCGATAATGTATGGTCAGCGGCTTTTTTGCCGACGTAGATTTTTTCAGCGCCTGGCGGGGCGAATTCTAAAAGGCGCGGATCGGCCAAGTAGTCGTAGATGACGACGTCGGCCCGGCCCAGGACTTCCTGGCCCCGCAGGGTGAGCAGGCGGTAGTCGCCGGGACCGGCGCCGGTGAGATAAACGATACCGTTCATGGAAAACCTCCTTAGTAAATCGGCGTAATGCCTAAATCGGTGAGGATGCGGCGG
>ENA-OPWH01002064-OPWH01002064.1-human-gut-metagenome-genome-assembly--contig:-NODE-2064-length-11659-cov-2.901586_pt1 | contig 11659 bp, 6 predicted proteins | sample MGYA00241506_ERZ502004 | MGnify/ENA primary metagenome ERZ502004 (study PRJEB25962, sample SAMEA2043049) | human gut metagenome | biome: human gut; feature: human-associated habitat; material: faeces... | reverse complement strand
AGCGGGGCCGTCAGGCCCCAAAATTCGATGAACGACGAACGACCTACGATGAACGGCCTTTCCCCTGCCGTCAGGCCCTTAAACTGTGTCAATGACACGATATTGTGTCAAAATGAAACAAATGATAGGCAATATTCAATTTCAAAATATACATAAAATGTGATAAAATATATATACGATTGCAATCAAACACATGGCATGATAATTTCATGTATATTTTTGTTCATACTCCATACTATGGGAAAGAAGAGGGAATTTTTTTATGAATAAAATATATAAAGTTATTTGGAATCGTGTCAGACATTGTTATGTAGTTGTCTCAGAGTTAGCACATTCTCAAGGGAAAACGAAATGTGAAAAGAAGTCTTTATCTTGTTCACTAGTAACTGCGGCAGCAGTGCTGTTGCTTACTGGGGGGGACAATTTTTAACTGTTCAAGCAGCGGATACGCAAATCGACGGTAAGCAAATCAATGATAGTAAGTACTATACGAATGGATCTGATTTACATACAGATACAAGTACAACTACTGATCAGAATGTTAAGACCCTCCATTATGCTATTGCTGTAGGAGAGAATACGGTGGCAACAGGAACAGACGCTATCGCTGCAGGTACGCATAATACGGCATCAGGCAAGTGGTCCGTAGCCTTTGGAGGGACGTCTGTTCAAAAGACTGTAAGGAAGGCTATTAACAATAAGAACGTGAATTTGCTGGTTTACACGATTGGGGACAAAACGTATTACAAGTCCGGAAATGATTACCTCAGTAAAGATGATACGAAATTTACGGGAGATGCATCACAAGCTACTCCTGTCATGATTAATGCAGGTAATACGGCCAGCGGGGATGCTTCCGCAGCATTTGGCCAAAATATACAGGCAAAGAGCCTTGGATCTGTAGCATTTGGCATGGGGACGCAGGCTGGAGCTGAAGATGGTAAGGGAGGTCAGAACTCGGTTGCATTCGGCAATTACACAAAAGTGCTGGGCGGCCGTTCTGTTGCCTTTGGTGAAAACACGATAGCAAATTACAACGACTCCGTCGCCTTCGGCAATGATACGCGTGCACTCTCTACCGGCGCTACGGCCTTTGGCAACCGCACGCGTGCTCTGGCACAGTATTCTACGGCTTGGGGGAATGCCACTGTCGCAGCTGATGAAGAATCCACGGCTTGGGGTCGCGACACCATTGCCGGTGCTAAACTTGATGACAACGGTGCTGTGACCAATATCTATACCTATAAGGACAATCCGAAGGATAAAAACGAGCAAGAGAAGACCGCTACGGAAAAAATGGATGTCCATGGCAATCTGGCTTATATCCAGCCCAACGGTAAGACCGCTGGCATCAAGCAGATGAAGATTGATACCGGCACGGAGCTTCACGACTACGTGGTACTAGCTGGTCAAGACGACAATACCTATGTCCGCGACTATCAGGGCAGCCTCTGGAAAGTCAACGTTGATGCCAATGGTCAGGTTACCGTTGATACCACGGCAGGTATCAAGGGCAAGGTCTATAACAGTAACGGCACGAATAAGACTTCTTTGGCTAAGACTACTGTAAACAACAAGGAAGTCGACATCACGCCGGACAGTGTGCTGAAAAAAGCCCATGAAGGCACCAACGGCTATGACATCGAAGGTTATAAAGATGCTACAGCCTTCGGCGACTCCACCGAAGCCTCCGGCGACTACGCCACGGCCTTCGGCAACGACACACAGACAAAGGCATCAGCTGCCACGGCCTTTGGCACGACAACGAAGGCTTTGGGCGACAATGCCACGGCCTTTGGCCTCAGCACCACAGCCTCCGGCAAGCAGGCAACTGCTTTCGGCAGCTCGTCAACCGCATCTGGTGACAATGCCACCGCCTTCGGCGAAAGCAGTGTAGCTAATGGGGAAGCTTCTGTCGCTTTTGGCATTAAGTCTGAAGCTGATGGCAAGAACTCTTTGGCGGGGCTTGGTGGTAAGGCCTATGCGGATAATACGATTGCTTTGGGACAAAATGCTAGTGCTCATGTGGACGGTGCTATTGCCATAGGAAATACAGCTTATGATCAGGCCACGAATGGGGTTGCTTTGGGCACCAGAGCTTCCATTGTTCCTCATGGAAGTGAGACTATCAGTGATGCCACCGCTATTGGGACCGATACAAAAGTTATGGGTTCCAGGTCTACAGCTATCGGCTATAAAGCCAGTGCTATGAAGGATGATGCGGTAGTATTAGGAAACAACATCATCAGTCAAGCAGACCATTCTACTATTATTGGCTTTGATGGTGGCGTCTCCAGCGGAACATATAATACGGTTGTTGGGGCTGACAGCGGCGTAAGTGGTAATTATAATACGTCCATAGGATATAAAAATAATATAATTCAATCTTCCAATAGTCTTGTCCTTGGCAGTAATTCCAAGATTAATGGAGGTTCACAGCTGGTAGCTATCGGTTATAATGCAACCGCACAAAATGGAAGCGATTCTTTAGCGCTAGGATTTAACAATGCTGCCCAAGGCTCTAATAATATTTCTATTGGGACAAACTCTCTGACAATGGATAATATTACGACAGCTATCGGTTATTATGCTTCTGCTTATGGTGGAAATGGGGTTACTGCTAGAGTAGACGCTGATAGCTCGCTGGCCGTGGGAGACGAAGCTCATACGACAGGAAACCGATCTATTGCTATTGGCTATAAAGCGCAGGCTCACGTGAATAAGACAATTGGTCAAGATGATAAGGCCAATGCGCTTGCAATCGGTAGTGAAGCAGGTGTTTCATCAGCTAATGGTATGGCACTTGGCAGTAGTGCCCAGGTTTCAGGAGAGAATGGTACTGCCTTGGGCAACAAGGCGGCAGCTACTGGAAAAGACGGAGCTGCTATTGGAACCAGTTCCAATGTTTGGGGTGAAGCTGGTGTGGCTTTAGGCCGAAATACTGGTGCTGTAGAGTATTCTACGGCCATAGGTGACAGAGCGAAGGCCTGGAAATCTCATGCTATGGCTTTGGGTAAAGGAGCTAATGGGGCCGTTGAATATGGTATTGCTTTGGGGGAAGGAGCTACTGTAACCAATCCCTATAAACAGGATGAAAATAATAACTGGGTGGAAGATACTGAACATGCAGCTACCGGTGCTGTTGCCATAGGACGTTCGGCTCTGACTAATGTGGAAGGCGGCGTGGCAATTGGACAGAATTCTCAGTCAGTCACGGCAAAAGGCGTAGCGGGGTATGATGTATTGACAAATGCTGCGTCTACTACCAACACTTCCACTTGGGTTTCTACAAGTGGAAGTGTTGGTAGGGGATAAAGCAAAGAATCTGACCCGGCAGATTACTAATTTAGCTGCTGGCTATGAAGATACGGATGCTGTCAACGTGGCGCAGCTGAAAGCTGTTGCCGGTAGTCACACGACCGTTTTTGTCGGAAATACGAAGGTCATGGCAGATAATACGCCCGTTAAGGGTGGCAATCTGGAGCTGAAGCGTACAACGACGAATGGCCAGTACAACTATGATGTATCTCTGAACAAGGATATTACTCTGGGTACGCAGGATGAAAAGAATGGTGGCAGTCTCACGATTAACACTCTGGGTACTTTCCATGAAAAGGATGAGCAGGGAAATCAAAAGGATGTGCCTATTAAAGAAGCTGTTAAGATTGACGGCTCCACGATTTCCATTGTGAAACATGATGGCACAGATGGCGAGAACGACCAGCGTCAGGTGGTATTGGGCGTTGGCCCGGATGCCGGTGGTTATGTTGTCCTTTATGATAAGACCGGTAAGAAACCGACCTATATTTACAACTCTATCACTCCCGGTGCCACATATCTGCAGGATGGGAATTCCTACACTGCCGACAAAGCCAATGAATACGGCCGCCTGGAATATGGTGACTATTACAATGGTACGACTCAGTTTATTGCTACCCTGGACGACGGCCAGAAATATGCCGGCGACAACTACCAGGCCGCTGAGACCGAAACAAAAACTGTCGATGGCAAAACCACCACGACCATCAAGACAGACGAGCAGAACGTCCTCCTCAAGAAACTCAACGAGCGCCTGGACATCAAAGGCGGCGCAACTGGTGCTCTGACGGAAAATAACATCGGCGTCAATGTGAAGGACGGTGTAATGAAAGTCCAGCTTGCCCAGAACATCGACCTGAAGGATAAAGGTTCTGTCACCATGGGGAATACCACCATCGAAAATGGTGGCGTGACCATTACTCCTACAGGCGTAACAGAGGACAAGGATAAGATTTCTCTGATGGACAAGGGCCTGAGCAACGGAGGCAAGCAAATTGCCCATGTTGACAGTGGCTTGAAAGATGCTGCCGGCCATGAGGTTGAACTGAAAGATGCTACTGGTGATGTGCTGAACAATGCAGTCAATGTAGGTGACTTGCAGAAAGTCGCTTCTGCCCATACGGCTGTTACCGTCAACGGCAGCATGGAAGCTCCTACTGCCGGTGCTGATGGAAATCTTGGGAAATATACAGATAAAGAAAAAGGCAACCTGTTGCTGGCACAGAAGAAAGATACTACCGGCAAGATTACCTATGACTTGAAGCTCAATGATAACGTCATTCTTGGCAAAGACGGCCAGGAAGGCACCATTGGCCTCACCGGCAAAGATGGCCTGCCGGGTGCTGATGGCAAGCAGTCATACAGCACCACCATCATCAAGACGGAAAAAGGACAGGCAGGTAAAGATGACAAGACCGGCAAGGAAAATCTTGGCGGCACAGACATCACCCGTATTGTCTATACTGACAAGAATGGGCAGAACCCCCAGACCGTAGCCACGTTTGATGATGGCCTGAAGTTTGCTGGCGATGATGGTCAGAATGATGATACAAAAGTCATTACCAAGAAACTCAATGAACGTCTGGATATCGTGGGCGGTGCTAAGGGAGACCTGTCGGACAACAATATCGGTGTCACGAAAGATGATAATGGCAAGCTCTCCATTCGTCTGGCCAAGAAGGTAGACCTTGACCCCGAAGGCTCGTTAAAAGCCGGGGCGGCTACGATTGGTCATTTTACCAATACGGAACTGACCACCAACAAGGGCAACCATCCTGTAGATGGCAGCTATACCATAGGTCTTGGCAACACGGACTGGAATGTAACGGATCCGGAATACGTCAGCGGCCGTGCCGCTACGGAAGACCAGCTGGCTAAAGTCAGCGCAGCCATCAACAACGCTGCTGCCGCCGCCGGCAAGCGTACCGTAGTCACGGTGAATGACAAATCCCATCCGACAGTCGCTAATCCGGGAACCAATGCTTATGGCGAATACGATTCTGACAATGGCAACCTGATGATTGCTGCTGAAAGAGATAGCGACGGCCTCATGACCTACAACATCAAGCTCAACGACAATCTGACTATCGGCCAGAAGAGTGAGAACGGCAAGGAAGGCAAAGTCACTGTGGACACCAAAGGTGGCACCACTGTGGTTATCGGCCATGACGGCAATGATGGGGAAATGGTAAGGATGGCATTTCTGTCAAAGGCAAAGACGGCAAAGATGGCGTCACCATTGGCGTTACCAATGGTAAGGATGGCAAAGATGGCACGGAAGGCCATATTGGTCTCGTCGGTCCGAAGGGTGCAGATGGCAAGGATGGCCAGAACGCATCGGCTGATATCCACGTTGTGAATGGCCATGTTGGTGTAGATGGCACGGACGGCAATAAAGGCAAGGATGGCATGGACCGCGTTGTCTATGAAGACCACAATCATGTTACCCATGAAGTCGCTACACTGGATGATGGCTTGAAATTCATCGGCGATGATAGCACGGCTACGCCGGTCACCAAGAAGCTCAACGATACGTTGCAGATTCGCGGCGATGGAACCTACGATAAGGATAAGAATACCGTAGCTGATGATGGCAACATCAAGACTTCTGTCGACAATGGCGCGGTCAAGGTTTCTCTGAGCGACAAGATTAATCTGCATCAGGGTGGCTACTTGACCGTCGGCGGCGACACGCGGGAGGGACAAGACCCGATTCTCATCAAGAACTTTGGCGCTGGCGATTTGACTGTTACAGGAAAAGATAAGGACGGTAATACGCCTCAGTCCAAAGCTGGCGACTATGTCAGCGGCCGTGCAGCTACCGAAGATCAGCTCAAGAAAATCAGTGATACCATTAAGTCAAACGCCGAAACAGCGGCTGGTCAGCATACCGAAATTACTGTCAATGATAAGAAAGCACCTACAATTGTTCCTTCAGATAAAGTGGGTACAACTGATTACGGTGATTATGTCGGTGGAAATGACAATCTGTTGATTGCTGCTAAAAAAGATACTAAGAGTGGCAAAACAATCTACAACATCAAGCTCAACGACCAGCTGGTCATCGGCCAGAAGGGCGAACAGGGTGAACCGGGCAAGCCGGGCACACCTGGCAAAGACGGCAAAGTTACCGTCGAAACCAAGGGCGGTACGACCGTTATCATCGGCCATGATGGCAAGGATGGCGACAATGGCAAAGATGGCCTCTTTGTCACCGGGCCGAAGGGTAAGGACGGTAAAGACGGTAATGCCGGTGTTTCTATCACCGGTCCGAATGGCCAGGACGGCATCGATGGCAAGATTGTCATCAGTGCTCCGGGCAAAGACGGCCAGCCGGGTAAGGATGCAGTCTCCATTTCTGGTCAGAACGGTGAAGGCCATATCGGCCTCACCGGTCCTGCCGGCAAGGATAGCAAGTACGCCAGTGCCGACATCCATGTAAAGAATGGCCAGAACGGTGTGGATGGTACCGATGGGAACAACGGTAAAGACGGCATGGACCGGGTAGTCTATGAAGACCACAATGGTACACCTCATGAAGTAGCTACCATGGATGACGGCCTGAAGTTTGTCGGCAATGACGGCAAGGAAGTCACAAAGAAGCTCAATTCGACGTTGTCGCTTACGGGCGGCATGGATAAGGATGCCGTAGCAAAGGCTTCTTCCAAGAACTTGGGTGTCCGTCAGAATGCAAGCAAAGACGGCCTTGAAATCGTCATGACCGATACGCCGGACTTTACGAAGGTCACGGTTGGTGAAGGGACTGACACGACTCAGAAGATCATCATTGGCAAGCAGACGGTCACGGGCAAGAAGTCGGATGGCAAACCTTCAGATAAGTCTCAGACCGGCAACTACATCACGGGTCTGGACAACAAGGCTTGGGACAAAGACAATGTGGTCGAGAACCGCGCCGCTACAGAAGGCCAGCTCCGCGATATTGCCGGCTCCATCACGAATCAGCAGCAGGGCGGCGGCTTTGCGCTTTCCTCTGATGAGAAGGGTGCTGACAAGATTGTCAAGCAGGATCTCGGCAAGGCCATCCAGATCAAGGGCGATACGACCTACAAGGCAGATGGAACTGTGGAAAAAGCAGGCAACATCAAGACGTCCATAGATAATGGTGCTATCAAAGTAGAACTGAGTAAGGATGTGGACCTGAGTGACAAAGGAAGCATCAAGGCCGGTGCAACGACCATCAATAAAGGTGGCGTAGACACCAACAAGGTCACCATCAAAGATTCCACCATCAGCATCAGCAAAGACGGCATCAATGGCGGCGACAAGCAGATTACCAATGTTGCTAGCGGTGCTTCTGAAATCATTAAGGATGCTGATGGAAAGGTCAGCTATAAGTATGATAATGAAACCAATGCTGCCAATATCGGCGATGTCAAGCGGATTGCCGGGGATATGAAGACGGAAATCACCAACAATGTGACGGATGTGACCAACAAGATGGGGGATGAACTGACCCAGGTGCAGAAGGATGTCAAGGCAGACCGCACTTATCAGGGCGATGATGGAGCCGCTAAGAAAGTTAAGGTTAAATTTGGCAGCTTCCTGAGCCTGACCGGTGGTGCGAAATTGGCTGACCTGACAGAAGAAGGTAACATCGGTGTCGTTCAGAAGGAAATCGACGATCCAGATAATAAAGGTAAAAAGATTGCGGGCCTTTCCGTCCGTCTGGCAAAATACCTGAATCTGGAAAAAACGACGTACACGTCGAATGAAAACGGCCAGACTTATACGTCTGAAATCGACGGCAAGGGCCTCACCATCAAGACAGGCGACGAAAATCGCAATATCACCGTTCAGGACGGCAACGTCAACATGGGCGGCAACAAGATTGAAAGCGTCGCACCGGGGAAGGTCAGCAAGGAATCGACCGATGCCGTCAATGGTAGCCAGCTCTTTGCCACCAATCAGACGGTAGCCAACCTCGGTGGTGCCGTCAACAAGCTGGGTACCCGCGTCAACCGCGTCGGTGCCGGTGCCGCTGCCCTGGCAGCTCTCCATCCGCTGGACTTCGATCCGGACGACAAGTGGGATTTCGCAGCCGGTTATGGCAACTATAAAGATGCCAGTGCCGTAGCTGTCGGTGCTTACTATCGGCCCAACGAAGACACGATGTTCAGCGTCGGTGGTTCCTTCGGCGGCGGGGAAAATATGGTCAATGCCGGCGTCAGCTTCAAGGTCGGCCAGGGCAACCACGTTTCGACGTCCCGCGTCGCCATGGCCAAGGAAATCAAAGACCTGCGCCAGGATGTGGCCAACTTGAACGCCATCGTCAACCGCCAGAGTGCCCTCATCGACAAGTTGACCGGTACCAATGCCGGTACGATCCAGGATACGGGCAATGATTTGTTCCCCGATGTCCCGGCAACCACTGGGCTTATGAATACGTCACCAAGCTGAAACAGGCCGGTATCCTGACGGGCTATCCCGATGGGAACTTCGACGGCGACCGCATGATGACGCGTTATGAATTTGCCGCCATCGTGTACCGGGCCATCATGGCCGGTGCCGCTTCCAACCCGGCTTTGAGCCAGGACGGCACGCTGGATAAATTAGCGAAAGAATTCTCGCCGGAAATGAAACACATCCGCATCGATACGATTGCCAAAGATAAGAATGGCAAACCGACAATCGAACGAGTCCGCGTCATTCCCGAAGCACAACAGTAGAGGAGGGGAGTATCATCGCACAGATAGGATTGTCTTTTCGCATCGATTCAGACCTCAAAAAAGAATTTGAAGCATTTTGCGATGCTGCCGGCATCAGCATGACGGCAGCCATCCATTTGTTCATCAAGACAACCGTCCGGGAACAACGGATTCCCTTTGAAATAAAGGCTTCGAGCAAAAAATAGAATCGAGAGAGTAAGGAGAAAGGGCTTGTCGCACGGCGACAAGCCCTTTCAAGCTGTTAGCAGCTAGGGGTTAGGGGTTAGCAGATATCGTTCGTCATAAATCCCGGCTGGGCACAGGATTCACGGCGGCCTGCGAACTGCGACCGGCGGCCTGCGGGCCACGAGCCCCTAAAAAGCCCTTCACAGGGGCGGCCTATATATGGTATTATATACTGTAAACCCTAAATTATGATTTTTGTGAAAAACGGAGAGAATACATGGATTTTCAGAGCAATCGATTTTATCATATTATTTCTTATGGCTGTCAGGCGAATATGTCTGACAGTGAGCATTATGCCGGTCAGTTGGAGGAGCTGGGCTATCACAATACGGAAGATTTGGATACAGCCGATGTCATCCTCATCAATACGTGTTGTGTCCGCGAAACGGCGGAAGACAAGACGCTGGGGAAAATCGGCGAACTCAAGCATTTGAAGAAGCAGAACCCCGATTTGATCATTGCCGTCACGGGCTGCATGGCCCAGGAATGGCAGGATAAGCTCTTCAAGCGGGCGCCGCACATCGATTTGGTCATCGGTACGCACAATATCCACAAGCTCATCGAGCTCATCCGGGAACGGCGCAGCAAGGCCGACCATTATATGGCTGCCGACATGACCCTGCCGGCTTTCCATGATATGCCGGTCAAGCGCTTCCAGAAGTTCTTTGCCTGGATCCCCATCATGAACGGCTGCAACAAGTTCTGCACGTACTGTATCGTGCCTTATGTCCGGGGCCGTGAAGTGAGCCGTCCCATCGACGCCATTGTCGAAGAAATCAAGAAGGTCGCTGCTGAAGGCTACAAGGAAATCACACTTCTCGGCCAGAATGTCAATTCCTATGGCCTGGACCTCAAGGACGGCACGGATTTCTCCAAGCTCGTCGCCGCTGTCGACGATATCGACGGCATCGAACGGGTCCGGTACATGACCAGCCACCCCAAGGATATGACTTTTGCCATGATCGACGCCATTGCCGACAGCAAAAAGGTCGTCAACCACATGCATCTGCCCATCCAGTGCGGTTCTGACGAGCTCTTGAAGAAGATGAACCGCGGCTACACGGTGGAACATTACCTGGAACTCGTCGACTATGCCCGCAAGCGCATGCCCGACCTGGTCCTGACGACGGACATCATCGTCGGCTTCCCAGGCGAAACGGAGGCCATGTTCGAAGATACGCTGAACCTGCTCAAGCGCGTCCAGTACGACATGGCCTATACCTTCATCTATTCGCCGCGTACGGGGACACCGGCGGCCAAGATGGAAGACCAGATCCCGCAGGAAGAAAAGAGCCGCCGTCTGCAGCGGCTCATGGATGTGCAGAACGTCTATAGTTTAGCGAAAAATAAAGAAATGGAAGACCACGTCTATGACGTCATCGTCGAAGGGCCGACCAAGAACGATGCCAACCACTGGTTCGGCCGGACGACGGGCAACAAGATGATCATCTGGGAAAATGACGGTTCCGTCGCCATCGGCGATACGGTGCCGGTCCAGGTCGACAAGGGCCAGACGTGGGTCCTCAAAGGTCACTTAGTGCACTAAAGGAAGGTGAGACTTTGGCAGGAAAAAAATTAACGCCTATGATGCAGCAGTACATGGAAGTCAAAGAGCAGTGCCAGGATAAGATCCTCTTTTTCCGCCTCGGCGATTTCTATGAAATGTTTTTTGACGATGCCCTGACGGCGTCGCGCGAACTCGACCTGACCCTGACCGGCCGGGCTGGCGGCAATAAAGAGAAGGTCCCCATGTGCGGCGTACCTTTCCATTCGGCCGACACCTATATCGAACGGCTGGTCCACAAAGGCTATAAAGTCGCTATCTGTGAACAGATGGAAGACCCGAAGCTGGCCAAGGGGCTGGTCAAGCGCAAGATCATCAAGGTCATCACGCCGGGGACGATTACCCTGGAGAATGCCGTGGCGTCGAAGAAGAACAATTACATCGGCTGTCTGACCGAAAGCGATGCCATCCTTTCCATCGCCCTCATGGACGTCACGACGGGCGAATGTTTGTGGGCCGACTGTGCGGCGTCGGTCATGGAAGATGCCCTGTTCGACATCCTGGCCGTCTACGAACCGAGTGAGCTCATTTACGCCCACATGGGGCAGGATATGGATGCCGTCCGCGAATACCTGCGCAGCCACCTGGCCCAGTGTACGGTTACGGAATTTCCTGCCGATGACAGTGTCGATTACCGGGAACAGGCCCGGTCCTATTTCCCGCCGGAAGACTTTGCCGCTGCCTCGGCGGCCGGCGAGTGTATCGGCATGCTCCTGGCCTATGTCAGCGACGTCATGCAGTCCGATATTTCCCACATCAATTCGCTGGAACATATCGACAATGAACGGCGTCTGGTCGTCGATGCAGCCAGCCTGCGCCATCTGGAAATCACGCAGAACGTCCGCGACGGCGGCCGCCGGGGGGC
>ENA-OPWH01002062-OPWH01002062.1-human-gut-metagenome-genome-assembly--contig:-NODE-2062-length-11669-cov-2.027725_pt1 | contig 11669 bp, 14 predicted proteins | sample MGYA00241506_ERZ502004 | MGnify/ENA primary metagenome ERZ502004 (study PRJEB25962, sample SAMEA2043049) | human gut metagenome | biome: human gut; feature: human-associated habitat; material: faeces... | reverse complement strand
GGCTACCCCGCCTGTGCCCCCGGTGACGCCTGCCCCTGCGCCGACCCCGGCACCTGCCCCACAGCAGCAGACGTATGACCCTGCGATGGTTCACCAGCTCATGATGGAGCGGCAGCAGCTTTTGCAGGAGCGTGAGGAACTCGCACGTCAGGCTCAGGAACGCAACGACTTGGCTGCGGCTCTTGCGCAGGAACGTGAGGAACTGAGCAAGTACCGTCAACAGCAGCAGTTGCAGAACGCATTGCCGAAAGACGTTTTCGATTCTCTGGAATCCATCGACCCGGATGAAGCCAAGCGCATCACCGAAGCCGTGTTGCAGGCCACGCAGCAGATTGTCGCCCCTGTCCAGCAGGCGGTGTCACAGCAGGAACAGCGGGCCAATGAGGTGCTCTTGCAGGCGCGTCAGGACGCGGCGCGGGCGCGGGTGGAACGGCAGAATGCCGAAATCATGCGGGTTCATCCCGATTTCTTTACCATCCTTAATTCGCCGCAGTATGCCGAGTTCATGTCTCAGCGGGACGGCCTGTCCTCCAAGACGCTCGATCAGCGTGCGGCTGAAGAATATACTATGGGGAACACGGCGTATGTCATTGACTTGCTGAACAAGTTCAAGGGCGCGAACGCGACTCCCCCCGTTTCCGAAACTGCCTATACTGTACCCCCTATCCAAGCGGCGGGCAGCAACGCAGTAGCGGCACCCTCGGCTGAGGAACCCAACTATTCGTTGCGTGACCTCAATAACCTTTACCAGACGCGGCGCATAGGCCACGAGCAATATCTTGAAATGCTCAAACGGCTGCGGGCCGCGCCCACCTCGAACTAGGAGTTGACCTATGCTTCTGCAAAGTGCAAGCGGTTATCCGGGGATTGAAGCGTCGCCATTGGCGCGGATTGGGTACAGCGATGTCATTCTTTCCCACGTCTATGAAGACGACTGGCTCCCCCGCGTTACGGCTTCGGAACTGCTGGAGCCTGTGACGCAGTGCAATCAGGTGATCCAGATCATGCGTGCCCCTGAAGTCGGCCCGCTGCGTTCGTACCAGAAGAACCAGCAGCTTGTGCCGAACACTGTGGGTACGGATGCCCGGTGCCTCACCATCTGCAACGCGGGCTATCAGGACGTGAAATTCGACCTGACGGACATTAAGCAGGCGTGTGAAAACTGGGGGCCTTTTGAAGAAAAGATGCTCGAAAGCCTGTACCAGTCCTATGTGGATTCTCAGCGCCGCTTCGTCCTTGGGCGCATGATGGCGCAGGTTTCCCCGCTGACTTCCCTTGGTGCCGCAGGCCGCCAGCATGACGTTGACCTTGGCTACCCCGGTTCCCCCCTGCACGTCACGCCGCAGAATCTTCCCGTGGTTCTCGCCAAACTCCAGCGCGTGCTGATCGAACAGAAGCGTTGGCGCGACGGCGAGATGTTCATCATTGTGCCGCCCATCCTTCGCACCTACCTTGCCATGTCGAACTACGCGAACTCCCTGTGGAGCTGCAAGTGCGGCGGCATCGTCAGCGGCATGTGGGATCATGAACTGTTCGGCTTCACGCCCATCGAGTCCATCCATGTTCCGGTGCGCCGTGACGAATCCGGTTCGCTGTCGTTCTACATCATCGCCGGGCACAAGGAAGCGACGGCCTATGCCTCGAACATCATCGAGTCCCGTCTCATCACCAACGACCCGGATTACTTCGGCGTCCGTTACCAGTACCTTGTGGCTTGGGGTGCGGAAGTTATCTACCCTGACGCTCTGGCGATGGGTTACTGGACTTTTGACCCCATTAACTAAGGAGACTTGAGCAATGGCAAACGTCAACCTGTTCCGGGGCGGCACCCCGGATTACAAAGGCTGGATGTGTGAAGGGCAGTCGGCTGAATACCAGCCCCCGTTCGATGCTCCCCATGTCCCGTATACGCCCCCGTTCGACAGCCATGCCGATGGTGCCTATGGGCAGGGGTATCTGAACCTGCAATTCCCTTTGGTTCCGAATCTGAACGACACCTACGGGCACCGCTGGATGCAGAACTTGCTCAAGGGCGTGAAGAATGTGAACGACATCATCTTCACGAACTGGGTTCCCACCCGCGCCTATGTCGAATCCCTGTACGTGGAAGTCACCCATACCGACGCCATCCTTGACGGCGTATACGTCACCCCCGTGGCGTACCGGGTGGATTGGGATTTCACTACGGAAGAATATCTGTACAAGGAAATCACCGCGTTCACCGATGAGCTGACCGCTGCGGGCATGACGCAGTTGCCCCTCGGCACCCCGCAGGACGGCGACCGCCGCTACCTTATGGCGCGCCTGTCCACTGACGGCAGCAAGCTGCCCTGCACCTTCGGGCACAACATCGTGAAGCGGGACAAGAACGGCAAGCCCACTGATGGGTATGACGAATACTTCGGCACGGTGCTGCTCGGCCTTCAGGTTGTGCAGGGCGATGCGGAAAAGATCGCCAGCATCTGGAAGTCCAACATTGCCGTGTGGATGTCCGCCAAGCTCATGGCCTTTGAAGGTGCCACGCAGATCGGGTAAAACCCAAAGGAAGGTTTCCTATGGCAAACGTAGCGAATACCAAGCACACTGGCCCGGCGTTCAAGGACGCCATCTCCGGCGGCAAGAAGTTCCCCAACAGCGGGACGGCCCCCCGCGGCAAGGGCACGCCGATGGACAACACGTCCAGCGACGCGCAGCGCCGCATCATGTCGATGCGGATTCAGCCCGGTGGCCTGACTTCCACGAAGTAACCTACAACTTTGGAGCGATGCGATATGTCACAGGTAGTCCCTCAGCCGCTTGAACGGAGTACCCCGGACAAGGTGTTTGATTTACCCAACGACGATGCCCGGATAGCGTACCTCAAATTCCTTGGCGCGAAGAATGTCGATCCCCCCTTGCCGCATTCCACACACTTGCGGAACAAGGTCAACGGGCGCATTCTGCCTTGGGATGAAATGTTGGCGGAACAGCGCGACATTATGGAATGTTGCGATGTTTATGGAAATACAGACCCTGCTGTCTGGGGGCCGCAAGTCATTGACGCTGCGGGCGTAGATACCGATGAAAAACGCATCGCTCTTGCCAAGGCGCAGGAAGTTCTTTTGAGCCAGAGCGCCGGGCTTACGGAAACGCATCGGCTGGAGGATGCTCCGAGGAGCCTGTCCCCTCAGCCGATGGCGCTTCCCAATGATGCCGTCCCCTATGACGACATTGAATCCCTTATTGACCACGGTGCGGTGAAGAACCTGATAGCGATGCTGGAGGACAAATGATCGCTTCGTCGGTTATCGCTGAAGTTTCCCATGACCTCAACGACCAAGTGCCGGGGTACGAATACACCCGTTGGAGCGTGGAGCAATTGCACTCCTACCTTCGGGAAGCCCTTGTCGCTGTAAGCCACCAGTTCCAGAAGGAATTTGTGGGCATGGTCATTGTGGAACTGGAACCCGGCGGTGACTGGCAGAAAGCCTGCGATTGTTCCAGCATCGTGCGGATTGTCGGCGAGTCCACGAAGTCCGGCAAACTGCGTCGGTACCTTCGGAAGATTGCCGATGTGGAAGCCGACCTCTGGACGGGGGACATCTCGCACTGTCCCGCACGGGGGAAGGACTACGCCATTGATGGGTATTCCATCAGCGTCGTGGACGACAGCCTGTTCCGGGTCTATCCCCCGGTGCCGCCGAACGTGACCAAGTATGTCCTTGTCGAATGCTTCAAGGAGCCTGACGGGTACAGCTTGGATACGGACGTACCGGAGAAGCTGGTGGCGATGGTGAAGCAATGGATGCTGTACCGTGCGCTGTCGGTGGATTCGGAAAACAACCCGACGATTACGGAGCTGGCAAACACGCACCAGAAGACATACTTCAATTTGATGAAGGCGCTTCTGGAAGCAGAAGAACGTGAGAAGATGCTCTATGATGATTTACGAGCCGTTCAAAAAAGTGCCGATAAGTGAGTTCCATGAGGAGCTCAAATTCGAGTTTCCCAATCTCGCGCCCACGATGTTTGATTACTATCTGGTGCGTGCCGCCATCCAGATGGCGAAGACGGGGAACCTTATCCGGCGTAGGGCCACGCTCAATGCGGAGCACTGCGTTACGCGGTACAAGCTGGAAGCGTTGGACGACATGGACATCTGCGGCATCCTGAGCATCATGAGCAAGCCTTCATGCAGCGGGTGCGGCCCGCTTGAAGTGAAGCGGGCGTTCACGGCTCCGAAGGATTACGAGTGCGTCACGAGGGAGATTGCATGGTACGATGATCAGGAAGGCGTCCTCCATGTGCATCCCAAGTACACGCGCAACAGGTACTTCATCACCATGTCGGTAGCTCCCCGCCCCGGTGCGTGCGAGCTGCCGGAAGCGTACAAGACGCAGTTTCTCCCCACCCTGCTGATGGGGGCCAAAGGGCTCATCATGCTCATCCCCAACAGGCCGTGGTCGAATGTGCGGATGGGGCAAGGTTATTACAATGAGTTCCTCAAACTCATTCGCGACGACGCCATTGAAGTCGCTACACACAAAATGCGCGGGGCTATCAGGATGAACTTCGGCCCCGCCGTCTAGGAGCAGTTATGCCGCGCACCGCGAAAAAGCCCGCCGCTGGCGGCAAGAAGCCCTTGCCGTTTGAAAAAAAGTCTGACAAGAAATCAGGCAGCGGGAAAAAGAAATAAAGCCTGTAAGCGCCCCGGTTCCCGAATAGGGCCGGGGCGTTTTTGATAGGAGAAGAACACGATGGCGAAGAAAGTTTGTGACCCACGCATGACTGCAACCTGTGAGGAGAAGGTTCTCAAGACTCCGATGGAGACAGGGCAATGCCCGTCATGGGAACTTTGCTTGCCATTCGCTGGTAAACTCATCTCCAAGGGCGGCTGCATTGAACTGTTGCCCGGCACCCCGCCGCCTGATGGCGTCTACGGCAAGGTTGTTGTGGCGAACGGCTGCATCGTCGGGCTGGAGAAAGCCGACATTCCCATCTACAGTGCGCCGCCCTGTGCCCCTGTGCCGTGTGATTGTGGAAGCGGTGGCGGTGGGGGGGACATCTGCAACGCCTCCACTGAAGCGGGCAATCTGTTTTCTTGCGACGCTTCCGGGCGGCCTCTGGTCAAGCTCTGGATTAAGGGTGGGGATTCCATCAACGTCACTGGGAACGGTACGGCAAACAACCCGTACATCATTGACTTCACGGGCTCCACGGGCACGGGGGGCGTCTACATCCGGTCGGGCAACAATGCCATCACCGTTTCCGGCAGCGGCTCCACCGATAACCCCTATGAGGTCACGCACAAGAAGGGGTTGGAAGGCAAGTACGGCACGCTGTCCTTTGACGAATTTGGGCACCTCATTGAGTACACCCCCACTGCACAGCAGGACGGCATCATGGGGTTGAAGGAAGGCCGCGGCATCTGCATTGATACTGACGTGGCTACGGGCATCGCCACGATTGGGTTGTGCGACCAGCGGTTCGACGCATACACGGGCACCGTTCAGCTTGGCGGGTTCAATGTCGAGATCAAGAATGGGGAAGTTGTCGATGTAACGCGGGTAATCAATCTCCCCGCAGGGACATACACGTTCGGCAAGTACGATGTAACTATCAATGAATATGGGTCTATTACGAATATAGTTGAACGGACAGCCACGACTGGCGATGACTATATGGGTTGCGAATATGTGGGCATATGGAATCAGCTTATCAGCAATGACCCGGCCCTCGAAAATATGAACAACTATGTTCGTGATTTCATATTGGAATTTGATGCTCCGAAAGATTCTCAGTGGGTATTTACCATAGACTACAAAGGTGCTTTTCTCATTGATGGTGTGCTTGTGAATGGAACCAATGTTCTGGTTCCTGCTAGTGGAAACTCTTCAGGTGCATTACCATTCCTGAAACTTACGGACGCATTCAATTTTACTCCCAGTGTTTCCGCAGATGCTGGCATAAGCGTATCCGTATCTGCATATTCCAGATACGTGTTCAGGCCAAACATGACGTTTGCCGCTGGACATTACGAAGTCCGGTTCCGGGTAAACACTGATGAATACGTGACCAATTGGGTTCGCTTGCCGCAATTCGTGGCGTCGATCAAACTTGTCAGGAACGCGGCCCACTCCTTAGCTTGGGTTAACTCACGGGACTAGTCCTATGCAGGTGACAATCAGCAACTTCGGCGGCATCGTTCCAAGGTACTCTGACCACAATCTGAACAACATTGCCGCAACGATAGCCCATGACGTGAAGCTGCGGAATGGGCGTCTGGAGGCGTGGCGGGAACTGTGTGATTATGCCGATGTTGCCGAATCGAACCTGTCGTTCCACCTGCACGGGTGCTGCACGACTGCATGGGATAGGGTCGTGCAGGCGGCGGAAGTGGCCCCCGATTGGGGACGGTTCTATATCACCGGGCGCATCAATGCGCTGGAGTCCGTTGTCCTCGACTGCAACTGCAACCCAAGCTATTTTCTTGTCGGGGTGCCGACGCCCTTGACGCCCCCGGTCGCCACGGCAACGGAAGAGTGTGACCGGGCGGCGGAAGCCCGCGCCTATGTCTATACCTACATCAACCAGTGGTATGAAGAATCCGCCCCGTCCCCGGCGAGCAACATTGTGCAGGTCAAGGACGGAACGACCGTCACTGTGTCGGGCATCGCCTTCCCGCCCGATGGATACGGCATCATCGGCGCGAACATCTACCGGGCGGCAACGGGGTTCCGACAGGCGGACGGCAAAGTCCAGAAGCTTTTGACGGACTACCTCTATGTGGGAACCGTAGAGTTTCCGAGTACCACCTTTACCGATGATGTGAAGGGTATCTACCTAGGACAGCCGCTGGAGACGGGCAAGGTACGGATGCCCCCGGACGGGCTCCGCAATGTGTGCAGCATTGACGGGGTTGTCCGGCTGGCGGGCACCACGGTCAACCAAGTCCACCTGACGGAGAATTTCCAACTGCACAACTGGCCCGTCAAATACGACCTGACACTGGACAGCGGCATTGTCCACATGGGGAGCCTTGACCAAAAGCTCTATGTCACTACGGATACCATCCCATACATCATCGACGTATCCAGTTGTGAAGACATGAAGTGTACGCCCGTGCTGGACATCGACACGTCCCTGCCGGATATAAGTTGCGGGCATTCCAGCTCCGCAATCATGACGCCGCACGGGTACATTTACAGTTCTCCCTACGGGGCGACGCTCATCGACCCGTCCGGGAAGTGGCACATCCTCACGTCCCGCTGGTTGAGCGAGGATGATTGGGCGCTGGTGCAACCGAATACGGCCCGCTTCGCCTATTGGGAAGGGTTCCTTTTCATCGTGACGGATGCCGTTACGTTCTTGCTGGACATCAACGGCGACCCATATGGCGACATGAACCAAGCCGAGCTGTCCACCTTATCGGATTCCCCTGTTGACCTGAAGGTATCCAACACCGGGAAGCTGTTCATGTTGCAGAACGGCAAAGTGCGGATGTGGAATGGTGCCGATACGTTCCGGGAATTTACGTGGGTAAGCCGGGAACTGACGGGCGGGACGGTCAATCATGGCGGGCGCATCCCGTCAGACGACCCGGCGCTTGGCGTCATGTGGTCGCCCGTATCCGGGAAGATACGTACCAAGGGGACGGAGTTCACGCTCATATCCCCAATCCAGCCGGAAGCGTACAAGCGCACCGTCATGGACGAACGACCGTTCCGGCTGCCCCGCGTGGGGCGGCATATGTGGTACAAGGTGCGGCTCCGGGGAACGGCACCTGTGGAATTTGTTGACCTTGGCACCGCACACTTTACGGTGAACAAGGGGCAGTGACGAACCCGGACTTATTTTGTATGGTCTGGGAAACAAAGGAGCGAACCAATGCCGACCTACCATTACGACATTCTGGAACCGGACAGCGACCTCACCATAGCCGTGGACAACCTTCAGCACGAATTGGGCGCGCTGTACAAGGAATCATGGGATATGGACAAGCGTGCCGCCTACGGCGACAAGCCGTTTGCCTTGAACATTGAAGCGTTTGCCCGCATGTGGTTCACGAAGTCGCTGAAGATTTTCATGGCCTATGATGAAAGGAACGACCCCATTGGGTTTCTTGTCGGCATTGTTTTCCGCCCGCTCCCCTATGAGGCGACCGTCTTTCAGGTGGAAGACTGGTTTACCCGTGGGAACAAGGAAGTGGAGCGCGGGCTTTTCCAGCACGTCACCAATGCTATTCGCTATATTGGGTGCGATGAAATCTGGGCAAGCGACAAGGCCAACCGTGATGCCGATTTCGGCACCAACTGGAAGAAGGCCAACTCTTTTACTCTGAATCGTTACATAAGGGCTTAGTATGGTCTACGCCGATGATATTGGCTGTAATAAGAACCACGGCGTAAATGACGAAGGGCGATCCTTTTTCGGGGATTTGCTCTCTCATGCTGCCATTGCCGCTGCTGCCTACAACTCCGTCAAGGCTGTCCAGATCGCTGAAGACGAATGGGAGATGGCGAAGAAGTATTGGCAGATTTCAAAGAACTGGCTGGACTATTACAAGGACAACTACGCCCCGGTTGAAGATCAGGAACTGGAAGAGGGACTTCTGAAAGACGAAAAGGAACTTGCAGAACACAATATGTTAGTGGATCTCGGAAGAAATGATCTTGGTAAGATAAGCAAGTTCGGAACTGTTGAGGTTGAGCAGTACATGAAGGTTCAGAGGTACTCACATGTAATGCATATCGGGTCAACGGTCAAAGGAGAGATCGATGACAGCAGGTATGATGAGCTGTCAGCCGTGGATGCGGTACTTCCAGCAGGAACCCTCTCAGGAGCACCGAAGATCAGAGCGTGTCAGATCATCAATGAGCTGGAGGACAACAAACGTGGCATTTACGGTGGTGCGATCGGTTATCTGGATTTTACCGGAAATCTGGATACCTGTATTGCCATCCGCCTGGTTTACAAGAAAAACGGAGAAATCTGTATCCGTTCAGGTGCCGGAATCGTGGCGGACAGTGTACCGGAAAAGGAATTCCAGGAATGCTGCAACAAGGCAAGAGCAGTGGTACAGGCAATTGAACAGGCACAGGAGGGATTAGAATGATATTACTGATCGATAATTATGACAGCTTTTCCTATAACTTATATCAGCTCATCGGTGCAGTGGAACCGGACATTAAAGTAGTGAGAAACGATGAGTGTACACTGGAAGAAATCGCAGAGATGAAACCGGAAGCCATCATTTTATCCCCTGGTCCGGGAAGGCCGGAGGATGCAGGTATCTGTATTCCGGTGATTAAAGAATTTGCAGGAAAAATCCCCATCCTGGGTGTGTGCCTGGGACATCAGTCCATCTGCGAAGCCTTTGGAGGAACAGTTTCCTATGCAAAAGAGCTGATGCATGGAAAGAAAAAGCTGATGTATAAAACAGGAGAAAGCCGGCTTTTCAAGGGCCTGCCGGATACCTTTGCAGCAGCCAGATATCATTCCCTGGCAGCATTAAAGGATACCCTGCCTGCAGAACTTAAGGTGACAGCAGAGTCAGAGGACGGAGAGGTCATGGCAGTGGAACATACAAAATATCCTGTGTTCGGAGTACAGTTTCATCCTGAATCGGTAATGACACCGGACGGTAGAGTGATGATAGAGAACTTTATGGAGGTAGTGAGAAATGATTAAGGAAGCCATTATTAAATTATCAAAGAAACAGGATTTAGCTTATGCGGAAGCAGAAGCTGTAATGGACGAGATTATGAGCGGTCAGGCAACACCTGTACAGATGTCTGCTTATCTTACTGCATTAGCTTTAAAAGGAGAGACAATTGATGAGATCACAGCTTCCGCAGCAGGAATGAGAGCTCACTGTATCAAACTTCTCCACAACCTGGATGTGCTTGAAATCGTGGGTACCGGCGGAGACGGTTCTAATTCCTTCAATATTTCCACTACTTCTTCTCTGGTGATCGCAGCAGGCGGTGTTCCGGTTGCAAAACATGGAAACAGGGCAGCATCCTCCAAATCCGGTGCAGCAGATGTTCTGGAAGCACTGGGAGTGAAGATTACACTGACGCCGGAACGCAGTGCAGAGATCCTGAAAAAGATCAACATCTGCTTCCTGTTTGCGCAGAATTATCACATTGCAATGAAATATGTGGCACCGATCCGTAAAGAGCTAGGAATCCGTACTGTATTTAACATTCTTGGACCGTTAAGTAATCCGGCAGGTGCAAACATGGAACTGATGGGAGTTTACGATCAGTCACTGGTGGAGCCACTGGCACAGGTTATGGCAAATCTGGGCGTTAACAGAGGAATGGTTGTCTATGGACAGGACAGTCTGGATGAGATTTCCATGTGCGCACCTACTTCTGTATGTGAGATCAGGGATGGCAAATTTACTTCCTATGAGATCACACCGGAACAGTTTGGATATGAGAGATGTGAGAAGGGTGCCCTGACAGGTGGTACACCTGCAGAAAACGCAGAGATCACAAAAGCAATCCTGAAAGGTGAGGAAAAAGGTCCGAAGCGTCAGGCGGTATGCTTAAATGCCGGTGCAGCACTCTATATCGCGGGAAAAGCCGCTTCCATAGAAGAAGGAGTGAAGCTGGCAGAATCCCTCATCGACAGCGGTGCAGCACTGAAAAAACTGGAAGAATTTGTAGAAGAGACAAATAAATAAAAAGCAACCCCCAATTACTAGTGTAAAGGAAATCTGTAACTGTCCGGTAATCTGCTGACTGTGGATATACAGAACAGTTACAGAAAAATCATAGAGATTATGAAGAATATATTAGAAGAAATAGCAGCCAGAACAAGAGAAAGAATTGCAAAAGAAAAGACCTGTATTTCTGTTTCAGAGCTGGAGAACCGGATTCAGGAAGTAAATAAAAATGCAGGGAAGAGAATTACACTTCTCCAGGCATTACAAAAAGACGGTATGTCCTATATCTGCGAGGTAAAGAAAGCCTCCCCCTCAAAGGGACTGATTGCACCGGATTTTCCATATCTGGCAATTGCAAAGGAATATGAACAGGCAGGTGCAAGTGCAATCTCCTGTCTCACAGAACCTTTTTATTTCCAGGGAGCAGACCAGTATCTGAGAGAAATCTCAGCCGCTGTACAGATACCTGTACTCCGCAAGGATTTTACAGTAGATGAATATATGATCTATCAGGCGAAATCCCTTGGTGCTTCCGCAGTGTTACTTATCTGTGCTATCCTGGATGACGGAGAATTAAGAGCATACAGACAGCTTGCAAAAGAGCTGGGACTGGATGCACTGGTAGAAGCACACGATGAGTACGAAGTGGACAGAGCCTTAAATCTCGGGGCAGAGATCGTGGGAGTCAATAACCGGGATCTGAGAACCTTTCAGGTAGATATGAACAACAGTATCCGCCTGAGAAAAATGGCACCGGACAATGTAGTTTTTGTTTCCGAGAGCGGAATCCGCACCCCGGAGGATATCCGGCTTCTTTATGAGAATAAAGTGGATGGGGTACTGATCGGTGAAACACTGATGCGAAGTCCGGACAAGAAAGCAGCACTGGAAAGCCTGAATGGCAGCCCGTTACGCTGAAAGATCGAATATTATCTGAGAGGATAGAATATGACCAGAGAACAACAGCAAAGAACCAAAATCAAAATCTGTGGTCTGAAACGCCCGGAAGACATTA
>ENA-OPWH01002057-OPWH01002057.1-human-gut-metagenome-genome-assembly--contig:-NODE-2057-length-11688-cov-1.838391_pt1 | contig 11688 bp, 6 predicted proteins | sample MGYA00241506_ERZ502004 | MGnify/ENA primary metagenome ERZ502004 (study PRJEB25962, sample SAMEA2043049) | human gut metagenome | biome: human gut; feature: human-associated habitat; material: faeces... | reverse complement strand
CACGAATTGTCAACATGAACAAGTCATCTGCGCTTTCAAATTCCGGAGGAAGCGGAAAATACTCGGTTGTTTCTTCAACGGCAAGAATTGGCGCACCGGCAGTGACGGTACCGATAACCGGAATTTTCGTTTTCTTGGGAGTCTCACCGATGGCTTCCAGGCCTTCTGGCGTAATTTCCATTGCACGCGGCTTGGTCGGGTCTTTTTTGAGATAGCCGCGTTTGGCTAAACGTGCCAAATGACCGTGAACCGTTGAAGTGGAAGAAAGTTCCACTGCTTTGCAAATTTCGCGAACGGTTGGAGGATAGCCTTTCTCTTGAACCGTGTCGTAGATGTAGCGCAAAACCTTGATTTGGCGTTTTTCTGATGGCTTTTTTGGCATGGGTACACCCCCTTTTATATTTTGTTATCATTATAACATAAATCAATCGATAATCAAACTAAAGTTCGTTCAAAAACTTTTCCGAACTTGTGAGCAAAAAACTTGTTTTTTTCTTAAATTTCAGATATCATTAGCCATGTTGAATTTAAAAATAGGAGGCTCCATTGATGGATAATGGTCAAATTCCGCAAAATCTCATCGATCGAATCAATGAGTTGGCCAACAAGAAAAAGACTGTCGGTCTGACTCCGGAAGAAAAAGAAGAACAAAAAAGCCTTCGCGAGACATACTTGTCTATTTTTCGCGAAGGATTCAGAAATCGAATTGAAATGCTTCAAATTTATGATAAAGACGGTAAGGAAGTCACGCCCGAGAAGGTTAAAAACATCCAAAGAAAACGCGGATTGCGTGATGATTAGCAGACAAGGTAAAGTTTCTTAAGGTTTCACTTTATTTTTTATTTGATATTGTGTAAAATTATTTGTTGAGACTTAGTTTTAATCAGAAGGAGGCGTTAGTATGTCGACACCAGTCTTAGTGCTGATCATCGTATTAGTGGGCTTGGCTTGCTTTGCAGGTGGTTTTTTTGCAGCTCGCAAGTATATGGAAGATTATTTAAAGAAGAATCCTCCTATCAATGAGCAAATGTTAAGGACGATGATGGTCCAAATGGGCCAAAAGCCTTCCGAAAAGAAACTTCACCAAATGATGGCAGCAATGAAAGCAAACATGGATAAGAAATAATCATATGTTTAAATCTTGCTGAAATCAAGCCAGGGATGCGATTTCTGCGTGCCTGGCTTTTTTATTTTTTAGAAAAGGGGTGCTTATTTTGGGTATTTTTAAACGTTTGGACTGGTTTTTCAAAGAACAGAAAAAACGTTACGTTATCGGCGTTTTAGCTCTGTTCGTGACGGCAATCATGACGATCGTTCCTCCTAAGGTGATCGGAAGCATCGTTGATGCCATTTCGCAGAGAAACCTGAAACCAGACTTTTTGTGTCTAATGCTTTTGATTTTTCTTTTAAGTTCCGTTATGCGATATCTGATGCGTTATGTTTGGAGAAAATACATATTTGGTACGTCATTTATTTTAGAAAGGCAAATCAGAAGTCGTCTTTTTCAGCATTTTATGAAGATGGATCAGACGTTTTATGCCAACCATCGCGTCGGTGATTTGATGGCGCATGCGACCAATGACGTTGATGCGGTCAGAGAAGTCGCAGGTTCAGGAATTTTGACTTTGGCAGATTCGTTGATGACGGGCTGTTCGACTTTGATTGCGATGTGCATCTTCGTTGACTGGCGCTTGACTATTTTAGCAATCATTCCTTTGCCTTTTTTAGCTTTGGAAGCAACATATCTTGGCAAAAAGATTCATGATGCGTTCAGTGATGCCCAGGCTGCATTTTCAGATCTGAACAATAAGACGCAAGAAAGCATTACAGGCGTCAAGGTTATTAAAACGCTCGGACAGGAAAAGCAGGACATTGAAGATTTTGAACGTCATGTTGACAAGACGATTGCTGCCGACAGGACGTCCGTTTCCGGCAGAACGCCTGTTTCCGACAGAACGCCTGTTTCCGACAGAACGGCGGCAGTGCAGCCGGAGAATGCTGCTGCGGCAGGAGAAAAAAAGGCAGCCAAACTGCTTGCCGAATTTGCCCGCTACAAAGACAACCAAAACGGCCGTTCCCTTTTAGAGCAAAATGCCAAAGCGCTCAATAAAAAAGCTAATTTCGTTTATCTGGAACGGACGCTTGACACATTCGGCCTGCACGGACAGGCGGCAAAAGATTTTCGCATGGCTTTGTCCCGCCACAAAGGCAGCCTGAAAGATTTCTTGGAACATTATGAGCAGACATCGGTTTCTTCCCGGCAAAGCCAAACGACAAACTCCGCCAGCCGAAACGGCGAAAGGCAAAGTGACGCCTATGCGCCGCAACCGGCGGACAAGCAGCGCGTACAAGAGTCAAAACAGCAGAAACAGGCTCGTCGGGAAGCCGAGAAACAACGCAAGGAAAGCGAGAAAAAGCGCAAAGAGGCCGAAAAGCAGCACCGCAAAGAACTGAAACAACAGCAGAAGGCTCTGCGGAAGGCGCGGTTCCGCTCATGGCTGGGACGCTTAAAATCCCGGGCAGGAAGAACAAAGCAGGCGATTATCGAAACCATTGCCGCCGTTTACCACAGTGCATCCGCTCCCGTCAAAATGACGGCAGAAAAAGCGCGGAAGCTTTTTGCGCCAAAACAGACGGTAAAGATGCAGCCGGTCAAGACGGCAGAAGGGTTAGAGCTCGGCACACAGCAAAAAATCAGGACAATTACGCTGAATGTCGAAAATTATAAAACACAAAAACGCCAGGAAAAGAAAGCTAAAATTATTGAATTTAAGCAGAAAGTCCGTGAAAAAAGCAAAAAGACCCTGAAGTATGCAGCTATCAGCATTCCGCTGGCCGGAATGGGCTATCTCGGCTTCAAAGGCCTGCAAAATGCCGGTCCTGCTTTTGATTTCAGCAAAATTTCCATGACTACCGACACGTTTACCCTGCCGCAGGAAGTTCTGAACAAGGCGGCGACCTATTATGCCAGCGTCAACGAAGCCTTCGGCCTTCAGGCACAGGATTTTTCCATAGCCGAGCCGGATCTGAGCTGGAGCGCGTTTATGAACCCGCCCGAGCAGCCTATTAACGAAGCTGACTATGTAGTCCCCGTACCGCTCATTCAAAACGACAAACTGCACAACGTCCCGAATATTGACTTTTTCAACCTCTGTTTCAGCAAAAGCAACGAAACATACGGAAGCGGCGGAAAATACGGCGTCAGCAGAGAACTGTATGCCAAGTTTATGCGCAACCAAAAAGCCACGGCCAATTTTTACCACGTCGGCAGCTACGGCAGCCTTTCGTTTGACGAAGCGCGCATCATCGCCAAAACCGAGATATTCGACAAATACGGCATTGCCTATATCCAAAACCGCAGTATGGGCGCCTATCTGTATTATGCCCTGATGAAAAACCAGGACAAAGGCGGTTCCGTTGCCGCAATCGCCTCCACGATAACCGATTTTTATGATTTAAACGGGAAAACGCTGCCAGACAGCCAGAGACAGGCTCTGGAAAACCTGAGCCTCGGCCGGGACGTCAATACCGATGACTGGCACGAAATGATTGCGGCAATTAACGCAACGGCATCTGACCAGACGCAGGAAAACAACCTGTATGCTGCCATCCAGCAAAGCCAGTTCAATATGCCGGTTCCTTATGACGCAGCAAATGCCGAAGAAATTGCCCGACAGGCGGTTATCAACTCGAGTTTTGCTTATGAGCCGACGCTTGATTTAGACGGACAGACCGGCATTCCTATGCTGGACAATGAAGATTTCAATCTGTTTGCGGATAACCCTTTTCTGACGGAAATATCCCATGAAACCGCCAATGCCGACAACGAAAAAGAAATCATGGAAGCCCAAAAACAAAAGGATATGGAAACGTTTTGCAAAATTTATGCGCAATGCAGTTACAACAACGTTATCAGGCTTTCTTACGGAGAAAAGCGCCAAGCTTTTGACGCTGCAAACAAAGCCCTTGCCCGGCAGGGAATTTACGGCAAAATCGACCGCGGGCTTTACTGCGCGGGAATGAGTATGGCCAGCTTCTGCCAGGCATACGAAATCTTCAAAAAGGAAAATCCCGAAAGCTTTGTCGGCGAAGCCGTCGGCAGCATTATTGAAAAATGCAAAATCAGCGCTCACAGTACAACCGGTATGCGGGATATATACAAAAAATACTCCAACCGCATTATCTATTCGGAAAATCTGGAACGTGACATCAAGGATCATATGCGCAACCATCCCAATTCTATCCTGCAAAGCGGTTTCAGAAGAAACGCCGCGGGCAACCAGCATTATAACGGCTTTTTCCCGTCGATGAATACGGCATCGCAGGACGCCTATACCTATTGCGCTTTCAATAACAATCACTGGGGCAACGAGAATACGTTTTCCAACGTTTTACGTGACAGGCGCCGTGCCCGGTTCGGCAAAGGCGGATGGTATGTTGACGTTACGGCCTGGATTGACGACGAAGCCGATACCAGAATCAGGCGCGAACTGGAAAAACGTGCCGAACTGCGGCAGAAACTTGAGCCGGTTTCCATCCCCACTATTACGCAGCATTATTTCAATAATATTTCGACGCTCTTAAACAAAAAGCTATCGGGCAGAAATTAATTTTGTAAAATGCAGTACGACAAAAGACTGCAAATAAAGGTGGTAAAAAAAAAGCGGCAGCCACAAATAAAGAAAGCGGATAAAGGCGGCGACCACAAATAAAGAAAGCGAATAAAAGCGGCAGCCGCAAATAAAGACGATGAATAAAAGCAGCAGCCGCAAATAAAGGTGGTGAAAAAAAGCGGCGGTATATTACCAGCGGCCGTGCTGCCGTCTTTTCAACAATTGATTTTTTATGCGGGAAAACAGGTTCCCTGTCTGTTCCTGTTTTTGCTCTGTGCCCGGTTCGGGATTCGGGGAACAAACACCGGCTCCGGCATTATGCCCTCTCCGGGAAACTGCTGAATTGGAGGCAATGGCTGAAGATGAAGCCGAAACGGCAGCGGCATCAGCGAAAGGAGCAACGGTATGCTGAAGCTGTGCGGCACGAATTTTGGCTAAAATTCCGGCAGCTTTCTGCGGTTTGGCAAAACTCAAATCCTGCAAAGGACTGTTCTCGCTGACACGGTGGTTTATCAATACGGCTGCAACATAGTGGCTGTTATACCCTTCTTTTGCATATTGGTATTTTTCGTCAGCGCAAAAAGCGGCAAGCCGCTCATAAATATCATCGGCGCCTTTGTACGCCAATTGCCGGGCGATTTCGAAATTGCGCACCAGCCCATGAACCGTTTCCAACATCAATTCTTTTATTTTCTTTGAATGGTCGAGGGTTCCTTCTTCTTCAAACAGCCGACGGGCTATTTCAAAATTAGCATCGGCAGCGATAAGCAGCCGGCGGGTTGAAATTTCCGGATTTTCTCCCTTGCGAAAAAAATCATGAGCGGCAATATTGTTTAATGCCAACTCGGGAAAATCATCAATCGTCTGCTCTTCATCGGCATGGACGCGAAAGCCTTTCAGAAAATCATACATTTTCCGAGACGACTTTATCTGAGAAAGATATTCTGCCGGCGGTTTTTGCAGCTGATAGACGTTCAACCCCGATTTTTCATCAACTATTTTATCCAGAACGTTCCGGGAGGCGGCGTAATCGAAAGTTAATGCCAGCAGGTCGCTTTGCCGTAACAGCCAATAGTTTACGGCGATATCCGCGACAAAATCCGCATCTTTCTCCCTGCGGCCGCACTGAGCTTCAAGCAAAAGCCCAAGACACTTAGATACACTGGGAATTTCGGCATCTGTTTCCGTGCGGGGAATTACGCCGGTTTCCGTATCACGGCTGTAGATATGCAGCAGGCGGGAAAAAACGGCGGAAAATTCTTTGGCTATGCCTTCGTCCTGCATTCCCGAACGGCAAACTCCGCCGGTTGCCAGAGATACCGATAATCCTGACACAGCCTTATAACACAAATCCGGATACTGCAGCCAACGCACCGGCTTATTCCCCTGCTCCAACAACCCAACCAGGTGCAAAACCCGAAGGCGCTGTTCCGAGGCAAATCCTTCGGAACAGCGGATATGCCCAATTCCTGCCAAAACGGACAAAGGATAATCCTGCATCTCACAATCCGGCTGTTGCATCAGGCGGTTATACATTTCCGAAGCCGGATAGTCTCCAAGCTCGCCCATATTCAGAAACCCCATAGCGCAGAAGTTCCAGGCATCGCTGCAGTTTTCATCATATTGCAGTTTACCCTGCCGGGCGAGAATCTGCTGCGCCCGGAATGTCAGTTCCGGATTGCCTTCGGTTCTGGCTGCCACTTCCGTTTTTACATCATGACAGCCGTCTTCTGCCAACTTGGTCAAAAAAACGGTTTCTTCCAGTTTTTTCCGCGTCAAAACGGGTAAAGGCGGAAGCCTGCGCGCCAGTTTTTCCACTTCCGCCATTTGCTCCGGAGAAAGATTTTCCGACATCATCAGCAGCGCGGCCAATTCGCTTTCCGCTTCCGTTCCCTGAGCCATAGCGGCGGCTTTGAAAACAGAAGCAGGCGTATTTTGAGGAGAGACCGTCGTATTTTGAGAAGATGGCGTCGTATTTTGAGAAGAGGCCGAAGCAGGAAATACCGAAACCGCAGCGGATGCGTTTTGGTCTTGCGGCGATGCCGGAGCGGAAAGCACAGGAGCTGCCGCCGCCAGAGAGGCTGAAATACCGTTCAGGGAGATGCGCGCCACCACCTCCATATTTCGGGCATGATGGCGGGAGCGAAACCATAATGCGCCAAGTACCGGCACATATGCCGATGTTTCTTCAGGATAATCGGCAAGGTGCATTTCTATCCGCTGCAACAATTTTGCAGCAACGCCCGGATTGCCGGACGACGCCAATATGCCGCGGCAAAAATCAGGCGTCAACGGACGCTTTTCGTTGCGATGTTTCATCACTTCCGCCGCCGTCAGCAGCGGGCTTTTTTCTGCGGTAACCAATATCGGATGCAACATTGGGGTTCCTTTCCTTTTTCAATTGTCTTCCCTGTCCTGCCCTGATAACATGCGGCAAGGCCGGCGTTTGTTTCATATAAGCCTGGGACGGGACGACACAGCACCGGAGCTTCTGCGGGAGCTGAGACTGCGAGGTCAGCGCGTAAACGGCTTTTTCAGCAGCAGACGGTTATATCCGCAGCCGGGGCGCGTCAGTTTGGCCAATTCAGGCGGCTGGCGCTTATATCCCAGTTCCGCAACAGCCAGACGGAAGAGTTCCAGCGGTTTGCGCGGATCCTGCTCCAGCCGTCCGCTTTTGCCGAAACGCACATTATAAATCGACTTGTAAACGTCTTCCGGGGGTTCCGCTTTGCGGGCGTAAGCTTCGCAATAAACGTTCAACAGCGCTTTAAGCCCGTTATCGCGCAAATCTGTCCGCGGCTTGTTTACAAAAGGCTCGCGATTGGCGAGGGCAATCAGGCGGAAGTTGGACAATGCGCCGCGGTTGACGGCGGCGGCAAGCTCGCTGACAGTCGCGTTCCCTTCCTTTTGCGCAATCAGATAGTCTTCATAGAGGCGGGCTCCGGAGGTTTCCGGATAACGCAGCCACTGCGTTACAGTATTGCGGCAGACCCGGAAAGCAAAACATTCATGCAGCAGCCATGCGGCTTCGTCAACGCTTCCGGCACGGGAAGCAAGCTCCGGCAGGCTGACATTCAGCAGTTCCGGCGTTCCCTGATATTTTTCCTCCTGCAGGCATGCCCTCACGTTAACCCTTTGTTCCAAAAGCCGGGGGAGAAAAGCCTCGACAAAATGAAACCGGCACATCAGAGGCAAGAACCCGGCGTAAATCTCTTTTCCCTGGCGCGCTAAAGCGGGAAATTCCCTGTCTGCCGGACGGACACCGACTGCATCAAGCAGCAGCGGGAACAACGCCTTTTCGCCATGCAGCATTTCGGGCGGCACTTCCCGCACATTGCGGAGCGCGTACAAAATACGCTTCTGGCAGCCGGCACAGGCATCTTTTTGCGCCGGAGAAGACAATTCCGCCGCCGCCATGCCGAGCCAGGCTACAACATCAAATATGTCGCCGGGATTGGATTGCAGCAGCACCGCAGCACAAGGAGCAAGCAAATCGCCCATTTCCCCCATCAGAAAGATATCGGCAGCAGACGGTGCGTCATCATAAAGGCCGGGACGGATACCGGAGCCGGGGTTGAAGGGTGTGTCGGATTGGATACCGGGGCCGGAAAGTGTATCGGGACGGATACTGCCGCTCCGGCAAAAGCCGCGCAGCATTCGCACCATATCGGGAGCCAGCCTTTCAGGATATGCCGAGTAAATGCCGGCATCAAGATTAAAACGGGGATTTTCGGGGTTATATACCGTCCCGGCATCGCCGCGGACGCCGTTTTTAACGCGTTTCAACAGTTTCTGCGCAATGCATGCCGAATTTGCAGTGTGCTTTTTCAATGCCGCAAAGCGACAGGCAAAAGCGTATTCTTCGGCAGTATAATTGTCATACGGGAAAAATTCATTGACAAGGTTGGCTGCTTTTTCGATAATTTTCGGCGTGGCGACCGTCCGGGAAACCATCGCTTCAACATAAGGCAGGTATGCGTCTATCTCCTGCGGCGCGGCAGATAAACGGTTCTCTATCATATCCAGCAGTTTTCCGGCAACGCTCTGGTTAGCGGACGACGTCAGAATTTCGCGGCAGAAATCCGGCGTCAACGGAACGCCGGACTTGCGGCGCTCCTGCAGCATGACGCTGCAGTGCAGAGGGCTTTGCGGATTGGTTATTTCCAGTTTCATCGCCACCCCCGTTTTTCTTATTCCCTGATTTCAAACGCGCAGAAAATATCTTTTGCCAGCGACGTTCGGGACAAGACGTTTTTCATCCCTTTGGACGTAACGGCAGCAAACCGGCCGATAAAGACGTTTGCCACTTCCGGCGCATTGACAGCGTCTTCCAGCTCGGCAAGCGTCGTTACCTCACGGCTGCCCGCAAGATTTTTGACGACGGCCTCTTCCCCCTCGGCATGAAGCGGATATATCCGGCAGCCGCCGAATTCCTTATACGGGCGGGCCAATACAGCCTGCAGCACGACGGTTTCTATCTGCCCTTTGTCATAACGCTTTTCCATAATGCTTATCTCCCATTCAGTTTTTTGTTCAATGCCGCTTTTACCGGCAGGCCTTTTTCGTATTCGACGTTCGTCAACTGCAAAGCATCAATATTCTGCTTTTCGTTTTCGCCCATATTTTGCAGAAAATAGCAAAATTCCACGGCATTTTCATCCCCGCTGCTGCCCATTCCCATTTCTGTGTCAATGCGCAGCATCAGCGACGATACGACATGCGCATTGGTAACCCCTTCGTGCATCATCGTCTGTTTGCTCAGGTAATTGCCGATAATTTCATATTCGCCGGTCTTGTTGACCTCGTTCAGGTTGACGTAAAAGACGCCGCTTTTGCTCAATTTGGCCTTATCGTCGTCGCTGACGTCAAAGTCGGCCAGAATTAACGTATTCTGATTGGCTTTGTTATAGACTATTCCGGCGACCCCGGTCTTCTGGTTCTCGCGGTCATTGACAAAGACAACGGTGGTGAAAAAGGCGTCGTTTTTGTCAGAGGCAATTTCGCAGCTCATTTTTCCGTTGTTTACGCAGTCCTCGCCGTATTGCGCCAGCTCTTCCAGATACGCATCAACATCCAGATGCGGCGCCTCTTTGGCATATTTTTTGATATTGTGGCTGCGCATACTCTTGATGATAAAGCTGTCGGCAAACTGGTTGGCATTAATCAGGCTCTCGCGGTCAATCCTCGCACCCTCGCCGTGAACCGGAGCCATATACACCTGTTTCAAAGGCTTTTCGGCCGTGGTTTCCAAATCATAGTTCGGGACGAAAATGCTCTGCCCCTCGTTTTCCCTGGCCAGCATCTGCGTCGCTTCCAGCAGCGTATTGTCGTCAAACACGTCTTCGGCGGACAGTTTCTGCCCCTGCAATTCGTCCTTGTATTCCTCGCGGATGGACGCTATCAGCACTTCCTTAATCTCGTCAAGGGCAACACTCGGCAGGTCTTCGGGGCGGGCATTGTAAGTCTTGGCAACGGAATCTTCGCCGACATAGCCGGCAAATTCAAAATTCAGCCCTTTGGCCGTCTGCTGCAAAGACTTCCACAGCCCCTCAATCTTTTCATAATCCGCTTTGCGGTCTTCCGAATCACGCAACAGGCTGTTGATGCTGTCAGGGATTATCATATCCTTTAATTTGACGGCGACTTCGTTTTCAAGCCTTGTGCCGCGCACCAGAAGCTGTTCCTTTTCTCGGCGGGCAATACGCTTATTCAGCTCCCACGCCACCTCTTCCTGCGTCTGCGGCTTGACGGCGCGGCCGAGCTTGGAGAAAATCCCGGCGCCGGACGACTTGCCGCGCGGCTGGTCAATCTTGGCGTGCTGATAAAGCTTGAACACATAACGCAGGTCAACGACTGCCTGATTTTCCAGATACGAGGTATAGCGTTCGGGCAGCGTTTCGTCCTTGGCGGCTTTGGTGATGATGTTTTCGGCTTCGGAAAGCAGGGCTCCGTATTGCGTCGCAACTTTAATTGTGCGGTCTATATGCCGGATATTAAACAATTCTTCCTGCGGAATCTTTTTCTTTTCTTCCGGCGTCAGCCCGACAGTGCGGAAATACATCAGCGTTTCGGCAAGCTGTTCGGGATTGCGGTCAAACGTTTCCGGATCCATCATATAAACGTGGTATGCCGGCACGCCGGTCAGGTGCTTTAAGGTACGCGACAGGTAGTCGGCCTTTTCCGCGTCGGCAATCTGACGGATGTCAATCCCCATACCCTGACGGGAAATCATCGGCTTGGTCAGTTCTTTGGCGCTTGAGCCCATATCCTCGGTCGCCTGATTGGCGGTACCGAGAAACATAAAGGTTTCGGGAATCTCTGACCGCTTAATCGTGAACTCCTTGTCGTCTTCTCCCTTGAGTTTCAGTTCATCGGCGCCGGGTTCAGAGAAAAAGGCCTCAATTTTGAGCCATGCGTCAACCACAGGGCCGCGGTTCGACTCATCGCGGATGACCATGCGGCCGTAGTCAGGGGAATCCGGATCGACGAGCGCCCGCAGCAACGGCCCGTTGGAAACGACAAAACCTAAAGAGCTATGGTCTTTTTCATACGGAATGTTTTCCATTTCCATCACTTTGTCTATCACGCCTTCAACAAAAGCCGAATCGCCTTTGACCGCGTTCCAGTCAATCGCCGTGATGCGCTTTCCGTCGCGGGTTTCCTGCGTTACGACATCATTTCCGAACATCTTTTTCATGTAAGCGACGGCATTTTGGGACAATGCCTGTTCCGGGTCTATATTGCCCATTTTGACGCGGGCGTCAATCTTGCGCTGTTTGCGGGTTTCGTCAACGCTGAACGTCGTTACCTTGTACAGTTCGTCGGGATTATCTATATTGTTGCAGTCGACAACCAGCGCGCCTTTCGGGTGAACCAAAGCGCCGATGGCCTTGGTCAGGTAAGTCTTACCGTTACCGGGAGCTCCCATTGTCGTATAGCCGTAGCTTTTGCTTTCCTCCGGGGTACGCCCCTTGTCCAGGCGCAACAGCATTTCGGTCATATCTTTCATCATCGTCGGGTCGGTTACAACATTGCGGATGAGGCGGCCGTAGACGGCTTCTTTCGGTTCGTCGCG
>ENA-OPWH01002052-OPWH01002052.1-human-gut-metagenome-genome-assembly--contig:-NODE-2052-length-11717-cov-1.413480_pt1 | contig 11717 bp, 8 predicted proteins | sample MGYA00241506_ERZ502004 | MGnify/ENA primary metagenome ERZ502004 (study PRJEB25962, sample SAMEA2043049) | human gut metagenome | biome: human gut; feature: human-associated habitat; material: faeces... | reverse complement strand
AAATCGAATCTATAAACATGGAAAGTTACTGTCCAGCTAACCCCTGAACAGTAACGGTTCCAATACACACTTTTTATTCCGTAGGGTTCTTTCCGGTTTTCCACATAAACTGCTAGTAAAACTGGTATCTTTTTTCTTAAAAGCGAAATCTCTGCAACATTCCTGACAAATCAGAGGGGATACTGCAATGTATAATGTGCATTGCCGGTATCCCCTCTGATTTATTCAACCATTATTCACAATTTTTTATTTCATTTTAACTTTTCTGACATTTGACCATTCACTGAATGTTTTTGAATTATCCTCAGAAGTACGGTTCCATGCATGTAAACCAATATAATAAGTGCCTGATTTAACATTCTTAAATGTAACAGTTACTGTATTTCCTTTTATCTTTTTTACATAATAATTTTCTCCGGAAACAGCAGGGCGTTTCTGTCCGTTAGTTTTGGTAAGGGTATCACTGAGAACTACATCATAGCCCTGAGCGTTTTTGCTCTTCGTATATTTTACTGTCACTGTGGAGCCTTTAACAATTACCTTACTGATCACAGGTGCCTGTGGCGTAATGGCACTCACATCTACTTTATGGATCTCAGACCACTGTCCAAATACTTTTTTGCCATCTTCACCCTTAAGCCATGCGTGGCATGCTACATACCAGATTCCCTTATCCATATATGCAAATGCAGACTTCAGTTCTTCCTGATTTTTCAGGACCTTTGTATACTGTCCTGTTTTGAGCATATCCTCAGAGGTGCCGATCACATAATCATATTTCAGAGCACCCTTACACTCTTCATTCAGCACCATTTTTACGGAGTTTTTGGAAACAGATACATTCTTTATAACTGCTTTTGCAGGTCTGGTATAATTTCCGTCTGAATCTGTGATACTTCCGTCTGTACTGTAGGTATTTCCTTTTGTATCTGTTACAGTTTCATCTTTATTTACAGTTGGCTTTTTACCATCTGCATCAGGTGTCAGCTTCGTGCCATCCGGAAGTGTTACAGTTCCATCTGAACTGATCACGATTCCTTCCGGTGTAACAAGGTTTCCATTTCTATCTTCCTCAGTTCCCTCCGGGTAGGCATCCGGTATCGGAGTAACAGTTGGTACCGGCGTTACTGTTGGATTCACTGATGGTGACGGATTTACCGACGGTGATGGATTTACCGATGGTGATGGATTTACGGTCTGTATGATTGTGGTATCTGATATAGTACAGTTCTGAATTTTATCATCTGGTGTTTTTGTAATGTCACTCCAATATGTATCCGGAGCAGATTCACTGTTGGAAGTTATTTTTTTACCATTTACTGCTGTTCCTTTTGTAGAAGGAGATATAATGACAGATTCAGTATACGCTTTACCTGGCTCCGCATTTTTGTTCATAAATGAATAAGCAGAACCTCCCTCCAGATATGCTTTTGCTGTTTCTACATTTCCGGTGCCCTCAACTGCATTGCCACCGTTATCACCATCTCCTCGTCCTGCAACAGCAATCAACGTTCCTGCTCCGGAAATCGTTCCGTTGTCAAGAATCACCGCTGCACCGCCAACTGAAGTAGTTGCTATGTTTCCTCCGCCGTATGCTGCAAGCTGGCTGCCCTCGCCAATAGTAAGTGTTCCGCTGCTGACTTTGAAGGCCGGCTGTCCGCTGTAGCTTTTTCCTGTGGCAGGATCTGTTCCTGTGGCAGCTTCATCACCTTTGATATATACTTTTCCTTCTACCTTTACATTTCCGCTTATCACAACAACAGGTGATGTATTGTGACGTGCCTGTGTTCCATTGGGAAGGAAATTAGTGTTGGAGTAGATCATGGAATTCCTTATGGTCGCTCCATCATTCAGAATCAGCTGTCCATTAATGGAAGTACCTGTCAGGAATTTTCCGCTATAATCATCGTGATTGACAGATATTGTTCCACCATTTTCTACTTCAATCTGTCCATATATGGAAGAATCTCTCAGATTCAATGTTCCGCCATTTTCTACTTTTATCTTCACACTGCTGAGAACCTTCATATTGACCATTGTAAGATCACATCCAGCCGGTATGATCAATGTCTGGGTTGTAGCTTCTCCCTCTGAAACAGCATATCCCAGTTCTCCATATGTACCGCTGGTGTGAGAGCCATACCAGGCTTTAATCTCTGCCGGGACTGTTACAATATCATCTGTATCATTAAAATCAGGAATTACCCATGGATCCATATCATACATGTATTTTCCATCTGCAGTCTTGGTTGCATTTTCAAGCTTCAGATGATCTGCCAGTTTTTCCTTAGTACTGTAAACCTTGAAAGTAAGCTCATTACTTGTTACTGTACGCCCTGATTCATCAGTTACTGTAACATTGACAGGATATGTACCGATTTTAGCAGGAGTTCCGCTGAGAGACAGAGAACTGTCATATGTGGAATACATCCCTGCCATCCCACTTTCACTGTCAATGTTTACCTTTGTATTCTTTGTGTCAATTTTTACACCTGTTTCTTTTAACTCCTTCCAGTCAGCTTCAACAGGTTCCTGCCCATCCGGAAGATCAGCTGCTTCCACAACTACATTACTGTTTTTGTTGGATGAAACAGAAGTGGATGCCCCTGAAACTGCATCGTATTTCTGCTGCCCTGTAACAGCGCTTTCGAAGTATCCTTTTAATCTGACATGAAGAGTGTTCACTCCGTTAGATGCACCGTTAATATTAGTTTCACCGGAATCAGCTGTAACAACTTTGAAGTCATTTCCTTCTGCAGTTACCTTAAGATAAAGTTCTTTATATCCATCACTTTTTATTGTAATGACATTTCCAGTATGAAGTACAGTTGAATCAAATACAACACGATTATTACTGCTGTCTGGACAATATGCTTTTCTGCCATATAATGCTATTGCATAATCTGTTTTATCCCATACTGTCCCATCTACAGATATTTCTTTGATTTTACTGATATAATCAGAAACATTATTTTCATCAGCTGGTTTAATGATCTTGTAGTCTGTACCTGAAATTTCCACTTGATCTCCCGCAAATGTTGGCGCATCTTTGGTCTGTTCAGGTTCAGTCTGTGAAGTTACTTTTTCAACGTTCCAGTGTTTTCCGGTTCCTGTTACCTTTAAAGTAAGATCCTTGTATCCGGTACTGGTGATTACAATCTCATTACCCACTTCAAGTCTATCTGGAGATAGTCCAACATAACCGTCTGAGTCTTTTTTAATATATGTTGTTCCTGTAAGATCCCACGAATAAGTTACTTCATTCCACTCTGTTCCATTAACAGATATTCCTGTAATTTTCTCAACATACCTTGGGTCAAGAGAAGTTTTTAGTTTACAAACATTCGCAAAAGAACCACTTTCATATTCTGCTATCACCTCCGGCGGTTCTTTCACACTTTGTGTACCCTCATCCTGAGCCACCTGTACATTCTCCTGCTCATCCGCAAAATCCGGTGTTCCCGATCCATCACTAAAGGAATCATCATCTGCCTCCTGTGTGATCGCTGAATCCGTAGTCATTGAATCTGTAAATATGTCTGCTGCACATACCGGTACAGAAGCAATCATGTTTGCCGCAATTGCCATAGACATCAGAATTGCCATTCTTTTCTTCATCTGTTTCTTTATCCTCCTGTAATATGATATCAGGGGCAAAAGATATTTCGTCCCTGACTTGAAGCTATCTGTGTATCATCTCATTTCAGATGAAGCGGATAAAATCCTCCGATTCATCTCAGTTCTTCAGTGGAAGTTTAAATGATCAAATCACGCAATAGTTTGCTTCGGTCAACTCTGTCGGTTAGTATACACTAACCCACATAAAAATGCAAGAACATTGTCATGTCACTGTTGAGAAAGTATCTCATAAATCAGGCAGTGTCCTGTTGACAAATTTTTCTCATTTCACAGCAAGATAAGACAGAATAGAGCAATTATGGCAATTCCATAAAATAATGCAGGTAATAAATCAGGTAACATCCTGCTATCAGTCTGAAAATATCATCTTCTATCTCTTTTTCGCTGCTGTTTAAAGTAATTTTGTTTCCTTCTATCTGAAGTCCCATTGTATCCGCGAGATTCTCAACCCGTTGCCTGTCATATTCTTTTTCATCCAAAAGAACAGACTTCTCATAAACCCTGAATTTTCCGGTTTCATCACATTCCAGTCTCAGATGCAGTTCAGGGAGTTTTCCGGGTTTAAAGGTTATCTCACTGTATGTCATAGATTGTCTTACTTTTGTGATCCCCTGTTTCACTGCCAGTATGATCCATTCATCCAATACAGGTCCTTTATACATAGGAAGTCCATATTGCAGATGTAATTGGGCCGCCTTGCTGATGCAAGCATTTCTGGTACGGTTATTCAGACGTTTATAAACATTGCTGCCCTCAACCGGGTAGTATTTCTTCAGTATCTTCTCTTCGGCTTTTGTCCATGGATCATTGGTTTTCCTGCTTAATCCCAGAATCATCGCTCTGTATTTGCATGCCTGAAGAGATCTTTCAGGAATAAGAGTATGCACATATCCGGCACCTTTTTCTTCATAATATCGGGAAATGATCGCATCCTCTTCCTGTGTCCATGGAAGTCTGTTATTGTCTGATCTGACATTTAAGTACTTAGCTCTGGACTGACAGGCAGTCAGAGTTCTCCCTTCCAATCGTTCTGCTGCCTTCCTGCCTTCCGCTTTGTAATATGTTCTTATAATTTCATCTTCTTCTGCAGTCCATTCTTTTCTTCCCTGTATGCAAAGACCTAATTTGGCAGCTCTTTTATTACATGCCTCTTTGGATCTTCCCTCCAGTCTTTTCTGAACTTCAGCACCTTCTGTCGGATAATAATTTCTCAGAATTTCATCTTCGCTGCTGCTCCATTTTCTGTTTGCCCCGGAATAAGTAAGTCCTAATGCAGCAGCTCTTCCTCTGCAGGATTCTGCTGATCTCTGATTTAAGCGATAACGTACCTTACTGCCCTCCGCAGCATAATACTCTCTGAGTATTTTATCCTCTGCCTCTGTCCATAATCTGACATATTTAACATCATTCTGTACAGTTGCTGAAGAGGAAATGTTTTTGGATATTTCCATTTTTGATGCCTGGATCCTGCAGCTTTTTGCAGTTCTTCCGGATAATCTTTCACAGACCTGATCTCCTTCTGCGGGATAGTACTTTCTTAATATTTCGATTTCATCGGCTGTCCATCTTTTTTTCGTATTTGCCATGTCTTACACCTGTTTTATATATTATTTCAAACTGAAATATTCACTACTTCTTACTTTTCGTAACCTTCGCAAAAGAATTCCATATGTGAGTGCAATATCTACATAGAAATTCCTGAATGTACAACATATTCATACCCTGTCTCCGTAGTATAAGTTTTTTCCTGTCCCAGTGCCGGAATAACAGATTCAGAGCTGTGCAGACTTCCACTTTTAAATACGATCATCACTTCTGCTTTCTTTTCATTAACCGGAGTTATTTCTATATTATTGATTGTGTTTTCAATCATGGCTCTGGTGATATCTTTGGGTTTTACGCAGGAATATTCCTTTGCATAGTCTAATATCCTGTCCATCTGATCTGTCAATTCTGTTTTTGAAAGAGGTTTCATGCTTTTCAATTGTTCCAGATTCGCTTTTGTCTCTGCTATCTGCTGTGTAAAAACCTTGTTTCTGCTTAAAAATTCTGCATCAGAAATGTAGCCGCCCATATTGTAATCCAGCAGCTTATCTCTCTTCTGTTCCAGTACGGTTATTTCATGCTGTATGTTGTCAATTTTTTCTTCAGTTCCTTCTGTTTTGTTAATCTCTTTCTCATAAAGTTCCAGATACTTATGCAATATACTTTTATTGCTTTGAGCCAGATTGTTATAAACATCCGATATCATCTCCAGCAGGATTTCTTCTTTTACCGGTTTTGATCTGCAGGAAACTGCGCCCTGTTTTATGCGATGACTGCATACCCAGGTCTTTGCAGCTTTTCCGCGGACATTTCTGACTTTCAGCCAGTATGCAGCTTTATCTTCCGCACAATGTATAAGTCCGGTAAAAAGGTTGTCCTGCTTATAGGAAGTTTTTTTCGATTTAATATTTTTACTTCTTTCTTCCAGAATCCTGTTTGCATCTTCCCACAGTTTTTCATCCACAATTGCAGGGACATGGGTACCATCGTCTTTATACATCACCCATTCATCTTCAGGCAGGAATTTCTGTTTCTTAGTAAAGAGATCAACTATTTTTACTTTTCCACCAACATAGTAACCCTTATATTTAGGATTTCGGATAATATTGGCAATCACATGGCTGTCAATCTTTCCCCCTTTATAATTTCTGTATCCACATTCCCATAAAAATTGTTCCAGTGAATGGGTAGACCAGTTTCCCAGGGCATATTTTTCAAAAATAAGCTGTACCATTTTTGCCTCTTCGGGATTCAAAAACAATTTTCCGTTTCGCTTGTCCCATCCATATATATGTGAATTACCAAGAACCACACCGTTCTGTATGGATCTTGCATGACCGAAACGCACACGACTTGAAAGTTTTCTGCTTTCTTCCTGTGCAATACCGGACATAATTGACAGCCTGAGTTCCGAATCCTCATCTAATGTATTGATATTGTCATTCCTAAACCAGACAGCAGTTCCACAGTCCAGAAGCTCTCTTGTATATCGTATACTGTCTAATACGTTTCGGGCAAAACGGGTGATCTCTTTAGTTATGATAAGATCAATTTTCCCGGCTTTTGCATCCTGGAGCATTCTCTGGAATTCCTCTCTGTGGGTTACGGTAATACCGGAGATTCCTTCGTCTATATAACCATCCACAAGCGTCCAATTCTTTACGTCTGAAATCAGTTGTTCAAAAAAAGTCCACTGATGCTCAATAGAGGTTTTCTGTTCCTCCTTATCCGTACTGACTCGGGCATAATACGCCACATTCAGTTTCAGATCAAATATATTTTTCTGCCGGGATTTCAGTTCCTCACGTGTTGCATAAATATCCATCTTATTCCTTTCCAATCAACTGATTCGCTGGCAATATTCATCTGAACTGTCCATCTGTTCTCCATTCTTCGCGACTACTGTATTGAAGGTACTTAAGGTTATAATGTCTTTCTGGATACTGCTGTGCAGTTTTTCGGAAATCTGTCCATTATCAAGCATTTTGTCATTAATCATTGTCAATACAACCTGTTCCAATGTCATAAGCATTCCTCCTGTTCTGTATGTTATAATGTGCAATTTGGCATAGAACTATCCAGCGGTAATATGATGAATTTCATAAAATTATTATAACTGATTCAAAGATAATTGTTTTTGAGACGAAAAAAAGCAGCTAACCTATTTTTCATAGACTAACTGCTTAAAGTACGTAAAAAACCAGAAAGATCTAACAGTTCAAAAGATTCTTTCCGGTTTTTTACACATATAAAGCGAGGGCATCGCTCAATCATCTAATTTGATGATTTTACGACACCCCCATCCCTTCAGATATATATCAGGAAGACAGTTCTATCTGCTTCATTTCTTCCAGAAAATCACGGATATAGGATACTGCCAAATCAAGGGCCTCCTGTCCAAGTTCTGCGGAAGAATCTTTCGGATCAAAAGGACCGAACCAGCCACTTGGAGCAATTTCTTTGGTATCTCTCACAAGACGGACGATACCTCCCTTGAAATTAACTGCCTGGATATAAGCCGCTTTCATATTCTCAGAAGGATCCTGTGCATTGATAGGCTTGCTAAGTTCCAGATGTACTGATTCCGGAGCAATTGCCATCATAGCTGAGGTCTCCAGAACATCACCATGGCCGCCTTCAAACTTCTTGTCCAGCTGAGCTACCAGACTCCACCAGTCTACGCTGGCACATACACCACCTTTATGATATACCTCCAGAGCTGCCCGGTCAATGGATGGAGTATTGCCGCCATGGCCATTCAGAATTACAAAACGTTTTGCGCCATGCTGCATCAAAGAGTCCATAATGCCATGCAGAACCATATACAGTCCCTCATAACCAATATTAATACTTCCCTCAAAGCTTAAGTGATAAGGACATACACCGTATGGAACAGTAGGTGCTACGATTACGTTATCTACATCCTCCACATGATCCGCCAGATAGGACGGTACCATAAAGTCCGTTCCCAACGCACCCTGTGTTCCGTGCTGCTCGGTGCTTCCCACCGGAATCACAATAATCGGATCCTTCTCAAAAGCCTCTTTTGCTTGTGCTGTAGTCATTTTTGCAAGATACATTTTAAATACGCCTCCTAACTTTTATACTGTAAAATGACGATCAATAGTCTCCTGCGGCGGAGTTTCTGTAAATTTACTTACTACAATCATTACAATAGAAGCAATGATCGTAGTTGGGAACAGTGCATGGAATCCCATAGCCAACGCCTTGACAGACGGATTCAGTGTAAAGAGCAACAGTGAAATAATACCTACTATAACCGATGCGATTGCTCCCTTCGCTGTTGCTTTCTTCCAGTAAATTCCAAACAGAATCGGCACTACAAAAATTGCCATTCCTGAGAATGCAAACAGGTTAATCTCAAAAATACTGCCTGGCTGGAATACACCAAAGCAAATTACGATGATACCGATGATTACAGTTACTACCTTGGACAACTTCATAACATTCTCATCTGTAGCATCCTTATTGATAATCTTCTGATAAATATCACGGGTAACAGCACCGGTGGTGGTGACCAGAATACCATCGATAGTGGACATACCTGCTGCCACGATACCTGCGATGAAAATAGAAGCCAGGAATGGATTCATTCCCCTCTGCAGAATCATTGGAATAATCTGATCTGCCTTCTCAATATTCTGAATGGAAGCAATACCATTTACACCGGCCCACTCAATCAGAGTCGCAGAGAAAAACATACCTGCAGTACCAAGAAGAATTGCTTTGAACATGGTCTTATGATCCTTCATGGCAAAGAATTTGGTAAACAGATGCGGCTGTCCCATAGTAAAGAAGGACCACAGTACAATGTTGGATATATAATAAGTCCAAGGCATATAACCATTGGCACCCGGGAAAGTCAAATAAGCCTCATTCATGCTCTGAAGTGTATGGTTAATATTGGAGAAACCTCCACCCATTACTATAGATACAATAAAAGTAACCACTGCAGTAGCAATCATCAGAGACCCCTGGATAACGTCTGTCATCATGGCACCTTTCATACCACCAGTCATACAGTAGAGAATGACAATGATACCCATTCCCACAACGCCTACCCATTCAGGCAGTCCGGTAAATACATGTACAATAACGCCTGCTCCGATAATCTGTGCACCCATCATCGGAACCAGGAAGAAGAGCATCATCACGCCCAAAACACCGCTCATATTCTTGGAGTGATAACGATCTGTCAAGTAATCAGCCATGGTCAGAAAACCATATTTATGACCAAGGGTAATCAGCTTGCGACCAATCAGAAGAGCCGGAAGAATCATACAGAACACAGCTCCAGGTACAGAAATAGCCATTCCTGCATAGCCTACACCGTAAATGGTTCCCGGTGTACCAAGAAATGTTCCCATGGAAAACTGGGTTGAGAAATATGCAATACCACTTACTACCACGCCAGCCTTTCCACTCAATACAAAGAAATCGCCAATATTATTCGTCTTACGTCCTGCGTACCAACCAATAAATGCCATAATTCCAAGATAAAGTACCAGAACTGTATAGAAAGGAATCGGTGCTGGCTGAATTACTGCTGCTCCATTCATTTATTTGTCCTCCTCATCATAAGTGTGATATTCTTTTCTCTTCATACACATGCGATAATAAACAATAATCAGCACAAATGTAATGGCAGTGTGAACAATCCATCCGAATATATAGAGTGGAACACCACCAAATGCGGGAATATACGTCTCGCTGTAGAAAAACGGGAACGGAATCATAATTAATACAAACATAATCAGAAAAATAATCAACCATGTCCGTTCGAAGTGTTTCTCAAAAAGTTTCTTCATAGCCTTTTTCCTCCTTTGCTTTCGAAAGAAAATCTATATACTATGATTTTCTTTCGATTTTTTGTTAAGTATATACTTTACTTTATATTTTCCATTATACATGCTATAATAAATTTGTAAAGTTTTTACTTATATTTTTATGAAAAAAATATAAAACATTGCATGCGCCATGCAAAGAAAGGACATCGTGTAATATCTATGGATATTTTAGAGCATCTTCAAAAACTTTATCCTGCCCTGACAAAAAAGCAGAAAACAATCGCAGATTATCTAATTGCTAATCCGGAGGAAATCAGCTACATTACACTGGCACAGCTAAGCCATCAGACCGGTACCTCCGAGCTGACTTTGCTTCGTTTTTGTCAAAAACTGGGGTACTCCAACTTTCTGGACTTAAAGGAGCAGTTTCGGGACTATACCCAAAAAATGATTAAGCAGGCCTCCTCTTCTTCCTTTTTTCTGCCAGAGCGTACCTCAGGCGAAGACACCGAGCGGGAACAAATGCTTCATGAAATCTGCAATACAGAGGCCGCAGTTTTCTCTGATTTTATTACCAACATCAATCTGGAATCTGTCATAAAGGCTTCTGATGAAATCCGGAAAAGCACCCGTATCTACATCTTTGCCCATGATATTTCTCTGGTTCCCGGCAAATTTTTACAGAGCCGTTTGGAAATTCTGTACTTGAATTCTGCGTTGATTGATTTATCGGATCTGGAAGTCACCCAGAAGATTATCCAACAGCTGACGGATGGTGACCTGGTAATCTTTTTCTCTTTCCCCCGCTATTATTTTCCGATTGGAAATATTGCTAAAAAAGCAGGCGTAACCACAGGGGCTTTATATGGCTATTATGATAGTAAAGAGGACTTGTTTGAAGCATTGGTAGGCGAACACTACAATTTTTTACTGGAACGATTTTGCAAGGCTCAAAAAGAATTTGCTGAAATTCCGCCAGAAGAACAACCTAACAATCTTACTTCTACTTCCGGCGAATGTATGTATGAAATGCTCTTGTATGCCTATGAACACTTGAATGAATTTAAGCTCATTCTTTGTTGTTCCGAAGGGACCCGCTTTTCTGGGCTGATTGATGAGATGGTGGAAATTGAAGTGGAGGGGACACACGCTTATCAAAGAGTGCTGGCGGAATTAGGCAGACCCTCCCCGCCGCTTGACCCAACTCTGGAGCATATTTTGATCACCGGGATGTTTCATACGTTTTTTGAACTTGTTATCCATGAAATGCCGCTTCCCGATGCGGAAAACTATGTAAAGGAAATGCGGGCCTTTTACACCGCAGGATGGATGAAAATTATGGGGCAATAACGCCCTATAATTTTTGACTTGCAGTTAGCTTAAACTAACTAAATTAGATATAAGAAGGACAAATCATTGTCCTCTGTATCATAAATGAAATGTAAAGGAGGAATTCTCTTGAAAAAACAATCTAATTTATCGCGCCTGCTCACGATTGCGGGAAGTTACCGATATCTGACCTATGCGTCCTGGATCCTCTCCGCAATCAGCGCATTGATCGCACTCGTGCCTTATTATTTTATCTGGCAGGTCATGCGTGAAGTGCTGGAAGTCGCTCCGGATTTCAGCCGTGCGCAGAATCTGACCTACAACGGCTGGATGGCAGTGATGTTTGCGGTCATTGCGGTACTGGTGTACATCGCCGGGCTGATGTGCTCCCATCTG
>ENA-OPWH01002049-OPWH01002049.1-human-gut-metagenome-genome-assembly--contig:-NODE-2049-length-11729-cov-1.710296_pt1 | contig 11729 bp, 8 predicted proteins | sample MGYA00241506_ERZ502004 | MGnify/ENA primary metagenome ERZ502004 (study PRJEB25962, sample SAMEA2043049) | human gut metagenome | biome: human gut; feature: human-associated habitat; material: faeces... | reverse complement strand
CAGACTCATAAATTTTACTGTCATTGTCTCTCTTTTTTGCTAAAGGAACGCAAAGATAGTGAAAGGTGAGAGGAGAGACAAACGAAAAACAAAGTTTTTCAGGTTTGGCTATCCCGAACCGCTTCCTGTCTTATGAAAAGATAGTGAAAGGTGAGAGGAAAGGCAAACGAAAAAAGATATAAATAAAACAATATCCGAACTCTCAGGAGCATATTAATGTTTAAAAAAATATACGGCAAATGGAGTAAAATTCATATTGCCCTCAGGGGCGCGATTCTTATAGCAGTGTCAGTTATACTGGCACTGCTTATTGAATTATTTTTTAATATCAGGGAATTGAATAATGATTATGTAAGGAACATCCCGACGGAAGAGATTACGGCTGTCAATATGCACTGCGATACGGACGGAGCATATGTATTTGACGGAGATGATTCTGGAAGCCTCGAATTTGATTTTGATGGATATGCCGGGCTGCTTGTTGTAGAATATGATAAAGAAGGAACGTATTTCTCGCAGAATATTGATATAGAATACATTAATGCCTACGGAAAAAAGGAAAGTGAAAGCATTTCTGACATGGCACCGCTCTGGCTCAAACGTTCGTCACATAATATCCGCAAGAATACATCACACATTACATTGAGTTTTGACCATGATGCATCGTTGAGAATCAAAAATATAACAATTGACAGCAGACCGTATTTTAATATCCACCGCGTTATGCTTTTTGCATTAGGATTTACGGCAATGCTGATACTGATTCTGTTACGGCATATAATTGCGAAGAAAGTTGAAGTGGGTTTTGCAATTACCGCACTTGCCGCCGGACTGGCGATAATTGTGACTCTTCCGCTTGTCAGGGTGGGATTTGATGAAGAAACACATTTCAGAAATTCGTACCTGCTGTCAATAGCATCCCAGACCAGGAACGATGATGAAATATGGGAAATGCTTAACGCAAGCGAGGCAAACCATCCGTTAAGATATACGGATACGGCAAAAGAGTACCACGAATTTCTGGAATATCTTAATAATAATTGCAATTATTATGGTACCGAAGATGTCGAACATTACACGGTTACACCGAGACATACGAGCAGCATATCTACGTTTGCGTATGTTTTCATGGCACTTGCAATTAACATAGCCAGGGCATTTAAACTCGGTTTCGGATGGATATATATAATTGCAAGGCTGGCCAACCTTCTTGTATATGTGACGGTGATGTATTTTGCGATAAGAATACTCCGCAAGGGTAAAATACTCATGGCACTTATAGGACTTCTTCCGACAACGATTTTTACGGCTTCAACGATTTCATATGATCCTGTTGTAACATCTTTTATAATGCTTGGCATGTCATATGTAATTAATAATATGATATATGATGACTGCAACGGCCGATGGTGGCAGTTCGCCCTGGCGGCCTGCGCGATGGGATACGGATGTCTTGCAAAAGCGGTTTACGCTCCATTGATGCTTATGGCCCTTTTTATTCCCAAAAGCCATTTCAGGGATGACAGGACGAGACGCATTGTTAAAGGCGGTTTTATATCTGCAATGATACTTCTGATACTGACATTCATTCTTCCGCTTCTTATAGGCAGAAGCGGAGGCGACCCGCGTGGGGGCGATACAAGCAATGCGGGCCAGCTGCAGATGGTGCTTTCACATCCTGTTTCGTATGCGGGACTGCTTCTTAAATCCATATGGAGCAAATTAGTGTATTATACTATAGGAAGCGAAACTGTGGATATAATGGCATATCTGGGCGCCGGTAAGGCCGTATTTGCAATAGATGCGTTACTGGTATTTACAATGTTTACACATTCGGATGATGACAAAAGACTGTCAGCGGGAAGAAAATGCGGTGTTGTGTTTATACTGTTTGCAACGACGGCGCTTATATGGACTGCACTGTACCTTGCATTTACACCGGTCGGCGTAGCATCAGGCATTGCCGGGGTTCAGGGAAGATATTTTATTCCTCTTCTTTTTCCTCTTTTTATGCTTGTACCGGCCGAAAAAATCACTGCACATTTTAACAGACAGTGGTATAATCTTTTTGTACTTATGATGGAGGGGGCAATCCTTTTCTGGGAAATATACAGGCAGATACTTACAGTATGTTCATTCTAAATATGGAGGCTTTATTGATATGAAGAAAATAATCGTGACTGGCTGCAACGGACAGCTTGGAAGAGCAATCAACAGGGAATACGAGAAAAGTAACGAATACGAGCTTGTCAATACGGATGTCGGAGAACTCGACATAACGGATGTGAAAGCTGTTCTTGAACTTACAGATAAGGTGAGACCTTACGCAATTATTAACTGTGCAGCATACACTGCGGTTGATAAATGCGAGACGGATGAAGACAATGCATACAGGATTAATGCGATCGGGCCGCGTAATCTTGCGATAGCAGCTGCAAAATGCGGTGCAAAGCTTGTTCATGTATCGACTGATTATGTATTTGGCGGAGACGGTATAAGACCGTACACAGAATTTGATGCGCCGGCGCCTAAGAGTGCATACGGAAGAACGAAACTTGCCGGCGAGGAGTTCGTAAAGATGTTTGCAAAGGATTATTTTATCGTAAGAACAGCATGGCTTTACGGTGAAGGAAAGAATTTCGTACGGACTATGCTTGCGCTTTCGGAAAAAAATTCTGAAGTTAATGTTGTAATGGATCAGGTTGGTTCACCGACGAGCGCGACTGAACTTGCCAGAGCTATAGTGTCGCTTGTTCCGACGGATAATTACGGCATATTCCACGGAACTTGTGAAGGGGTATGCTCGTGGGCAGATTTTACGGAGGAAATATTCAGGCTTACCGGCAGAAATTGCAAAGTTAATCATATAACGAGTGAAGAATATAAGAAAATGTTTCCACAGTCGGCCGACAGACCTGCATATTCAGTACTTGACAATTATATGTTAAGACTTACCGGCGGATATGAATTTGCCGGATGGAAGGATGCAATAGCGGCATATGTGAGAGATTTTATCTAGTTGAATAAATTGCATATATATGGTAAAATATATCAGTATGTACTTATCTGAAAGGAGATAAAAGGGATGAGAACCTATCTTGTAACAGGAGGAGCCGGTTTCATCGGTTCAAATTACATTCATTATATGTTTCGTAAATATGATAATGAGATAAGAATAATTAATGTTGACTGCCTTACATATGCAGGAAATCTCGAGAATCTTAAGGATATCGAGAATAGAGATAATTATACATTTGTAAAGGCTGACATTTGTGATAAAGAAGCTATAGAGAAGATTTTTGCGGCAAATGATATAGACAGGGTGGTGCATTTTGCAGCAGAAAGCCATGTCGACAGAAGTATCCGTAATCCGGAGGTGTTCGTTCAGACGAATGTGCTCGGAACGGCTGTAATGCTTAACGCAGCGAAGAAAGCATGGGAGAACGAAGACGGAACATTCAAGCCGGATAAGAAATTCCTCCATGTGTCAACCGATGAAGTGTACGGTTCACTTCCGGATGATGACACCGCTTTCTTCTATGAAACATCACCTATTGATCCGCACAGCCCGTATTCTGCGAGCAAGGCATCATCGGATATGCTTGTGAAGGCTTATATAGACACATATCATTTTCCGGCCAATATTACCAATTGCAGTAATAACTACGGACCTTACCAGTTCCCTGAGAAACTGATTCCGCTTATCATTAACAATGCACTTAATGGGAAGAAGCTTCCGGTATATGGTGACGGACTTAATGTGCGTGACTGGCTTTATGTTGACGATCACGCCAAGGCTATTGATATGGTTCAGGAAAAAGGACGTCTCGGAGAAAGATACAATATCGGCGGACATAACGAGAAACAGAATATAGAGATTATCAGGACTATTCTTGAGACACTTAATGAGATGCTTCCGGATGATGATCCGAGAAAGCCTGCTATCAACGAAAGTCTTATAACATATGTTGCAGACCGTAAGGGACATGACAGAAGATATGCGATAGCACCGGATAAGATCAAGAAAGAGGTAGGCTGGTATCCGGAGACAATGTTTAAGGATGGCATCAGACTTACAATCAAATGGTATTTTGAGCATGAGGACTGGATGAAGAATGTCACAAGCGGCAATTACCAGAAGTATTACGAAGAAATGTACAGAATATAATCAGACCAAAGGCAGCGCAGGGGAAATCCCGGTGCTGTCTGATTGTGTCTAATATGATATAACCAGGAGGCAGAATGAAAGGTATTATTTTAGCAGGGGGCTCAGGAACGAGACTCTATCCACTTACCAAGGCAATTTCCAAACAGATTATGCCGGTTTATGATAAGCCGATGATATACTACCCGCTTTCTACACTTATGCTTGCGGGAATAAGAGAAATACTCATAATATCGACCAGAAGGGATATAGGAGTATTTGAGGAACTTTTAGGAGATGGAAGCCAGCTGGGAATGAGTTTCTCATATGCCATACAGGAGACACCGAGAGGACTTGCGGATGCTTTTATAGTCGGAGAGCAGTTTATCGGTAATGATAATGTTGCGCTTGTACTCGGAGACAATATTTTTTACGGACAGAGTTTTTCAAAGGTGCTTGCGCGGGCGGCAGAAAGAACAAGCGGTGCTACAATATTCGGATACTATGTTAAAGACCCGAGGGAATACGGCGTCGTTGAGTTCGATGAGAACGGAAAGGCAGTTTCCATAGAGGAGAAACCGCAGGTACCTAAATCTAATTATGCGGTACCGGGCTTATATTTCTATGATAATGATGTTGTTGAAATTGCTAAGAATGTCAAGCCGTCCAAACGTGGCGAGATCGAAATAACAAGTGTTAACAATGAATATTTAAGGCGTGGCGATTTATATGTTGAGACCCTGGGTCGCGGATTTGCATGGCTGGACACAGGTAATCATGATGCGCTTCTTGATGCGGCGGATTTTGTGGCTGCATTCCAGAAAAGGCAGGGCCTGTATATCTCATGCATAGAAGAGATAGCATATAAGAGAGGCTTTATTACAAGGGAACAGCTTGTAAATCTTGCACAGCCATTGCTTAAGACTGAATATGGCAGGTATCTTATAGATATCGCTAATGGATTATAGGAGGCTATTATGGGTCAGATTAAAGTGACAACTTGCGATATAGAGGGACTTAAAGTTATTGAACCGAAGGTTTTCGGAGATGCGAGAGGATATTTTTTCGAGTCATATAATTATAATGATTATGCGGCAGCGGGAATTACACAGGAATTTGTACAGGATAACCAGTCCGCATCTAAGAAAGGCGTCTTAAGAGGTCTTCATTTTCAGAAGAATTTTCCGCAGGATAAGCTGGTGCGCGTTATTAACGGAGAGGTTTTTGATGTTGCAGTAGACTTGAGAGAAGGCTCAAAGACATATGGTAAGTGGTTTGGTGTGGTTCTTTCGGCTGAGAATAAGAAACAGTTTTTTATTCCGAAGAATTTCGCACATGGATTCGTTGTTCTCTCGGATTATGCTGAATTTGCATACAAATGTACTGACTTTTATCATCCGGATGATGAAGGCGGAATTATCTGGAACGATCCGGATATAGGCATTGACTGGCCTGTGGAAGATGAGTCGGAACTCATATTTTCCGACAAAGACCAGAAATGGCCGCAGTTTAAAGATTACAAAAAAGGTTGCTAATTCTGATGAAGTCGATTATTGTCAATTTTAATAAATACAAGCCGCTGTTAAATGAGCTTGTGACAAGAGATGTTAAGACCAAATACCGTCGTTCGGTGCTTGGCGTGTTATGGACTTTGCTTAACCCGCTCCTTATGATGGTCGTACTGTCGGTGGTATTCTCACATCTGTTTAAGTTCGATATAGATAATTATCCGTTATATCTTCTTGCGGGCCAGGTTGTTTTTAATTTCTTTTCGGCTGCAACCACAATGGATATGACGGCGATTATTGATAATGCACCGCTCATTAAGAAGGTGTATGTACCCAAATACATGTTTGTCCTTTCAAGGACTGTTTCGAGTGCCATTAACCTGATGGCATCGTTTGCTGCGCTCATAATTGTTATGCTTTGTATGAGGGCAGAATTGCATTATATGGCATTACTGGGGATACTTCCGATAATTGCACTGGTGGCACTTTCACTCGGAATCGGACTGATACTTGCGGCTTTTGCGGTTAAATTCAGGGACATAATCCACTTATATTCGGTACTCACCACGGTACTTATGTACCTGACACCGGTAATATACCCGATGTCGAGTCTTCCGCGTGCAATCAGAATGGTAGTGCGCATCAACCCGCTCACGAGTATTCTTGAAATGTTCCGTGGATTCATGATATATGGCACATGGCCTGATTTGTTTACAACACTGATGACAATAATCCCAAGTGTGCTTGTGCTTGTACTTGGTTTCAGGGTTTTTTATAAAAAACAGGATGAATTTATCCTGTATGTGTAGAAAGGAGACGTTATGACAGATGATACAATAATCTCAGTAAAAGATGTCTCCATGCGCTTTAACCTCGCCAGGGAGAAAGTTGACAGCCTCAAGGAATATATTATCAGAGCCTTAAGAGGCAAATTACAATATGATGAATTCTGGGCATTAAGCGATGTCTGTTTCGATGTTAAAAAAGGCGATTCCGTTGGACTTATCGGGCTTAACGGAAGCGGCAAGAGCACAATGCTCAAATGTATTGCCGGAGTGCTTAAGCCGACCAAAGGAAGTGTCTCAATCAGAGGAAGTGTTGCTCCTCTTATCGAGCTGGGAGCCGGTTTTGACATAGACCTTACGGGAAGGGAAAATGTATTCCTCAACGGAGCACTTCTCGGACGTTCGCGTAAGATGATGCAGGATGTATTTGATGATATTGTTGAATTTTCGGAACTGCGTGAATTTATGGATGTTCCGGTTAAAAATTACTCCTCCGGTATGCTCTCAAGACTTGCTTTTTCAATAGCAACATCTGGAGAGGCCGATATACTTATAGTTGATGAAGTGCTTTCAGTCGGCGATTTCAGGTTTCAGGAGAAGTGCCAGGAACGTATACACAGGATGATGGATAAAGGAACGACAGTTCTTTTTGTATCGCACAGTATAGAACAGGTCAGAGAGATATGTAACAAGGTAGTCTGGCTTGAAAGCGGCAAAGTCAGAATGAAGGGCGATGCGGCAGAAATATGTGATGTATATATGCAGACCAGATAGAAAGGGCAGTTATGAACAGGAAGAAAATAATTTTGTTAATATTTGCCGTAGTGGCTGTTATGGTCGGCGGATATTTTTACGCTTATGTCAAAAAAGACTGTGCATTATATAACACGGATTATACGAGAAGCCGGATGGTGCCGGTGACGGAGATAAGTGACGGTAATGAATTCAGGTATTCATTTATATGCGACTCTGCTAATATTACCGGAATGAAGGTACTTATGGCTCCGGCTGATGCCGGAAAAGTATCGGGTAAGATAAGTTATGAACTTACCGATGAAAACGGGAACAGTGTTTCGGGACAGGAAACATTGAAAATATCCAGGCTTAAAAGCGGTAAATTCACCTTCCTTAACATGGATAAGGTTGAATATACTAAGGGGGAAAAATATACTTTGGTTATAAAATGCGGCAATGATAAAGGAGAAGGTGTTACCATATCCGGACAGCCGGATGATCTGACACCTGCAATCTGCTATACTTATGTTAAATGGGATTTGCAGACAATGGTAATTTTCGTACTTTTTGCTGCATATTTAATAGCATTTATGACAATACTTCTTAGAATATTCAGAAAGTAGGAATTGAGATGAGCGACAAGGTCAGAATGATATATTTTGCCGAATACAGGGCAAGACTCGATAATCCGGATCAGCTTGTTATACATGCCGGAACAAATGAGACATATATGGAACATGCTAAGATAAAGGCATATATTGATGGTGAAAATGTACCTGTCAAGGCAATTCTACGTGACAATACAAGGTCAAGATTCTGCTATAAATGGGATAACCTTATGTTTTCATGCGAATATCAGTTTGTTCTTGATGTTCCGAAAGAATTCAGGAAAGCGAAAGTCGTTGTCACATTTGCATGGCAGGACGAAGTATATATACAGAAATACACAGTATCCGGCAGGAGCTTCAGAAAAGCAGGATATACAATTTCGGGCGCGGTGGATTCTGTGCTTGAAAAGGACTCCCATATCAACGTTACAGGCTGGTGTGCGTATAAGGATCCTGTAAATATAAGCGGAGCCAAGATCAGTGCAATACCTGATCAGGAGTTTGCAAAGAAGAATATCACACCTGCGGTAAATGTTACATACGGTGGCAAGACGCTTGTACAGGGAACTGATTACAAGGTTTCATACATCAATAACTATAATGTTGGAACTGCCACAGTGACGATCACAGGATATGGAGACTACGTAAGTTCTAAGACGGCAACTTTCGAGATCGTCAAGAGAGACGTAACAGGTTATGTAGCAGAGCTTTCAAAGAGCAGCATGACATACACCGGAAAGGCACTCACTCCATCAGTTACAGCTATTAACAGCAGTGACGGAGCATTTGTGCTTGACGATGAAGATATCGCGGGCTTCATAGTGAGATATGCTTCAAATGTAAACGTTGGAACAGCAACGGTTACAGCTACAGCAGGAAGCCGGTCTAATTACACAGGAAGTGTGACAGCAACATTTGCCATAACAGCGGCATCAATCGATAATGCAGTAGTTGTGGCAGAGGATACGGAATACACAGGAAAGCCGGTAACTCCAGCCGTTACAGTGACAGTCAACGGTGTTGTGTTATCAGCAGCGGATTACACAGTGGCTTACAGTAACAACACTGAGGTCGGAACCGCAGAGGTAAGCATAACAGGAAAGGGCAACTACACCGGAGAGACAACAGGTACATTTGAGATAACAGCAAGAAGTATCAAGAACTGTACAGTTGAGTGCAGCACATCGATCGAGTACACAGGAAACCAGCTCATACCTGTTGTAAAGGTAAAGAATGGTGATGTGGAGCTGACAGAGGGAGTTGACTACATACTCAGCTTCGATATGAACACAGATGTGACAGGACGCGCAAAGGTGGTTGTGACCGGTAAGGGCAACTACAAGGATTCAGTGACAAGATACTTTGCAATTACAAAGAAGAGTATCGCTGGAGCTGAGATCAAGGGTATTACAGGAAAGGTATTCACAGGTAATGCAATAACACAGGATATTGAAGTTGAACTGGATGGACAGAAGCTCAGCCAGGGAACGGACTATACTGTGAAGTACGAGAACAATGTTCATGTAGGAACAGCAGTCATAACAATAACAGGTGCAGGCAACTACACAGATTCTGTAAAGAAGAGCTTTGTGATAAGCAAGGCAGATATAAGCAACACGGCTGTTATAAACGGAATTGAGTCCGAGGTTATATACAAGGGCACAGCATTTAAGTTTGATAATGTCACGATAACATGGGGAACAAATGTGCTGAAGGAAGGCAGAGATTACACGATCACATACCAGAACAACAGCGGAATCACCATGACGAGAACAAGTAAGGCTTCAGTCACTGTGAAGTTCATGGGCGACTACAAGGGAAGCGTTACAAAGCAGTTCAGGATCAAGGCATTTGACATATCAAAGGCAACCGTATCAGCGATAGCAGACAAGACCTACACAGGATCAGCGATCAAGCCGGTGGTTACAGTTAAGATCGGCAGAACAGTGATAAATCCAAAGGAGTACACGGTTGAGTACAGCAACAACGTGAAGCCGGGTGTTGCAAGTGTTACGATCACAGGACTTAACAACTTCTACGGAACAAAGAAGGTTACATTCAACATCCTTCCTGCAAAGGTGAAGAACCTTGCGGCAAGCGGTGAGACAACAACATCACTGAAGCTATCATGGAGCAGCAGTGCATATGCCCAGGGATATGAGGTGTACAGATATGATACAGGTAAGAAGACATATGTGAAGGTTGCAACAGTGACGGGCACAAGCAGCAATATCACAGGTCTGGCAGCGGGAACTGATTACAAGTTCGCGGTATCAGCATATGTGAAGTCGTCAGGCAAGACACTGTATAGCGAGAAGACAGTCATAAATGCAGCAACAAAGCCAGCTAAGGTTTCAGGTATTTCATTCAGCAGCAGGGCAGAGAAGTCGATAGCGCTCAAGTGGAATACAGTTAAGGGAGCTACAGGCTACAAGGTATACAGACTTGTAGCAAAGGACAATTACAAATATCTTGGTTCGACATCAAAGACAGCTTATAATGTAAACGGTCTGACTGGAAGTACAGCTTACACATTCAAGGTAGTTGCATACAAGAAGGTCGGCAGCAAGGAGCTCGTTGGTGAGAATGCTACAGCAAGGATCATGACAACGCCATCGGCAGTCAAGAATCTTAAGATCAGTGCCAGAAGCAATGCATCGATAACGATGAAATGGAGCAAGGTAAACAACGCTGATGGATACATAGTTTACAGATACCGCGGCAACAGAGCAGTCAAGATCAAGACCATCACAAGCAAGTCAAAGGTCGTATTTGTAAGCTCAAAGCTCAGTGCCGGAACAACGTATAAGTACAGAGTTGTGGCATACAAGAAGGATGGAAAGGCGATCGTAGAGAATGCCGGAACATATGTATCAGGATTTACACTTCCTGCAACACCTGTTGTATCAGCGAAGGCCGGAGTCAAGCAGGCGAAAATTGCATGGAAGAGAGCCAAGGGAGCAACAGGTTACATCGTATACATGTCAACATCAAAGCGTGGCACGTATAAGGCTGTTGCAACTATAAGAAAGGCAGGAACTACTTCGTACACCAAGAAAGGCCTGAAGAAAGGCAAGACATATTACTTCAAGGTGCGTGCATTTAACAAGTCAGGTAAGACAACATATAAGAGTTCATACTCAACAGTAAAGAAGATCGTTGTCAAATAGTGACTGACAGTTAGATAAGGGAAAGCCGGAAATAAAACAAAAAAAGCATCCAACCGGGTGAGCCTGGAAACAGGCTTATCTGGTGGATGCTTTTTTGTTATCTGTGAGGCGGAGGAATCTGTCCGCCTGAGAGATGATAAAGTCCTTAAGTGCTTTATATGGAAATACATTCGTTGTATTATTGCCTACATCGGTGTCTATGGAGGTGAATGAGTCGAGATCACTCTGCAGTCTGCTCTGTGAGAAACATAGACATTTTTTTATGGTCATATCAGGTGATGAAACCTTCGGTATGATCGGTGAGAAATCCCTGATAAACAATGGATTTGTCACATTGTAATCACCGTAGAAAAACTGTTCTGAGAAGAAATCCCGGAATGGGATGCACCTTCCCTCCGGCTGCATGCTGAGCTCGTGCATTCGGACATGGTCTATGTCGCGTGTCACACAGGTGGGAGTGTTATCGTCTGCCTCAAACTGAAAATATTGCGGCCAGAATTCCTCCACATAGGCGGCGTCCATCATGAGATGGGCAAGTATGCCAAGGTCGGCAGGTGTCATAGCTTCCACTGGATATTCTGACAATATGTGATCGATGTCCGGATATTTTGTTATGAGATCGTTCTGCCATTCCGGCCTGAAATGTGTCAGGGCTTTGTCCATAACCGCATCTGGAAGAACGCAGCCCAGCAGGAAATCATTCAGCAGCTCCGGCTGGGATTCCTTTGAAATATGAAGTTTGTCTGCGATGTATCTGCCCTCGCACAGGTGTATTATGT
>ENA-OPWH01002034-OPWH01002034.1-human-gut-metagenome-genome-assembly--contig:-NODE-2034-length-11774-cov-4.028586_pt1 | contig 11774 bp, 7 predicted proteins | sample MGYA00241506_ERZ502004 | MGnify/ENA primary metagenome ERZ502004 (study PRJEB25962, sample SAMEA2043049) | human gut metagenome | biome: human gut; feature: human-associated habitat; material: faeces... | reverse complement strand
CCGTCATTTTCTTTGTTTTCAGATACACCTTAAGAAGCCGCACCAGATGTGGACTGTGCGGGGCCGCAGTGTGATGTTGAGAAAGGGGAGCAGCAGATGACCCGGATTGCGATTGTGGAGGACGAGGCGGCGGTGCGGGAACAGCTGGCGGGGTATGTGCAGCGGTACACCCGGCAGTACGGCACGCCGTTTGAGGTAACGGAGTTTGCGGATGGGATGGAAATTCTGGAAGATTACCGCCCGCAGTTCGACATCATCTTTCTGGATGTGGAGATGAAGCACCTAGACGGCATGGAGACCGCCCGCCGCATCCGGGAGCGGGACGGCGGGGTGCTGATCGTGTTCATTACCAACATGGCGCAGTATGCCATCCGCGGATATGCCGTTGGGGCGCTGGATTATGTGCTAAAACCGGTGCCCTACTTTGCGTTTTCGCAGCAGCTGCAAAAGGCGCTGGGGCAGCTGGAAAAGCGGAAGCGGCATTATCTGGCTGTGGCGGTGGACGGCGGCATGCGGCGGCTGGACGCGGCAGAAATCTATTACCTGGAAAGCGAAGGCCACAAGGTACATTTTTACACCGAAAAAGAAGATTTTGTGGTGCCGGGCACCCTGAAAAACTATGAGGAAAAGCTGGTGGGCCGGGCGTTTGCACGGTGCAACAGCGGGTATCTGGTCAATCTGGCGCAGGTTTCCGGCGTGCAGCAGGATATGGTGCAGGTTGGTCCGTATACGCTGCAGATCAGCCGCCCGCGGCGCAAGGCCTTTATGGCGGGGCTGGCGGATTATATTGGGGGTGCGGGACAGTGACGACATTGCCGGATATTCCCCGCCTGTACACCGCTTTGGCGGAAGTGCTGGCGGCGCTGATGTATGCGCACAGGCTGCCGCCGCGGATGGACCAGCGCGTGATCTGGGGCGTGGAAGCCGGTTGGGCGGTGCTGCTGGGGGCGTTTTTGCAGGCCACGGGGAAAGTTCCGCTGGCGTGGTGGATCCCCTGCATGGCAATGGCGATTCTTTCCATGCTGCTGTTTTTGTGGGTCACACGCAGCATTACGCTGCTGGAAGCGGGTTATGTGTGCGCGCGGGCCTTTATTTTGGCGGAGCTGGCGGCCAGCGTGGAATGGCAGCTACACTGCGTGCTGTGGCCGCAGCGCGGCGGGGCGGAGCCGCTTTCGCTGCTGCTGTTGGCGGTGGTGTACGGCGGCATTTTTGCCGCGATGCTTTTTGTGGAGAACCGCCGCCCCGGCCCGGCCGGGAAGCTGAAAATAACGCCCGCAGGAACTTTTGTGGCGGTGGTCATGGCGCTGACCGCATTTGCCGTGAGCAATTTGAGCTTTGCCAACGGCAGCGAAGCCAACATGAACATGTTTTACATCCGCACGCTGGTGGACCTGGCCGGGGTGCTGATTTTGACGGTGCAGCACGAGCAGCTGCGCGAAGCCGCCCTGCACAGCGAGCTGGCGGAGCTGGACGGCGTTTTGCACCGCCAGTACGAGCAGTACAAGCAGAGCAAGGAGAACATCCGCCTGATCAACCGGCGCTACCACGAGCTGAAAATGCAGATTGCGGCCATCCGGGCGGAGCGGGACCACGCCAAGCAGGATGTGGCGCTGGCGGCCATGGAAAGCGTCATCCGCCAGTGCGAGGCGGAGAACAAGACCGGCAACCCGGTGCTGGACACCCTGCTGACGGCCAAAAGCCTGTACTGCCAGCAGCACCACATCACGATGACCTGCGTGGCGGACGGGCATTTGCTGGATTTTTTGGAGACAGGGGAGATCTGCACGATTGTGGGCACGGCGCTGGACAACGCAACGGAGAGCGTGGAGACCGAGCCCGACCACGAAAAGCGGCTGATCCGTGTGGCGGTGTACGCCCAGAACGGCTTTGTGATGCTGCGGTTTGAAAACTACTGCGCGCAGGAAGTGGAGCTGGGCGCGGACGGCCTGCCGCGCCGCAACACCCATGGCGGCAGCGATCTGCGCGGTGTGCGCGCCGCCGCCGAAAAGCGCGGTGGAACGATGACGCTGCACTGGGAAAACGAGTGGTTTACGCTGCGGGTGCTGCTGCCGCAGAAAAAGTAACGGGAACGGCTGGGGCCAAATACAGGCTCTGGCCGCTTTTTCGTACTGTTTGGCAGGGTGCACAAAGCAGACTGAATTTTGATTGTAAGAAATGCACAATGAATTTTGAGAGAAAAATGATTTTTTGGCAAAATGTGCGGCAGAAATAACAGTTTATGCAAAAAATAATTCAAAGAAAAAGCTGTTTGCTACAATATACTTAAACAAGCGGGGAGTAAAATCCACGCTGGCTGCCATCCGGAGGGCGGCATAATCAAAGGAGAAAACATTTGTTTTGCTGGTGAAGAACCTGCTGCCAAATAGCAAAGCAGAAAACTCCATGCGGCAAACAGGAGGTAACTATGAAAAAATCGAAACATATTGTAGGGGGAGCATCCATTGCGGTTTTGCTTGCTGCGGGAATCGTAGGAAACAGCCTGTGTTCCATCTATTATTCGCAGATTCAGGCGTACATGCAACGGTTTGTGACATCTTCCGAAAGTGCAAACAGCATGACGGACCTTTCAAGAGATGATGCCTACACGCAGGCATTACAGCTTTGCGAGGAAGTAGAGAGCGAAGGTCTTGTGCTGCTGAAAAACGATAATGATACCCTGCCGTTGGGAACGGACAAAATCAATTTGTTCGGCTATAACAGCTACAAGACGGTTTACACCGATTATGGCTCCGGCGGCCACCATAATGAAGATCAGAATTTTAACTTTATTGATGGTTTTGAATTTGCTGGTTTGCAGCTGAACCCGGATCTGACGAAGTTCTACCAGACGACTGCGCAGAAGCGCGCTTCGATGACAGGCATGACGGTCAGTAATGCAGACTTTAACATTTATGAAGAAACACTGGCCGAATATGATGAGTACAGCGCAACGTTCTGGCAGGATGCAAAGGCTTACTCGGATGTGGCGGTTTATGTAATCGGACGTATGGCAGGCGAAGGCAATGACTGCCCGCTGGATATGGCCGGTTATTACGGTGGTGAAGCCGGGCGGCATTACCTGCAGCTGCAGCCGGCAGAAGAAGAACTGTTGGCAAAGCTGGAAGCAACGTTTGATAAGGTCATCATTGTCATTGACACAAGCAATCCTATGGACCTTGGCTTTATTGAGGACAACAAGGTGGATGCTGCAATTTGGGCAGGCGGCCCTGGCACCACTGGTACGATTGCTGTAGCGAAAGCAATGATGGGTGAATACAACCCGTCCGGCCATTTGGTTGATACCTATGCTTATGATGTGACCAGTTCGCCAGCTTATGAAAACTTTGGCGATTTTACTTATGCAAACAGTGGTCTTACGATCGACGGCAATGGCGATGCCAACAACGGCAAGTACATGTACTACCAGGAAGGCATCTATGTAGGTTATCGCTATTACGAGACCCGTTACATTGGGGATGACAATGTTTATACCCCGGAGGAAGAAGCAGAGTATCAGAAAGCTGTTCAGTATCCCTTTGGCTATGGCCTGAGCTATACCACGTTTGATTGGAGCGACCCGCAGTGGGAAGTAGGCAGCCAGGGCGGCCAGGTAAAGGTAAGTGTTAAGGTAACCAATACCGGTAATGTGGCGGGCAAAGATGTGGTACAGCTGTATTACACCGCACCCTATACCCCCGGTGGAATTGAAAAATCTGCGGTTGTTCTGGGCGCTTTTGCAAAAACTGATCTGCTCCAGCCGGGCGAGAGCCAGACCGTGAGCATGACCATGAATTATGATGACATGGCATCTTACGATTATAAGACGGACAAGTGCTATGTGCTGGATGCCGGTACTTATACCCTTAGCCTGCGCAGCGATGCCCATACAGTGAAGAATGACCTGACATATGATTTTACTGTGGATCAGACCATCAAGTATGATACGACCGCCCGCAGCACGGATGAAACTGTGGCGACGAACCAGTTTGATGATGTGACTGCTGGCGATGGTAATATCGGCACGACCTTGCCGTATCTTTCCCGTGCAGATTGGGAAGGAACCTATCCTAGCCGTGAAGCAAGCGAAAACGCAACTGCCAACGCGGCAACGATTGCTTTGCTGACCAACGGCAATGGCGGAAGCACCATTGATCTGAATGATGACCCTGCACAGGGAACTACCTATACAAATGGTGAGAAAAACGGTGTAATGCTGGCAGATGCAGCTGGCATTGTTGACCCGGACAATGCAGTGTGGGAACAGTTGATGAACCACATGAGCGTTGATGAAATGAACAACCTGTATGGTAACTGCGGCTGGTGTTCGCCTGCTGTGGATTCTATTGGCAAACCGCAGGCAACCGAATGTGATGGCCCGAACGGCATCCATGACCTGGCAAGCGGCTTGGAAGCTGCTGAATATGCCACCGAAACTGTGCTGGCAGCAACCTGGAATGTAGACCTTGCTTTGAAGGAAGGCGAAGTTTACGGTGATGAAGATCTGGTCAACGGTGTCAGTGGTACTTACGGCCCTGGTATGAACATTCACCGCTCCGCTTTCGGCGGCCGTGCAGCTGAATATTATTCCGAAGACCCGCTGCTGAGCGGTATGATGGCAGCTAATATGGTGACCGGCCTGCAGAGCCGCGGCATTTATGTGTTTGCCAAACATTTTGCACTGAATGATCAGGATACCAACCGCAACGGCGCTTGCATCTGGTCCAACGAGCAGGCAATGCGTGAAATTTATCTGCGCGCTTTTGAAGTGGCAATTCACAACGTAACGGGCGATGGCCTGAACCAGCTTGGTCTGACCGGCATCATGGAATCTTATAACCGCATTGGTACCAGTATGGTTGGCTACAGCTATGCAATGCTTACCCAGGTGCTGCGCAATGAATGGGGCTTCCAGGGCGTTGTAAACACAGACGCATTTGCTGTCAGCAATGGTGACTTGGCCCTGCGCGCAGGCGTGGATATGCAGCTGGCCATGGGTGTGAATGTTACCGATACGACCCTGAAGAGTGGCTATGGCATGCAGCTTCTGCGCCAGGCAACCAAGCGCCATCTGATGGTTTTGGCGAATTCTTCCCTGATGACGACGACCCGCAACTGGACTCCGTACTGGCTGATCGCACTGGGTGTGGTGGATGTTATCTTGGTTGTTGCAATCGTGCTGATTGCACTGCATATGTTCAAGCCGGAGCTGTTTGCCAAAAAGAAGAACAAGAAAAAGGCTGCAAAAGCATAAGAGAGAGGCGATTTGACGATGAAAAACAAGTGGAATCATTATGGCGTTGCAGCGATGTTTACGCTTGCTGTGGGGGCCAGCCTTGTTCTGGCTGGCTGCGGCGGAGCCAAAACGGATACGAAAGCAGCGGCCGCAGTGGCAACGAACCTGAGCTTTAATTTTGAAACCGGTGAGTATTCCTTTACCGGTGTTGACAAAGGCCGTACCTATGCAATCCGTCTGTATGGCTTTGATGCAGAAGGCAAGCAGGAAGATTATTATACCTTTACATCTTCCAACATTCTGGCGGATGACAGCAACGCAAATTATGCGGGAACGGTGGACCTAAGCGCAGACTGTACCCCCGGCGCAAAGTATAACGCTTATGTGATGACAACAACATCGGACTATAAGCGCGGCCTGTCGGACAGTGTAACAGGAACTTATGTGGGTGTTTATGCAGCGCCTGGTGCTGTAAGCGAAGCGGTGCAAAGTGGAGATACTGTAACGGTTACCATGGATCAGGATGTGTTTGAAGCATATTCTGAGTTGGAATATCCGCCGCAGACCTTTACCTTGACGCTGTACAGCGGAGCGGATGTTGTGCAGACGACCAAAATCAAACTGGAAGATTTGGCGCAGGAAGACGAGGAATATGTTGATGGCTTTGGCCCGATGGCAAAAACGGGCACATACCACCACCGCAGCGGTGCAACAGCATTTACGGGTGTAAGCGATGGCAGCTATACCGTAACAATTCAGGCTGATGCACAGGAAGGAATGTATTTTGCATCTGTGGAATCGGAAGCGACTGCGGTAACAAAATAAAAATTTAAGATGATTATGAATACACAGGAAATCATCAAAAAACTGAATTTAGAGCAAAAATGTGCGCTGCTTTCGGGCGCTACTACCTTTGGGACCCGTGCACTGCCGAAAAATAATATCCCGTCCATCACCCTATCCGATGGCCCCAACGGCGTGCGCAAGCAGGCGGGCGCGGCGGACCACCTGGGGCTGAACCCCAGTGTTCCGGCCACCTGCTTCCCCACGGCAGCCACTGTGGCGTGCAGCTGGGACCCCGCCCTGGGCGAGCAGATCGGCCAGGCCATGGGCGAAGAAGCCGCCGCGCAGGAAGTTGCCGTGCTGTTGGGGCCGGGCCTGAACACCAAGCGCAGCCCCTTGTGCGGACGCAACTTTGAGTATTTCTCCGAGGATCCGTATCTTTCCGGCAAAATGGCCGCGAGCTATGTGCGGGGCATCCAGTCCAACGGTATTTCGGCCTGCCCCAAGCACTTTGCCGTCAACAGCCAGGAACTGCGCCGCATGGCGTCGGATTCCGTGGTGGATGAACGCACGCTGCGGGAGCTGTACCTGACCGGATTCGAGATCGTGGTCAAGGAAGCAAAGCCCAAGACCATCATGAGCAGCTATAACCTCATCAACGGAACTTACGCCAACGAGAACCGCCACCTGTTAATGGACATCCTGCGCGGGGAGTGGGGCTTTGACGGCGCTGTGGTAACGGACTGGGGCGGCAGCAATGACCATGCCCTGGGCGTGCAGAACGGCTCCACGCTGGAAATGCCCGCCCCCGGCGGGGACGCGGTGCGCGAGCTGATGCAGGCTGTGCAGAGCGGCAAAATTACCGAAGCGGATGTGGACGCCCGGCTGGACGAGCTGCTGACGCTGGTGTTTGATACCCATGCCGCCGTGCAGTCCCACAGCCGCACCTTTGATGCGGACGCTCACCACACCCTGGCCCGCCGCGCCGCAGCCGAAAGCATTGTGCTGCTGAAAAACGAGAACGACCTGCTGCCGCTGGCCGAGGGCGCAAAAGTTGCCGTGATCGGCGACTTTGCCCAGACACCGCGGTACCAGGGCGCTGGCTCCAGCGCGGTCAACTCCATCAAGGTGGATACCTTTTTGGACTGCCTGAAAGAGAGTGGCCTGGCCAGCGTGGGCTTTGCCCCCGGCTTTGACCGCCAGGGCAAACCGGATGCCGCCAAACAGGCCGAGGCTGTAGCCCTGGCCCAAAAGGCCGAAGTGGTGCTGCTCTGCCTGGGGCTGGATGAAATCAAGGAAAGTGAGGGTCTGGACCGCGGCGATATGCGCCTTGCGGACAACCAGATCGAACTGTTAAAGGCCGTGCAGCAGGCCAACCCCAACACCGTTGTGGTGCTCAGCGCAGGGGCTTCGCTGGAAACCCCGTGGCTCAAACACTGCCGTACCCTGGTGTATGGTGCGCTGGGCGGCCAGGCGGGGGCGGGCGCCATGCTGGATGTGCTGACCGGCAAAGTGAACCCCAGCGGCAAGCTGGCCGAAACCTGGGTCAACGCCTATGCGGATACCCCCGCCAAGGATAACTTTGCCGGGCCGGGCCGCATGGTGCAGTACCGCGAGGGGCTGTATGTCGGCTACCGCTATTACCAGACCGCCGGTGTGCCGGTGGCATTCCCCTTTGGCTATGGGTTAAGCTACACCAGCTTTGCCTACAGCAATTTGCAGGCCGCGTCCAATGGCGTGACCCTGACCGTAACCAACACCGGCAAGCGCGCCGGAGCAGAGATCGTACAGCTGTATGTGGCAAAACCCGGGGCAGAAGTGTTCCGCCCCGCACAGGAGCTGAAAGGCTTTGCCAAGGTGCAGCTGCAGCCCGGCGAAAGCAAGACCGTGACCATCCCGCTGGACGACAAGGCGTTCCGCTACTGGAACACCAAGACCGACAGCTGGGAAGTGGAAGGCGGCAGCTATGAGCTGCGGGTCGGCGCGTCCAGTGCGGACATCCGCCTGACCGCCGTGGTGGAAGTGGCCGGTACCGGCGCACCCAACCCCTATGCGGGCAAGCAGCTGCCGCACTATACCAGCGGCAAGGTGCAGAGCGTGCCGGATGACGAATGGGCCACCCTGCTGGGCCGCCCGGTGCAGCAGGGAAAAGTTAAAATTGACCGCAACATGACCCTGGGCGAGCTGAACCACAGCCGCAGCCCGCTGGGCTGGCTGATCTGGCTGGTGCTTACCGCACTGCTGAACGCCAGCTACAAGCGCGGCAAGCCGGACCTGAATGTGCTGTTCCAGTACAACATGCCGCTGCGTGCCCTGGCCAAAATGACCAGCGGTGCCATCAGCATGGGCATGGTGGATGGCATTGTGATGGAATTACAGGGATTCTGGATCATCGGCCTTGTGCGGGTGATCATAGAAGCCGTGAAAAACCTGGTACTGAACGCACAGCTGGAACAGCGCCTGCACAACAGCTGAGGAAAGAGAGGGGCTATTTATGCAGCTATGGAATAATTTTGCGGCAAAACACCCCGCCGCAGCCAAGTGGGTGCGCGAAGGCGGACTGTTTGTGATCGTATCCAACCTGGTTACGGTGTTCAAATACCTGCTGCTGCAATTTTTGCCGGCGGCGTTCAGCAGCCTGCCGGTGGTGGATTTTGGCTGGCCGGGCATCCCGGTCACGCTGTTTGGCGAAACCTTCCAGTGGAACATCCTGGGGTATGATTCCGCCCATGGCGGTCTGCCGTACTTTTGCGCCTACATGGTTGCCATGGTGGTGGGAGAATGCATAAACTTTCCCATCCAGCGCAACTTTGTGTTCCGCAGCAAGGGCAACCTGGCTAAGCAGATTGCCTGGTATGTGGTGGCGTTCTGCTTGATCACCTGCATCGTCAACTCCATCAACTGCGTGTGGGTGGCGGTTGCGGGCCTGCTGGTGCCGGATTTCATCTACAACATTGGCACCACCGTGCTCAATGGCGGCATTTCCATGGTGATCTTCTTCTTTGTGAACAAGATCATCTTCCCAGAGGGCGCACAGGCAAAATAAAGCCCGGTAGGATCACGGGTGCTTTTCCCGGTACTCGAACAGGGCGGCGGCACGGTACAGGAAAAAGTCCTTTGGATGGTATAAAAATGTGATTGCCAGCAACAGCGAAGATCTGAACGGATAAAGAAGAATGCTGCCTTTCCCTGATGTGGAGAAAGACAGCATTTTTATTGCGTTTTTCGGAAAGAGGTGAGCAGCGGCCCCTACAAATGGGTAACGGCTGGCCATAAAATGGCGCTATTACATGGTGTGCTTTGTGAGAAAGCGCTGTAGTGTGATGATATAAAACGGATGGGTGCATGGTGTGCGCCCCTACGGAATTACAACAAAACACCCCCGCCCGTGCGGTAAATGAACTGCATAGGGCGGGGGCACCGTTATTTTACAAAGAAAACGCGCAGAGCGGTGTTGCCTTTACTGTTCCACGGAACCGGTGGGCAGCTGGGGAACAGCGGTCAGGATGCGCATGAACTCTTCGCCGGTGATGGTTTCTTTCTCGTACAGGTACTTGGCGATCTCGTCCAGCTTGCCGCGGTTTTCAATCAGCATCTGTTTGGCTTTTTCATGCTGCTGCTTGACGACTTCCACGACCTTATCGTCCACGGTGGCGGCTGTGCGCTCACTGCAGGCCAGGCTGGCATCGCCGCCCAGGTAGGCGTTGTTCACGGTTTCCAAGGCAACCATGTCAAAGTCGTCGGTCATGCCGTAGCGGGTAATCATGGCGCGGGCTATCTTGGTGGCCTGCTCGATATCGTTGGATGCGCCGGTGGTGATGGAGTTGAACACCACTTCTTCGGCGGCACGGCCACCGGTCATGGTGGCAATTTTGGCCAGGATCTCTTCCTTAGTCATCAGGGTGTGGTCGCCGTCCTCTACCTGCATGGTGAAACCCAGCGCGCCGGAAGTGCGCGGCACAATGGTGATTTTCTGCACGGGGGCGGAATGGCTCTGCAGGGCGGCAACCATGGCATGGCCGACTTCGTGGTAGGCCACGATGCACTTTTCTTTGTCGCTCAGGATCTTATTCTTTTTCTGGGCACCGGCCAGGATGGTATCCACGGCTTCCTGCAGGTCATACTGGGTAACGGCCATGCGGTGGTGGCGCACAGCGCCCAGGGCGGCTTCGTTGATGATATTGGCCAGCTCGGCACCGGAAGCACCGGGAGTCATGCGGGCAACCACGGCAAAGTCACAGTCGGGGCCGATTTTGACCTTTTGAGCGTGCAGACGCAGGATGCTTTCGCGGCCTTTCAGGTCGGGCAGCTCCACGGGCACACGACGGTCAAAACGGCCGGGGCGGGTCAAAGCGGGGTCAAGGGATTCAGGACGGTTGGTGGCGGCCAGAATGATAACACCCTTGGCGGCGTCAAACCCGTCCATTTCGGTCAGCAGCTGGTTCAGGGTCTGCTCGCGTTCATCGTTGCCGCCCATACCGGAAGCACCGTCACGCTTTTTGCCGATGGTATCGATCTCATCAATAAAGATAATGCAGGGGGCTTTTTCGTTGGCCTGTTTGAAGAGGTCACGCACCTTGGAAGCGCCCATGCCGACGAACATCTCGACAAATTCAGAACCCGCAATGGAGAAGAAGGGAACACCGGCTTCGCCGGCAACAGCGCGGGCCAGCAGGGTTTTACCGGTGCCCGGGGGGCCGACAAGCAGAACGCCCTTGGGCATTTTGGCACCGATATCCTCGTAACGCTTGGGGTTATGCAGGAAGTCAACGATTTCCTGCAGGCTCTCTTTGGCTTCGTCCTCACCGGCAACATCGGCAAATTTGATGGACTTGCCATCCTCAACGACATACTGTTTGGCACCGGATTTGCCGCCGCCAAAAATCATGCTGTTGGCGCCGCCGGTCATTTCACCGACCCGCTTGCGCATCATGCGGTTGAACCAGACGATCAGGATGATCATGGGCAGCAGCGAGATGACCCAGCCCAGCAGGGTATCCACCCAGGTGGTCTGATTGTACACCTTGCCAAAGGAAACGCCGGCGCTTTCCAACCGGTTGACCAGCTGCAGGTCCTGCGCAATGGAGTTGGTGCAGTAGGTGGTATCGTTTTTGTCCACAAAATAGATCTGCTGATCCTGAATTTCAACGGTGCTCAGTTCGCCGCCTTCGAGCATGTTCAGGAAGGTGCCGTAATCGACCTGTTTGACCTGGCCTTTCATCATGGCGGGGAAGGCCCAGAAATTGAGCAGCAGCAACACCACAAGGATCACGGCATATACAATGCCGGTCGTCTTTTTGGGGTCGCGCGGCTGTTGGGTTTCGTGCATAACAATTCCTCCAGTTGGGGGCGGTAATAGGGGCCCCCGATAGATTCTATCATGAAGAATAAAAATGAACTGCGGATGAACAAGGCATGAAATAGCTGGAAATTCCGGTAAACTTTGCGTGAACAAGGGCAGTTTGTGGGCAAAAACAGGAATGCAGACCGCGTAACGACAGGGAAAAAGTGAAAAGAATCTGAACGGTTTTCCACAAACAGAGGGGCTTCTTGTGGAAAACAAAAACGCGCGGCGGGGAGATAGGATGTTGATGACAGTATCCCATGGCTGCAGCTCAGTATGCGGGACGATGCAGGCATCGTCCTCTACAGATCGCTTACAGGTTTGCGGTGGATGGATTTACGTTTCTCCGCGGCGCGATGAGGGCATCGCGCCCTACAAATCTTTAGGCAATACCGCACAATTCCCGCCTGACGG
>ENA-OPWH01002017-OPWH01002017.1-human-gut-metagenome-genome-assembly--contig:-NODE-2017-length-11833-cov-2.420275_pt1 | contig 11833 bp, 10 predicted proteins | sample MGYA00241506_ERZ502004 | MGnify/ENA primary metagenome ERZ502004 (study PRJEB25962, sample SAMEA2043049) | human gut metagenome | biome: human gut; feature: human-associated habitat; material: faeces... | reverse complement strand
ACCTACATCGGCTGGATTTTCGGCGTCTGCTATCCGCCGTGCCTGGCCCTCCTGGTCCTGGGCATCATCGGCCGCTTCATGCCCAACAACGGTGCTTACAAGGGCTCTGTCTACCTGGTCACGCTCTTCGCCCTTTTGGAATCCCTGCCGGGTCTGAGCAGCCTGGGCTTTGCTAAAGCCATCGTCGCCGCTACGCCCCTGTCCACTTACGGCTTCGGCTGGATCGTGCCCTTCATCATCGGCCTCATCGGTGGCTCCATCATCGGCCATTTCGTATCCGCCTCAGAACCCGTAGAAGCCGAAGCGAAATAAGATAGTTTGTGGTATGGAGTCTGTAGGGGGCGCCCCTACTAGCCACTAAAAATAGACTGCCTTTTGGGCAGTCTATTTTTTTCTGACTTGCATAATCAATGACTTATCTCTATAATTAAAGAATAATCTCGAGTAAAAGGGGGTAATTTCATGGATTTGAAAAAACTATATATCGATGGCCAGTGGGTTGCGCCCTTGTCTGGCCAATATATTGATGTAGAAAATCCGGCGACGAAAGAAATCTTCGCCACTGTCGCCGCAGCTGGTGCCGATGATGTCGCTGCCGCTGCCCAGGCGGCTGCCAAAGCTTTCCCGGCCTGGTCGGCTATGCCGCTGGAAGACCGCATCACCTTCATGAAGAACCTGCTGGTCCAGATGATCAGATTGGAACCGCAGTTCGTCGACGCCGTCGTCAAGGAATTAGGGGCGCCTGTAGCCTTTGCCAGGACCAACCATATTGGCTACCAGTTCGTGCGGACCCAGTCGTATATCGACTTGGCACCGGAATTGCCACTGGTCGAACATCTGTCCCAATCCGTCGTCTACCGCCGGCCTTTGGGCGTCATCGGCTGTATCACGCCGTGGAATTATCCTTTAGGGCAGATTATCCAGAAAGTCGTACCGGCCCTGCTCGTCGGGGCAACGGTCGTCCTCAAGCCGAGCCAGCATACGCCGGTGACGGCGTACTACCTGGCCGAAGCCTTTGACCGGGCCGGTTTCCCAAAAGGCGTCTTCAATCTCGTCGCCGGCCGGGGCAGCCAGGTCGGCAATGCCATCTGCGACGACCCGAATATCGCCATGGTATCCTTTACGGGGTCGACGGCAGCCGGCATCAAGGTATCCCAGCGCGCCCTGGGGGCGATGAAGCGCATCAGCATGGAATTGGGCGGCAAGTCGCCTTTCGTCCTCTTGAAGGGGGCGGACTACGAAAAGGCTATCCGCATGTGCTTCAATTCCATTTTCCTCAACAGTGGCCAGACCTGTACGGCCCTGTCGCGCCTGATCATCCCGCGGGACGACAAGGAACAGATTGAACAGCTCATGCTGAAGATACTGCCGGAATATACCGTAGGCGACCCGGCTCTGGAAACGACGAAAATCGGTCCTGTCGCATCGTATGACCAGTGGCAGACCGTCGATGCCTACATCGCCAAGGGCCTGGAAGAAGGGGCGACACTTCTGGCTGGCGGCCGTCCGGATGCGCCGGACCACGGTTACTATGTCAAGCCCGTCATCTTTACGGACGTAACCAATGACATGACCATTGCCCGCGAAGAAATCTTCGGCCCCGTCCTCAGCGTCATCGCTTATGATACCGTCGACGAAGCCCTGGCCATTGCCAACGATACGCCTTATGGCCTCAACGCTGCCGTCTGGGGACCGGACAAGGAAGAAGCCTCGAAGGTGGCAGCAGCCGTTTTGTCGGGCAACGTCTACGTCAACGACAGCCCGCGCGACGTCACAGCGCCTTTCGGCGGCTTTAAGGACAGTGGTATCGGCCGTGAAGGCGGCAAAGATGGGATGTTGGAATTTACAGAACCCCAGGCTATTTTTAATGCATAATCAGTGATAGGAGGAGTTTAGCGTCATGAATTTCGATGAAGAAGCCATGAAAATCCGCCGCGGCAAACACGGCGTTATTGAAACCATTCCCAGGGAAGTCCTCAAGACCCACGACGACTTGAGTATTCTCTATACACCTGGCGTTGCCCAGCCGTGCCGGGAGATCTCTAAGGACCCGGATTTGTCTTTCGATTTGACCTGCCGTGGCAATATGATCGCCGTCGTATCGGACGGGACCCGTGTCCTCGGCCTGGGCGACATCGGCCCAGAAGCTGCCATGCCGGTCATGGAAGGGAAATCCATCCTGTTCAAGGTATTTGGCGGCGTCAATGCCGTTCCTATCTGCCTGGATACAAAGGACCCAAAAGAATTCATCGAAACCGTGAAGCGCCTGCAGCCGTCTTTCGCCGGTATCAACCTGGAAGACATTGCCTCGCCGAAATGCTATGAAATCGAACAGACCTTGAAAAAAGAAATGGATATCCCTGTCTTCCATGATGACCAGCACGGTACGGCCATTGCCGCCCTGGCCGGCGTCATCGGTGCCTTCCGCTATGTCCATAAGGACTTGAAGACAGCCCGTATCGTCATTAATGGGGCAGGGGCTGCCGGCGCTTCCATCGGCCGCCTCCTGGTCCGCGCCGGAGCTCGGAACGTCACCATGGTCGACCGTCCGGGGATTCTCTACGCTGGTATGGAAGGCCTGAACCCGGTCCAGGCGGAACTGGCATCCCTGACCAATCCGTCCCATGCCCACGGGACCCTGGCTGATGCCGTCAAAGGGGCCGACCTCCTCCTAGGCGTATCGGCACCGCACATCTTCACTAAAGACATCATCCAGGCCATGGCCGACGATGCCGTCGTCTTCGCCATGGCCAACCCCATCCCGGAAACGGACTACGCCTCTGCCAAAGAGGCCGGTGCCAAAGTCGTCGGCACTGGCCGGTCGGATGCACCGAATCAGATTAACAACGTCATGGTCTTCCCGGGTATCTTCCGCGGCGCCCTGGCCGTCCGGGCCCGCAGCATCAACGAAGACATGAAACTGGCTGCGTCTTACGCCATCGCCTCCCTGGTCGGCGATGACGAACTGGCCGAAGACCACGTTATCCCCGACGCCTTCGATAAACGCGTCGCCCCGGCCGTCGCCGCAGCCGTCGCCAAAGCCGCCATGGACAGCGGCGTCGCCCGCATTACCCGCGACCCGGAAGAGGTCCGCCAGGAAGCGGCAGACACTATCGACAAACTCCACGCCATGCTCGACTTGATCCATGGGTAGGGGCTAGCAGTTCGTAGTTCGTGGCTCGGTGACATTGCAAGCTGAAAAAATAACATTACTGTAAAACAGGTCATTGCATGAATTTTTTTATTATCATGCAATGACCTGTTTTTATTTATTGTAAAAAAATGATATAAATATTACACTTTGTAAAATATTGTAAATTATATCATGAAAAGTTTTTCTTGATTCGTCGAGCAGATATACTCTATAATGGACACAGAATTATTACTAGGAGGTTTTTTCATGAAAAATTTTGCGCATCGCGGATTTAGCGGCAAGTATCCAGAAAATACGATGCTCGCTTTCCGCAAGGCCTTAGAATGTGGGGCCGATGGAATTGAAATGGATGTACAGCTGACCAAAGATGGAGAGCTCGTGGTCATCCATGATGAACGAGTCGACAGGACGACGAATGGTACCGGCTACGTCCGCGATTATACGCTGGATGAGCTGCGGAAACTCGATGCTTCGTATATCTATTCAGATAAAGTAGGATTCCAGACAATCCCGACTTTTGATGAATATTGCCAGTGGGTTTCCGGGACTCCCTTGGTGACGAATATTGAATTGAAGACCGGCGTTTATCCTTATCCGGGAATTGAAGCCAAGGTATGGCCCGTTTTGCAGCGCTATCATTTAGAAGAAAAAGTCATTATTTCTAGTTTCAATCATGAAAGTGTCTTACGGATGAAAGCCTTAGCGCCGGACTTGAAGTATGGATTGCTGACAGAAACGTGGCTTATCAACCCTGGAGCTTATACAGAAAGCGTTGGCGTTCAATGTTATCATCCCTATTATGGCAGTTTGACCGCCGAAACGGTAGCCGAAATCAAATCCCATCATATTGAAATCAATACGTTTACCGTCAATGATGAAGCCAGCGTCAAGCAGCTGCGTGACTATGGTGTCGATTGTGTCATTGGGAATTTCCCAGATATGGTAAAGCGCGTCTTGGAAGGAGATTGACATGGAAAATTTAGAAGCGATTATCCAATTGATTGATTCCTGGTTATGGGGGAGATGGCTGGTCTTCGTTTTACTGGCTTTAGGGATTTTGTATACCATTTCTAATGGATTCATCCAGGTCCGTCATTTTGGCTTCATCATCCGCCGGACCCTCATTGATTCTTATAAGACACGTCATGAAGATAAAGGCAATGGTTCTATTTCTACCTTCAAGGCTATGATGGTTACTTTAGCTGGCAACGTCGGCGGCGGCAATGTCGTCGGCGTAGCCACGGCAATCCTCTCTGGCGGCATGGGTGCCGTTTTCTGGATGTGGGTAGCTGCCTTTTTCGGCATGGCTTTGAAATACGGTGAAATTGTTTTATCCCAGATGTACCGGGGCAAAGATGAAAATGGCAATCTCCTCAGCGGGCCTATGTATTACATCCGCGATGGCCTTAAAATGCCTTGGCTCGGTGTCGTCATCGCCGTGCTGATGTGCACGAAGATGATGGGGGCTAACTTGGTGCAATCGAATACGATTTCCGGTATCCTTTATTCTAACTATGGGGTTCCGACGTACATGACCGGCGTCGTTCTCATCATCTTGCTTTTATGTATCACTTTGGGCGGCTTGAAACGGCTGGCTAATCTGGCCATGAACCTCGTTCCTGCCATGTCTATCTTTTATATCGTCATTGGTCTGTTGGTCGTCTTATTGAATATCCAGCAGTTGCCGCATGTATTCGCCGAAATCTTTACCCAAGCCTGGTCTTTTGATTCCGTTGCCGGTGGCACGGGCGGCTATGTCATTGCAAAGGCTATGCAGTACGGGATTGCCCGCGGTATGTATTCCAATGAAGCTGGGGAAGGTACAGCCCCGTTTGCTCACGGCTGCTCCATCGTTCCGCATCCTGTTGATGAAGGGATTACTGGTGTTGCCGAAGTTTTTGTCGATACTATTGTTATCTGCAGCATTACAGCCCTCGTCGTCGGTGTTACAGATATGCAGAACTCCGGCCATTCGGCAACCGTCCTGGCCCTCAATGCTTTCGGTACAGTCTGGGAACCGTTGAAACACGCCGGTACATTGGCTCTGCTCATCTTCTGCTTTACGACTCTGATGGGCCAGTGGTGGAATGCTGCCAAGAGCTTTACGTATGCCTTCGGTAATAAAGTCACGAACGTCGTAAAATACATTTTCCCCTTCTTGTGCCTCATCGGTTCCTTGGGTAAAATCAATCTCGTCTGGGGTATCCAGGACGTTGCTATGGGCTTGGTCGTTATTCCTAACATGATTGCCCTGCTTATTCTCTTCCCGCAGGTGCGGGCTAAGACCAAAGAATATTTCAGTGACCCGAAATACTACGACCACACCACTAATAACTAACTGCTAACAACTGAAAAGAGCCTGTCGCACGTAATCGTGCACAGGCTCTTTTTCTGTATGCAAAAATATCATAGCTTTATAGTCCTTCTTTGAGGCCTGTCTGTTCGGACTCAGAAGCGGCTTTGCCGCAGTAGACTCTGGACCGTAGGGGCTTGTAAGATTAAAAAGTTTATTCTATCTGGATTTGTATGGAAAGTCCGCATGGGAAAAATGCTATCAATCGCTATCAGTTAAAAGAACAACATCTGCTGCACCGCTATAAAGAACCCGTAGCAAATTATGATCTCATGGGCATTATCTTCGTATATCTGGGAAATAATAGGAAGCGAGACCGGTTGATGCACCTGTTATATTTATTGTTTGTCAAAAAGATGAAATCAGAAGATCTACTGACAGCCTTACATGATGAATATGACATTGATTTGACGGCTAAAGGGAAGGAGGATGTCACAACTATGTGCAACTTAGGTGAAGGACTCTATGAAAGAGCCATGGAAAAAGGCTTGGAAAAGGGTATAGAAAAAGGCATAGAAAGAGGCGTTGAGCAAGAAAAACGAAATTCTGAACGGAAAGACCGGGAAGCAGCGCTCGAAATGATTAAAGATGGTCTATCCTTTGAGCAAATTGCCCGGTACATGAAACTTTCTATCGAAGCAGTCGCTGAAATTGCCAAGCAAAATAAATTGATATAAGGTGATAGTTTGTAATACGGAGTTTGTAGTTTTCAGAGAAAACCTTTAAATTTCAAGCCATCCACTAACCCCTAGCCACTAGCGGCTAACCACTAAAAAGAGGCTGTCTTGATGCACAGCCTCTTTTTCATGCCTTACGCTGTCTTGACAGTAGTATTGTCAAATCTTTACCGATACGGTATAATAGGGTAAACAAAAAAACGGTCTATCCCGCAAGGGATGATGCGCCGTTATGTACTTTAAATAAAAGAGGTTGTCACATGAAGGTGTCTTTATGGGGCAACCTCTTCCCTGAAAGGATGAAGTTTGGTGTATATCGAAGATGAGATTGCAGCTCTGAAAAAAGAGAAGCAGGCTATTATCCTTGCTCACTATTATGTACCTGATGAAGTTCAGGAATATGCAGATTTTGTCGGTGATTCTTTTGGCCTGGCCAAGAAGGCGATTGAAACGGATGCCAAGGTCATCGTCTTTGCCGGTGTCGACTTTATGGGGGAAAGTGCCAAGATGCTCAACCCGGAAAAGAAGGTCCTCATGCCCGATGCGACGGCCAGCTGCCCTATGGCTCATATGGCTGACGTAAAGACGATTGAAAAAGTCCGTTCCCAATATGATGATCTGGCCGTCGTCTGCTATGTCAATTCGACGGCTGCTGTCAAGGCTGTGTCCGATGTCTGCGTCACGTCGTCGAATGCCGTCAAGATCGTCCGGAAACTGCCGAACAAGCATATTTTCTTTACACCTGACCGGAATCTGGGCCATTACGTATCGACGCAGGTCCCGGACAAGCATTTTATCCTCAACGACGGCTTCTGTCCGCGCCATGATACGGTTGACCCGGCTTATGTGAAACAGGTCCAGGCGGCTCATCCCCAGGCCTTGTTCCTGGCCCATCCGGAATGCCGCAAAGAAGTCCTGGCCCTGGCTGATTATGTCGGCAGTACGTCGGGCATCATCGACTATGCCGGCAAGTCCGATGCCAAGGAATTCATCATCGGTACGGAAGGCGGCGTCTTTTATGAATTAGAAACGCGCAATCCTGGCAAGACCTTTTATCCGGCCATGGAAGATGCGTATTGCATCAACATGAAGAAAGTCACGCTGGAAAAAGTCCGCGACTGCTTGCGCGATGAAACGAATGAAGTCCGCGTCGACCCGGATGTCGCCGGAAAAGCTGTTCGTTCGCTGGAACGGATGCTGGAATTAGCCAAATAGAAGAAGGTAATAGCAATGGAAACAGAAAAAACAGATATCGTCATCGTCGGTACCGGGGCCAGCGGCCTCTTTGCCGCCCTGCATCTGCCCCGGGATAAACGAGTCCTGATGATTACTAAAGATGAAGTAGAAAACAGCGATTCTTTTTTAGCCCAAGGGGGCATCTGCGTCCTTCACGACAAGGACGATTACGACAGTTTCATGGAAGATACACTCAAAGCCGGCCACTATGAAAACCGGCGTGAATCCGTCGATATCATGATCCGCTCGTCGCGGCCGGTCATCAATGAACTCATCGGCTACGGCGTCGATTTTGCCCGCAAAGCCGACGGCTCTCTCGATTATACGCGGGAAGGCTGCCACTCGCGGCCGCGTATCTTGTTCCATGAAGATATTACGGGCAAGGAAATCACCAGCCATCTCTTAGCGGCTGTCCGCCAGCTGCCCAATGTGACTATCCGCGATTTTACGACTATGGTCGACATCGTCACCGACGGGAACCGCTGCCTGGGCATCATCGCCCGCGACAGCCAGGGCCGCTATCGAGCTATCCAGGCCGATGAAACGATTCTGGCCAGTGGCGGTGTCGGCGGCTTGTATGACCATTCGACGAATTTCCCGCATCTCACTGGCGATGCCCTGGCCATTGCCATGCGCCATGGCGTCGAACTGGAACACATCGACTACGTCCAGATCCATCCGACGTCGCTCTATTCCAAAAAGCCGGGCCGGAGCTTCCTCATTTCTGAATCAGTCCGCGGTGAAGGTGCCAAGCTGCGCGGCAAAGACGGTCAGCGTTTTGCCAACGAAGTCCTGCCCCGCGATTTGATGACGGCCGAAATCCGCAAGCAGATGAAGAAGGACGACCGCCCCTTCGTCTGGCTCGACATGACCGTCCTCGGCGAAGACGTCATTAAGCATCATTTCCCGCACATTTATGAACGCTGCCTGGAAGACGGCATCGATGCGACGAAGGACTGGGTCCCGGTCACGCCGGCCCAGCACTACTTCATGGGTGGCATCCACGTCGACAAGTACAGCCAGACGACGATGGACCATCTCTATGCCGTCGGCGAAACGAGCTGCAACGGCGTCCACGGCCGCAACCGCCTGGCCAGCAATTCTCTCCTGGAGAGCCTGGTCTTCGGTAAGCGCGCAGCCCAGCACATCGTGGAAACAGAAAAGCAGCCCCAGCAGGTAGTCAGTGCCGCCGAGTTTGCCCAAGCCTGTGCGCCGTCAGAAGCCTTCATCGGCAGTCATGAAGATACACTGGCTGAAGAATACCGCCGTCATGTCTTAGGTGAAATGGAAAGGGAGCGTGAATGTGATGAACAGCGTAACCATGAAATTGCAGGCTGATCCTTTAATTTTACAGGCCCTGCAGGAAGACATCACCGGTGAAGACGTGACGACCAATGCCATTTTGCCGGAAGACTGCCAGGGTGAAGCGGAACTCCTGTGCAAACAGGACGGCATCATCGCCGGCCTCGATGTCTTTGCCCGGCCCTTTACTCTGCTGGACGACAAGGTCTGGTTCGAGTTTTTCGTCAAAGATGGCGATGAAGTCCATAAAGGCCAGAAACTGGCCAAAGTCGTCGGCAGTATGCGGGCCATCTTGTCGGCCGAACGGGTAGGACTGAACTATTTGCAGCGCATGAGCGGCATTGCGACCTATACCCACCAGGTCGTATCCCTGCTGGAAGGAACGGGGATGACCCTCGTCGATACGCGCAAGACGACGCCGAACATGCGGGTCTTTGAAAAATACGCCGTCACCGTCGGCGGCGGCAAGAATCACCGCTACAACTTATCGGACGGCGTTCTCCTCAAGGACAACCACATCAGTGCCGCCGGTGGCGTGGCCAAGGCCATTGCCATGGCCAAAGCCTATGCGCCTTTCGTCCGCAAGATCGAAGTCGAAACGGAAACGCTGGACATGGTCCGCGAAGCCGTCGGAGCCGGTGCGGACATCATCATGCTGGATAACATGAGCCACGACATGATGAAAGAAGCTGTGGCCCTCATCGACGGCCGGGCTGAAACGGAATGTTCCGGCAACGTGACCAAAGAAAATATCGCCGCCCTGGCCGATATCGGCGTCGATTACATCTCCAGCGGTGCCCTGACCCATTCCGCGCCTATCCTGGATTTATCTCTGAAGCACCTGCACAGGATATAGTGGTTCGTGGTCCTTGACAAGAGGAAAATCAGCGATATAATGAAGACAAAGAAAAGACAACGATGTCGTCCATGATGTCGTTGTCTTTTTGCTTTTTATTATATCGTGTCTTGAGAGGGGGCCTCTTTATGTATGTATGGCGAATGGAAAAGATCATGGCAGAGAATTTCCGCCAATGGAAAATGCTGCAGCAGTATGAAAAGTATCAGAAAGGGCGCAAAGCCGTGCAGCCTAAGAAAGAGGACCTGCATCTCCGCGACGGCGTCCATTCGGAAACGTGATGAAACTTGAGAGAACGCGTGTTTGACAAAAAGCCTCTGGATTTCTATACTAGTAGTTGATAGTGTAGAAAGAAAGAGGCTTATTTATATGGATATAAAGAAAGAACATTGGAGCCCGCTGCTCCTCGACTGGTTTGCCGCCCATGGCCGGGATCTGCCTTGGCGCGACGAATCGCCGCGGGATCCTTATAAGGTCTGGGTGTCGGAAATCATGCTGCAGCAGACGAAAGTCGAAACCGTCCGTCCCTATTATGACAGCTGGATGGACCATTTCCCGACCATTCCCGCCCTGGCGGCGGCTTCCCAGGATGAAGTCCTGCGGCAGTGGCAGGGCTTGGGGTATTACTCGCGGGCCCGCAACCTCCATGAAGCGGTCCAGGAAGTACAGGCCAAATACGGCGGCCATGTGCCGGAAAATAAAAAAGACGTACAGTCCCTGAAAGGCGTTGGCGATTATACAGCTGGCGCCATTTTAAGCCTGGCTTACGGTCAGAAGGAAGCCGCTGTCGACGGCAACGTCCTGCGCATCTTTGCCCGCCTTTACGATATTGAAGAGAATATCTTGTCGACGCCGGTCAAGAAGAAAATCACGGCTCTCGTAGAAGAACAGCTTCCCGACGAAGCGCCAGGGACCTTTAACGAAGCCCTCATGGACTTAGGGGCCATGGTCTGTATCCCCAAGCATCCCCGCTGTCCGGACTGTCCTTTGCAAGGGCTCTGCCTGGCTCACCGGGCTGGGAAAGAATGTGATCTGCCCATCCGGCTGGTCAAGAAGAAATCGCCTGTCGAAGAAATTACCGTCGTCGTCGTCCGCCATGGGGATCAGTGGCTCGTCCACCGCCGTCCGCCTAAGGGCCTCTTGGCGTCGATGTGGGAATTTCCCAATGCCCTGGGGAAGGGGAAAGAGGGCATCGCTGCAGTCCGTCAGCTCTTGGCGCAAAAAGGACTGACCCTGGCTGCCGACGACCAGCCTGTAGGCTCCCTGATGAGCGTCTTTTCGCATAAGACCTGGCAGATGACGGTCTATGAAGGCTGCATCACCCAGGGGAAACTCGGAGAAGAGGAGGATTGGCAGTGGATCGACTGCAAGGACTACGCGTCCTTGCCCTGGGCCGGACCGCACGGCAAGATCACTGCCATGGTATAATTGATGAAAGGTCTTTTCTTTATTAACTTCATGGTCATTACATCCTGTATCTGCGTCGTCGCGGCGCTGTTATGGGATTATGTCGTCCGCACGGGCCATCGCTGGCTGCTGCTCCTGGGGACATTGCTGCTGGCCGTCTTATCGGCAGCCGGCCTCTACCATTATGAAGACCTCTTTCCCGGCCTCATCGCGTCGGGCTGGGAAGGTCTCTATGACGGCAAGGCCATGGCCGGCCTGATCTGGCTGCTGGCCTGTCTCTTGGCCTTTCCCTGTCTGGTCGTCGTCGCCATAGCCCGCTTTTTCTGCCGGCCCCGGCGCCGCCGGAGAGGGCGTCGGCGTCAACGGCGCTCGTCGGGCGTGACGCGCCGGTCTTTCCTCAAAGGCCTGGCGGCGCTGATCCCCGTGGCGGCTTTCGCCACCAGCGGAGCGGGCAATCTCTTGGGCGAACGCGATTTGGATACGACCTACCATGTCTTGAAATACAAGAACCTGCCCGATTATCTCGACGGCTATAAAATCGGCCAGCTCTCTGACCTGCACATGGGGCTCTTTTTCAGTCCCCGGCGATTGCAGGAAGCCCTCGATGCCGTAGCGGCACAGGGCGTGAACCGCCTGGAAATCACAGGCGACCTCATCGATGAACTGGCCCTGCTGCCCAAGGCCCAGGCCATCCTCAAAGCCAATGCCAGCCGCTTCCCTGACGGCATCGACTTCTGCTATGGCAATCACGAGTATTACCGCAGTTTCGATGCGATTACAGCCATGCTCGATGACACGCCGGTCCGGGTACTGCGCAATTCCGCCTTCCAGGCCAGCCGCGGCTGCGG
>ENA-OPWH01002011-OPWH01002011.1-human-gut-metagenome-genome-assembly--contig:-NODE-2011-length-11858-cov-2.531390_pt1 | contig 11858 bp, 9 predicted proteins | sample MGYA00241506_ERZ502004 | MGnify/ENA primary metagenome ERZ502004 (study PRJEB25962, sample SAMEA2043049) | human gut metagenome | biome: human gut; feature: human-associated habitat; material: faeces... | reverse complement strand
TCTCAGTCAGTTGCGCTGACAGCTCTCCTAGCAGGAGAGCCGGGCTGCCATAGGGGCCGCGAGCCACGAGCCACAAACTGCTAACCCCTAACCCCTAGTGGAATATATTGATGAACACGGTGATAATCGATGCGTTGACTGGGTCGATGATGAGCGAGCCGATGAGGGGGATGACGAAGAAGGCCGTCGGTGCCGGGCCGAAGAGTTCGGTCATGGCTGTCATGTTGGCGATGGCGTTCGGCGTAGCGCCCAGGCCGAAGCCGCAGACGCCGCTGGTCATGACGGCTGCTTCGTAGTCCTTGCCCATGGCGCGGAAGACGATGAAGTAAGCAAAGATGGCCATGAACAGGGCCTGGCTGAGGAGCATGACGACCAGGGGGATGGCCAGGTCGGCGAGCTGCCAGAGCTTGAGGCTCATGAGGACGCAGGTCAAAAAGACGGTCAGGCTCAGATTGCCCAGGACTTCGCTTTCGCGCTGGTAGATTTTGTAGGCGTGCGTGAAGTCGGCGATGTTGCGGATGATGGCGGCGACAATCATGGAGCCGATATAGCCCGGGAAGACCAGGCCGATGCTGCTGAAGAAGCCGCTGACCAGGGTGCCCAGGCCCATGGCCAGGAAGAGGTGGGCCATGGCGTTCATGAAGCGGTAGTTGTCGATGGTCTGGCCGATTTTATTTTCAATCTTAATGGCGTTTTCTGCGCGTTCTTTATTGCCGGCGACGGCTTTGAGCGTCGAAACGGTGCCGGCATTGAAGGACGGGTCGAAGCGTTCCGATTCGGCCGAGCTGACGAGGTGGAATTTGTGGACCAGTTCTTCGCCAATCGGGCCGCCGATGACACCGCCGGCGACGAGGCCGAACGTAGCTGCTGCGACGGCAATGGTCGCGCCGCCGTCGAGGCCAATGCTTTCCAGGAGCGGGCCGAAAGCCGCTGCCGTACCGTGGCCGCCGACCATGGGGATGGACCCCGTTGCCAGGCCCAGGAGCGGGCTCAGGTTAAAGGCCATGGCCAGGCCGGAGCCGATGATGTTCTGACAGATGATCAGAATTGTAGTGACAATGGCCATTTTCAGGACCATGATGCCGCCGCGCTTGATGAGGCTGATGCTGGCCGTATAGCCGACGCTGGTGAAGAAGAGCATCATGCAGATATTCTGCATGATCGTATCCTGTTCGTATTTCCAGATGCCCTGCGTATATAAGATGCAATTTACGATAGCGAATAAGATGCCGCCGACGACGGGGGCAGGGATACAATACTTGCGCAGGACACTGATCTTGACGCGTAGTAAGACGCCGATGTAGTAGACGACGATGGCCGCAGCCAGGGTCTGATAAATATTAAGATTTAAAGACACACGGAAAACCTCCTTATAATTTTAAAAATACAATACATATCATAACAGATTTTAGGATGCAAAACAATTGTAAAAGTAATCTTATTTTTTGATGGATAAGAAAAGAGGCGAGTGGTAGTAATCCTGATGGCCTTTCCGCTGGTCCTCTTTAGAAAAACAAAAAGACTGGATGTTGCTGGCCTTGAGGTCCAGTTTCAGCTGCTCCCGTCCCAGAGGAGAAAGGCCGAAAGCGTCGGAACGCACTTTGGTGACTATCGGGAGTTGTCCCTTGGCCCCTTTCAGGAAGGCCGCGCCGTACCCGTTGAGGGCCAGGAGACGGGCATATTGCGGTCCTGCCTCATAGGATTGGTCCATGAGGTCCCGCGAAGGCTGCAAGAGCGTATAGGCGCCCATGCGGCAGAGGCGGCTGTAGGCATAGCGCCGCGTCTTGATGCTCCTGAGGGCCTGGTCGTAACTGCCGCTTTCCATGAAGGCGCGGTGCCAGCGGTTTTCCAATCCTTCCGTAAAGGCCGGCAGACTGCGCAGCTGGTCCGGCGTCAGCAGGCGGTTCTGGCTGGCGACGAAATCGCCGTAGCGGCCGTAATCGGTGAAGGCGCCCTGGGCCAGCTGGTCTTCGGCACCGGCCAGGCTGGCCGCTGTGAGATAAGGCCGGCAGGCGGCGGCTGTCCCGCTGCAGCGCATGGCCTGGCGCAGGGCCGAAGCGCTGGCAAAGGCGGCACCGAGGCCGGTATTGCCGTGCCGGCCCTGGCGGGGCAGGGGAAGAAAGGCCAAGGGCTGTTCCTGTTTCAACATGGCCCGGGCATATTCAAAGGCCAGCAGGGCATTGGGCTGCTGCAGCAGCCGGGCTTCGTCAGGGGCCGCGGCCATGAGTGCGTCAGTCAGCTGCTGTCCGGCTGAGGCTTTTTTTGCTGCCTTCAGGCAGGCTGTCAGTCCCTCGGCGCGGCGGGCCAGGGAGAGAAAGTCATCCGCCTTCGACGCCGCAGGCCAGGGCCTGGCAGCCCAGGCGGGCGGCTAAGGTGACGCCGCCTTGAGCGAAACCGGCCGCGCTGGACAGGGCATAGACGGCAGGGAGTTCGATGACCACATCGGCACCGCCGTCGATGGCCCAGGCCGCGCGGTGCCATTTATCGAAAAAAGCCGGTTCGCCGCGCTGGACGAAGGCGCCGCTCATGATGATGACGATGGCAGCCTCCGGGCCGGCTGCCTGGCGGACCTGGCGGATTAAACGGGCGTGACCCGTGTGGAACGGGTTGAATTCGGCGATGATGGCAAGGGATTCCATAGAACCTCCTATATGTTCAAAATTTCACAAAATCTCGAAAAAGTATAGCCTGATGAGAATTATATTATATGTTTTAGATAAAATCGTGCTAATGGTTATAAGTATACGGGGCAGGCCGGGAAACGTCAATAGTGTATACTCATTCCTGCCAAGGGAGAGGCGAAAGTATTTGCAATTCGTCGCTTTTTTTAGGTGACGCTATAAATCTTTTATGCTATAATGAACCTAGTCTGTAGAAAGCATAAATAGGTGATTGCATGAAAGGATTGAAATTATTAGCAGTTGCGGCCATGACCGCAGCTGTCGTATTGTTGTCCGGATGCGGCAACATGACGATGCTCGAAGAATACAGCTTCGGGTATGTCCAGCTCAAAGCCGGGAATTCGGAAGTCTATGTCATGACACCGTTCGACCTGGCCCATGTAAGCCGCCAGAATGGGGAAGGCATGATGTACATCAACAACGATAAGCACATCAATGTCGTCGCTGTTTCCGAAACGGCTGGCGAAACGACGCCTGTAGCCATGGCAGAAGAATATGTTGCCATGCTGAAACAGACACCGGATGTTTCTGATCTGCAAACGAAGGTCACCGACGCGGAAGAAAGCGGCCGCAAGACCACCGTTGTCGACGCTTCCTATACGGAACCGCTCAACGGCCAGCCGGCCAAACTCATCGTGCGGAGTCTCTTCTTTGAAGATAATGGCCAGATATGGCACGTCATGTACATGTACAAAGACGGCGATGCCCTGGCTAAAGAAGTAGTTGACCACGTATTTGGCCAGCTCAAATAATTCTAAGACAAATGAAAGAGGGTAAATTTTCATGATCGTATTGGTTGTAAACTGCGGCAGCTCGTCCTTGAAGTACCAGCTCATCAACATGGACAATGAAGAAGTAATGGCAAAAGGTTTGGTCGAAAAAATCGGCCTTCCCGATTCGCAGCTGACCCACAAATGGAATGGCCAGAAGAAAGAAATCAAACAGTCCATCCCGGATCACCAAGTCGCTGTCAAACTCGTCCTCGACATCCTCACCGACGCTGAATGCGGCGTCATCAAATCCATGGATGCCATCGACGCTGTCGGCCACCGCGTCGTCCATGGCGGCGAAGAATTCGCTGCTTCCACGCTCATTACGGATGAAGTCATGAAAGCCTTGGAAAAATGCTCGGCTATGGCTCCGCTCCACAATCCGCCTAACATCATCGGCATCAACGCCTGCAAAGCCATCATGCCCGGCGTTCCTCAGGTCGGCGTCTTCGATACGGCTTTCCATCAGACCATGCCGGCGAAAGCCTTCATGTATGGCCTCCCGTATGAACTCTACAAAGAAGACCACATCCGCCGTTATGGCTTCCACGGCACGAGCCATCGCTATGTAGCTGGCGAAGTCGCTAAAGTCATGGGCGTACCCGTTGAAAAACTGCGCATCATCAACTGCCACCTCGGCAACGGTTCTTCCCTGGCTGCCATCAAATATGGCAAATGCGTCGACACGACCATGGGCTTCACACCGCTCGCCGGCGTCCTCATGGGCACCCGCTGCGGCGATATCGACCCGGCTATCGTCCTCAACGTCATGGACAACCACAACCTTTCGACGAAAGAAATGGATACGCTCATGAATAAGAAATCCGGCGTCCTCGGCATTTCCGGCGTTTCCAGCGACTTCCGCGACCTCGGCCAGGCTGCTGCTGAAGGCAACGAACGCGCTCAGCTCGCCCTCGACATGTTCCACTATCAGGTCCGCAAGGAAATCGGCGCTTTCGCAGCTGCCATGGGCGGCGTAGACGTCATCACCTTTACGGCTGGCGTCGGCGAAAACGGCATCGAAGACCGTGCAGCCATCGCTGAAGGCCTGGAATACCTCGGTGCGAAACTCGACCCGCAGCGCAACAACGTCCGCGGCAAAGATGCCCTCATCAGCACGGATGATTCGACGGTCAAGATGTACGTCATCCCGACGAACGAAGAAATCATGATCGCCCGCGATACGAAGGACATCGTATCCAAACAGTAATGACCAAAGTGCGTGCCCGAAGATGGAGTGAATACTGTGAAATTACTATACTGGGACATTGACGGAACCTTATTGAATACGGGCCGGGCCGGTCTGTACGCCATTGAAGAAGTCTTCCACGACCTCAAGGGCGCCGACGTGCCCGTGCCGAAAATCGCCGCCGGCGGCCGGACGGATAATTTCATCTGCCAGCAGCTCTTGTATAAAGCTACAAGCATCATGCCGACAGACGATGAAGTCCATGCCTTTTGCCGGGGCTATGAAAAGAAGCTCCTGAAATGGCTGAAGCGCAAGGCCGAAGAAGGCGTTGTCCTGCCCCACGTAGAAGAGAACCTGACTTTCTTCCAACAGCGAAAGGATTACAGGCAGCTCCTCCTGACCGGCAACAGCGCCATCGGCGCCCGCATGAAGATGGACGTCTTCGGCCTGTCCCAGTACTTCGATTTCTCTCATTCTGGGTTCGCCTTCAATTATTACTATCGCGATGATTTGGCCCGCAATGCCCTGGCCATCGCCAAGGAAGCCTGGGGCGATGCCATCGAGATGGCTTATGTCATCGGCGACACGCCTTACGACATCCAGTGCGGCAAAGCCATCGGCGCCCGCACGATCAGCGTGGCCCCCGGCCGCTATTCCTATGAGGAACTGGCCCAGTGCGCGCCCTGGAAGATACTGCGGTCCCTGCCGGAACCGGAAGCCTTCCTGAAAATCATCGAAAATTAAAGAAGAGTGTAAAAAAAGACCCGGACTCATAAAGAGTCCGGGTCTTTTTCCGGTTCTTCGATGCGCCAGGTGTTTTCGAGGACGCGGAAATTGAGGCGGTGCCATTTCTTTTCGATATCGTCCAGTGTCTGCGAGGCGGAATATAACATATTATTTTGTTTCTTGGCCTGCTTTTCCAGCTGTGCCATGCGGACGCGCTGGGTGGATACGGTGTCCGCCAGTTCATAGACCTGGAACTGCAAGGCGGCGATCCAGAAGAATTCCAGCAGGGCGACGATGACGACGCATTTCTGGGCCTTTGGCAGACCGTGCCAGGCCTGGCAGAAGCGGCGGCGCAGGCGGGAGAGGGCCGCCCGGCCGTGCTGCTCCTTTTGGCGGATCCCCGTCAGGTCAGGAGGGAACTTGTGTCTGTCCATAAGCCTTATAAGTTGGAAATGACGCGGGCCTTATTGCGGACGAAGTCGAGCCACAACTGGGCGGCATGGGAGAGGTAGTGGCCTCGTTTCCAGATGACGTAGAGGACGTGCATGATTTCCGGTTCTACCAGGGGACGGACGACGACCGATTCCGATACACGGGGATTCGTTTCCTTCGTCGGGCACAGGCGGCTCGGCAGGAGGGCGACGCCCAGATTGGCGACGACGGTCTGGATCATGAGGTCCCGCTGGCTCGTTTCGAAGACGATCTTCGGCTGGAAACCGATTTTCTTACAGTGCTGGATGATTTCGTCGTGCAGGTTGAAGTCGTCGCGGTAGAGGACCAGCGATTCATTGGCCAGCTTCTTGAGGGGAACCGTCTTTTCCTTGGACAGGATGTTGTCCCGGTGGATGATGACGTTCATCGGGTCCTGGGTCAGGAAGAACGATTCAAAGTCCTTTTCCTTCGGCTGTGTGCAGACGATGCCCAGGTCGATGAGGCCTTCCTGGACGCTGATTTCGACTTTCTTCGAGCCGTGTTCGTAGAGGTCCAGTTCAATCTGCGGGTATTCCTGCTTGAACGCCCCCAGAAGGTTGGCGAAGATCGGTGCGCCCGTGATCGGCGGCAGGCCGATGAGGACCGTCCCTTGTTCCAGCTTGAATTCGTTTTCAAAGTCCGTCTTCAAGTGTTCGAACATGAAGACGACGCGCTTGGCGTGGGAGAGGAAAATCGTGCCGGCATCGGTGAGTTCGACGGCTTTGGCGTTGCGCATGAAGAGGACGACGCCCAGTTCTTCTTCCAGGGCCTTGATGGTGCGGCTGATGGCGGACTGGGAAATGTGCAGCGTCCGCGCGGCTTTGCTGAATGATTTCTTGTCGGCTACTTCGACAAAGTATTTAAGATGATGAAAATCCATACTAACACCTCCACTAATGGTGTACACTGAATCGGCACTTTAATATACACTCGATTGGTATACGTTTACAAAATAGCACTGAACGATGCATAAACTAGCATCACATTCCTATTGAATTTAGCATTACTTAGGCATATAATTAACTTGTAAGAAAAAGTTACAAAGTCGTTCGGTTTGTGATGGTCAGCAAGCTTCAAAAGGCATGTTGGTGTGCAAATCTGTAATATCACTATAATAGTATTACAAATTAAGAATATTAGCAATACCTTTTTTGAATATTGTTGAACCTTCCCGCTTTTCATTGCATTTTTTTCAAGATAGGGACGTGTATGGGCGATACGTGAACAGAAGTCATCCATGGAACCTGGGTGAGGGTCCGCGCCGTCCGTATGAGGATGCAACAGGACGTCTTTATAGCTTTCTTAAGCCTATCAGTATGGTTTTTCCATATTGAAAGTATACTTTTATCTAAGGAGCGTGTTTTATCTATGAGCAAATTTAAAACCATGGATGGTAACGAAGCAGCTGCATGGGTGTCCTATGCATTTACTGAAGTTGCCGCAATTTATCCGATCACGCCGTCTTCTCCTATGGCAGAACATGTCGATGATTGGGCAGCCGCTGGCATGAAAAACATCTTCGGCCACAAAGTCAACGTTGTTGAAATGCAGTCCGAAGCTGGCGCAGCTGGCGCATTCCACGGTTCTTTACAGGCTGGTGCTTTGACAACTACGTACACGGCATCTCAGGGCTTCCTCCTCATGATCCCGAACATGTACAAAGTTGCCGGTGAACTCCTCCCGGGCGTATTCCACGTAGCTGCTCGTGCTTTGGCTAACCATGCACTGAACATCTTCGGTGACCATCAGGACGTTATGTCTGCTCGTGCAACAGGCTGCTGTCTCTTGGCCGAATCCAATGTTCAGGAAGTCATGGATCTCGGTGGCGTCGCTCATTTGGCAGCAATTAAAGGTTCCCTGCCGTTCATCAACTTCTTCGATGGTTTCCGTACGTCTCACGAAATTCAGAAAGTTGAAGTCATGGACTTCGAAAACTTCAAGAAACTCGTTGACTGGGACGCTATCGAAGCATTCCGCAAACGTGCCCTCAACCCGGATCATCCGGAAATCCGCGGCACTGCAGAAAACCCGGACGTATACTTCCAGCACACAGAAGCTTCCAATAAGTTCTATGACGCTATGCCGGATATCGTAGCTGGCTACATGGACAAGATTTCTGAAATCACGGGCCGTACGTACAAACCGTTCAACTACTACGGTGCTCCTGATGCTGAATACGTTGTCGTATCCATGGGTTCTCTCTCCGACGTCGCTAAACAGACTGTCGAATACTTGCAGAGCCAGGGCGAAAAAGTCGGTGCCATCAACGTTCACCTCTATCGTCCGTTCTCCAACAAGTACCTCCTCAACGTTCTTCCGAAAACAGTTAAGAAGATCGCTGTCATCGACCGCACGAAAGAACCGGGCTCCCTTGGCGAACCGCTCTACCTCGATATCGTTGGCTTCGTAACTGAAGAAAACCTCAACATCGACGTTATCGGCGGCCGTACAGGTATGGGCTCCAAGGACGTTCTTCCGGAAGACTTCCTCGCTGTCTTCAAAGAACTCAAGAAAGAACATCCGCTCAATGGCTTCACGTTGGCTATCGACGACGACGTTACCAACCTCAGCCTTCCGCGCGAACCGAAAATGCCGCTTGACACGACTGGCCTTACGTCCTGCAAATTCTGGGGTTTCGGTTCTGATGGTACTGTCGGCGCTAACAAATCCGCTATCAAGATCATCGGCGACCACACCGACATGTATGCTCAGGCATACTTCGCTTATGACTCCAAGAAATCCGGCGGCGTAACCATTTCTCACCTGCGTTTCGGTACTCGCCCGATCGATATGCCGTACCTCATCGACGCAGCTGACTACATCGCTTGCCATCGTCAGTCCTACATCAAACGTTTTGATGTCCTCCGCGGCATTAAAGACGGCGGCACATTCATGCTGAACTGCACCTGGACTGATGAAGAACTGGAAAAAGAACTTCCGGCTCGCATCAAACGTTCCATCGCTAAACATCATGTTAAATTCTACACCTTGAATGGTGACGCTATTGGCCAGAAACTCGGCCTCGGCACTCGTATCAACATGGTCATGCAGGCTGCATTCTTCGCACTTGCTAAGATCATTCCTATCGATGATGCCGTTAAATACTTGAAAGACTCCATTGTCAAGAGCTATGGCAAGAAAGGCCAGAAAGTCGTTGACATGAACAACGGCGCTGTTGATGCTGGTATCAAAGAATTCCATGAAGTTAACTATCCGGCTTCCTGGGCTGACGCTAAAGACGAAGTCGTCGAAGGCCGCCCGGCTACGAAGTACTTCACGGAAGTTGCAAAACCGATGCTCGAACAGGTTGGCGACGATCTCCCGGTTTCCGCATTTGCTGGCCGCGAAGATGGCACCATGCCTTCCGGCACTGCTAAATTCGAAAAAGCAGGCCCGGCTCTCCACGTTCCTTCCTGGGATGCTGAAAAATGTATCGGCTGCATGCAGTGCGCCTTCGTTTGCCCGCACGCAACCATCCGTCCGGTCCTCACGACTGACGAAGAACTCAAAGCTGCTCCGGCTGGCTTCCAGACGGCTGCTAAAGCTAAATCCGGCAAACAGTATCATGTTTCCATCATCGTTGACCAGCTCGACTGCCTCGAATGCGGTTCCTGCGTAAACGTCTGCCCGGTTCAGGCCCTCACCATGGTTCCGAACACCGACGAAGAACGTCAGAAGATGGATCTCTGGTACTATGGTACGGAACAGGTTGCTCCGAAAGCTAACCCGCAGAACAAGAAGACCGTCATCGGTTCTCAGTTCGAAACTCCGCTCCTCGAATTCTCCGGTGCATGCGCAGGCTGCGGTGAAACACCGTATGTCAAACTCATCACGCAGCTCTTCGGCGATCGCATGATGATTGCAAATGCTACTGGCTGCTCCTCCATTTGGGGTGCATCCGCTCCGGTTTCCCCGTACACCATGAACGCTGCTGGCCATGGCCCGGCTTGGGCAAACAGCCTCTTCGAAGATGCTGCTGAATTTGGTCTCGGCATGTTCCTCGGCGTAGACAAAGTCCGCAAAGACTTGGCTGAAAACCTCGACGCTGCTAAAGCCGTTGCTTCTCCGGAACTCCAGGCTGCACTCAGCGATTGGGCTGCTAACATGAACGAAGGCGAAGGCTCTCGTGAACGCGCTGACAAACTGACAGCTCTCCTCGAAAAAGAAGCTGCTGGCAAACCGGTTCTCGAAGACTTCCTCGCTAAGAAACAGTTCTTCGTTAAACGTAGCCAGTGGATCATCGGTGGTGACGGCTGGTCCTACGATATCGGTTACGGCGGTGTTGACCACGTCCTCGCTTCCGACCACGACGTCAACGTCCTCGTCCTCGATACTGAAGTTTACTCCAACACTGGCGGTCAGTCCTCTAAAGCTACCCCGACTGCAGCTATCGCTCAGTTCGCTGCTGCCGGCAAACGCACGAAGAAGAAGGACCTCGGCATGATGGCTATCTCCTATGGCTATGTTTATGTAGCTCAGGTATCTATGGGTGCTGATAAGAACCAGCTCATGAAAGCTATGACGGAAGCTGAAGCTTACCATGGCCCGTCCCTGGTTATCTGCTACGCTCCTTGCATTAACCACGGCATCCGCAAAGGCATGGGCAAGAGCCAGCTCGAAGAAAAACTCGCTGTCGAATGCGGTTACTGGGATCTCTTCCGCTACAACCCGGATCTCAAAGCTCAGGGCAAGAATCCGTTCAGCCTCGACTCCAAAGAACCGGATTACAGCAAATTCCAGGAATTCTTACAGGGTGAAGTTCGTTATGCTTCCCTTAAGAAAGGCTTCCCGGAAGAAGCAGACGCTCTCTATGCTAAGACAGAAGCAGACGCAAAAGCTCGTCGCGAATCCTATGTACGTTTACAGAAGGGTTTTGAAGACTAATTTGATTGCACTCGCTGCATGAGAATAGAAGAAAGGCCCCGCATGAAGGTTTCGACCCTCATGCGGGGTCTTTTCTCTTTGTAGTTTGTAGCTAAGTCCTAGCCCCTAACGGCTGACTGCTAACTGCTAGCCGCCGACTGCTAACTGCTAACCCCTAACTGCTAAAAAGGAACTGTCGCACTGCGACAGCTCCTTTTTTATTGCCATCCCTTCTCAAAAGGTATATAATAAAGCGTGTTTTTAAGAACCACTTAGAAAGGGGCCTTTCTGTATGTCATCTAAATTGGGTACGTTATGTATTGTCCTAACGGCCATAGCCTTTGGTACGATGGAAATTTCCTTGAAGATTGCCGGGACGGCGTTCACGCCTTTCCAGCTGACCTTTCTCCGGTTCCTCGTCGGCGGGCTGTTGCTCATGCCGCTGGCTATCCGCGATTTGAAGAAGCGTAGCATCCACCTCGATCGTTCCGATTGGGGGTATTTGGCTGTCCTCGGGCTGATCAACATCTGTTTCAGCATGATTTTCTTCCAAATCGGGGTCAACATGGCCAATGCCGGCCTGGCAGCCATTGTCTTCTCCAGTAATCCGATTTTTGTCATGATTTTCTCGTATTTTATTATTCACGAAGCCTTTACCCGCAAGAAGGCCATTACCTTGGTCTTGAGCCTTATCGGCCTGGTCATCGTCGCTAATCCCATGGCTATTATCCGCAGCGGCAATATCGGCTTGCTCGTATCACTGGCAGCTGCCGTTTCCTTTGCCCTTTACACGACGCTGGGGAAACTGCGTATTGAAAAACTGGGCGGCAATGTAGAAAATGCCTTCAGCTTTCTTATCGGCTGCGTCTTTCTGCTTTTCCTCCTCTTGTTCCACGGCGATCCCATTGTGGCCGGTATTGATTCTCATACCGTGTGGTCCCTTATTTACTGTTCCTTAGTCGTCACGGGCTTCGGCTATCTGTGTTTCATGAAGGCCGTCGAACTGACAGGTCCGTCCAATGCGTCCTTTGCCTTCTTCATTAAGCCGATTATCGCCTTGATCTTGTCGGCCATCATCTTGTCGGAACCGATTACGGTCAATGCCGTCGTCGGCTTGGCGCTGATCCTTCTGGGCTGCACCATGGCAGGGCCGATTGA
>ENA-OPWH01002003-OPWH01002003.1-human-gut-metagenome-genome-assembly--contig:-NODE-2003-length-11884-cov-2.463691_pt1 | contig 11884 bp, 8 predicted proteins | sample MGYA00241506_ERZ502004 | MGnify/ENA primary metagenome ERZ502004 (study PRJEB25962, sample SAMEA2043049) | human gut metagenome | biome: human gut; feature: human-associated habitat; material: faeces... | reverse complement strand
CCGGACGGTCATGTGGAAACGCTGTTCACGCCGCTCGCCCCTTACGAAACGCCGGAAGCGCTGGACAGAATCTGCGAGGAATACAACCGTGTAATCGGAAACATGGAACTGGAGCCGTTGATTGCAATCCCGGTTTTCATCCATGACTTTCTGTGCGTCCACCCATTCAATGACGGGAACGGGAGAATGAGCCGCTTGCTCACAACGCTGCTTCTGTATCGGAACGGATTTTATGTTGGAAAGTATATCTCCCTTGAAGCCAAAATCGCCAAAAACAAGGATTTGTACTACGATGCGCTTGCGCAGGCACAAACCGGCTGGCACGAAGGCACCGAGGATGTAGTGCCTTTCATCAAGTACCTGCTCGGAACGATCCTTGCGGCATATAAGGACTTTGAGGATCGTGTGGCGCTTGTGGAAACCAAGCTGCCTGCATTGGAAATGGTGCGCAGAGCAAGCAAGAATAGAATCGGGCGGTTCAATAAGCAGGACATCCGGGAGCTTTGCCCGACGCTTAGCGACAGCTCCATTGAAGGGGCACTCCGTAAGCTGGTCACAGCCGGAGAGCTAAAAAAAGAAGGAAGAGGCAAAAATACTTGTTATTTCAGGCTGAATTAGACTTTTTGAGGGGAGGTATATTGAAATGTGAGAACGCACCTGTTTATATGAATAGGTGTGTTTCGTTTATTCAAAGATTGCGACGTGGTAGATAAAAATAACTTTTTTACTAAATTGCTTTCCTCGTAGATTGGTGGCATTATTAATCGAGTGAACCCATATTTCCTTGCCTATTTGGGCTAAATGTGGTATTATATTTAACAACGCTGACAAGTGTTGCAAGACCTCGGCAGCATAGCCGCACGGATTCAAATGCTCTGCCGAAAGGCAGAGCATTTTTAACAGTAGAAGGATGAGTGAAGATGTAAGTTGCAGAGAATATCAGAAATTACTGATTACTTATTAAAGAAGATACAATAGTACAAAAAATATCAACGTCTCAAAAGATGAGACCATTCAAAATTCCGGCTATGGCAAAGAGGTGCGATGAATGTTAAATAAGACTGTATCATTGATAGATATGATAAAGCTTTCTCACAATATTGAACTATCAAAACCATACATACAGTATCTTTGTGGATTAGACAAAGCTGGCACCTATCGTCATCAAGAAATACTTGATATACAATCTTTATTGACTGAGGTTAATCTTCCAGAAGAAAGTGTGTCTGGATTCTTGTATGGATATGTTGTACCGCAGCTAAATCGAGAATTCGATTTGTTAAGAATTTCGCAAAATGTTTGTTTAAATATAGAACTGAAGAGTACTGAAATATCAATTGAAAAAATTAAAAGACAATTGATTCAAAATAAGCATTTCCTCAAACTTTTAAATAAGCCATATTTGTATCTGTTTACCTAACAAGATTCGAACAAATAAAGAGCTTGCGCTTTTTATTACTTGTTTGCGCGACTTGTCAAAATACCGTTCGGAGTATTCTTTCCCGAATGTAAAAATACTGTTTGAACCCCAAAAATGTGAAGCGTTACAAGTTATAAAAAAACTGGAGATAGACGGTTACACATTTATTTCATATACACCTTCTTTGTATAATTATGAATTGAACTACCAAAGCAGTCAACATAATACACATAATGTTATTGGACAAGAATTTGATGGTGTATGTATGCTAATTGATGATCATTTATATTATACGCCTGAAGGACGACTCGCTGGTAAATTGCATCCTAATCCCGACTATTTGTTTGAACAACTACTATATCAAGGATTAACAAGAGTTAGACGAAAAATCGCCTTGGTAGTTACATCAGAAGAGATGCTTTGTAAAATATTGCCACTAATGGGAAATAATTAATTAGATCGGTTGTGTTTTCGAATGACAAAAAACGATTTTAAATTTGGATATAGTAGATTGTTCAATTTTTCCAAGAAAAATGGTGATGCTATTCACATTGTTATATATTTTATTCGTTTTGTAGCATGTGATTTTTTCCAAGTTTTATGAAAAAATGTGTGCTAAAGTAGCACCCCATTAAAACTATAAGATATTGTTCTACAAAGTGAATGAATTTATGGCGAATCATAGATAACCGCCTTATGTAGAAGTCCTTTTGGATATGAGGTGAAAAACATGTCAAGCAGTAATAACAGCACAGTTGTGAGCAAGGCCAGCCCTCATACAATCAAAAAGTTTGAGCTCATAGAGAGTTATGTAAAATCTTGGGCGCAAAAATTGATGCAAAATAGTTACTGTAATGGCATTATTTTTATAGACTGTATGTGCAACAGTGGTGTTTATCACGACGAAAACGGGAATGAAGAATTTGGTACTCCGATTCGTGTCTCCAGAATTCTCAGAGATGTGGCAGGGCAGTATCCCAACAAGAAAGTTTTTGTTTATCTGAACGATAATTCGGAAGAAAAAATAGTAGAATTAAAGAAGCACCTCCCCAATGAAAGCTCAAATTTTCGCTACAGTATTACGAGCAAAGACGGCAATGTGCTTCTGAGGGAGATTGGTGACAAACTTTCAAAAAGCAAGCGACTTCACTTTTTCTTGTTGTATGATCCTTATGACGCATCGATAGACTGGACAGCTTTGGCTCCCTTTTTCCGCAGTTGGGGTGAGGTGCTGATAAATCATATGGTGAATGATTCTATCAGGGCAATTCGCCAAGTTAAAACACCCAAGGCTATGCAGAAGTATGAGGAAACATACCTTTCGACATTTGAAAATCTTTTGCCTTGCGGAAGTGATAGGATTGCATATGAAAAACGAGTAGAACAAATTATTGCCTCGTTACAATCTGGAGCAGGCCGTAAATATTACATCGCCTCATTTCCGTTTTTTAATTCCCGCAACTCTCTTTTATACGACTTGGTGCATTGTACTTGCCATGAAGCGGGTTTTAAGTTATATAAAGCAACAGCGTGGAAAACATTCGGTGGTAAATCCTCAATCAAAAATACCCATGGCGATGAGAACCAATTCATGATTGATTTTACTGATCAGCGAGTGAAAACTCAATGCGACGAGTGTTGCTACTATGTCAAAGATATAGTCGATTATTTGCAGAATAAATTTGCAGGAAAAAAGAATGTTCCGTTTGCGGTAATCTGGGCGGATTTGGATGCACATCCCGTCTTCCCTTCAGATGGATACCGCGCCGAGATTAAAAAAGCTCTGAAAAATGATTATGGCGCAAAGATTTCTCGAAGCGCGATTAGCTTCACAGATAGGAGATAGCACTAAAATGCAATATATCGAGAGAAAGAGTATGCTCTACAAAACAGGGGTTGAATATGGGGATTACACGATGAACCATGTTCAAGGCTGCTCCCATGGATGCAAATATCCGTGCTATGCTTTTCTGATGGCAAAGCGTTTTGGCCGAGTGCATACTTACGAAGATTGGTGTACTCCTGTTCTGGTTTCTAACACCCTCGAATTATTAGATAAAGAAATCCCGCGATTAAGGTCTAAAATCCAATCCGTACAACTCTGTTTTACAACAGACCCATTTATGTACGGATACCCTGAAATAACAGAGATGAGCTTAGCAGCTATTCACAAGCTTAATGCCGCAGGAGTAAAGTGTACTGCACTAACCAAAGGTCTGTTGCCTATGGAATTGTCTGAAATGTCTCCGGAAAACGAATATGGAATTACTATTGTTTCTCTGGACGAAGGATACCGGCAGCGGATGGAACCTGGTGCGGCACCTTACGGAGAACGCTTGGATTCGCTGAAAGCCCTACACGATGTTGGATGCAAGACATGGGTTAGTATCGAACCATATCCAACGCCCAATCTGGTTGAGCAATCACTACAAGAACTCCTTTCAGCAGTGTCCTTTGTTGACCGAATTATTTTTGGACGAACAAACTACAACAAGGAAGTGTCCTCTTACAGAAGCCACAGAGAGTTCTATAACAAGTGTGCGGATGCAGTTATTCGGTTTTGTAAAGAACAACAAATTGCCTCCCACATTAAAGATGGAACTATAACTGAGGAATGATCTTTTACCCATCAACTTCCGATAATACCAAATTATCAGAAGCACCACTAAAGTTAGGAGGACGCACATGAAATCCAACTTTGAATTTCTCAGCAGATACTGGCCAGCGCTGGCACAAATCGGTGCGGCCGCGGAGAGCTATGTCTACTCCGATGCCAATGCCTGCCTGTATAAGCTGGGTATGTTTGGGGAGCGGCTGATTCTTGAGATTTTTGCTTTTGAGCATATCAAGGAACCGAGCATCGACAACACCCACGCCAACCGGATTCGTCTGCTGAAGCGTGAAGGCCTTATCCCAAAGAAAATCGACGATATTCTGTATGCTCTTCGCAAGACGCGAAACGATGCGGTCCATGCGGGTGCAGACTCTGTGGAGGACGCAAAAACGCTGCTCTCTATGACCTATAACCTTGCGGTTTGGTTCATGGAAGTATATGGCGACTGGGGGTATATTGCCCCTGCATTTGTCATGCCTGAAAATGTGGTGCAGCCAGATTATGAGTCCATCATTAAAGAGCAGGAGGAAAAGATTGCTGCACTCTCCAAGCAGGTCGAGGCAGTATCCACCGCAGCATCTACCAAGACCTCCAAGGAACGTGCAGAAAAAGGCGAGACCGCATCTGAGAGCATGGAGCTTTCCGAGGCAGAGACTCGCTATCTGATTGACGAACAGCTTCGCAAGTTTGGTTGGGAGGTTGATACCAATACTCTGCGCTATTCTAAGGGAACCCGGCCTCAGAAAGGCAGAAATCTTGCCATTGCTGAGTGGCCTACTGACTCCGCTGTAGGTAAGAATGGTTACGCAGATTACGCCCTGTTTGTCGGTTTAAAGCTCGTGGGCATCGTGGAAGCTAAAAAAGCGGCTATTGACATTCCCTCCGTCATTGACCATCAATGCAAGGAGTATGCTAAGGGAATCAAAGGGGAACACCAGGAGTACATCATCAACCAGTGGGGAGTATATAAAGTTCCTTTTGTCTTTGCGACCAATGGCCGAAAGTATCTCAAGCAGATCGAAACCAAATCCGGCATCTGGTATCTGGATCTACGCAGCGGAGCCAATGCACCCAAAGCCCTGCAAGGCTGGATCAGTCCTCAAGGCCTGGTGGAACAGCTCGAAAAGGATATTGCTGCCGCAAATGCCGCACTCCAAAATACACCTTTCGATTTGCTCCGTGACCCGGATGGACTGAATCTGCGTAAGTATCAGATCAATGCTATTGAGGCGGCAGAACAGGCTGTCATCGATGGCAAACAAACTGTTTTGCTGTCCATGGCTACCGGCACCGGAAAGACTCGTACCATCCTTGGCATGATCTATCGCTTTATTAAGAGCGACCGATTCAAGCGAGTCCTGTTCTTGGTTGACCGTACTGCTCTTGGTGAGCAGGCCGAAGATGTTTTCAAGGAAGTAAAAATCGAAGAATTGATGACCTTGGATTCCATCTATAACATCAAGGGCCTGGATGAAAAGGAAATAGACAGAGAAACAAAAATACATATCGCAACGGTCCAGAGTCTTGTTAAGCGTATCCTCTATCCCGAGGGAGATACCATGCCCTCCGTTACAGACTACGATCTGATTGTGGTTGACGAAGCACACCGTGGATATATTCTGGATAAGGAAATGAGCGAAACCGAGATGCTCTACCGTAACCAGGATGACTACATCAGCAAATACCGTACCGTCATTGAGTACTTTGATGCCGTGAAAATTGCGTTGACTGCAACACCGGCGCTGCACACCACTGAGATATTCGGAAAGCCTGTTTTTAACTATTCCTACCGTGAGGCTGTCATTGACGGCTATCTGGTAGATCACGATGCTCCCCATAATATTCGTACCAAGCTTCGTGTGGAGGGTATCAAGTACGAAAAGGGCGAGCAGCTTGCCATCTACGATCCTGTCACCGGCGAAGTCCTCAACAGTGCTGAACTGGAAGATGACATGAAGTTTGAAATTGACACCTTCAATCGCCAAGTTATCACGGAGAACTTCAACCGCACCGTTCTGAATGAAATTGCTTGGGATCTCAATCCAGATGGCCAAGGCAAAACGCTGATTTATGCTGTTGATGACAACCACGCTGACCTTATTGTGAAGATTTTGAAGGAAATCTATGCTGAAGGTGGTGTGGATAACGATACCGTCATGAAGATCACCGGCAGCGTTGCAGGAGGCAATAAGAAGAAAATCTCTGAGGCTATCAAAAGATTTAAAAACGAGTCGTTGCCTAAAATCGTGGTTACGGTTGACCTTCTGACCACTGGTATTGATGTGCCGGAGATTACCACTTTAGTATTCATGCGCCGGATCAAGTCCCGTATCTTGTTCGAGCAGATGTTGGGTCGTGCTACCAGACTGTGCCCCTCCATCGGTAAGACACACTTTGAGATTTATGACCCTGTGGGCGTTTATGAGTCCTTGCAGGATGTCAGCAACATGAAGCCGGTTGTCACCAATCCTTCCACCAGTTTTGAAGATCTGATGAAGGGGCTGGAAGTGGCAACGACCGACGAGCAACTTGCCTATCAGATTAATCTGATCGTTGCCAAGTTGCAGCGCAAGCGCCGCAATATCAGCGAAAAGGCTCTGGAACAATTTGCGAATCTTACTGGTAGCAAGGATTTGGGCGCTTTTGCGGAACACCTCAATAGCAGTACAATCAAAGAGGCCGCCGCCGAACTGCTGGGACACCGTGAGGCGTTCTCAGTGCTGGACAAGGACAGGCCCCATAGCAAATCTCCACGCATTATTGATAATCACCCCGATGTGGTGATTGACCATACCCGTGGTTATGGCGAAGGGCAAAAGCCGGAGGACTATTTGGAGGCATTTAAGGACTTTATCAATAATAACATGAATGCTATCGCGGCTCTGCGCATGGTTTGTACCAGACCATCAGAACTTACCAGGGAAGCGCTTAAAAGCCTGAAATTGGAACTTGACCGTCATGACTTTACGGAAAAACAGCTAAATTCCGCATGGAATGAAATGACCAACCAGGACATCGTAGCTGACATTATCGCATTCATCCGCCAACAGGCTCTCGGCTCTGCCCTTGTGGGGCATGAGCAGAGAGTAAAGCACGCATTTGCAAAGTTGAGAATGAACCATGAATTCAACAAGACACAGTTAGACTGGCTCAAGCGCATCGAGAAGGTTTTGTTGGAAGAGAGTGTCCTTGATGAGCAAATTTTTGAAGTTGGCGCATTTAAGAATGCAGGTGGCTTTACAATTATTGACCGCCGTTTTGGTGGGAAGCTTCGTGAGATCATGACGGAGCTCAATGAGTATCTCTATGACGATGGAGGAAGCGTAGCGTGAACAATCAGGAAATTGTAGCAAAACTATGGAATCTTTGCAACGTATTGCGGGATGACGGCATTACTTATCATCAATATGTTACGGAGCTGACCTATATCCTGTTTCTGAAGATGTGCAAGGAAACCAGTACTGAAGGGGCTATCCCGGAACAGTACCGTTGGGACAAGCTCCTTGCCAAACAGGGCGTTGAACTGAAGAAATTTTACAAAGAACTGCTGGAGCATTTGGGCGAGAGTTGTACTGGCCGTGTCCGGGAAATCTATCAGGGCGCCCAGAGCAACATCGACGAGCCTAAGAATCTGGAGAAGATCATCCAGACCATCGACCAGTTTGACTGGTACACCGCCAAGGAGGAAGGCCTGGGCAATCTGTATGAAGGCCTCTTGGAGAAGAACGCAAATGAGAAGAAATCCGGTGCCGGGCAGTATTTCACGCCCCGTGTTCTGATCAATATCATGACGCAGCTTGTCGCTCCCCAGCCCGGTGAGCGGTGCAATGACCCTGCCTGTGGGACTTTTGGCTTCATGATTGCCGCTGACCGCTATGTCAAAGACCATACCGATAATTTGTTTGAGCTGCCTGTGGATCAGCAGGAGTTCCAGCGCACCCAGGCTTTCTCTGGCTGTGAGCTGGTGCATGATACTCACCGCTTAGCTTTGATGAACGCCATGCTGCACGATATTGGCGGCCCCATTTATCTTGGCGATACCTTGTCCAATTTTGGCAAAGGGATGAAGGGGTATGATGTTGTCCTGACCAATCCGCCTTTTGGAACAAAAAAAGGCGGTGAGCGGGCTACCCGTGATGACTTCACATTCCCCACCAGCAATAAGCAGTTGAATTTCCTGCAGCATATTTACCGCAGCTTGAATAAGACGGGCAAGGCTCGCGCAGCGGTTGTTCTACCGGACAATGTTCTTTTTGCCGATGGTGACGGTGAGCGTATCCGCCGTGACTTGATGGAGAAATGCAATCTGCATACCATTCTACGCCTACCCACCGGTATCTTCTATGCTCAGGGCGTTAAAACCAATGTGTTGTTCTTCACCCGTGGCTATGAGGACAAGGGCAATACCCGCGAAATCTGGTTCTATGACCTGCGTTCTGATATGCCCTCCTTCGGCAAGACCAATCCCCTGAAGGAAAGCCATTTTGACGAGTTCGTTGAATGCTATAAAGATGGTGACCTGTCCGCTCGTACCGAAACCTACAGCGAGGACAATCCCAACGGCAGATGGCGCAAGTTCACCTACGAGGAGATCTTGGCCCGTGACAAGACCAGTCTGGATATCACCTGGATGAAGTCTGACAACGGAACCGAGGACTATACTCTCTCTGAACTGCTGGAACAGATCAAGGAAAAGTCCGCCAACATCGCCAAGGCCGTGGCTGCTCTGGAAGAATTGATTGGCGAGGTAGATGAATAATGGATACGAAAGCATTACGGCAAAAAATCCTTGACCTCGCTATCCGAGGCAAGTTAGTGCCACAAGACCCGAACGACGAACCTGCATCCGTGTTGTTGGGACGTATTCGCCAGCAGAAGCAGCAGATGGTCAAGGAGGGCAAGCTCAAGCCCAAGGATATTAAGAACGATTCCGTTATCTTTGTCGGTGAGGATAATTTGCATTATGAGAAGTTCACTAACGGCAGCGTGAAATGCATTGAGGATGAGATACCGTTTGACCTGCCCGAAGGTTGGGCGTGGGCGAGATTAGGGAACCTAAGTGCAGCCATTCAGTATGGATTGAGTAATTCAGCAGAACCACAAGGTACGTATAGACTTTTGCGAATTACAGATATTCAAGACGGAAAAGTTGATTGGAATGCCGTTCCGTTTACAACAGTAAATGATCCTGAAGCTTATTTGCTTAAAACTGGCGACATTGTTTTTGCACGCACAGGAGCCACTGTTGGCAAGTCCTTCTTGATTGCTGAAACACCATATCCTTCAGTTTATGCATCATATTTAATCCGAATCCGCCTATTGGGAAGTCTATTTCCTGAGTATGTATACCAGTTTTTTGACAGTGCTTGTTATTGGACGCAGATTACAGACAAATCTGTTGGTGTCGGTCAAGCGAATTGTAATGGCACATCGTTAAAAGAGTTATTCATCCCTCTTCCGCCAATAAGCGAGCAACTTAGAATTGTTCCAACAGCCCAGGCTTTGTTAGCGTATGTAGCCAAAATTGATGCCGAGAAAAAATCTTTACTTTCCATAATAACAGCCGCCAAATCCAAAATCCTCGATCTCGCCATTCATGGCCAGCTTGTACCACAAGACCCAAACGACGAGCCTGCTTCCGTCCTGCTGGAGCGCATCCGTGCAGAGAAAGAAGAACTCATCAAGCAAGGCAAAATCAAGCGAGACAAGAAGGAATCCGTCATCTTCCGTGGTGAGGATAACTCTTATTATGTCCGTCAAGATACGCATACGGAATCTATTGATGAACAGTTTATTTTTGAGCTTCCAGACAATTGGGAATGGTGTTCTCTGCTCAACATTGCAAAGATAGAGTTGGGTAAGACCCTCGACAGCGCAAAAAATATAGGTATCAACTATCCTTATCTTCGCAGTGTGAATGTGCGCTGGAATGAAGTGGATTTGTCTGACTTGAAAGCAATGCGGTTCGAACCAGAAGAACTCGACCGATACACCGTAAGGCAAAATGATCTCCTCATATGCGAAGGCGGGGATGTTGGGCGTAGCTGTGTGTGGACTGATGAAAAAGAAATTCTATACCAGAATGCACTGCACAAAGTTAGATTCTACGGTGGATGCAATCCGTTCTAGCCGAGTTCCACATGCTCAATTTTGATTTGAATAAGTTCGCTCACACGCGCTCCGGTCGCAGCCAGATACCAGACCACGAAGTACCATTCCATATTGCCATCCTTCTTGAGCTGCTTTTTCAAGAAATTATAGTCAGCATTGCTGATCACATTCTCCAAAAAGTTCTTCTGCTGTACTTTCACAGCTCTCAGCCGCAAGCGGTCTCTATGCAGAAAATCCAGATACTTGTTCATTGCCTGAATACGCAAGTTGACGGTCTTGGGTTTGAAGAACTCCATCAGATACCCCTTGTATGCCAACAGATTTTCCTTGCTGACCGCATCGTAGTGGGCATGGTAAAAGTCGACTGTCCAGAGATAGGAGTGGATGGTGTTCTCTGAAAGATTGCTCTTTCTCAGGTGCTGCTCAAATGTTTCAGTTGTCCTCATAAAAAGGCGCCTCCTAATAATATTTTTGCGAAATTATCGCGTCAATATTATAGGGGAAATATGTGACTATCTCTTATTATGAGAAGGTTGGTTCTGACGTCATTTGTATTGACGCAGAAATACCGTTTGAGATTCCTGATACTTGGGAATGGATGCGATTGGAGAGTTGTTGCATCAAAGAAATTCGTCGGGGGAAATCTCCTAAATATATCGACGAAAGTGGAACCCTCGTCTTTGCCCAAAAATGCAACACAAAATACAGCGGTATTGATGTGGGGTTAGCATTGTTTCTGGATGAAAGTATATTGGGGCGATATCCAGATGATGAATATATGCAGGATGGCGATGTGGTCATAAACTCTACTGGTACAGGCACATTAGGTCGCGTCGGTATCTATCACATGACCGACAATCACCGCGGTCTACCTATAGTACCTGATTCCCATGTGACTGTTATCCGTGCTGCCCATAGCATTCAATCGATTTATGTGTATGCTTGCATGAAAGCCAACCAAAGTGAGCTTGAAAAGGAAGGTGAAGGCTCTACTAATCAGAAAGAACTCAAGCCGCTTACGCTGAAAGAAATGCTTATCCCGATACCGCCATGCTCTGAGCAAGAACGGATTGTTGCTACAATAACTGCCGCATTCTCAACTATATCTGCAGTAGAAAAGAGCCTCAACTGAGGCTCTTTTCTACTTTCTCAATCAGATTGAAAACCTTTTTCAGTTTTGTGCAGATTGCTTTCTGTTCTGCCATTGGTGGTACGGGGTATAGCCAACTCTCGATATTGTCCTTGCTTATAGAAGGAGAATTATCTCCCTTCATATATTGATTTAGGCCGCTAACCACATAACTCGATATCATCAGGAAAAACATGAATTGGGGTAACAGTATACCGTTGGAGCTGCAAACATAGAAACCAGTTGATGCAATACAGTGACTATGCACTTCCTCTACGAGTGCAATATTTTCAAGATACGGTCTAACCAATGAGAACAAAACGCTTCCGGTTTTTACTGCACGGCTCGCGCGACTTGGAGCCTCAGGCACTGGGAGATGCTTTGCGGTCTTGATTCGATGGAGACGATTATCGATGGCATCAATATCAATGTAATCAAAGAACTCACCTTGTGGTTTTGTACTCTCCATGCCCAAAAAGCAGGAACGCCCTCTACACCACATCCATCCATCAGGCAATTCAAAAGGTATTTCATCGCTAATGTTTTCGACTTTGTCACCTATCTTCTCATAATAAGAGTTATCCTCACCACGGAAGATGACGGATTCCTT
>ENA-OPWH01001997-OPWH01001997.1-human-gut-metagenome-genome-assembly--contig:-NODE-1997-length-11916-cov-2.836860_pt1 | contig 11916 bp, 7 predicted proteins | sample MGYA00241506_ERZ502004 | MGnify/ENA primary metagenome ERZ502004 (study PRJEB25962, sample SAMEA2043049) | human gut metagenome | biome: human gut; feature: human-associated habitat; material: faeces... | reverse complement strand
GCTGCCACGACCTTGCCATTGCGCTCCGTGGTCGCGATGGCGATCATGCCCATCGTGTTGCGGCCATGCATCGTGTACTCGGCGATCGGAGTGCGCTTGCCGTAACCGTTTTCGGTGATGGACAGCACGTCCGCGTCCGGCTGCGCGATCTCAGCGCCGACGACCCAGTCGCCGTCCTTGAGGCGGATGCCGCGCACGCCGACGGCCTCGCGGCCCATGGGGCGCACGTCCGTCTCGGCAAAGCAGATGGCCTGACCGTTGTGGGTCGCCAGGAGGATGTTCCGGCTGCCGTCGGTGCGCATGACGTTGATGAGCTCGTCGCCCTCGTCGAGCGTGAGCGCGCGGATGCCGCTCGTGCGGATGTTGCGCAGGGCCGAGAGCGGCATGCGCTTGACCGTACCGCTGCGCGTGGCAAAGACGAGGAACGAATCGTCGTCCATCTCGCGCACGTGCAGCATGGCGTTGACATGCTCGTCCTTCTCCACCTGGATGAAGTTGACGATGTTCACGCCGCGCGCGGTGCGCCCGGCCTCCGGGATGAGATAGCCCTTCTTGCGATAGCAGCGGCCGCGGTTGGTAAAGAAGAGGATGTAGTCATGCGTCGAGGCGGTGAACACGGTGTCCACATAGTCCTCGTCGCGCAGCGTCGCCGCGCGCACGCCCTTGCCGCCGCGCTTTTGCGCGGTGTACTCGTCGACGGGCACGCGCTTGATGTTGCCGCCGTGCGAGAGCGTGAACACGCACTGCTCCTCCTCGATGAGGTCTTCGATATCAATGTCGTCCTCGATGTCCTGGATCTCCGTTTTGCGCTCGTCGCCGTACTTATCGCGGATGGCAATGAGCTCGTCGCGCAGCACGGCCTTGACCTTTTCGGGGTCGGCCAGCAGCTCGCGGAAGTAGGCGATACGCTTTTCCAGCTCGTCATACTCGTTTTGCAGCTTCTCGCGCTCGAGCCCCTGCAGGGCCTTGAGGCGCATATCGAGAATGGCCTGCGCCTGCACATCGGACAGGCTGAAGCGCTGCATGAGGTTTTCCTTCGCGTCATCATAGCTCTCGCGGATGATGCGGATGACCTCGTCGATGTTCTCCTCGGCGATGAGCAGGCCCTCGAGCAGATGCGCGCGCTCAAGCGCTTTTTTGAGGTCAAACTTCGTGCGGCGCACGATGATCTCTTCCTGAAAGGTGAGGTACTCGTCGAGAATGTGCCGCAGGGACAGGATCTTCGGCTGCGACTGGTTATCGACCAGCGCGAGCATGTTCACGGCGAACGTGGTCTGCATCTGCGTCTGGGCGAAGAGCCGGTTGAGCACGACCTGGGTGTTGGCGTCCTTTTTGAGCTCGATGACGATGCGCATGCCGTTGCGGTCGGACTCGTCGCGCAGGCCGGAAATGCCGTCGAGCTTTTTATCGCGCACCTGCTCGGAAATGTTCTGGATGAGCTGGCGCTTGTTGACCTGATAGGGCAGCTCCGTCACGATGATGCGGATGCGGTCGTGACCCCAGGTCTCGGTCTCGGTGCGGGCGCGCACGACGATGCGGCCGCGGCCGGTGGCGTAGGCCGCGCGGATGCCGCTGCGGCCGACGATGATGCCCCGGGTCGGAAAGTCCGGGCCCGTGACGTGCTGCATGAGATCCGAGAGCGTGGCGTCCGGGTTTTCAAGCACGCAGACGCAGGCGTTGATGACCTCGGTCAGGTTGTGCGGCGGGATATTCGTCGCCATGCCGACGGCGATGCCGGAGCTGCCGTTAACGAGCAGGTTCGGGAACCGGCACGGGAGCACGCGCGGCTCGCGGCGCGTCTCGTCAAAGTTTGGGTCCCAGTCGACGGTGTCCTTGTCGATGTCGCGCAGCATTTCGTTGGCGATCTTCGACAGGCGCGCCTCGGTGTATCGGTAGGCGGCCGGGGGGTCGCCGTCCACGGAGCCGAAGTTGCCGTGGCCGTCGACGAGCATATAGCGCATGGAAAAGTCCTGCGCCAGACGCACCATCGCGTCGTACACGGACGCATCACCGTGGGGATGATACCGGCCGAGCACGTCGCCGACGCAGGTGGCGGATTTTTTGAACGGCTTATCCGAGGTCAGATTGTCCTCATACATGGCGTAGAGGATGCGGCGGTGCACGGGCTTGAGACCGTCGCGCACATCCGGCAGCGCACGCCCGACGATGACGGACATGGCGTACTCGATGTAAGAGGTCTGCATCTCATGGACGAGCTCGCTCTGAATGATCTTCTGGTCGGGATAGAGAATGTCCTCCCGTTTATAATCCTTGGCCATGGCTGCACACCTCCTTAAATGTCAATATTGACCGCGTACTTGGCATTTTGCTCGATGAACGCCTTGCGCGGCTCGACCTTTTCGCCCATGAGCACGGTGAACACCTCGTCGGCGTGCACGGCGTCCTCGAGCTTGATCTGCTTGAGCGTGCGGGTCTCGGGGTTCATGGTCGTCTCCCAGAGCTCGTGCGGGTCCATCTCGCCGAGGCCCTTGAAGCGGTTGATGTCGATCTTCGCGTTCGGGTTGTCGCCGCGCATCTCGGCGGAAATTTTATCGCGCTCCTCGTCGGAGAAGGCCACGCGCGTGGTCTTGCCGCGGTTGAGCTTATACAGCGGCGGGATGGCGGAGTAGACATAGCCGCCGTCGATGAGCGGACGCATGAAGCGGAAGAAGAACGTCAGCAGCAGCGTGCGGATGTGGCTGCCGTCGACATCGGCATCGGCCATGATGATGACCTTGTGATAGCGGAGCTTATTGATGTCAAACTCATCGCCCAGTCCGGCGCCGAGCGCCGTGATGACGGGCGTAAGCTTGTCGTTGCCGTAGACCTTGTCGGCGCGGGCCTTTTCGACGTTGAGCATCTTGCCCCAGAGCGGCAGAATGGCCTGGAAGCGCGAGTCGCGCCCCTGCGTGGCCGAGCCGCCTGCGCTGTCGCCCTCGACGATGTAGAGTTCGGTGAGCGACGGGTCGCGGTCGTTGCAGTCGCGCAGCTTGTCGGGCATGTTGAAGCCCTCGAGCCCGTTTTTGCGGCGGATGTTTTCGCGCGCGCGGCGCGCGGCTTCGCGGGCGCGCGAGGCCGTGAGCGCTTTTTCGATGATCATGCGGCCGACGGCGGGGTTCTCCTCCAGAAACTGCGACAGGCGGTCGAACACAACGGAATCGACGAGCGTGCGCATCTCGGAGTTGCCGAGCTTGGCCTTCGTCTGCCCCTCGAACTGGGGGTTCGTGAGCTTGACGGAGATGACAGCCGTGAGGCCCTCGCGGCTGTCCTCGCCGGAGATGCTGTCGCCCTCCTTGAGGATGCCGGACTTTTTGCCATAGGCATTGAGCGCGCGGGTGAGCGCAGCCTTGAAGCCGGTCTCGTGCATGCCGCCCTCCGGCGTGTGGATGTTGTTGGCGAACGACACGATGACCTCGTTATAGCCGTCGTTATACTGCAGCGCGATCTCGCACATGGAGTCGCTGCGCTCGCCGGACATATAGATGGCCTCGGGGTGCAGGGCCGTCTTGTTTTTGTTGATGAAGTCCACGAACTCGCGGATGCCGCCCTCGTAGCACATCGACTCGCTCACGGGCTCTTCGCCGCGCCGGTCGGTGATGGTGATGCGCAGTCCGGCGTTCAGAAACGCCTGCTCGCGCATGCGCACGTGCAGCGTCTCATAGTCGTAGACCGTGTCCTCGAACATGATGGGATCGGGCTTGAAGCGCACGGTCGTGCCGGTGTGATCCGTCTCTCCGACAACGGTCATGGGCTGCGTGATATCGCCGCGGGAGAACTTCATCTGATAGATCTTCCCGTTTTTGTGCACGTTCACTTCCAGCCACTCGGACAGCGCATTGACGACCGAGGCGCCGACGCCGTGCAGGCCGCCGGAGACCTTATAGCCCCCGCCGCCGAACTTGCCGCCCGCGTGCAGCACGGTGAACACCACTTCGAGCGCGGACTTGCCGGTCTGCGGCTGGATGTCCACGGGGATGCCGCGGCCGTTATCGCTGACGCAGATGATGTCGCCGGGCTCGATGGTGAGCTCGATGTGGCTACAGTAGCCAGCGAGGGCCTCGTCGATGGAGTTGTCGACGATCTCATACACCAGGTGGTGCAATCCGGACGACGACGTTGAGCCGATGTACATGCCCGGGCGTTTGCGCACGGCCTCCAGACCCTCGAGGACCTGGATTTGGCTGGCGTCGTACTCCTGTGTGATCTTATCTGTAATATCTGGCATGGTTTGCTTCCTTCCGTGCAGCGCCGCGGTCAGAGATTTTCCAGTCCGCTGGCCTTGCTGCGTTTATATAATGTTGCGGTGTTGAGCTGGGAGAGATAACATGTCTGGCCGCTGCCGAGCGAGCAGAGCACGAACGACTTCGGCAGCTCGGTCCCGGCGGCGTTTTCCACCTGACCGGCCTGTTCGAGTTTTTCGAGTGTCTCGCGTGTGCGGTGCGACCACGTGGCGGTGTCCATGTCAAAGACGCCGATGACACTCTTTTGCAGCGCAATGACCTGATTGCCGAGGTGCAGATACATCAGCGAATCACCCCGTTTTCGACCGTGAGCACGCGACCGCCGGTACGTTCGGCGATGCGCGCGTCCTCGCAGCAGGTGATGAGCGTCTGCCCGCCGCCGATGCGGTTGAGCACGAAGGCCTGCCGCTGCGCGTCCAACTCCGAGAGCACGTCGTCGAGCATAAGCACGGGGTATTCGTCAAACTCGTCGTGAAAGATCTCCCGCTCGGCGAGCTTGAGCGACAGCGCTGCCGTGCGCGTCTGCCCCTGCGAAGCGAACGCACGCGCCGACTGGCCGTTGATGCTGATGATGAGGTCATCCTTGTGCGCGCCGGTCAGGCACTGGCCGCTGTCGAGCTCTGCGCGGCGGTGCTGCTCCTGATGGTCGCACAGGGCGTAGTAAATTTCTTTTTCCGTGCCGAGCGCATCGACAACAGTGCTGACCGTGCGGTAGGCAAGCGTCAGCTGATCGCGCCCGCCGGAAAAATCGGCGTGGATGGGCGCGGCGGCGATGTTCAGCCGCGAGGCGTAAGCCGCGCGGTAGCGGATGAGCTTGGCCGAGACGCGGCACATCTGGTCGGAAAAATCGTCGAGCGTGTCGAGCAGGGACGGTTTTTCATGCCAGTCGCGCAGGATGGCGGACTTCTGGTCATATAACCGGCTGTATTCAGCGAGCAGCGCGCCGTACTTCGGCCGCAGCTGGCTGATGGCTATGTCCATCATGCGGCGGCGGGCGGCCGGCCCGTCGCGGATGATGTTCAGATCATCTGGACAAAAGAGCACGGCGGCAAACGTCCCGGCGAGCTCGGCGGCGGTTTTCTTCACGCCGTTTTGCCAGATCTGCTTGCGCTGCCCCTGCCGGAGCACGATGCGCACGGTCTGCTCCCGCCCGAAGGCGAACACATCCGCGAGCACCTCCGCGCTCGTATAGCCGAAGCCGATGAGTTCCTTATCGAACCGCGTGCGAAAGCTCTTCCCGCCCGTGAGCAGGTAGACCGCCTCGAGCAGATTCGTCTTGCCCTGGGCGTTTTCGCCGGTGATGACGTTCGTTCCAGGCGAAAACTCCGCCGCGGCAAATTCGTAGTTGCGCCAGCCGTTGAGCGCAATTTTTCTTACGATCATTGCGCGCTCTGCACGTGCAGCGTGTGCCCGGCGAAGGTGACTTCATCTCCCGGGCGGATCTTCCTGCCGCGCATGGTGCACGTCTCGCCGTTGACGGCGACCATACCGTCGGCAATGACCTGCTTGGCCTCGCCGCCGGTCGCCGTGAGGGCGGCAAACTTCAGCAGCGCGTCGAGCTTGATAAATTCCGTTTCAATCGTAATGTTTTCCATTTTTCCCGTTTTTCAGACCCGGATCACTGTCCAGCGCGCAGGCGCACCGGCAGGACCATATACACAAAGTTATCACTGCCGTCAGCCGGGACGAGAATGCACGGGCTCGAACCGGTGTTCAGGCAGACATTGATCTCTTCCGCGGGCGCGGCCTTGAGCGCGTCGGACAGGTAGTGATCGTTGAAACCGATCTCCAAATCGCCGCCGTCGCCCTCGCACGGGCAGGAGTCGGCCGCCTTGCCGAGCGGCGTCGTGCAGACGAAGTCGATTGCGTCCTTGCGGAAGGTCAGGCGCAGAGGCGCGTTATTTTTGCTGTCAATGATGAGCGACACACGCTCGACGACCTCGAGCAGATCCGTGCGCGCGGTCTTGACCGTGACGCGGAACGACTCTGGAATTGCTTTCTTATAATTGAGGAAGTCGCCTTCCAGCCGGCGGGACAAAATGACCGTATTGCCGACGGTGAAGGAAATATGCTTGCTGCCGACGGACAGGACGACGCGCTCGTCGCTGTCGCCGCACAGACGCTCCAGATCGCTCAGCGCCGTGCCGGGCACGATGAAGCTGCAGTCATCGCCGTAGCCCTCGACCGCTTCGCGCCGCAGTGCCAGCCGGTAGCCGTCGACGGAGACCATGGTCAGGACGTTATTTTCGATCTCGAAGAGCGTGCCCATATAGACCGGGCGGCTCTCGTTCGTGCTCACGGCGAAGGAGCACTCGTTGATCATCTTTTTGAGCAAATCCTGCGGCAGCGACACGCCGTTTTCCGCCTCGACAGTCGGCAGATCCGGATAATCGTCCGCGCTCAGGCCGACGAGGTTGAATGCCGCCTTGCCGCATTTGACGGACACAGTGCCGTTTTCCGCCTCGACGGTGACGATGCCGTCCGGCATGCGGCGCAGCATCTCGCAGAACAGGCGCGCACCGATGAGCACGCTGCCGGGCTCGGGCATGTCGGCGTCGATGGTGGTATAAATGGCTTTCTTCAGGTCATAGCCGGTGATGCGCACGCTGGCGCCGGCCTCAATGAGCAGGCCTTCGAGCGTGGGGATCGGGCTTTTGGCGGCTGCGGCGCGGGCTGCGGATGCGGCAGCCTGCTGCAGAACATATTTGTCACAGGAAAATTTCATGGTCGGCCTCCTTGATCAGAATCGCTGCGTCTATCCGAAAGATAGAAAGCATAAATTTAGTAGTAGTAGTAGTAGGGGTGTTCGTTTGGTGGAAAACCCGCCGAATGCCTTGTGTCAGCGGGAAAAACCGTGTTGAAAAGATTGTGGAAAGGTTGGTAACTTAAAAACTGACGAAAATTGACATTTTCAGAATCCACCGCTTTCCACACGCTTTCCACGTTAGAATAACAGCCGAATGTGGAAATCAGTTTTTCGAGTTGATGTTGCTCGTAATGTCGCGCACGGTGGCGGCGATCTCGGGGTCGGACTTGAGCAGCTCCTCGACCTTGCGGATGGAGCTGAGCACGGTGGCGTGGTTGCGGCCGCCGAATTCCTCGCCGATCTCCTTGAGCGGGAGGTTCGTGAGGTTGCGCATGAGGTACATGGCAATCTGGCGGGCCATGGCGGTCTTTTTGCTGCGGCTCTGCCCGCGCAGGTCGGCGCCGGTGAGCTGGAACGAGCGCGCGGACTCTTCAATAATGACGTCCGGCGTGGGGATATAGGTGCCGGTGCGGATGACGTCCCGGATGGCGCGCTTGACGGAATCGACCGTGATCGTATCGTCGAGAATGTCGCGGTAAGCGGTCAGGCGCTTGACGACACCCTCGAGCTGACGGACGTTCGAGGTGATGTTTTCCGCAATATACTGGACGACGTCCTCGGAGAGAATCATGCCGAACTGCGCGGCCTTCGTGCGGATGATGGCCGTGCGCGTCTCGAGATCCGGCGGCTGAACGTCCGCGAGCAGACCGCCCTCGAGCCGGGTGCACAGCCGGTCGTCGAGGCGCTTCATTTCCTTCGGCGGCCGGTCGGAGGTCACGACGATCTGCTTGCCGGCCTCATACAGGCAGTTGAAGGTGTGGAAAAATTCCTCCTGCGTGCTGTCCTTGCCCGCGATGAACTGGATATCGTCCATGAGCAGCAGATCCGCGTTGCGGTATTTCTGGCGGAAGTTTTCGGCCGTGCCGGTGCCGATGGATTTGACCATCTGATTGACGAACTCCTCGCCCTTGACGTAGGCGATCTTCGCCGACGGATTGTTGTGGCGGATGGTCTGGCCGATGGCGAGCAGAAGGTGCGTCTTGCCGAGGCCGGAGTTGCCGTAGATCAGCAGGGGGTTATACGCCTTGCCGGGATTCTGCGACACGGCGATGGCCGCTGCGTGGGCAAACTTGTTGCTCGGGCCGACGATGAAGCGGTCAAACGTATAGCCGTCCATCTCCGGCATTTCCTCGGACGACGGGCGCTTCTCGCGGTATTCGAGCAGCTCATCATCCCCGGCGAGCACGACCAGCTCGAACGGGCAGGAAAACAGATCGTACAGCACGGCGCAGATCGTCTTTTCAAAGCGCGACTGAATGATGCTGCGCTTAAAATCCGACGTGGTGTGCACGATGAGCGTATTATTATTGATCTCAATGGGGGTGCAATCGGAAAACCAGGTATTGATCGCCGTCTGGGTCAGCTCCTGCGAGAGGCTGTCCATGACGACGGACCAGATATCGGTGAGCGAATTCATGGTGGCCATAGGTTCGGCTCCTTCGATGATTTTTCCCTGCGCGGGTGCGCTGGTATCAGCCCTACCAGTATAGCAAAAATTCATGATTATTTCAATAATAATGTTCGGATTTATTATATAAATAGGTGTAGAATCTGCCGTGCATAGGATTTGCTTTTCCTGTGCAGGTTGTGGTATGATAAAAAAACACGATTTTTTACATAAAGCAGGTGTTGTTTTGTTCCTGGTCGCGCAGGCCGAACAACTGTTCGGCGATACGGAAGCAGCCGCCCTCCCGGCCTTGTTGGAGAGCGGGCGGCTTCCTGCGCGCATTTCGGGTCTGCCGGCGAGTGCGCGCGCGCTGCTGGCGGCGTCGATGCACGCGCAGCTCGACGCGCCGGTGCTGGCCGTGTGCCCGGACGAGGCGGCGGCCGAGCTGTTTCAAAAAGATCTCTCTGCCCTGCTGGGGCAGGACGTGCCGCTGCTGACGGCGCGCGACTATACGTTTTATACGGTCGAGAGCGTCTCGCGTCAGACGGAGCAAAAGCGCCTGAGCGCGCTTTATGCGCTCGCTGCCGGGACGGCGCCGGCCGTGGTGTGCACGGTTTCGGGTCTGCTGCAGCGCGCCATGCCGAAGGAAAAACTGCTGCAGGCGGCCTTTGAGATCCGCGACGGCAGTTCCCTGCCGCCCGAGGATGCCGAGGATGCGCTGCTGCGCTGCGGCTATCTGCGTACGGCGCAGGTGGAAGGGCCGGGCCAGTTTTCGCGCCGCGGCGGCATTCTGGACTTTTTCTCCCCCGCGTATCCGCAGCCGGTGCGCGTGGAGTTCTGGGGTGACGATGTGGACTCCATGGGCTTTTTCGACCCCGAGAGCCAGCGGCGCACTCAGCCGCTGGACAGCTGCCGCATCCTGCCGGCGGCGGCTGTATCCGGGCGGCAGCGCCGCACTGGGCGAAAAGCTGCAGAAGCTCGCCGGACGCGCCGCCGCGAAAAAGGACAGCGACACGGCGCAGAAGCTCGCCGAGGCCCTGCGCGCCGACGGGGAAAAGCTCTGCAATGACTGCGTGCTCCCGGCGGCCGACCGGTATATGGGCTTCGTGTACGACACGTTTGCTACGGCGCTGGACTATCTCGCGCCGGAGGCGGCCGTGCTGATCGACCAGCCGGCGCGCTGCGCCGAACGCGCGAAGGAATATACCGCGCAGCTGCGCGAGGACATCGCCCTGCTCGTGCGCAGCGGCACGATGGCCGCGCGCGCGGAAAATTTCTACGAGCCGTTTGCCGACATGATGCGCAGAGTCCAGGCCTGGCCCATCGTGCTGGCCGACGGGCTGCAGCTCGGCCGCAGCCCCATCGAGGCGCGCACGCTCGTGAGCCTGACGGCAAAGCAGCTGCCCTCTTACGGCGGCAGCAGCCAGACCGCGGCGGACGACATTGCGCACTATCGGAATCTCGGCTACCGCGTGGTCGTGCTGGCGGGCGATATGCGCCGGGCGCGCATTTTGTGCGAGTTTCTCGACGGTCACGGCATCCATGCCGCGGCGGACGAGCACCCGGATGCGCTGCCGGAACCGGGGCAGTGCCTCGTCACGCCGGGCAGTCTCTCGGCGGGCATCGAGTTTCCGTATGCAAGGCTCGCCATTCTCACGGACACGCAGATCGCGGCGTCCGGCCTGCGGCGCGCCAGACACAAAAAGCAAACGAACCGCGAGAAGATCAACTCCTACACCGACCTTTCCGTTGGCGACCTCGTCGTGCACGAATACCACGGCATCGGCCGCTTTGCGGGCATCGTGCAGATGCCGGTCGACGGTGCGGTGAAGGACTATATCAAGATCAGCTATGCCGGGGCGGACACGCTCTATGTCCCGGCGACGCAGCTCGACCTCGTGAGCAAATACATCGGCGCGGGCGAGGACCGGCCCGTGAAGCTGTCCAAAATGGGCGGTACGGAGTGGGCGCGCACGAAAACGCGCGCCAAAGCGGCCGCAAAAAGCATGGCCAAAGAGCTCACGGCGCTCTACGCCGCGCGCAGCCGCACGAAGGGTCACGCCTTCGCACCTGACAGCCCGTGGCAGACGGAATTTGAGGAGCACTTCGGCTATCCGGAGACGGACGACCAGCTCCGGTGCATCGACGAGATCAAGGCCGACATGGAAAAGCCCGTGCCCATGGACCGCCTCCTGTGCGGCGACGTGGGCTACGGCAAGACCGAGGTTGCCCTGCGCGCGGTGATGAAGTGCGTGCTCGACGGGCGGCAGGCGGCCATTCTCGTGCCGACGACCGTACTCGCCCAGCAGCACTATCAGACGGCCGTGCAGCGGTTTTACGGCTTCCCGGTCGAGATCCGGATGCTCTCGCGCTTTTGCTCGCAGGGGCAGATCCGCCAGACGCTCGCGGACATGCGCAGCGGCAAGTGCGATCTCGTGATCGGCACGCATAAGCTGCTGCAGAAAAACATCGAATTCAAGAACCTCGGCCTGCTCATCGTCGACGAGGAGCAGCGCTTCGGCGTGGCGCACAAGGAGCACATCAAGGAGATGAGCCGCGCGGTCGACGTGCTCACGCTCTCGGCCACACCCATCCCGCGCACGCTGAATATGGCCCTGTCCGGCATCCGCGACATGTCCACCATCGAAGAGCCGCCGCAGGACCGCATCCCCGTGCAGACCTTCGTCATGGAGCACGACTGGAATGTACTGTGCGACGCCATGCGCCGTGAGCTGCAGCGCGGCGGGCAGGTGTACTACCTGCACAACCGCATTGAAAACATCGAGCGCACCGCCTTGCGCATCTCGAAGATGCTCGACGGCGCGGTCGTGGACGTGGCGCACGGCCAGATGAACGAGGAGCAGCTCTCGACGGTCATGGAGCGCATGGTCACGGGCGAGACGCAGATCCTGGTCTGCACGACCATCATCGAGACCGGCATCGACATTCCGAACGTGAACACCCTCATCATCGAGGACGCCGACCGCATGGGCCTTGCCCAGCTGCACCAGCTGCGCGGGCGCGTGGGCCGCTCGAACCGGCGCGCGAGCGCGTACCTGACGTTCCGGCGCGGACGCGAGCTGAGCGAGATCGCCGAAAAGCGCCTGAGCGCCATCCGCGAGTTTGCGGAGTTCAACTCCGGCTTCCGCATCGCCATGCGCGATCTGGAGATCCGCGGCGCGGGCAGTCTGCTCGGAGCCGAGCAGTCGGGCCATATGATCGACGTCGGTTATGATATGTACCTCAAGCTGCTCGAGGAGGCCGTGCTCGAAGAGCGCGGCGAGGAAGCGCAGAAGGAACCCGAATGCACGGCAGATCTCACCGTCACGGCGAATATCAACAAGGACTATGTCTCCTCCGGCGAGCAGCGGATGGATTTGTATCGCCGCATGGCGGCAATCCGCACGCAGGAGGACGCGGAC
>ENA-OPWH01001991-OPWH01001991.1-human-gut-metagenome-genome-assembly--contig:-NODE-1991-length-11939-cov-1.801077_pt1 | contig 11939 bp, 9 predicted proteins | sample MGYA00241506_ERZ502004 | MGnify/ENA primary metagenome ERZ502004 (study PRJEB25962, sample SAMEA2043049) | human gut metagenome | biome: human gut; feature: human-associated habitat; material: faeces... | reverse complement strand
CGGAACAACTTTCCATGACTTCGCAGGTTCCACCATCGTCCACTCCGTAGGCGGCTGGATTGCCCTGGTAGGTGCGGCCATCCTCGGCCCGCGCATCGGGAAATACGGCAAAGACGGCAAGTCAAGAGCCATTCCGGGACATAACCTCACGATTGCGGCACTGGGTGTATTCATCCTTTGGTTCGGATGGTTCGGCTTCAACCCCGGTTCACAGTTGGCAGCAGCCACTACGGACGATGCAAGGGCCATCTCGCATGTATTCCTCACCACCAATCTGGCAGCCTGCGCAGGCGGTTTCTTTGCATTGGCGGTAAGCTGGATGAAATATGGCAAACCCTCCTTGTCTCTGACACTGAATGGCATTCTGGCCGGATTGGTAGGCATCACGGCCGGTTGTGACATGGTTTCTCCCTTCGGGGCGGTAATCATCGGCACCATCTGCGGCATCCTGATGATTTATTCGGTGGAATTCATCGACCGGACACTGAAAATTGACGACCCCGTAGGGGCCAGTTCCGTACACGGCGTCTGCGGTTTCACGGGAACCATCCTCACCGGACTGTTTTCCACCAGTGAGGGACTGTTTTACGGTGCAGGCTGGAGCTTTCTCGGAGCGCAGGTATTCGGTGCACTCGTAGTAGGCGCATGGGCAGCAGGCATGGGATTCATCATCTTCAAAGGACTCGACAAAATCCACGGCCTCCGCGTTTCCAAACGTGTGGAGGAAGAAGGACTCGACATTTACGAACACGGCGAGTCTGCCTACGGTGCATAATGATTTTATATTTTATTAAACCAACAATTACAACTCTAAGGTATTATGTCAAAATTGAGATTCAGAGTAGTAGAGACGGCGTTCAAGAAGAAACCCGTTGCAGTGGCAGTCCCGGCGGAACGTCCGTCAGAGTATTTTGCCAAGTATGTATTCAACAAGGAGAAGATGTTCCGCTATCTGCCGAGCAAGGTGTATGCCAAACTGACGGATGTGATTGACAACGGAGCTCCGCTGGACCGCAGCATAGCCGACGAGGTTGCCGCAGGTATGAAGAAATGGGCGGTTGAAATGGGGGCGACCCACTATACGCACTGGTTTCATCCGCTGACCGAAGGTACTGCCGAAAAGCACGATGCTTTTGTGGAACACGACGGCAAAGGCGGGATGATGGAGGATTTTTCGGGCAAGTTGCTCGTGCAGCAGGAACCCGATGCCTCGTCCTTTCCCAGCGGGGGCATACGGAACACGTTCGAGGCGCGCGGTTACAGTGCCTGGGATCCTTCTTCGCCCGTGTTCGTGGTAGACGACACGCTGTGCATCCCTACCGTGTTCATCGCTTATACCGGCGAGTCGCTCGACTACAAGGCGCCTTTGCTGAAGGCTTTGCGCGCGGTGGACAAGGCAGCGGTAGAAGTGTGCCATTACTTCGACCCCTCCGTGAAGAAGGTGGTTTCTTATTTGGGTTGGGAGCAGGAATACTTTCTGGTGGACGAAGGCTTGTATGCCGCCCGTCCGGACTTGTTGCTGACCGGGCGTACGCTGATGGGGCATGAAGCGTCGAAGAACCAACAGTTGGAAGACCATTATTTCGGAGCCATCCCGACCCGTGTGGCCGCTTTCATGAAGGAACTGGAAATCGAAGCGCTGAAACTCGGCATCCCCGTCAAGACCCGTCACAACGAAGTGGCTCCCAACCAGTTCGAGCTGGCTCCCGTCTTCGAGGAATGCAACCTGGCGGTAGACCACAACATGCTCATCATGGCCTTGATGCGTAAAGTGGCACGTAACCACGGTTTCCGCGTACTGCTGCACGAAAAGCCCTTCAAGGGTGTCAACGGTAGCGGCAAGCATAATAACTGGTCGCTGGGTACGGATACCGGTATCCTGCTCCACGCACCCGGCAAACTGCCCGAAGAGAACCTGCGTTTCATCACCTTCGTAGTGAATACGCTGATGGCCGTATACCGTCACAACGGATTGCTGAAAGCCTCCATCTCCAGTGCGACGAACGCCCACCGGCTGGGTGCCAACGAAGCGCCTCCGGCCATCATCTCTTCCTTCCTGGGCAAGCAGTTGAGCCAGGTGCTGGAACACATCGAAGAGAGCACTAAGGACGACCTCGTCAGCCTCAGCGGCAAGCAAGGCATGAAGCTGGACATCCCGCAGATTCCGGAACTGATGATAGACAATACCGACCGCAACCGCACCAGCCCGTTCGCCTTCACCGGCAACCGCTTCGAGTTCCGCGCCGTGGGTTCCGAGGCCAACTGCGCCAGTGCCATGATTGCGCTGAACTCCGCCCTTGCCGAGCAGTTGGTGGAATTCAAGAAAGATGTGAACGAACTGATTGAAAAGGGTGAGCCGAAAATCTCCGCCATCCTCGAAGTCATCCGCCGGTACATCAAAGTCTGCAAACCCATCCACTTTGACGGCAACGGTTACAGCGACGAATGGAAAGCCGAAGCAGCCCGCCGCGGTCTGGACTGCGAGACAAGTGTTCCCGTCATTTTCGACAACTACCTGAAACCGGAGAGCATCCGGATGTTCGAGTCCATCGGTGTTATGACGAAGAAGGAACTGGAAGCCCGCAACGAGGTGAAATGGGAAATGTATACCAAGAAAATACAGATTGAAGCCCGCGTGCTCGGAGATTTGGCCATGAACCACATCATCCCCGTAGCCACCCAATATCAGACCGATTTGGTGGACAACGTCTACAAGATGAAAGACCTGTTCCCCGCAGAGAAGGCTGCAAAACTGTCTGCCAAGAATCTGGAACTCATCGAAGAGATTGCCGACCGTACCGCCTTCATCAAGGAGCATGTGGATGCCATGATTGAGGCGCGCAAAGTGGCCAACAAAATTGAGAGTGAACGTGAAAAAGCCATCGCCTACCACGACAACATCGTACCGATGATGGAGGAAATCCGTTACCACATCGACAAGCTGGAACTCATCGTCGACAATCAGATGTGGACGTTGCCCAAATATCGCGAGTTACTGTTTATAAGATGAAAAATGAAGGATGAAGGATGAATCCTTAATCCCTATCTCATTCTTTTGTTGGTTGTTTTAAGTTTGCAGGGGGGAGAGGTGCCGCGAGGCAGTTCTCTCTCTTTTTTCGTCCATGCCAACTGTTGGCGGTAAGCGGGAAATAACCTATCTTTGCCCGTCAGATAAAACAATCCTGTCATCATGAAGAATTTACGTAACTGCTATGCAGCGTTCCTGCTGTTTGCCTTGCTGTTCGTTTCGGCTGCTGCCCCGGCACAAACCGATCTGCAGCAAAAACTGGGTCGGATTTCCGCCATTACGGAAACCCGTCCGTTGGAGTCCACCCGGTTCTCCGAGAAGTATGTAACCTATTTTACCCAGCCGTTGGACCACCGTCGTCCCGAAAAGGGCAGTTTCCGCCAGCGTGTGATTGTCTCCCACGTCGGCTTCGACCGTCCCACGGTGATTGTAACCGAAGGCTATGGAGCCGCCTATGCCCTCAATCCCAAGTATCGCGAGGAACTTTCCGAGTTGCTCGATGCCAACATGATTTTTGTGGAATACCGTTATTTCCTGGAATCCACCCCTGAGCCTAAAGACTGGCAATACCTCACCGCCGAGAATTCTGCCGACGACCTGCACGCCGTCCGCAACGCCTTTAAAAGCATCTATCCCGGCAAATGGATTGCGACCGGCATCAGCAAGGGCGGACAGACTACCCTGCTCTACCGCACGTTCTATCCGGACGACGTGGATATTTCCGTGCCTTATGTAGCTCCGCTCTGCTACGGGGCGGAAGACGGACGCCACGAGCCTTTCCTCAGGAAAGTGTCTACTCCGGAGGACCGCAAACGGATTGAGGACTTCCAGTTGGAAGTGTTGAAACGGAAAGCCGCACTGCTCCCCCGCTTTGAGAAATATTGCAATGAAAAAGGACTCAAGTTCCGTGCGCCCGTTGAAGAGATATACGACTATTGCGTGCTGGAGTATTCTTTTGCCCTTTGGCAGTGGGGAACTCCCGTCAGCAGCATCCCTGCCACCACGGCCTCGGACGATGAGATATTTGCCCATCTGCTCGACATCAGTAATCCCGACTACTTCATTGCCGACAGTCCCACAGCCTCATTCTTCGTGCAGGCCGCCCGCGAGCTGGGCTATTACGGCTACGATACGAAGCCTTTCAAGAAGTATCTTTCCATCCAATCGAGCAAGGATTACCTGCACCGCCTCATGCTCCCCGAAGAGCTGAAAGACATGCCCTTCGACAAGACCCTAAGCAAGAAAATCACGAAGTTCCTGAAAGAGAATGACCCGAAAATGATATTCATCTACGGACAGAACGACCCGTGGACGGCTGCCGGAGTGACCTGGCTGAAAGGGAAGAAGAACATCCATGTATTCGTAGAGCCCGGCGGAAGCCATCGGGCACGCATCGGCACACTGCCCGACGTTCAAAAGCAAGAAGCCATTTCACTGATAAACAAGTGGCTGCAAGAATAAAAAGAACAGATGGTCCGCTTGATTGAAACAGGCCATCTATTCAATGCAAACAGACCATGCGTTCAGGGCAAACAGACCATCTGTTTACAACCAACGCATGGTCTGTTTTTTATTCTACGATTTCAGCATCTTCAATGTTATTGATTTCTCTTGAAGAGGAGTCCTTTGTACCCGGTGCTTTGGGACGGCGACGCGTAAACTTGAACCAGTTCAGCAGTTCCGAAGCCGCATAGACCAGACTGCTGATACCGATAATGATAAATGCCGTGGAACGTACTCCCGTAGGATTAAACAGCGCCACCAGTCCGGCAATCAGAATCAATACAGGCACCGCATAAAAGCCATACGGCACCGGCATCCAGCGACGGGCAGCGGAAAGCGAGGCAATCTGTTGCACTCCTCCCATCACCAGGATAAATCCCAATACAAATGTCAGCAAATCGGCAAAGAAACCGGGCATGATAATCAGCCACAAGCCAAACAGCAGGCTGCCCACCCCCTCGATAGGGAAGCGGCGGCGCATCTCCGTGCTCTGTGCAAAGTAGCCTATGATGCTGACAAGCGAAGGCACCAGAAAGATGACGCCTATCGTAATCACCAAGTAATCACCGGCCTGGTCGGGAAACATCACCAGCACCAAACCGATAACCAGCGCACATATAGCACGCAAAAATGAATAACTTAATCCTTTCATGAGTCTATGTTTTTTTGCGAAGATACATCTTTATCCGAATAACTCCACACGAAAATCCCGAAAAATCAGTTTACATTCAGCCAGGCATTCATATCTTCGGCCACAAAGAGCCAGTATAATAACAACAGTACAGCAATAACTACGCCTATGGCAACTAAATGTTTTCTATTCATAGTTTGTTCCTTTCTTTTTTTGAATGAATATTCGTTTTTACTACACTTATAAGAACAATATTTCAAGAAAAATGTTCTTATCCAGAAAAAAAGTCATATTTATTTTGGCAGTTAAAACAAAGTGCTTATATTTGTCGCGAAAACGAAGACAGGCTGCACCTCAGCATAAAAAATGAACAAGTTCATTTTATTTTGCATTCGGTTTGTACTATCTTTGCGAGAAATAGCTGAGATGGTAGGAACTGTCTTTGCAAAGATTAGTCTATATATGGAACAAAGCAAGAAATTTATCTCTCCGGGGGCATGGTTCTCCATGACTTATCCGGTAGACTGGAATGAATTCGAGGACGGGGAAGGCTCTTTCCTTTTTTATAACCCCAATGAGTGGACCGGTAATTTTCGCATTTCGGCTTTCAAAGGGAATGCTACATATGGCAAGGACTCCGTGAAGCAAGAGTTACGGGAAAACTCCTCTGCCATTCCGGTTAGGATAGGCCGGATGGAATGTGCATATAGTAAGGAGATGTTCGAGGAAGAAGGTGCGTACTATACTTCCCATTTATGGATAACGGGCGCGGATGAAGTTGCCTTTGAATGTTCGTTTACGGTGAAGAAAGGAGAGCCGGTTGCAGAAGCGGAGAAGATTATCGCTTCGCTGGAAACGCGGAAGGATGGAGTGAAGTATCCAGCGGAGATAATTCCGGTGCGCCTTTCGGAAATCTACCAGATTAATGAAGCATACGAGTGGGTGGATACTACTATAAAGGAATCGTTGAAGAAGGATTTCCAGGGAGCCGAGGAAGACATTGCCAAGATGCAGCAGATGATGGAAGAAAGCAACATCGGTCCTAAGAAGAAGGATGCATGGCTGGCTTTTGGCATCGCGCTTTGTGTTATTTTCGCCAATGAAGTGGACGGTATGGAATGGCGTACCTTGGTGGACGGAAACCGGGAAGCGCCCATATTGCTGAACACGTCTACCGGTGAATGGATAGACCCCATGAAGCTGGTTTGGAGCAAAGTAAAGGCAGGAGGTAAAGTGAATCTGCCGGAGATATACAGCTCCTTGTTCTAAGGTCCGGTCATCTCGGTACTGTGATTTTCAACTTTCAATTTTCATTTTTCAACTATTAAAGCATTGGCAGCAGTAAATTCAATTCTTCAGGTGGAAAACTTGACCAAGTCGTTCGGTGACTTGGTACTATTCGAAAATATTTCTTTGGGCTTGTCCGAGGGACAGCGTGTCGGGTTGATAGCCAAGAACGGCAGTGGCAAGACGACATTGCTCAATATCCTTTCCGGCAAGGAAGGGTATGACAATGGCACCATTTCCTTCCGTCGTGATTTGCGTGTGGGTTATCTGGAACAAGACCCGCAATATCCCGAAGAGCTGACCGTGCTCGAAGCGTGCTTCCATCATGGCAACAGTACTGTCGAGTTAATCAAGGAATATGAACGTTGCATGGAAACGGAGGGGCATCCCGGCTTGGACGAAATTCTGGTGCGTATGGACCATGAAAAAGCTTGGGAGTACGAGCAGAAGGCGAAACAGATTCTGTCTCAACTTAAAATACGTGATTTCAGTCAGCACGTAAAACATCTGTCCGGCGGGCAGTTGAAGCGTGTGGCACTTGCCAATACCCTTATCACTGAACCCGATTTGCTGATACTGGACGAGCCTACCAACCACCTCGACCTCGATATGACGGAGTGGCTGGAGGAATATCTCCGCCGGAACAACCTCAGCTTGCTGATGGTGACGCACGACCGTTATTTCCTCGACCGGGTATGCTCCGAAATCGTAGAGATAGACAACCGGCAGATTTATCAGTATAAAGGCAATTACAGTTATTATCTGGAGAAGCGCCAAGAGCGTATCGAGGCCAAGACTGTGGAGATAGAACGTGCCAATAACCTCTACCGCACAGAGCTGGAATGGATGCGCCGCATGCCGCAAGCCCGCGGGCACAAGGCACGCTATCGGGAGGATGCCTTTTACGAGTTGGAGAAGGTGGCTAAGCAGCGTTTCAACAACGACAATGTAAAGCTGGACGTTAAGGCTTCTTATATAGGCAGTAAGATATTCGAGGCAGACCATCTGTACAAATCCTTTGGTGACTTGAAGATTCTGGATGATTTCTCCTACATCTTCTCCCGTTACGAAAAGATGGGTATCGTAGGGAATAACGGTACGGGCAAGTCGACCTTCATCAAGATACTGATGGGGTTGGAGCAGGCAGACAGCGGTACGCTGGACATTGGCGAGACGGTCCGCTTCGGTTACTACTCGCAGGACGGCTTGCAGTTTGACGAGCAGATGAAAGTGATTGATGTAGTGCAGGACATTGCCGAAGTCATAGAACTGGGCAACGGCAAGAAGCTGACGGCATCGCAATTCCTGCAACATTTCCTGTTTACTCCCGAGACACAGCACAGCTATGTCTACAAGCTGAGTGGGGGAGAACGCCGCCGCCTCTATCTGTGTACGGTCCTGATGCGCAATCCCAACTTCCTGGTGCTGGATGAGCCGACCAATGACCTCGATATTGTGACGCTGAATGTGCTGGAAGAGTATTTGCAGAATTTCAAAGGATGCGTGATTGTGGTGAGCCACGACCGTTATTTCATGGACAAAGTGGTAGACCATCTGTTAGTGTTCAACGGACAAGGGGACATCCGCGACTTTCCCGGCAACTATACACAATATCGCGACTGGAAAGATGCGAAAGTCCATCAGGAAAAGGAGAAAGAGAAAGAAGCCGCCAAGGCTCAGGAGGACAAGACGGCGAAGGTGCGTCTGAACGAAAAGCGGCGCATGTCTTTTAAGGAAAAACGCGAGTTTGAACAATTGGAGCAGGAGATAGCTGACCTGGAAACCGAAAAGAATGCAATTGAAGAGGCTTTGTGCAGCGGTACTTTGTCTGTGGACGAACTGACGGAGAAGTCGAAACGTTTGCCGGAATTGTCGGACTTGATTGACGAAAAAACATTGCGCTGGCTGGAGCTGAGTGAGATAGAATCGAACTGAAGTTCGAAATTGAAAATTAAGAATTAAAAATTAGAACTGAGAAAGTGGGAAATCTGACGAATTATCATAGCCATAGCCTTTATTGTGACGGGCGTGCCGGCATGGAGGACTTTGTGCGTTTTGCATTGAGTGAAGGTTTTACATCTTATGGCTTTTCATCGCATGCTCCATTGCCTTTTTCTACGGCATGGACTATGGAGTGGGATATCATGGACGACTATCTATCTGAATTCCATCGTCTGAAGGAGAAGTATGCTGGACGTATCGAACTGTATATCGGTCTGGAGATTGATTATCTGAATGAAGCGAGTAATCCGTCCATCGCCCGTTTCAGGGAGTTGCCGTTGGACTACCGTATTGGTTCTGTACATCTTCTCTACAATGACAAAGGGGAAGTGGTGGATGTAGATGTACCTGCGGATACCTTTAAGACCATTGTAGACGGACATTTCTGCGGTGACTTGGAGCATGTGGTCCGTCTCTATTATGGTAGGTTGACGAGGATGCTTGAGCTGGGTGGTTTTGATATTGTGGGCCATGCCGATAAGATGCACTACAATGCAGCATGCTATCGCCCGGGATTGCTGGACGAGCCTTGGTATGATGAGCTGGTTAGGGCGTATTTCGCAGATATTGCCCGTCGCGGCTATCAGGTAGAGGTCAATACCAAAGCCTATCATGACCTGGGTACTTTTTACCCCAATGAGCGGTATTTCTCCTACCTGCATGATTTGGGTGTACGTGTGCAGGTAAACAGTGATTCACACTATCCGGAACGGATAAGCAACGGACGTCCCGAAGCTTTGTGTGCCTTGAGGAAAGCTGGATATGAATCGGTGATGGAACTACACGGAGGAGAATGGAAAGAGATGCCTATCGTGTTTTGAGTGAATAGGATACAAAAACTCCTGACTTGCCTTTTTGTAAAGGTAGTCAGGAGTTTTTTCTTTCTATTATGAACTATTCTGTTTTCAGTAAAAAGTCGTCAATCGCCTTTTTGTAGGTAGCCTTATCGGCTGCTCCGCGGAAGAGCTGAGGCTCTCCATTCATAGGGATGAATACAAAAAGAGGGATGCTTGTTGCATTGAACAACGCTGCCAGTTCCTTTTCCTTATCCACATTGACTTTGTAGACAACGATTTTATCGGCATACTCTTTGGCCAGTTCCTTCATAATGGGAGCCACCATGCGGCAAGGTCCGCACCAGTCGGCATATAAGTCTATGATGGCAGGCTTGTTTCCCTTGTATTTCCAGTCCTGGGATTTCTCATAGTCGAACACATCCTTGATGAACATGGCTTTGTTCATGACGATAACTTCTCCGTTTGTTTGAGCATAGGCCAGCATGCAGGAAAACACGAGGGCAACCATTGCTATAATCTTCTTCATTTCTTCTTGTTAAGAGTTTTGTTCTATAACGGCTTTCAAATCCTTACCGCTGATGACACCCGAATGGCGCCATACGGCTTCACCTTTCTTAAATACGATAAATGTCGGTACTGCTTGTATGCGGTAGCGGGCAGCAAGCTCTTCGTGCTGGTCTACATCTATTTTGGCGATACGGGCAGCATCTCCTATTTCGTTTTTGAGTTCCTCCAGTACCGGATGCATGGCCTTGCACGGGCCACACCAGGTTGCAAAGAAATCAACTAAAACGGGCTTTTCTGATTGTATCAATTCTTCAAACTTTTCCATAATTTTTTCCTTTCTGTTTTTATTTATTTGTAATGATAACAAAATAGGAGGAGGATTTGTTCGCTAAATCATTATTTAATCGTCATCTCTTCAATGAGATGCGAAGCTCCCGCGTATTTGTCGATGATGAACAAGGTGTAGCGGATGTCTACACATGCTGCTCGTTGGGAGGACGGACGGAAGGCAATGTCGCCAGTCAGACCTTCGTAATTGCGGTCAAAGCCGGTACCTATCAGTTCTCCTTTGGCATTGAACACAGGGCTGCCGGAGTTTCCACCGGTATTGTCTGTGTTGACAATGAAGCAGATGGGCATTTCGTCGTTCGGCATGGCATAACGTCCGAAATCCTTTGCCTGATACAGCTGTTTCAGTTTGGCGGGGACTACAAACTCCCAATTGTCGGGATCTTCCTTCTCCATAGCTCCTTTCAGAGTGGTGTAGTAATCATATTTCACACCGTCTGCCGGAGCGTAGGGGAGCACTTGACCGTAGGTCAGGCGCAAGGTGGAGTTGGCATCCGGATAGATGGGCTGGCCGTTGGCAAGCTTCATGTCCATCATTCCCTTTACCCATACCTTGTGGGCGGCATTGTAGTTTTTATTGGCATCCATCATGGCAATGGAGGTCTGAAGCAGGCCGTCTGTGATGGAATATTTCAGCAAGACCATCCAGTCTGTATTAATCTTGTAGAGGCTGGGCTTGCGGATGAACTTGGCAAAGTTCTCTTTGTTGCCGAAGATGGAATGTTCAAAGCAGGCGTCGATGAAAGCGTCGCTGTTGCCCTTGAAACGCTTGTCTATGATTTGGAAAATACCGATGCGTTGTTCGGCAGGGATATACTTCATGTAGATTTTCAGCATTTCCTTGCCAACGATACGTTCCACTTCGGGGAAGGGGACAGAGGCGAAGTAGCGGTCGGCTGCCTTCTGAAGGCTGTCTTTAGCTGCTGCAATCTGTTTCTTGTCCTTGTTCTTCAAGGCAGACACCAGTCTTGCGGTACTGGGGATACGCATGAAATCGAGTCCCGTCACCAGTGCTTCCTGAATGGCTTGCTGGTGGTAGAGGGCTGGACGGCGTTGCTTTACGATGGCGCGTATCTGGTCGAATGCCTGCTGATAGCTATTGTCGTTCAGCGAGCGTCCGCGTGCCAGGAGTGCCTCTTGCTGTGCACGTTTGGTGTCCAATACTTTCAGACGGACGAGACCTTCGTTCATACCAATGGCATTTTTCCAGTAGTTGGCAGAAGATGCATACTTGCTGGCATAGTGGATGCGTACGGCATCGTCTTGCAACATTTGTTTCATCAGAGCTTTCTGGCGGACATCGCGCACGTGGTGGCGCATGAAGTTGGTGGTTTGCATACGCTCTTCCACCTCGTCGGAAATCATGTAGCGCCAGTTGCGTCCGGGGAATCCCATGACGAAGGTAAAGTCGCCCTCGCGATAGCCGTCAAGGCTGATGGTGAGATGTTTCTTCACTTTTAGGGGAACGTTGTCTTTGCTGTAAGCGGCGGGTTTCCCGTCTTTGTCGGCATAGATGCGGAAGATGGAGAAATCTCCCGTGTGGCGGGGCCACATCCAGTTGTCGGTGTCTGCGCCGAACTTGCCGATGGAGGAGGGGGGAGCGCCTACCATGCGGATGTCGCTATAGGTGGTCTTTACGAACAGATAGTATCTGTTTCCACCGTAGAAGGCTTTCAGTTCCAGCTTGCGGCCGGGTGTCAGGGCGATGCCTTCGGACTTGGCGAAGCGGTCGGCTACTGTCTTCAGGTATTTGGGAGACAGATAATTGGTGCCGTTCGGGTCGTCGTCGGTTTTCAGTTGTTCGTTTACGTAGTCTGTCACGTCCAGTATCCGGTCG
>ENA-OPWH01001989-OPWH01001989.1-human-gut-metagenome-genome-assembly--contig:-NODE-1989-length-11944-cov-1.848852_pt1 | contig 11944 bp, 11 predicted proteins | sample MGYA00241506_ERZ502004 | MGnify/ENA primary metagenome ERZ502004 (study PRJEB25962, sample SAMEA2043049) | human gut metagenome | biome: human gut; feature: human-associated habitat; material: faeces... | reverse complement strand
GCCAGAAGGGAAAAGGCGCAAGCAGATGGCGCAGGTGAATCTGGAAATCGTATTACTCCGCCGCTTCTCCCACGGTTTCCGCCGTGATGTCGCGCCCGAAGTACTTCATGGAAATCTCGCTCAGCTTGCCCTCTTCACGCAGCTCAGCAATCGCCTGATTGATGGCTTCCAGCAGGCTCGCGCTGTCGTCCGTCTTGCGGGTCGGAATCGCCACAAGGTTTGCTTCCTCCGTCAGGGCGACAATCTTGATGTTCGCGTCCGGGCGCTTCTGCATGTAGTCCGCAATGGACACTTCGCTGTTCAGCGTCGCGTCCGCGCGGCCCGTCAGCACCTGCATAATCGTCTGGTCAAGCGTATCCACGCCAACCACCTCTGCGCCGAACTCTTCCGCCAGAATCATGTAGGTGCTGGCGATGGAGTTCGTGGTCTTCTTGCCCTTCAGGTCTTCAAAGGACTTGATGTCCTCGTTGTCGCCGCGAACGACCAGCGCCGTGCGGTTGAAGGCATAGGGGGTGCTGAAATTGTACTTTTCCGAGCGCTGTTCGGTCACATCAATGCCGTTGGCGGCAATGTCGTAGCGGCCGGAGTCAATGCCGGCGAGGATGCCGTCCCACTCCACGGTCACGAACGTCGCCTTCACGCCCAGCTTCTCCGCAATCGCCGTCGCAATTTCCACATCAAAGCCGACCAGATTGCCGTTTTCATCCGTGTACGTCCAAGGTGCCCAAGTGCCTTCCGTCGCAATGACGATTTCGCCCTTTTCCTGAATGCGCGCCAGCTGATCCTTGCTTTCCTCCGCCAGCGCGGTCATGCCCAGCGCCATCATCAGCGCCAGCAGGAGACTGACAAACTTCTTCATTTTGAATGCCCCTTTCAATTGCATTTATGAAAACCAGCAATGCCGGATTTTCAGCGTTGGTTGATTTTCGCGAGGAACTCCTGCGTCCGCGCTTCCTTCGGATGCGCGAAAAACTCCTGTGCGCTGTTCTGCTCGATGATTCTGCCGCCCTCCATGAACACAACGCGGTTCGACACATGCCGCGCGAAGTTCATCTCGTGCGTCACCACCAGCATCGTCATCCCCTCTTCGGCTAACTGGCGCATCACGTTCAGCACTTCCCCGATTAACTCCGGATCCAGTGCGGATGTCGGCTCATCGAAGTAAATGATTTCCGGATTCGTCGCCAGCGCGCGGGCAATCGCGACGCGCTGCTGCTGTCCGCCGGACAATTGCGCCGGGTAGTGGTCGCAGCGGTCAGACAAGCCCACCTTGTCCAGCAGCTTCCGCCCAATCGCCTCCGCATCCGCTTTCTTCATCTTCCGCGCCACAATCAGCCCTTCGGTCACGTTTTGCAGCGCCGTTTTGTTGCGAAACAGGTTGTAGTTCTGGAACACGAACGCCGTCTTTTGGCGGATACGCGCAATATCCCGGTGCGACGCGCGGTTCAGGTCGAATTTCTCGTCATCAAAGAGCAGTTCGCCCGCGTCCGCGCGTTCCAGAAAGTTCACGCAGCGCAGCAGCGTCGTCTTGCCTGACCCGCTCGGCCCCAGAATCGCCACGACGTCGCCCTTGCTGACGGACAGGCTGACGTCCCGCAGCACCTCGGTCGTCCCGAATTTCTTTTGCAGGTGATTGATTTCCAGCATCGCCATCGCGCATCACTCCTTCTGTGCGCCATACGCGCTGAGCTTCTTCTCGCCCCAGCGCTGCACCCACGTCAGCACCGTGGAGAAAATCAGGTAAATCACGCCGACTTCGATATAGAGCGCCATCGGCTCATAGTAGTATGCCACAAGCTTCTGCGTCGCCATAAACATTTCCGTCACGGTAATGTTCGCCGCCAGCGACGTATCCTTTACCATAGCAATCAGGCTGTTCGACAGCGGCGGGAACGCCGTGCGCAGCGCCTGCGGCAGCACGATGCGGCGCATGATCTGCCACCAGCTCATGCCCACGCAGTAACCCGCTTCCATCTGCCCCACCGGTACGGATTCCAGCGCCGCGCGCATCGTCTCCGCGCAGTACGCGCCCTCGTTGATGGAGAAGACAATCACCGCCGCCGGAAACGGGTCGAGGATGATGCCCAGCGACGGCAGCCCGTAGAACACCACGAACAGCTGCACCAGCAGCGGCGTACCGCGCACGACCCACACATAAAACCGCATAATCTGCCGCAGAACCGGCACGCGGGCATATTGAATCATGGCGGCAATGACGGCAATCACCATCGCAATGGAAAAGGCGATAACCGTCAGCGGAATGGTCATTTTCAGACCGGGCAGCAGAATCTTCGGGAAAGATTCTATCAGCAGTTTGACAATGCGTTCACTCATGATTTGCTTAAAGTTCCTTCCATACCCAACCGTAGGCAGCGGCAAAGCCGCTTTGTCGCGCAAAAATGACGGTGCTGTCCAAAGCAGACAGTATCCGTAGGTTTATCCTACCATGCTGATGCCGGAAATGAAACGATTGGCGAAAACTGCTTTTTCCTTTTTCCGATTGCGGCAGGCGAAAATCAACGAACAGGAAAGTCGGTCAACCTGAAAGTTGGCTTCAAGGTTGACCGACACGGGATATTGACTTATTGTGCCGTCGGGCTCGGTGTCGGCTCTACCCCTTCTTCAGCAAGGTAGCTGACCATGCAGTAACCCTCCACCACGTCCGTTTTCACATGCACCCACTCCGGGTCGTCGCAGGTATCCAGCACAATCACCCGCTGATTCGCCTGCAAGCGCATCAGCAGTTCGCCCACCATGCTCGGCTCGGCGCGCAGATTCAGGCTCGATGCGTTGACGTACATCACCTTCGCGCCTTCCGGCAAGCTGTTCGTCGTCACGGGCATCAGTGTCGGCTTCGGGGTCGGTGTTGCGGGCGGGGCAGGCGTTGCGGCAAGCTCCGGCGGAACGGTTGGCAGCACCGGCGCACCCGTGCCGCCCTGCATCAGCACCATGCCGGGATAGTAGAACGCAAGGATTTCGTCGAATTTCTTGCTGTACTGCCCCGCCATCCACTGCGCCCCGCGCTGGCTCATGCCCACGCCGTGCCCGTAACGCCGTGATTGCAGCAGGAACTGCCCGTTTTCCTCCGTCACCGAAAAAATCTCGCTGCCGGAAATGTCCAGCGACAGCGCGGCGGTGTTCTGCCGATTCAGCGCAATTGTCACCGTCGCTTCCCCCGCCGACAGGAAGTCCGTCAGCCGATTGTCCGGCGTCGGGGAGGGCGTCGGCACGGGCGTCGCCGTCGCGGTCGGCACGGGGCTGGGCGTTGCCGTGGCTTCACCTAATTCCCATTCGTCGCCTTCCGCGGGCGCAACGTCGTAGGTCGCATCCCCCGCGGGCAGCGGAATCGCCGTTTCCTCCGGCAGGATGGACGCGAACGGCTTCTTGCCCGACCATTTCAGCGTCACCACAAGCTCCGTCATCCGGCGACTCGGCGCGGCGAATGCGGGGGATGCCAGCGTGACGGCGGTGATTTCGTCAATGCGGAAATTCTCCTCGTCCATGGAGTACTCCTCCCGCATCAGCACAGGCAGCATCTGCTCGTAAATCAGCGTCCGAAGTGCTTCTTTGACCGTGCCGTTTTTGCTGATTTTCATCGTGCGGACGATGCTCTGCGGGTTCTCCAAATCATACGGGTCATCAACCATTGCGTAGTAGCCGTAGTCGCCGCTGCCCGACCACACATTTTCGACCAGCTCCGTCTGTCCGCCGTTGCTGGCGCTGTAAAAGCATTCTGCCAGCTTGCCGTTGTACATGCCGACAATCCCCGCCGTCTCCTGCACGGCACGGGCGGCGTTTTTGGTGGATGAATCAACGCCCTTGAACACTTGGTCGTTCGTCGTGTCCACCACGTCATAGGCGCGGGAGGCGTTCAGGTGGGACAGCGCATAAGTGCGCGCACAGACAGCCTGCGCCTTGAGCGCTTCGAGCGGGAATGAGTCGCTCATCTCATACGGCACAACGCCCAGCAGGTAATCCTCCACCGACAGCGTCAGAATCGGCACGAGCGTCCCGTTCTCCACCGTCAGCATCAGCGAACCGGGATAGAGATTGCCGTTTTTCTCAAAGCGCAGCCCCGGCATTGCGCTGCCGGACTGATTCCGCCGGAACTCCGCGCTCTTGCCTAGGCGCATACTCATGCCATCATAGAACAGATACAGCGCACCGGAGCGAATCTGCACCGTCACCTGCGCGTTTTTCGGCAGCGCCATCAAGTCCTCGCCGCCCACGCGCACCGTGTACGCCGGCGCGGTCGTCCCCGGCAGCATCGACGCGGCGGGCGAGACGGTCGTCGACGCGCACAACCTGAACTTCCACAATGTGCCCCTGCGCAAGATCCTGTCGGACGCCTTCCCCGGCATCCCCGCCATCAGCAGCGTCCAGCACAGCGCCAGGCACACCGCCCGAAGCAGTCGTTTCATGCACATACCTCCTGTTTGCGGCAGAATCCGAGTTTTTTCAGACCTTGCCTTATTAAAAAACGGATGACACGCATATGTTCATCCGCTTGGAAAATATTTATTCGTCGGAATTGGGAAAGTTTTGGAAGTCGCCCGAAGTTTCCGCCAGCATCGTCCGGAAAACCGCGTTCAGCCGCGCCACATCCGGTGCAGCGGGATTCGGCAGCGCTTCCAGCACCTGCTCCGCATGGGCAAATTCCGCCAGCAGATACGCATCCAGTTCCGGAATCCGCGGCGCTGTTTCCTTTTCTCGCGCCTGTTTCTTCTGCGCCAGCAGGTCGTCCACCGCGCCGCGCATCGAATCCGGCAGCACCGCCGCGCACAGTTTGTCAAACGGCACAGGCGCGACCTTCCTGTACTGCTCCACATAGCGGAAGCACAGCAACGGGCGCAGCGCATACAGGTACTTTTTCAACCGCACCTGTTCGCCCTGCAAGAAATTTCGCCATGTGCTATGCGCCGACGCATACTGATGATGCAGATTCCGCTCCACCGAAAAATACGCATCGGCACAGTCCGCGAAGTGCCGCCATGCCGCCGTCTGCGCATACACAACCGGGGAATACAGCCATTCTATCAGCGACGGATTCGACTTGCCCAGCAGCCCCAGCTCCTTCTTGATGTCCCACCCGGAATAGTCCTGCACTTCGTCCAGCGGACCGTCGATATGGTCAGGCAGCGGGTCAATGCGCAGATAATCCTTTATTGGGCGAATAAACACATATCGCACGTCATAGTCGCTGTCCGGCGAGGCAAAACCCCATGCTCGGCTTCCCGATTCCTCCGCATACAGAATTTTCACTTGATTCGCCGCTTCGATTTCGCGCAGCTTCCGGCGAATCGTATCCGCCTGATTCATGGGCTTTGCCCCTCCTTCCGCGCATAATACTCAAATATAAGGAATTACTTTTCCTTCGCCATCGCCTGATATTCCCCCGGCGTCATCCCGGTGTACTTCTTGAATACCTGACAGAAATAGCTCTTGTTCGGATACCCGCACGCCGCGCTGATTTCGCCCAGCGTCTGCGGTTCTTTGCTCGACAGCATCATCTGCGCCTTCTCCATCCGCGTCCGGGTCAGGAAGGTCGAAAAGTGCTGCCCCGTTTTTTCGTGGAACAGCCGGCAGAAGTACGCCGGCGTCAGCCCCAGCGAACGGCTCAAGTTCGCCTGTGAGTACGGCAGCGAGCAGTCCGCCCGAATCGAGTCAATCACCTTCTCAATCGGCTTGGCGTTCCCCGGCTGCGGACACGCGCGCAGAGACGGCTGCAATGCATTCAGCCACGCCAATAGCGCCTGACGCGGGCGGCGCGTCATCTCGTTGAGATTCAGCCCCTCCGTCAGCGTCCGCAGGGACAATTCCGCGTGCTGGCTCCAAATCGCCTCAATCACCAGCGGCACGAACGCAAAGCACGTCACCGACAGATTCTGATCCTCCCGCAGCGCGCGCGATACATACCCGCCCAACACCGCGTACTGCCGCCGCTTGATGCATGTCTGCAATTCCTTCCGGTGCCGATGCGCCGCCGCGCCGTCCAGCGGCGAGACACGCGTCCACCAGTCGCTGATTTCCCGCATGGGCCTCAAGTGTTCCGCCCACGTCGCCGCGAGGTCAAATTCCTCCCCGATGAACATTGTGCCGTCCTGTTCCAGCGCGACGGACGCCTGTTCCATCAGCGCATGGGCGCACAGCCACAGCACCGGGTCGCGATGCGCCCGCGCGGGGAATCGCGTCAGCGCCAGCAGCACCGTCATCACGTCGCCATCCGCCGCGAAGCAAGCCGCGCTCACGCCGCACAGCGCCATCGCCTCCGGCACAATCGCCAGCGCCTCCTGCCGCTGCTCTTCCGTCAGCGGGACGTCCGCTTCCCAGCGAATCAGCCGCCACGCGTACACCGGAACCTCCACCGTGCTTTTCGGTGCGTCGCCGCCGCTCTGCATCATCGCGAGCATCGTCTGCGACAGCTGCTGCTCCTGTTCCTGCGTCATGAGAGGGTTCACCTGCTTTCTTGGGTGGAAATTTAATTGCAAAAAAGCGTCCCCGCGGGTGAATCCTTCAGCCCGCACGGAACGCTCCTATTTCCGCATTTTCTATTGTACGCCATTTTTCGCGATTTGGGAAGGGGTCAGCAAAAAAATTGTTGTCCCTTGTCAGTTTTGTACGAATTTCTGTGCCGTCATGCCCTGAAAGAAATCAACATCCGTCGGTACAATGCGGCACACACCGATTTTGTCCAGCGTAATCACGCGCAGCTGTTTCCCGGCGGACTTCTTGTCCAGTGTCATGGCGTTCAGCAAGTCCTTTTCGGGAATCGCCGGAAGCCGACGGGGCATTTCCAGCGCATCCAGCAGCCGATTCAGCCTCGCGCTCGTCCCCTGCTCCGTCATGCCCTTCTCTTCCGTCATCGCGGTAATAACGCGCATCCCCAGCGCAACCGCCTCACCGTGGCGCATCCCGGTGTAGTGCTGGCAGGTTTCGACCGCGTGGGCGATGGTATGCCCAAAGTTGAGCGTCATGCGCAGCCTGGTATCGCGCTCGTCCTGCGCCACAATGTTCGCCTTATACTGGATACAGTGCGTCAGGATTTCACCGATAACGCCCATGAGCGCAATCCGCCCGCCGCCCGCGTTTTCTTCCAGCAGCCGGAACAGCGCCTCGTCCCCAATGCACCCGTACTTAACGACTTCGCCCAGCCCGTCGCGCCAGAAATCATCCGTCAGCGTCCGCAGCGAATCCGGGTCTACCAGCACCAGTTCCGGCTGATAGAATGCGCCGACGAGGTTCTTCCCCTGCGGCAAATCGACTGCGACCTTCCCGCCGACAGAGGAATCAACCTGCGCCAGCAGCGTCGTCGGCAGCTGCACAAAATGCACGCCGCGCAAGTACGTCGCCGCCGCCAGCCCCGCCAAATCGCCAATCACCCCGCCGCCCAGCGCAACAATGGCATCCTTGCGCGTCAGATGATGTTCGCAGAGGAAGGCATACAGCGTTTCCAGCGATTTCAGGCACTTCGTCTGCTCGCCGTGCGGCAGGACGATGCTGCACACGCGCAGACCGACCTTTTCCATCGACGACACGACTTCTTCCATATACAGCGGCGCAACATGGTCATCGCTGACAACCGCGACCGCAATGTCGCCGAGGTTCTCGCGAATCATTTCGCCCGTTTTCGCCAGCAGGCCGCGTTCGATATGAATCGGATAGCTTCTTTCGCCCAGCGGTACGGTAATGGTCTGCATGAAAATCGCCTTCCTTATCATCTTAAAGCATCCATCATATCATCGAATATGATTCCCTGATTATTCCACCCGAATCATATTTTCCACCGTGCAGACCTCCGGGTCAAACTTCGCCAATGCCGCCCGAATCGCCTGTTCATTCGCCTCGTGCGTAATGATAATCAGCGGCACGCGGCTTCCCGCCAGCTCCGCCTTCTGCATCATCGTTGCAATCGACACCTGCTCGCTCGACAGCCACGTCGCAATCTTCGCCAGCGAACCCGGCTCGTCCTGAATCGACAAACGCAGGAAATACCGCGTTTTCCAGTCGTTCGTGAACACCAGCGACGCATCCGCATTTGCGCTGTTCACAAACGTCGGATGCACATGCACATCCACCGTCGCGGCATGGAGAATGTCGCCCACCACCGCGCTCGCCGTCGGCAAATCACCCGCGCCGCGACCCTGCAGCATCATTTCCTTGCAAGCGTGGCCGTGCAGATAGACGGCATTGAAGCTGCCGTTGACCTGCGATAGCGGATGGTCGTGCGCAATCAGCGTCGGATGCACGCGAACCTCGATGGTGCTCCCGCTGCGCTTGGCAATCGCCAGCAGTTTCAGCACATAGCCCATCTCGCGCGCATAGGCAATATCCACCGCCGTAATTTTCGTGATGCCTTCACGATAGACCTTGCTGAACGGTACGCGCGCGTGGAAGGCAAGGCTCGCCATAATAGAGAGCTTATAGGCCGCGTCCAGTCCCTCGACATCGGCGGATGGATTCGGTTCAGCCAGCCCCAGCTGCTGTGCATCGTGCAATACGGCTTCGTAGTCCTCGCCGTTTTCGTACATACGGGAAAGGATGTAGTTCGTCGTGCCATTGATGATGCCCATCAGAGAATCAATGCGGTTCGCTTGCAGGGGCTGCATGAGGGTGTTGATAATCGGAATTGCGCCGCAGACGCTCGCTTCGTAGTACAGACCGACATGGTTGCGCTGTGCAGCGGCTTGCAGGCGGTGCCAATTCAGGGCAATGGCGACTTTGTTCGCCGTGACAACGGTCTTGCCGTTTTCCAGCGCGCGGAGCATGTAGTCCGTCGCAGGTTGTTCGCCGCCCATGAATTCGACAACAATGCTGATTTCCGGGTCGTTCACCACGTCGTCCGCGTTCGTTGTCAGCAGTTCATGCGGCACACCGCAGGCGCGGGTTTTGTTCACATCGCGCACCAGCACCCGCTTGATGCGGATGGAGAGACTGTCGCGGTGAGCAATCTCGCGGGAAAAGCCTGTCAGCAGCGACCACACGCCCCCGCCAACATTGCCGCAGCCCAGAAATCCGATTACAACTTCCTTCATTTTGTCTGCTTCCTCCTGCTTTTATATGCCTTCTTTTCTCGCTTGATCAGCCCTTGTTCCGCTCGTAGATAAGCCGCAGTCCTTTCAGCGTCAGCAGCCCATCCAGCTTGTCAATGACCTTGCTTTCCTCGGCAATCATCACCGCCATGCCGCCCGTCGCGACGACGGTGGCTTCCTGCCCCAATTCCTGCTTAATTTTGCGGACGATGTTCTTCACCAAGCCGACATACCCATAATACATGCCGGATTGCAGGTTCGTCAGCGTCGTCCGCCCGATGACGTGCTCTGGCTTCGTCAGTTCAAAGCGCGGCAGTTTTGCCGTCCCGGTGACAAGGGCTTCGCTGGCGAGCTTCACGCCGGGGCAGATGCATCCGCCAAGGAACACGCCGCCCTCTCCGACCACGCCGAACGTCGTTGCCGTGCCGAAGTCGATGAAAATCGTCGGCGCGCCGTACTCCTCATACGCCGCCACTGCGTTCGCGATTCGGTCGCTGCCCAGTTCGCGCGGGTTCTCGTAGCGGATGTTGATGCCCGTTTTGATGCCCGGAACCACGAACAGCGGCGTCTGCCCGAAGTAGTTCTGGCACATGTGCTCAATGGTAAAATTGATAGTCGGCACGACGGAGGAAATCATGATACCCTCGACTTCTTCCGGGCGAACGCCGACATGCTGAAAGAGGTTCACCAGCACGATGCCGTATTCGTCGGACGACTTCTGGATGTTCGTGGACATCCGCCAGTAATAGCGCATTTCCTTGCCGTCAAAGAGGGCAGTTTTGATGTTGGTATTGCCAATGTCGAGGGTGAGGATCATCCTCCATACCTCCTTATAGAATCGCTGATGACCGACGTTTCAGCCATCAGCGGGAATCGTTCACTTGCCGTACAGACCAGCTCAATCGCGCGAGGGGGCAAAGCTCCCCTTGTTACGCCGTCTTCTTGTGCATTGCCTTGCGCAGCGCCAGCACAATCGGGGGTGTAATCAGCGCCGCAGCAACGGCTTCCAGCGGGCCAGCGCCGCCAGCGCCGCCGTATTGTCAATGCCGCAGATCATGTAGAAAATCAGCATCAAGCCGAGATACAAAATTGTGTTCGTCAGGCTGCCGCAGGCCGCCGCAACCGCCAGACCCGTCTTTTCCAGCTTATGCGCCATTGCCTTGTGGACGAAGTGAATCACCACCGGCACCATCAAACGCGGCAGGAAGGTCATCACAATCACCATCGGCAGCGACGCCCCCATCAGCGTGCCAACCAGCGTAGATGGACGAAGCAGCGCCGACACAAAGCTTGTTGCACCGAAGGTCAAGCCCAGCAGCACGCCGTATTTCAGCCCCATGAACAGCGTCCCGACCGCAACCGGAATCACCAGCAGCGTCACGTTGCAAAATCCCAGCGGAATCAGCCCCAGCGGTGTCTGTCCCATCAGGAAAATCAGCGCCATCAGCAGCGCCAGCGTCACGAGATTGACCAGATTGCCATTGCGAGTATTCATTTTTCCTCCGTTCGAGTCTCTTTTCGAGTACCCTACGATAATTATTTCCGCACCAGCTGCATTTTCGTCTGATACTTTCGCTCTCAGCGGCATCATTGGCGCGGATGCTCTCATTATACCGAAAAAAACGCCGCTTGTAAAGGTTGAAACAGTATTTGAACAGCGCATTATTGCAAGCTATTTATATGAAAGCAGTTCACCCTGCGCAGGCTTCCTTCTCCATACGCTCCGGATTGCTTTTTCCGCCGGATTCTGGTATGATACAGACAAATTCGCAGGAGAAGCCGCGCTGCTTTTCCCGTCAGGAGGAGGCAAGGAACATGAAATTGTTGATTTTAGGCGGCAGCGGGTTTGTCAGCGGACGGCTGGCGCAGATAGCGACAGCGCAGGGGCACGAGGTCTGGTGCGTTACACGCGGCAATCGCCCGATTCCCGAAGGCGTTCACGCGCTGACGTGCGACGCGCACGACCCGGCTGCCCTTCGCGCCGCGCTCGCCAGCGCGCAGCTGCAATGGGACGCCGCGCTGGACTGCATCTGCCGCGACGCGGCCTCCGCATCGGTCGATTTGTCGGTACTGCCCGCCTTCACGAATCGCCTGCTGGTGATTTCCACCGATTCCGTGTACCACCCTGCCTACAAGCGCGTTCCGCAGGACGAAACCGGCGTTTATCTGCACGACGGCGGCTACGGGAGCAACAAGCGGCAGATGGAGGAGGTTTTTCTGGACGCAGCGGCGCATTCGGAATCACCTTTCGCGTGGACAATTTTCCGTCCGGGGCATATTTTCGGCGCGGGTTCACAGGTCGGCTGTTTCCCGGAGCATTCCCGGCAGCCGGATCTGATTGCCCGCATGAAGCGTGGCGAACCGCTGCGGCTTGTAGGCGACGGCAAATTTCTGATTCACCCCATCTATGTGGATGACCTGTGCCGCGTCCTGCTGGAAAGCATCCCCGTCTCCACAGCCTTCAACGAGATTTTCTGCATCGGCGGACCGGATATTGTTTCCAACGCTGCCTATTACCTTTTGCTCGGAGAAATTTTGAACGTTCCCGTGACTATTGAAGAAATTCCGTTAGCCGGCTATCTGGAAGCGCATCCCCAATTCAGCGGGCATTTGTGCCATCGCGCGTATTCGCTGGAAAAGCTGCGCCGCACGGGGATTGCTTTGCCCGGCACCCCCCTGCGCGCAGGGCTGCAGAAGCAGGTCGAATGGCTCCTTTCTCTTGCGCGGTAAAGCCCCGAATCGGCGAATGTCTTTTTCGGCATTCGCCGATTCGTTTCGGGCATAAGAAAAAGAGCCGATTTTTCAATCAGCTCTTTGCGAGGTGCCATCCAGATTTGAACTGGAGAATGAAGGTTTTGCAGACCTTTGCCTTACCACTTGGCTATGGCACCATAATAAGAAATGGAGCGGTAGAC
>ENA-OPWH01001976-OPWH01001976.1-human-gut-metagenome-genome-assembly--contig:-NODE-1976-length-12011-cov-2.266143_pt1 | contig 12011 bp, 9 predicted proteins | sample MGYA00241506_ERZ502004 | MGnify/ENA primary metagenome ERZ502004 (study PRJEB25962, sample SAMEA2043049) | human gut metagenome | biome: human gut; feature: human-associated habitat; material: faeces... | reverse complement strand
GCCATTTTGATTGGAGAATAGATAATGAACAACAAAACCATTGAACAGAAAATCCAGCGGACGGAAAAGGAAATTACTCGACTGGAGCATCAGAAGAAAATCAAGCAGCACGAGGCAAAACAGCTTGAACGTAATCGCCGCAACCGCCGCATTTTTACCCGTGGCGGCAGGCTGGAACGCTTTATGCAGCGCCCGCTGCTATTGACTGACGATCAGGTGTACCAATTGCTGCAAACAGCGTTCAATACCGAGGCTGTTCAGACGATGGAAAAGGCGCTGATCAACGAGGCTGTACGGGCTATGACCCAGGCTGCGGAGGACACAAATACCAATGCAGAAACTTGAATTGTACCTGGTTACAGGTCGCAACTATACACGCTTCACGTGCGGTTGCGCTCTGCGAGGCACGCTCCGAACAGGGTTCGTCGCTCTGATATTTTGTTCTGCGGAACAAAATCAACAGGGACACGGCCCCTGCGCCAGCAAGCTGACTACCCAAGGAAAGTGGGGTGACGAGCGTGGCATGTCCTCACTTTGATGTGTCCATCCGCCAGCGCAGCAAGGGGCAATCCGCTGTGACGGGCGCTGCCTATATGTCTGCTGAAAAGCTGTTCTGCGAGTACGATCAGCGGACGAAGAATTTCTGTTACAAGCAAAAAGAAATTGTGGCGAAGGGCATCCTGCTGCCGCCCAACGCGCCGCGAGAATATACTGACCGACAGACGCTCTGGAATGCTGTGGAAGCATCCGAAAAGCAATGGAACGCACAGCTGGCGAGAGGTATCATTATGGCGCTGCCGAGGGAGCTTCCCGCCGATCAGTATGAGTCACTTGTACGCGAATATTGCATGGAGCAATTCGTGTTGCGGGGCATGATCGTTGACTATGCCATTCACGATAAGGGAGACGGTAATCCTCACGCCCATGTGATGCTGACCATGCGTGCAATGGACGAGCACGGCAAGTGGCTACCCAAGGCAAGGCGGGTCTACATTCTTGATGAAAACGGTGAAAAGATACCATTACCCAATGGTGACTATAAAACCCGCAAAGAGCGCACCACGGATTGGGACGATTCAGGAAACTGTGAACGCTGGCGCACGGCATGGGCGGACACCACAAATCGTTATCTGGAACGTGCTGGTGCAGACGTCCGGCTTGATCTCCGTTCATACGAGCGACAAGGCGTTGATCTGGTTCCCACCGTCCATATGGGGCCGGTAGTCACCTATCTGGAGCAGCAGGGCATCCGCACAGAAATCGGTCAGTATAACGAGGAAATCAAGCAGTTCAACCGTGTGCTGCAATCGTTGAAAATACGGTTGGCATCGCTGAAAAAGTGGCTGGCAGAAGCCATCCGCAAGACAGCAGAAATCATGAAGCCAGAGCCCTACCAGCCGTCAGTGATGGAGTACCTCCAGGTGTTCCAGAATCTACGCAGGGCTGGGCGTGCAGACTGGGGTAAAACAGCAAAGCAGACTGCCGGTATCAATGACCTGAAATTCGCTGCGCAAGTACAGTTCTTCATGCAGGAAGCTGGCATCAGCACGCTGCAGGATTTCGATGAATTTGTTGGCAAACAGCAAGAAAGCCTTACCTAGCTTGACGGCGTGGGTAAGGCGATTAGGAAGAATCAGACTGCACTTAAACATCTGGAGACATTTCAGCGGCTCAAGCCAATCTCTGATAAGAGCAAGCGCGGTATGGGTTTCATGCGGAAGCAGTATGCTGAGAAGCATCATCAGGAGCTGAACGACTTTGCAAAGGCTGTGCGCTACATGAACGCCAATGGCATCAAAGCCGCGGATCATGAACGCATCGCCAATGAATTGCAGCAATTGCTGGATGAACAGGCACAGCTTCGCGCGGCACTCGCTGAACAGAACGTTGATCCTGATTTGATCGACCGCATCCGTTACTGCGTTGATACAGTCATCAAGGCTGGCGAGGAGCCGAGGCAGAGGGAGTCAATCAGGGCGCAGTTGCAACTTGCCAAAGCACAACAAACCAAACCGGAAAGTGAAAAAGTGAAGTCTGAACCGTATGCAGATATTTCGTGATGCTTCACAGTCGATCCTCTTCCAGCTTCCTGATCTTCTTTCGCAGCACAGCACCCTGAATGATACAGATCATCAGCAGCACACCGCAGCCCGCGCCCAACGCAATCACCAACCACGGGAATGTCTGCGTTTCAACTTCCTGGCTCCCCTCAGAACTGGCAGCAACCACAACCGGTTCCTCGACAGTGGTTTCAACCTGCACAATCATTGAAGCTGTGTTGCCATACGCATCCTCGCCGGTAATCGTCAGGGTTCCCTGATGAAGCCCCAGATCGTCCGTGCCGGGAATGAAGGTCAGCTTGGCGGACTTGGTTTCACCCGGAGCCAGCGTTCCCACAAGGACGCTTTGCCTTTCTGTGATCCCCGGCAGGCTCAGCGTCGCCATGACATTGCTGAGTTCGGAACGGCCCATGTTCATAACAGGAACCGTCAGTGTCGCCATTTCACTTTGCAGAATCGTCGTGGCCAGCTGGACGCCACCATGCTCCAATCTGATTTCCTGATTGACGGGCAGGGTGAAGCTCTCCGACCATGTTCCTGCTGCATCCAGAGCCGTCCAGCTCAAATCGAATTTCAGCGTATGCAGCGAAATAGAAGCATTGGTCTTCACCTTCAGGGGAACAGAAATTGTTTGGGCAGTACCCGCTGTCATATCAGGCAGGAGGATTACATCCGTACCAGCCGGAAGAATGTCGCCGGAAGCGTCAGTCACACGGAGCGTCACGCCGGTCAGATCAGCATATTGACTGGGATTGGTGAGAACGGCTGTCAAAGTGCAGTCCTCGCCCACATGAAAGGTAGCATCCACATCAGAGATCACTGGGCGGATGGTTTCATCAGGCTTGCGGCCATCGCGGATATGCAGCACAAAATGGTGTTCGCCCCGAACGGTTTTCCCTTCGTTATCTTTTGCCGTAAAGACCAGTATGCAGGGGTAGTCGCCGTTCACGCGACCTTTGACCAGATTGGCTTTCAGCGTGGTATTGTAAGCACCGCCTTCGCTTCGATAGACAGTTGTGTATACCCCCTGTGTCTTCAGTGGTGAAATCGCTGCGCCATCGGCAAACAGTTCAACCTTCACTGAACCGGAAATGCCGTCAGCATTCAAGGGCGCAAGCACAATCAGAGTGCTGCCCGAAATGCGTGGTTCATATCCCTGCGCCCAAGAGCAAGACATATCTCCGAAAACAGCGGTTTCATTCAAAGTGATGCTGCCCTCTGCGAAAGCGAAAATGGGTATAAGGAACAAGGCTGTCATGCACAGCAAAGCTATTCTTTTCATCAAAATCACAACTCCCGGATGTTTTCGACAATCGAGTGGCGGGTCACGTCACGGACGCGCAGGCGGAGGATGGCAAGGCTCGCCAGAAGGGTCGTGGCAGCAAAGAGCAGCTGCGCACCGAGGGTGAACCAGTTTGCAAAACCTTGCGTCATGCCAAGGTATGGAAGGTTGCGGATCAACCCCCAGTAAACCACCAGTCCGAATACTGCGCCGATGGCAACGCTCATGGCGACCTGTCCGCCGTAGATGCGGAAGATGACGCGCTCATCTGCGCCTACCGCACGAATGGTGCCGATCATGCGTACTTCTGCACGGATACGGCGGCTGACGCTGCCCGTGATCTGTGCGATGCAAACTGTCAGCAGGATGAGAGACGCGCCACTGATCAACAGCAGCTCCAGCAAGCGCTCCCGTGCGTTCGCACGTTGCATTTCCATCATGTTATCCACTGTGTAATCTGCGCCGCGCATGGCGATGGAGGTGATCCGCTTTTCCAGTACAGCTTCCTCCTCCAGCGTCAGGTCATGGGTATAGATGTTCAGGTGAGATACTCGGGGCAAGGGCAGTCCCATAGCGGCAAGACCCTGCTCGGTAGTCACCATCACCACATAATCTCCCGTGGCAAAACCGCCGGAAAGCACCGCGCCCACGGTTACATTCACCTCTGTGTGCGCCATCTGCTGGTAACAAGACAAATAATCGGATACAGAACCATTCGTCGGAATCTGGACAGAATCGGAATGGACATAGTGTAGCGTCAGCGGCTGACCTGCGGTATACGCATCATTCTCAATAGATGCCAGCAGGGTGTATTTCGGATTGCTCAGGCGGTTTTGCAGCCAACGGTCATTGGTGCCCCGGTAGGAGTTGACTGCGCCGTCTGGTGACAGGAACGCATAAATCGTCGGTGCAACGACCAGTACCTCCTGTCCTGCGTTGATCGCCGTCATATCAATATCTCCGCTGACGACGAACTGCTCCAGATATGCCGGATCAACCACGGCAATCTCCAGATCAATCGCGTTGCTCAGATGTCCATCGATACCAAGATGTTGGCGGATTGCCGTGTAGTCCTCTGCATCCTCGTAAACGGTTGCAGGAATCTCCTCCACCGGCAGCAAGTACGGATGTCCATTGCCGAGATTGTGCTGGATGGTGTATCCGCCGCTCGTTGTTTCATAGTAGACGGGTTCCCAATACGCTGGCACATCCTCACCCAGTTCCTGCGTGATGCGGATACTGGCAGACATCTCCACTCTTTTCACACCGGGAAAGCTGCGAAGCTGCGCTACGTCACCTGTCGTCAGCTGCTGCCCAGGCGTTTTGTCATAAAACATGCCATAGTATGTTCCGGGAGCCCAGATGGAGAAGCCAATCCGATCCGTCAGGTCTGCCATAGCGCTGATGACGTCATCATGGACGATATACACCGTCGTGCTGACGACGATCATCAATAGCGCCATCAGCAATGCCGGAGCAACCTGCCGACCAGGGCGAATGCTCAGTTGCCGCCATGCTACCAATTTCGCAGGGCGGAAGGTCTTCTGCGGACGGACACGCCTCAGTCTGCGCAGCATTTCTGTGTCCCGCATGACAGACATGGGCATCATCCGACTGGCGCGGCGGAGCGGAAGCCAGCTGGACAGCAGAATGACCAGCATGGACAGCGCCAGCACCGGCAGCAGCAGCCACCACGACGGGCTGAACAGGAACAGCGTCGGGGCAGCCTGCTCCAGCGTCCACGCTGCGCCGCAGCCTGCCAGCATCGCCAGCGGTGACACGATCAGCGCCAGCAGCAGCGCCTCGCGTCCGAAGATGCGCCGGATCTGCTTCTTCGTTGCACCTACGGCCCGCAGCATGCCGATCTCCGAAACCCTTCGGGAGAGCTGGCTCTCCATCGCCCCCGCGATCCCTACACAGGTTGCCAGCAGCAACGTTCCTGCCAGCACACCGATGCAAACCGTGTAGAGCAGCACAGCCGGATTAGGTGCGATCAGGTCGCTCGGCCAGTTGGTCGGGTTATCGTTACCGTCGAAAACCCGCAGGTTGCCGTATGTTTGTGCTCCCTGCGCATCTGTGCGTGTGTAATAGGTCAGTGCCTGATAACCCATTACGCCCGGCGCGAAGGAAAACAGCTTGTGCTGTACCAGACGCCCAGTGGAAAGCTCTGCTTCCGTTGGGTGGATCAGTATGGCCGGAAACTCCATGTATAGCTCACTGAAGCTGGAATAGCCCTTCATGTTGGCACTCTGGTTTTCCATGATGCCCACAATGGTGAAGGTGCGTACTTCGTCGACGCCCTCCACAGGGGTGAGCGTTAATGTTACCGTATCACCCACACCCACGTTGTCCAGACGCATACGTGCCAGAGCGCTTTCCTCAATGGCAATTTCGCCCGGCTTTTCCGGCATGCGTCCTTCGATGAAGCTGCGATGCAGGAAGGCAGCAGCGGTATCATCATAATAACCAACCGAGGTTGAAGTGTCATTATGCACCGCTGGAATGGTCACATGGCCGATGCCATCGTACAGGCCACTTGCCGTCAGCACCTCGTCTGTTTCCTCACAATCCAGCCAGAAAGCATCCTGGCTGCCAAGGCGGGCGTCACGGCGGGCTTCATTTGCCATGAAAAGTCCGTGTACACCCAGCACCATGCAGCTGACAAAGAAGATGGACAGGAAAATACCGATGACCAGCGCAATGTAGGATTTCTTGTTTGTCCGCAAAGAAGCTGATGCAATGCGGTTGATTGTTAAGCGTTTCATTGGCGTTACATCTCCCGGATATTCTCAACAATGCTGCATTTCAGTACACCGCGGATGCGACTCCACAGACTGATCAGGCAGCAAACCAGCAGCAGTGCAGCGCACAGAATGCTCACCACGATCGCGCCGGGATGCAGGTACTCCACAAATCCTCCCAGGCAGATCGCACTCACACCGATTGCAGCCAGCGGGATCGCCAGCAGGACACTCAGGATCACCTGGCCCTGATAACAGTGAAAGAGAACCTTGTCATCTGCACCAACAGCCCTGAGCGTTCCCAGTCCTCGTTGATCCGCACGGATCTGCCTGCTGACGCTGCCGGTGATCATTGCAGCGGCAATGGCAAAGAACACCACGCCTGCGCCAGCCAGCACCGTGATCAGCCGTCTGGCTGCTGCCTGCTCCGCACGGGCTTCAGCAGTGTTGTTGACCACTGTAAAGCCGCCGCGCTGTGCAATGGTGGTGATGCGCTTCTGCAGCGCTTCCTCTGTCTGGCCGGTGACACTGCCGTCCACGGTAATGTCCACAGAGTTCAACCGCCCCACATAAAGTCCCATCTTGTGCGCACCTTCCTCGGTAGTGAGGAGGAATCCGCCGTGGATATGGGGGTAGGCAGGCGTCTGGCATTCGATCACTGCACAGACGTCCACACTCAACGTAATGCTTTCGCACCTCTCATAGTCATCGGGCAAGCCCTGCTCACCTGCGCCAAGGCCGTAGTAATTCTGCATGAGAGTCAGCGTCTGTCCGGCATGGAAGAAGTCATTCTGATGTACATAATCCAGTTGGATGCTGTCATCTGGCTTTTTGTAGGTAGACCATGCACTGCCATCAGTAGTCGCACCGTATTCTGTGGGCACATAAGCAATAACTGCTTCTCCTGCATTGATGGCAGCCATATCGATTGAACCCTCTACCACAAAGGGGGCAAGAGCAGCTTCATCCACCGGCAGCACACGGACTGTGAAGATCGCCATTTCCTGTGTTACGCCGAATTGCTCACAGGCCTTAGCGTAATCTGCACGGAAATATTCCCGCATATCAAAGCCTTCATAGATGGAGTTGGGCGTTGAAGTATATCGATCCCAGTCTTCATCGGTCAGCAAATGCTGATTGCCAATGCTCTGCATCGAAGGTTTCAGGTAGTCTGGCACCGTATCCAATAGTATGTTGACGACCAGCGCACGCCGTGGCTGCACACCCGTCACGCCAGGCAGGCTGGCCAGCTGCTGAAGATCGGAGCGCGTCAGGGTCATGTGGTCGAATGAATCAAGGAAGCGAACACCATATCCTCCATTGCCTTTAAGGGTGAAGTCTGCCATTGGTGCTTCAATATCCGCTGCAAAAAACGTCAGACCGGCCCCAAGGCAGATGACCAACAGCATGACCGCCGCCATCAGCGCAGCGCCAACGGGCCGCAGCGGATGCAGCATCAGCTGGCGATTGGCAATGAACCGTGCAGGCTTGAAGGCTTTCTTTGTGCTTATGCGGTTAACATGGCGCATCAGGCCAGTGTCCCGCATAACCATCAGCGGGACAACCGCCGAAGCACGACGCAGCGGCAGCATCGAAGAAAGCAGCATGACTGCAACAGAAAGGACGATCACAGGAAGAAGCACCCAGGGATTCAGTCGGAACAGCAGCACATCTGCCGCCAGGGCAGCAGCCGCGCAGGCCGCACCACAGCCCGCCAGCACCGCAATAGGCGCAAGCGTCAGCGCCAGCAGCCATGTTTCACGTCCGAAGACCTTGCGGATCTGCCGTCTGGTTGCACCAACAGCACGCAGCATGGCGATCTCCTCGCGCTTGCGGGAGAGCGTTGCTTCCATACTGCTGGATATGCCCACGCAGCAGGCAACGATCAGACTGCCCAGCAGAATTCCCAGCAGCAGGAGCTGACTTTCCAGCTTCGCATCTGCCATGATGGCATCCTGCGGAAAAAATACCGCCATACCCTGTTTGTTCAGTCCGGTATTTGCGCCGCCAAACTTTATCTCGATGAATGCATCATCCTGCGGCTCCCAGTTCCAGTCATTGAGGAAGCGTGCGAGTGTCATGCCGGGACGCAGTACCGCCAGTCGGTGAATCACGGTGCGCCCGGTGGCAAAAGCAGGCTCCTGTGCGCTGACAAGAATGGATGCAACCGGATAGCGATTCGGGCCGTGCCCCCAGGATTCGTCCAGCAGGGCTTCTGACTGCTCTGCGAGGAATCCAACAATGGTGTAGGTACGAGTTTCCACTGTACCGTCAACAGGGATGATGGCCAGCGTTACATTTTCGCCGATGTCAGCTTCCATGCGCAGCTTCGACAGTACGCTTGGTTCCAGCGCGATCTCACCAGCATGCTCCGGCATACGCCCCTCAGTAATGCGGCGGTTCAGCATCGCTGCTCCTTCAGGGCTGTCATAGCCAATGGCGACAGTTGAATCCTGCACCATGCCGGAGACATACAGTTCCGTCATACGGCTGAAATAGCCGGTCTGCATCAGTTGGTCATGCGTAGCTGGCTTGTCGTAGAGAACAACATCTGCGTAGCCGACACTTTCAGCAACCCTTACCTCACGGCGAGCCAGCAGACCATCCACGCACAGGCACAATGCCGTGACGAGGAAAATCGAAAGGAAGATACCCACTGCCAGAGCAAGATAGCTCTTCCGGTTTGCACGGAGACCTGCGCTGGCAATCCGGTTGATGGTCAGGCGCTTCATGCGTTTACCACCCCGGTATCGCGGGCAATGTGCCCGTCTTCCAACTGGATGATACGCTCTGCCTGTTCAGCGACATTGAGATCATGGGTCACCAGAACCAGCGTAATGCCCAGTTCATGGCTTACCTGACGCAGCAGAGTCAGCACCTCACGTCCGGACTTACCATCCAGATTGCCGGTGGGTTCGTCAGCAAACAGAATCGCAGGCTTGTTTGCCAGTGCGCGGGCGATGGATACGCGCTGCTGCTGACCACCGGACATAGCACCAGGCAGATGGGACAGACGGTCGCGGATGCCCAGCATATCCACGATCTGATCGAGGTAAGCTTCGTCAGCCTTACGTCCATCCAGCATGACGGGCAGCAGGATGTTCTCCCAGCCGGTCAGTTCACGCACCAGATTGTAGCTCTGAAACACAAAGCCAAAACGGCGGCGACGCAGCACGGACAGCTGGTTATCCTTGTAATCGTAGAGGTTCTTCCCCTGATAGATGACGCGCCCCTTGCTGGGGGTGTCCAGGCCGCTCAGCAGGTGCAGCAGAGTAGACTTGCCACTGCCGCTGGGGCCGGTGATGGCGGTAAAGCTTCCCTGCTCGATGGTCAGATCCACATTGTCAAGAGCGAATACCTTATTCTCGCCCGCCTGATAGATTTTACTCAGGCCTTCGCAACGGATAATTTCCATACAAATTGCCTCCTTCACGAGTCGGAACGACGTCCGTTCCCCCTTACAGCTACACTTTATCAGACGAACCTTACTTTCAGGTGACTTTTACCTTACGATTTCGTAAGGTTGAAAAAGATACAAGGGGACGCTGCATGTACAGTGTCCCCTTAGGAATATGTTCTGATCATCTTCATCAGCGGAATGGAGATTGTCATTTTGAGTCCCTTTGCGGTGTTCTCTGCACTGATCGTGCCATGATGCCGCCAGATGATCTCCCGCACGATGGCAAGGCCAATGCCTGCGCCGCTGCTGGGAGAACCTTCCGCCCGGTAGAAACGCTCAAACAGATGCGGCAAATCCTTACCAGATGCACCGCCGCCCTCATCCTCCACAGTACAAAAGAAAGCCGCCTCCGTTGTTTCCATGCGGACATGAACCGTACCACCCTCGGGCATGTGCTCGCAGGCATTCTTCAGCAGATTGGTGAAAGCTTCGCTCAGCCACTTTTCGTCACAGCGGATGATGGCATTGCCGATGACTTCCACAGTACAAGCCGGGAATGTGGCGGAAAGCCCTGCCCAGCATGAACGGATGATACTTGCAACTTCCTGCTCATCATAAGTAAACTCATAACCGTCTGCACAGAGGCGTTCCAGCCGCAGCAAGGACTGGATCAGGCGCTCCATGCGTTCAATCTGTGTGAGTTGCTGAGATAAGTGGAAACTTTCGTCCATCTCGCAATATAGGCGCAAGGAGGCCAGCGGCGTTTTCAGGTCGTGCGCAAGGTACATCACAAGGTCGTTTTTGCGCGCGGTCTCCTCGCGCAGAAGCGTCTGCGAGCGCATGAGCTTTGACTTTGCGTCGCTCAGCGGAACGGCGATCTCGTTGGGGATGCCGGCCTCGGGCGTATCGCTGAGCATGAACTGCCCGACCGCATTGCCTATTCGGCGGCGCTCGGCGTTCAGGCGAAGCCGCGAAACGATGCCTATAATAATGACGCAGAATGCAACGACCGCAAGCGCGAGCCTGAATGCAAGGCCCTTTATGGCGATCCAGTCCGGCTGAACGTAATCCGTTGCCATCTCGGAATCGTAATATTCGGTCATGTAGCCCCGGTAAAACCACTCGCGCAGCGTGCCGTTGAGCGTGTTGTCAAAAAAGCTCAGCAGCAGAACAACGAGCACCGCGCCGCAGATGAATATTCCAATGTAGATGAGCGCCGTGCGGAGCGTGCTTTTATTTTTCGATCTCATACCCAACACCCCAAACGGTTTTTATAAACTTCGGCTTTCTCGCCGGCTCGTGCATCTTCTCGCGCAGGCGGCCTATGTGCGCCATGACGGTGTTGCTGCTGCTCGTGAGGAATTTTTCCTTCCACACGGCCTCGAACAGCTCCTCGGATGCCACGACCCTGCCGGCGTTATCGCACAGATACCACAGAATATCGAACTCCGTCGGCGTGAGCGCAAGCTCGCGCCCGAACAGCGAGCAGCGGCGTGAAGCACGGTTGATCGTAAGGCCGCGGATGTCCATTTCGTCATTGGTCTCCGCTCCCCGGCGGCAGCGGCGCAGAACGGTCTTGACGCGCGCGGTGACCTCAAGGGGATTAAACGGCTTTGTTATATAGTCGTCCGCGCCGATGGTCAGGCCGAGTATCTTGTCCGAATCCGTGACGCGCGCGGTGAGCATGATTATCGGGAAGTCGTGCTTTTCGCGCATTTTGCGCAAAAGCGCAAAGCCGTCGGTATCCGGCAGCATAACGTCCAGAACGGCGAGCGCAGGCTCGCATTTTTCGACAAAGCTCAGCGCATCGGCGCCGTTGAGGAACTTATGCACCTCGTATCCGTCATTTTCAAGGTACAGGCCGATAAGATCGGCGATCTCGCCCTCGTCATCGACGACGATGATCCTGTCGGCCATTTATCCGAGGCTCTTTTCGAGCTTTTCGATGCCGACGCGCATTCTGCGCAGGGTCTCGTTCTTGCCGAGGATGCGGCAGATCTCGACAGCGCCGCCGGGCGTTACGGCCTTGCCGGCCGCGGCGATACGCACGGGCCACATGACCTTCGCATTTTTGCACTCGCACTTTTCGGCCATGCCGGTCATCGCGGCGAGGATATTCTCATCGCACCAGTCGGAAATGCCCTCGAAAACGGGCAGCATGGCGCGCAGCATCTCGAGTGAACCTGCCTTGTCGGTCTTGCTCTTTTTGTGGATATAAAGCGCCGTGTCGTACTCGGGCAGCTCGTCGAAGAAATCGAGCTTCTCGGGAATGTCGGTGAGAACCTCCGTGCGCTGCTGCAAAAGCGCGGCGATGGCGGCGGCGCTTATCTCGGGCTTTTTGACGGCCTTGCGGATAAACGGCTCGGCGGCCTCGGCAAAGGCCTCGGGACTCATGGCGCGGATGTATTCTGCGTTAAAATACTTGAGCTTTTCGATATCGAAGATAGCAGGGGACTTTGAGATGCCCTTTATGTCGAATATCTCGGCAAGCTCCTGCATGGAGAATATCTCGCGCTCGCCGCCGGGGC
>ENA-OPWH01001972-OPWH01001972.1-human-gut-metagenome-genome-assembly--contig:-NODE-1972-length-12022-cov-2.296733_pt1 | contig 12022 bp, 10 predicted proteins | sample MGYA00241506_ERZ502004 | MGnify/ENA primary metagenome ERZ502004 (study PRJEB25962, sample SAMEA2043049) | human gut metagenome | biome: human gut; feature: human-associated habitat; material: faeces... | reverse complement strand
AAGGCGGTACCCTCTATTGCGCACCGCCTCTATCTCGTAACCTTCTTTTTTTAATTGTTCTATCGCTTTCCATACAGCCGTTCTGGACACATGGAATCTGTCGCACATCTGCTGCCCGGAGATGTAATCATCACTTTCTTTTAATAAGCGTAATATTTCTGATTTCATCTTTTATCTCTTCTTATCTTTTTCTATATTCAGACATTTCTCGAATGCCTTGTCATTTCATTGATCTTATGCTTATCTCTCGCCGAGTGTCGCTACCATAACTGCTTTGATCGTATGCATACGGTTCTCTGCTTCCTCGAATACTCTCGACTGCGCAGATTCAAACACCTCATCGGTTACTTCCATCTCATTCAGGCCGTAGCGGTCGTGGATCTCTTTTCCGATCTTTGTTTTCAGATCGTGGAAGGACGGCAGGCAGTGCAGGAATACGGCGGTATCTTTTGCATTTGCCATTGCTTCTTTTGTGACACGGTACGGAGTCAGATCGTGGATTCTCTCCTCCCATACGCTGTCCGGCTCACCCATAGATACCCAGACATCGGTATAGATAACATCGGCATCTTTTGTTCCCTCTTTTACGTCCTCGGTGAGGGTGATGGTTGCACCGCTCTCCTTTGCATACTCCTCACACTGAGCCACAAGCTCTGCGTTCGGGAAGTATTTCTTCGGTGCACAGGCCACAAAATCCATTCCCATCTTGGCAGATGCAATCATCAGGGAATTTCCCATATTGTAGCGGGCATCGCCCATGTAAACGAATTTGATGCCTTTTAAATGGCCGAATTCTTCCTGGATCGTCAGCATGTCGGCGAGCATCTGTGTCGGATGATACTCATTCGTCAGTCCGTTCCATACCGGAACTTTCGAATATTTTGCCAGCTCTTCTACAATCTCCTGACCGAATCCACGATACTCAATTCCCTCATACATACCGGCAAGAACACGGGCTGTATCTTTAATGCTCTCTTTTTTGCCGATCTGGGAACCGGTCGGATCGAGGTATGTTGTTCCCATACCGAGGTCGTGTGCGGCTACTTCGAAGGAACAGCGGGTTCTGGTGCTGGTTTTCTCAAAAATCAGTGCAACGTTTTTACCACGCAGGGTATCCACCGGAATGCCTTTCTTTTTCTTCTCCTTCAGCTCTGCGGACAGGTCCAGCAGATAGGCAATCTCTTCCGGTGTAAAATCCTTCAATGTCAGAAAATCGCGTCCTTTTAAATCCATGATTTGTTCCTCCTTATATCTGCATATGGTGTATTTTATTATTTCCTATACTGTGATGTTGGGTCAAAAGGTTTTTTGCCCCCTTGGTTTCCTTGAATAGTCTCTATTATGAAACAGACCTGTTCATCTGTCAAGAGGAAAATGTATATTTTTACGCATTTTCTTTATAATATTCATAATATATGTATTTTTATGCATTTCATTGTACTTTTCATACAGAAAATTCTCCCGTGTCCGGCTTGATGCTTTTCACGGGAGAATCCTGTTTTACTTATTTCTTTATCTCTGTTTTATTTCTGATCTCTTCTAACTATTTCTGATTACTTCTGCACTTCTTTTCCTGCCGGCACTTTCTGTTCCTCCACAATACCTTTGAATGTGGTGGCCAGACTTGCCAGTCCCTGCAGATCAGACGGAACAACAATCTTTGTTGCCTTTCCATTTGCCAGAACACCGAGTGCCTCGAGGCTCTTTAAGGTAAGAACAGCATCGTCCGCACCGGCTTCTTTGATCGCGCGGATACCATCGGCATTTGCCTGCTGTACTTTGAGGATTGCCTCTGCCTGGCCTTCTGCCTCACGGATCCGTTTCTCTTTTTCTGCCTCTGCACGAAGAATAGCCGCCTGTTTTTCAGCCTCTGCATCGAGGATGGCCGACTGTTTTTTACCTTCGGCAACAAGGATGGTCGATTTTTTCTCTCCTTCTGCAATCAGGATTGCTTCACGGCGTTCACGCTCTGCCTTCATCTGTTTCTCCATCGCTTCCTGGATGGCTGCCGGAGGCATAATGTTTTTCAGCTCGACACGGTTTACTTTAATGCCCCACGGATCGGTCGCAATATCAAGCGCAGCCTGCATCTTCGTGTTGATGATCTCACGGGATGTCAGCGTTTCATCGAGTTCGAGATCTCCGATGATATTTCGAAGCGTTGTTGCCGTCAGGTTTTCAATTGCCATCAGCGGATTGACAACACCGTATGCAAACAGTTTCGGATCGGTAATCTGGAAGAATACAACGGTATCAATCTGCATCGTAACATTATCTTTTGTGATAACCGGCTGCGGCGGGAAATCCACCACCTGCTCTTTCAAATTCACGCGGATGGCCACGCGCTCGATAAACGGCACTTTAAAATGAAGACCGGTTGCCCAGGTGCCTTTGTATTTTCCAAGGCTCTCAACAACGTAAGCACTGGCCTGCGGCACGATCTTCACACACGATGCTGCAATAAACAGTACAATCACAAGAAGCACAATCAATAAAATTCCTGCAATTCCTCCACCACTCATGTTTCATTTCCTCCTTCTTTTTCTTTGACCTTTACAATCAGCTTGACGCCTTCCACACGGAGCACCGTAACGACTGCATCCACGGGAATCGTACCTCCTTCGTTCTCTGTACGCGCAGTCCACATGTTTCCTCCAATCGAAACCTTTCCGGTTCCCGCAAGATTGGAGATTTCTTCCGTCACGACTCCTTCCATGCCAACCACACGGTCCACGTTCGTCTTCAGTGTATCCTTATTCAGAAAGCGAACGGCGAACGGACGTGTAAAAAACAGAAGTACCAGCGATACAACAAGAAACAGTACGATCTGAATCACAATCCCGGCTCCGCACATGGCAGCGATCAAAGCAACAAGCGCCCCACCTGCAAACCAGATCGTCGCAAGACCAAGTGTTGCTGCCTCAATCACTAAAAAAACGACGAGTGCGATCAGCCAGTAAACCGGCAGGTAAGCTGTAATACCCATGCGTTTTTCCCCCTTTCTGAAAAAATTGGCTGTTGTATTCATCATACTATAATGATGAAAAAATAACAAGCAAAGTTAAAAACATTCAGAAAAAAGAAAGATTTGTCAGGAATCGTCTACAGACTGTCAATTCCAAGCCGGGACATGAAAACGAGGATGGCTGACAAAAAACCATATGCGTGAATACGTAAAAATAATACGAGGGTGAAGCTTAATAGTTTCCAGAATACCGATTTGATTTGAACTCCGTAATGCAGGCAATTCCGTATCGTCAGGGTTTTTCGAACAAACGGATCTGACCCATACTGTTTCAGCAGCTTTCTGACCACAGAAACATTTTCTCCTTCATACGTCATCTCTTCCTTCGCCAGATACATTGCACCAATCACCAGGTGAAACAGCATCAGGTCACCATAATCCTTTTCAATCCTGCGTTCCTTCAAAAACGCTTCAAAGTCCGAGGCAATCTGAATCCAGTTTTGCATCAGCTTCTTTTTCGGACGAAACGTCGCAGACTGCAGATTTTCCCGGTAGAGCACAATGCTCTGCGGTACAAAAGCATATTTCGGTTCGCATGCGCAGCAGCGGAAATTGTGTGCTTTGTCCTCCGCGTAAGTATATTGCGGGACCCATAGTTCATGTTCTATCAAAAAATCTTTTCGATAAAGTTTTCCCCAGTCGTACGATAAACTTCCGAATTGGAAGAAACCCTTAAACCGAAAAGCGATGCTATCTGGCTCTTCGTCTTCTAATGAACTTCCGCTTTCAACGCTTTCACCATTTTCCTTCCATCTATGATACTTTCCGATTGCAATATCCGCTTTTTTCTCCTCGGCTTGTATCACCATAGAACGTATCGCATTTTTCTCATCCAGTTTATCGTCTGCATCCAGAAAAAGAAGATACTTTCCCTCCGCCGCAGCAATCCCTGCATTCCGGGACGCTGCACAGCCTGCGTTCTGCTGAATCAGTTTCGCCAGATCCATCTGTGTGATGACTTCTCCCGATGTGATGTGGTACAGCGGATACTTCGGGTGTTCCTCCATCATCACGCGGTACGCAAATTCGACGGCGTCGTTCTGATAGATCATCGAAAACGTGTTGCGGCTGTTAGCTGCAATCTGATTTGTTTTCAGCATCTCCAGCGTCATCTGGAAACACGGATTGTTGTCTGCTTTTCCTTTCCGCGGAATATCATACAGATGATCAAACCGCAGAATCCGTGTGTCCATCTCTCTCGTGTCGCGGTAGCTCTTGCAGATATTTTCGCCCTGCAGGATCGCCATCGCCTGAAAGCTTTTGGCGGATGCCGGTTCTGTCTCGTGAATATCCGCCATATAGGACCGGCCGTAAACTACCTCGGAGGACAGGTAGACGAATCGCCCTTTGGGATTGAATGCGTAAGCGGACAGAAGATTGGTCAGATCCGCCGTGAAACGGACAGACTCTCTTCTTGCATCGCTCCAGTCATAGTTGGTATCATAGGCCCCGAGAAAAATCACAAGATCCGGGTTTACGTTTGAAAAGATTTCGCGGACGCTCTCGCTGTCGTACGGGAAATTGTACCGTTCAAATACGCGGCGGTACTTTCCTCTTCCATCCCGCTTTCCCGTAAGCAGATACGTTTTATGTCCGTCTTTTTCCATTTTGGTGATCAGGGCATCCATCAGTCTGCTCTCGCCACCGACCAAAAATACTACCATACTTTATCCTCTTCGTTTTCGTAGATTCCTCACTCCAGGATCCCGCAGTTCCGAAATGTTTTCAGCACCGCGCTGACATCCTCCTGCACTTCCTCCGCCGGCACATCGTAGGCTTTTCCAAGCCGCTCCGCAATCTCCTCTGCGGATGCGGCATCGCCGGTCTGCTCGTAAATAAAAGCAGCAGTTTCGCTTAGTGTGAGTACCTGATTCATTTTTTCTGTCGTCGCCCCATATGGAATCAGAACATATTCGTCTGCAAGCTGTCTGAGTACAAAATCACCTTTTCTGGTCATTTTTATCTCCATTCACTTAAGTTTTGCTTTTCTTCCTGACGGCAGGAAAAAGCAATCATACTAATAATTTTATTATAGCTCTAACCTATTACATTGTAAACTATATTTTACTTTTTATTGATATCTGTAATAAAGTTTTATTTATTTTCCATTTTGTGGTATACTAAACCATATCAAACTTTTTCCCAAAAGGAGTCTCTTATGCAGCCGCTTGATACCGTTTATTTACAGATTTTGAAAAATTTATGCACAGATTCATCTGATCCCGTCACGCTTACCGGTGTGGATGCTTCCGCTTTATACCGCCTTGCGGAAAAACACTGTTCACTTCCGTTTCTTCTGCCATATTTTGAGAATCAGCCGCAGTTTTCCGCTCTCAAACAGCAGACGAAGCAGATGCTGCTCTCCTATTATCAGTTAGAGCACTTTACCAGTCTCACTTTTTCGCTGCTCCTCGCAGAGAAAATCCCGTGCTTTCTGTTAAAAGGAATCAGTCTCGCCGCCAATTATCCGGTTCCCGAATACCGGAAGCTGGGAGATCTGGATCTCTATATCAATGAAAAAGAAGCTTTTTCCCGTGCCTGCCGGATTCTCGAGGCGCATGGCTGCGTCGAGGAGCCGGACGACAGTGACCACCACGTTACCTACCGCTATACGTTCCCGGACACGCACCGTTCCTTCACGCTTGAGCTGCACTACCGCATCGTCGGCGTCTATCAGTTTGCCCGTGCGAATGAGCTGGTGGACGAGATTTTCTCTGCGGATCATCTGAAAACATCTTCCCTTACGCTTTACGGTCAGTCCTATCCGGTGCTGCCGCCGACGGAAAATGTTTTTTACATGCTGCATCATATGCTGAAGCACTACCTCTACAGCGGCTTCGGCAGCCGTCTGCTCTGTGACTTTACGCTGTATCTTAAAAAATATGCACCGGAAGTTGATTTTGAAAAAATTCACTTCTGGTGCAGAGAATCAAAAATTTTTCATCTTTACGAGCTGATTCTGGAATCCTGCCGCATTTATTTCGGTCTGCCATCCTCTGTTGACCCGAAGGTACACTGCTCCGCCGCCGACTGTGCTGTATTTCTCGAGAAAATTCTCGCGGATGGCGATTTCGGCAGTGACACGAAAAAGAAAATCGTCAGCAGCGGTTCTTATCAGCACGGCGGTGTCTTCGCCTGGTTCCAGGAAGGCCTTATTCAGATGAAGCTGCGGTTTCCAAAGCTCCACAAATGCGTCCTCCTCTGGCCGGTGCTGTGGAGCATCACGTTTTTCTGTTTCCTTTCCAACACATACCGTGTCCGCCACACCACGCTGCGGCAGACACTGGCAGACTTCCGGGCGGATAATCAGAAAACCAAGCTTCTGAAAATTTTTGATAATAACGATGCTTCCTGAACATCTTCCAAAACAAAACAGAAAAAGAGTAAACGAACGTCTCCCCTTGTTCGCTTACTCTTTTTCTATTGGATCCATCTATCTATAGGAATGCATTTCCCCTCCGCCTATCCCCTTGCGAAGGTTCCATGCTTATTTTTTAATAAAAGTGCTGATATCCAATCTGGATTCCGCTGCCGTAGCCGCTGTTGAAATACAGGCATCCGCCAACTGGGCTCTCGCCTGCAAGTGCAGCCTGTGCAGCTGCGTAACAGTCACTTCTTGCTCCACGGGCGAGCACGCTCTGGAATGTTCCGGTCGCAACCGGTGTGAACTGTCCGCTCTGATAAATAACGCCGGAAATGCTGTTCGGGAAAGAACCGCTGTTGACACGGTTTACCACAACTGCTCCAACGGCCACCATTCCGGTATAACTCTCGCCGCCTGCCTCGCATTCGATCAGTGCCGCAAGCATGGCCACATCATTGCTGTCTGCGGAAATGACAGAGGAACTGCCTGCTGATACTGTCTGTGATGCCTGATACTCTTCCATCGAAACGGCGCCTTTCAGCTCTTCGGAAAGCGTCACATAATCAGCATGAACGTATGCGCTGCTTCCGCTGTACTGGATCTGATACCAGTCAGCCTCTTCGCCGAATACGCTGACTTCACCATTCTGTGTCAGTGTTCCAACCTGCGCGGAATCTGTGGATGCTGCCTCACGGACACGAAGGCTGTCCGCCTGAACAACTCCGATGATACCGCACATATTGCGGTAATGTGCTTTTGCCTCTTCCCCAAATACCAGATATTCATTCTTTATGTAGCCTTCTACACCATTGGAAGAGATCTTGCTCCACTCGTCTCCTTTTTCTGTTACAGTAACCGCATAGCCCGGCATCAGAACTCCGACGATCTCGGAATCTGCGTTTGCCTCGCTGCGGATGTTGGCATATCCTTCTACGTTTGCTGCAGCCATTGTGCTCCAGTCTGTTTTATTTAAAATGGTTTCTTCCTTTGTCTCTGCTTTTACGGGTGCAGCCATGATAACAGTCAGTGTGAGCACGCTCCCCAGGATGCCCGGCACATAACTTTTTTTGAATGTCATACTTACCTCCTGAACAATTATTACGTTTTTGTTACATCTTGTTACAAACCGATTCTACCAGTGTTACATCTTTTTGTCAACTAGAATATTTCGACAACATTCCTGTCTTTTCCCATCGTTTTTTTCATAGAACCCACAATTTTTCACCACTTTTCCGCTTTTTTGACGAATTGGATCGGTTTTTATTCCCACTTTTTCTTCTGCATGCGGCCTGCCTGGAATACTTTTCCGTGTCTTGTTTCCTTCTTTTTATTTTGCTTTTGTTTCACATTCTGCCCTTTCTGCCCTCTTTTTCCGCAAATATTTTTTAAGAAATTGTGACAGTTCTTTTTCTATTTTTCGACATGCATTACAAACCTTTTCCACTTTTGACGCATTTTCAAATTTTCTTTTAACTTTTTATTTTTACATGATATTTCTTTCTACATATGGTATAATCTTTAAAAAGAAAGAAAATTTATATTTTATCAATTATTTTTCTTTCAATTTATACGTGAAACTTACCGCAGGAAAATAAAACAGATCGACATCAGAAACCGATCAGGTGAAAGGAGGATGTCATATGTTACACAGCACACAGACAACGAAAAAACACATAGGAAATTTGATTCTGAGATTCGGAATGGCAGGCCTCCTGGCGGCCGGATTATTTTTTTCCGCTCCGTATTCGGCAGCAGCCGAGACAGTTCCAAGTGCAGAAAATACAGACGCCGGTGAAATTACCATTCACTTCACCCATTACGATGCACAGGACCTGGAATTCTATCTGAACACCGATCAGGCAGCTCTTGCTTTTACCGATGCTACCCTGACATTTCAGGATTCCACAATGGATGCGCCGGTCACCATGTCATATCTTTCCGATGATGGTTCCTATGTCCTGTATCAGAACAGCGAACCGGTCGAGGAAGTAAACGGAACGTTCTCCGTATCGATGGTTACGGAACCTGGCTACACACTGGATATGGATCAGATTTCCTTCTATGTTAATGGACAGGCCGTTTCCAATGGCGGTTCCGTTGTGATTACGGATTCTTCGGCGGCGATGACTTCTCTTGTTTACTGTACCGCAATCCCGGAAACACCGGCAACTGACCCGGAGCCATCTCTTCCGGAAGAGCCATCTGCACCGGAAGTTCCGGAAGAACCGGCCGCTCCAGAACCATCCGTTCCGGAACAGCCATCCGCACCGGCAGAAACCCCGACCGTGGTACAGCCATCTGCTTCGGAACACCCGGCACAGGAAAATATTCTTCCGGAAACCGCAGCTCCTGCATCCAAAGCTGCACCGGAACAGGTTCCTGCATCCGAACCGATCGCAGCAGAACCGATTGCCAGCGCAGTTGTTACAGAAGACGAAGAAGTTGATCTTTCCACCATCCACCCGGAAGTTACCGCATCCGCTGTTACTTCTTCCAGCCAGCTTCCAGCCGCAACGCAGATTGTACCATCTGTCAGAACAACAGACCCGGATGCACAGATTATTACTTCGGAAACTGCAGCTCTTGAAAATGCCGCACAGGCCGAGAATACACAGACTGCACACACAGGAATCGGCTCCTGGTTCCATCAGCGAACAAATCAGATCCTCGCAGTCATGATCGCTGTGATCCTGCTTCTGATCCTGATCGAATCACTTCTGGCACTAAAGGATTCCATGAATCAGAAAAGATCGCATCGCTTCTATTAAAAATAAGGTCCATAATAAAAAATAATATAAGAGAAGGAACGTATCTCATGAAACATGGGATACGTTCCTTCTCTTATATTATTTTTTATCCTCTTTTTTTCGCAGCCGCTTTCTGAATCTCACGGAAATCGTGCAGCGCCTGACGGCCGATTTTTACGATTTTACGGATGTTGATGGAATTTGTTCCTCCCTGACGCGGCTTGAAGCTGATCGGGATGAAACGGATTTTCCGGTGAAAATACGCTCCGAAGGCAGTCAGCAGTGCGTTCGGCAGATTGTAGTTTTGCGGCATCAGCGGCAGATACTCGGCCACGTAGTCTGCTTTCATCAGACGGAACGGGGCATTTGCATCCGGCACGGATACGTGGAAATAGGTCCAGAGCACCGCGCACAGCACTTTTTCCACGACAGCGCGGGAAAAGCCGTCGCCGCGGCTTGTGCGGTTTCCGAAAATGGCGTCGTAGCCCTCGCGGATCTGCCAGAACTTTTCGAACTCCGCCGGATCGGTCTGACCATCGGAATCGGTCTGGAAGATATAGTCCGCACCGTTTTCAAGTGCATAGCGGTATCCGTACAGAACGGTGGAACCGTGGCCGCCGTTTGGCTTCGTCAGCACGGTGAGCAACGGGTGGGTTTCGCACTCTGCTGAAGCAATTTCATACGTATCGTCGCGGCTTCCGTCGTTGATGATCACAAGACGGGACGCACCGCCGCCGTTATGCTTCTCCACGACGGGACACCATTCCTCGATCGTTCTTTTGATATTTTCCGACTCATTATAGGCTGGTATTACAATATATAAAGTATCCATTGGTATTCTCCTTGCATTTCCTTCCATCCATTATACAGGATTTCTTTTCATTGCGAAAGATGCGCTCATGGAGAAAATTTCCCAGTACCGTTCGTTTGTTATTCTTCCCACAGTTTCTGCGGATAACGGCCCTCGTCTTTTAATTTCTGCAGTGCTGCCATGACATTTTCTTTGTCTTCTTTGTACGTTACGCCGTACCAGTTATCATAGGAGCGGAGTACGGTGACTTCCGCTTTTTTCTCCTGCAGCAGTTCATCGACAACGAACGGCAGGAAGTATTCGCCTTTTAACGGGTTGGTTTTGTATACATCCTCGAGGAACGGCAGGAAGCGGCGTTTCAGCTCGATCAGAATGCTCGGTGTGAAGCCCCAGAGGTTCATGGAAACGATGGTTCCCTGCGGCAGTCCGGTCCAGGTTGCGCCGTCATCCTCAGTGTATTCGGCCTGTCCGCCGTGGTTTTCGATTCTTGTGCGCTCATGAATGCCGACAAGGTGGTTCTGGTCGTCTGCGGTGCAGATGCCGCGGGCTACGTGGCCATTGTCGGTCAGGGTTTTGTACAGGTCGTAGGCAACCATCGCGTACTGATAGGTCGCGCCGTCCTGCTCGGTTGTCAGCTGGCGGTAGATCTCCTCGAATGCCGTTCTTCCATAATAATCATCGGAATTGATGACGGCGAACGGTGCGCCGTCGATGGCTTCTGCCGCACAGAGAATCGCATGACCGGTTCCCCACGGTTTGACGCGGCCTTCCGGCACTTCGTAGCCTTTCGGGAGAACGTCGAGTTCCTGGTAAACATACTCTACATCCATGTATTTCTCAATTCGCCTGCCGATGCCCTCGCGGAATGCCTCATCGATGGCTTTTTTGATGATAAAGATGACTTTCTCAAAGCCTGCCTGTTTTGCATCATAAATGGAAAAGTCGATAATCATATTTCCGTACGGGTCAACCGGATCAATCTGTTTTAATCCGCCGTAACGGCTTCCCATTCCTGCTGCCATGATGACTAATACTGGTTTTTTGCTCATGATGTTCTCTCCTTTTTATTCTCCAAAATAAACTTTTAATCTCTCCGCAAAGTCTGCCGGGATTTCTCTTTCAAATGGAAATGGTTCTGCATCCGCCAGATACTCGGCGATTTCGCCCAGGACACCGGCGCTCCGGTTCAGTGACCAGGCGGAGATCCAGTCGATCGTATCGTGGCAGGTGTGCATGCCGAAACCATCGCGGTTCAGCGTCATCGCCGGGATGCCCTTCCATGCGAAGGTGTTGGAATCGCTGCTCCAGATGTTGTTGATGAGCGATACGCCTTTGTCCGCCTGTTTTAAGTGCTCCATGATCACGTCGCATGCCTCTTTCGTTGCTGCCACGCCAAGCACGGTTCCGCCGATGGCCTGTCCGGCGAGGTCGACGTTCATGTTGAAGCGGTGCTGCGCCAGCTCGGCTTCATGCGCTTTCACATACGCCCGGCTTCCGCAGAGACCCAGCTCCTCCGCGCCGAACCAGATGCATTCCAGTGTCCGTTTCGGGCGGTTTTCGGCGAAGTAGTGTGCCAGCTCCATGATGATCGCTGCGCCCGCCATGTTGTCGTATGCACCAGGTCCCTGCGGAACGGAATCGTAATGAGCCGTCAGCGTCAGGATTTCCTCTGGCTGCTCGGTTCCCGGGATGCGCAGGATGATATTTTTCGACGTTCTCCTGATTTTTTTCTGCTGTAAAACGAGGCGTGCACGGCTCGCTCCCCGTTCTACCAGTTCCATCGCATCAAGATAATGAATGACGGCGCACGGCAGTTTCGGATTTTTTACGCCGCGCAGGGTGCGGTAGTCCGGCAGACGGTCCTCGTCTTTGTCCAGCGGCGTTCCGGTCAGGATCAGAAATCCGACGGCTCCTGCTTTTTCCAGTTTTTCATAGTTTTCTGCATTGGCACCGCCGTTGATCGCTACTGTGGCAACCGGGATGCCGCTTGGCATCTGTACGATAGAGTAAAGGGAATCTCTTCCTCCCAGAGATGTTGTATGCATCGGGATACCGATCACCGGCATTGGAAAGAT
>ENA-OPWH01001966-OPWH01001966.1-human-gut-metagenome-genome-assembly--contig:-NODE-1966-length-12055-cov-1.683250_pt1 | contig 12055 bp, 10 predicted proteins | sample MGYA00241506_ERZ502004 | MGnify/ENA primary metagenome ERZ502004 (study PRJEB25962, sample SAMEA2043049) | human gut metagenome | biome: human gut; feature: human-associated habitat; material: faeces... | reverse complement strand
GTGAAGGTACGAAGATAGAACTTATATTTTAAAAAATAACAGAAGTTTTTAAGAAATCTTAAGAATTATTTGCGTATGTCTTTAAGAAACGAAGCCTACAATAGCATCAAGAAAAAGATGAGGAGGCTTATTGTTATGGACAAGATCAGTATTATCATCCCGTGCTTCAATGAAGAAGAAGCATTGCCAATTTATTATGCAGAAATGAAAAAAGTCATGGACAGCATGAAAAAACATACCAGTTTTGAACTGCTATTTGTAGATGACGGGTCATCCGATAGAACATATGAGATTATGAAAGACTTACACAGAAAGGACGGAAGATGTCAGTATCTTTCCTTTTCCAGAAACTTTGGAAAAGAAGCAGCTATATACGCGGGGCTTAAACATGCAAGTGGAGACTATGTGGCAACGATGGACGTAGATCTCCAGGATCCACCTGGACTTCTTCCGGAAATGTATCGTATTTTGAAGGAAGAACCTTATGACAGTGTTGCGACAAGACGTGCCACCAGAACAGGAGAGCCAAAAATCCGCTCCTTCTTATCTGAGACATTTTATAAGTTTATTAACAGCATTTCCAAGACAGAAATTGTCAATGGTGCAAGAGATTATCGGCTGATGAAACGGATTATGGTGGACGCCGTATTGGAAATGAGTGAATATAATCGTTTCTCGAAGGGAATTTTCGGCTGGGTCGGATTCCGTACAAAATGGCTGCAGTACGATAATATTGAACGTTCTGCCGGAAAAACCAAGTGGTCCATGTGGAAGTTGTTTAAATATTCGGTGGAGGGAATTACCGGATTTTCAGTGGCACCGCTCTCACTGGCTTCGGTAGTGGGTGTACTGTTCTGCGTGCTTTCCTTTATTATGATCGCAGTGATCGTAGTAAGGACGCTGGTCTGGGGAGATCCGGTATCCGGCTGGCCGTCACTTGCCTGTATTATTTTCATGGTCAGCGGAGTACAGCTTCTCTGTACCGGAATTGTAGGGGAGTATCTGTCAAAGACTTATCTTGAGACGAAGAAACGTCCGATTTTTATTTTAAAAGATTCCAGTGATGATAAGGAGCAGAAGCATGAAAGAACGTAGAAAAGGTCTGCTATGGGAAATGGCACTGATCCTGCTTACGGTTGCCGCCTGTCTGTACTCTACAGGCGCAGGAAATATTTTCGGGGCAAAGGTGGACTGGAGCAGTCAGCACAGTGTGTTCCCGGAATATTTCCGACAGCAGTTTTATCGTACAGGGCAGTTTTTTCCTGAGTTTGCATTAAATATTGGCGGTGGTCAGAATATTTACAATTTTTCTTATTATGGATTGTTTAGTCCGGTCGTTTTGATCGGTTATCTTCTGCCGAATGTGAAGATGTCGGATTATATGATGGTGGCAAGTATTGTCTGTCTGGCAGCAGCGGTTATAATTTTGTACCGGTGGCTGAAAAGCCGGGAATTTACAGCTGCGGTAAGCGGGATGACAGCGCTGATGTTTCTTTTCGCAGGACCTATGATCTATCAGTCGTCGCATCAGATTATGTTTGTAAATTATATGCCATTTCTTTGTCTGACATTTTTGGGAATCGACCGATATTTTGAACAGAAAAAATCCGGTCTGCTGATCGGCGGAACCTTTCTGATGATCATGACAAGCTTTTATTTCAGCATCGGTGGAATACTGGCGCTTGGTCTATATGGAATTTACCGGTATGCAAGGACAAAAGAGCGGGCAGAAGAGATGATTACGGTAAAAGGATTTCTAGGTGACGGACTGCGGTTTGCAAGAAGGATCCTGACGGCAATCATGCTTGCAGGAGTTCTTCTTGTGCCGACTGCGATGGCTCTTCTCGGGAGAAGCGGAAGCAAGGGAGAAAAAACAGATATCTGGCAGCTTCTGACACCGCAGATCAATTTGGAAAAATTTCTGTATGGGGCATATGGACCGGGACTTAGCTGTCTGATGCTGATTATTTTGCTGACCGGACTTTTTTATAAAAAGGCTTATGAGAAAATCCTGTCGCTTGGTTGTCTGGTGGTGCTGACAGTTCCGTTTTTTTCGTATCTGTTAAATGGTGCACTTTATGTCAGACCGAAGTCGCTGATCCCATTTTTGCCGCTTATGTGCTATCTTACGGCAAAATATCTGGAGAAGCTGAAAAATCAGAAAATAGCGAGAATCTGGATGCTTCTTCCATGTCTGGCAATTATCATATATATTTATCTGAAGAAGGATGATGTGAAAAGTGAAGTCCTTTGGAAACTACTTTTGCTGGATGCGGTCATAACACTGTTGATCTGCGTGGCACAAGCGTATAGTGCATGGATTCGGAAGTATCTGACAGTAGCCGTTCTGGGACCGGTGATCCTGAGCCTTATTATTACCGGAAGCTATTCCTGGGAAAAGAGTGGAAATCTGGAGAGCAGGAAAGCATATGAGGAAGATACCAGCCGGTCCATCGGGAAAGCTGTGGACAAGGCAATTACATCAGATAGTGGATTCTACCGGGTCGAGCAGGTTGGAAATGAAGAGGAAAATGCGGAAAATCTGAATCGTGTGTGGAACAGTGAGCAATATATTACATCCCTGTATTCGTCTTCCTATAATGCTGATTACCAGAATTTCCGTAAAAATGATTTTCAGGTAGAGCAGCCGTACCGAAATTTTCTGATGCAGTCGGTTTCGCAGAATCCGGTATTCAGACAGCTGATGGGAGTGAAATATCTGATCTCCAGTCAGAATATACCGGGATATGAGAAAAAGTGGATGACCGGGGGAGGGGATGTGTACTGTAATGAAAATGCAGCACCGATTGCCTATGAGACGGATCAGACGATGTCGGAAGCGGAATATGACAGACTGGATTTCCCATATAATCAGCTGGTATTTACCAGATATGCTGTAACAAAGGACGGAACTGTATCGGCAGGACAGGTGAAAGAAAAACTGGCAGAAGACATAGAGAAATGTGATTTTCGGATTCCGGAAAAGAATAACGGGATTTCACTGGTTGTCCCGACTGAAAACGGATATCAGGTGAAAATGAAAAAGAAACAGGAGTTCGAAGTGGCTGTCCCGGAACAGGAAGAGAAAGATGGAGTTCTGTTTGTACAGTTTCGAATCGAAAATAAAAAACCGAAAGAGGATATCGAAATATCCCTGGAAGGAGAGCGCAATAAACTTTCGTCAATCCAGCATGTGTATTATAACAGAAATACCGTATTTACCTATGCAGTAGGACTGGAAAAGGGGCAGAAAACGGTCTGTTTATCTCTTGGAAAAGGAGAGTATACGATTAAAGATATGAGTGCATATAACGGCGTATTAAATGAAGATACCGGCCTTTATCAGAGTGTATTCAGGGTGGATAAAGAGCAGACGAAAGGGAATCTGATCCAGGGGAGAATCAAAAGTCAGAAGGATGGAATGTTCATTACGTCCATTCCGTTTGATAAAGGGTTTGAAATGACGATAGATGGCGTAAAGGTGAAATGTGAAAAAGTGAATAAAGCGTTTCTGGGATTTCATCTGGAAGCAGGAAAACATAAAATCAGAATTTTATATCATGCGCCTGGAGTGACAGCAGGAAAGATACTGACAGGTCTTGGCGTTCTGATTGTGATCGCAGGGGCAGTAAGAAAGAAAAAATGCGCGGAGTGAATCTTTAAGATTCTGAAATAAAAAAGGATACAGTCTTAGAGCTGCATCCTTTTTTATTTGACAGAGAATTCCGAAGAAGCTTGCTTTTGCCATCCATGTATCTGCAGGTAGTAGTTTACTTCTGGCGCTTGATCTGAAAATGAACGGCATCATCAGACCAGATCTTATCGGTATATCGGATTTCGATGGTAGACCAGTTCAGTGGGACTTCCAGAGAAAGATATCCTTCCAGGGTTTCGCCGGGAGCGATCGTTCCATCGAGCTTTGGCTGGTCGCTTGTGGTTGCAAGAGCAGTAAATGCAGCTGCACTGTAGTCAAGTTTGGTATCGTCACAATAATTTTCAAAGCTTGCCATACTGCTGATGACCAGATCATCAGATGTCTGATTGACAATTGTCATATGGACAAACATAAATTCATTGCCTTCTGTCGGGACAGACCAGTCATCTCCTTCGGATTCTACGTAGCTGTCCATCGTGATCTCAATGCCATTGTATGCGGCGGTCTCATTTTGCTTATAGATCTCTTTGGTGGCATCAGCTGTCTTCTTCGGTGTTGAAGTGCCGGAAGAATTGTCAGAAGAAGTGTGCATTTTGGAAAAAAGGAATATAACCGCAATAATGATCAGGATGAGAATCAAGATGATAAACGGCAGACTTTTTTTGTGTTTCTTTTTGGGGTTTGTTAGCTGGTCTGGTGAAGTTACATCATCAGAAGATGCATCGGACTTTGTGCCTGCAGTATCGTTTTTGGAAACTGGCGTTGGTTTGGCAGCAGGTTCATCTGCCTGACCGGAGCTGATAACTGGTTCTGGAACTGGAGCATGCTCCTGTACGGAGGATTCATTTCCGGAAAAGGGTTTGTCTGTAGAAACTTTTTCAGTCTCTTTTTTTTCAATGGTTTTCTTCTGAGCTTCGGCTTCTTCTGCTTCCGGAACATTTTTACGCATGCTGCGCATGGCAGCAGCTGTGCTGTGGTAGATCTCCGGTCCGTTCAGGGGATCGTCGAAAAAAGCCTGCTGTCTGGCAGCCGGGCGCTTTTTTCCGGAAACAGATCCATGCTTATGAGCAGAAGATCTGGCACTTCGGGTATCTGTATCATCCGGAATCACAGCGGATGCCGGAAATCTTTTACGGCAGGTATCACAGAGATATTTGCCGGGACATTTTTTGCTGGGGCGGACTTTGTGACCGCATACAGGGCATTTCATTCTAAGTTAAGTCTCCTTTATGATTCAAGTGTTCTGTTTTTATTATAGGGGAAAATCCTGTCAAAAACAAGGAGGTATTCTTGTCGAACAGACAGAAAAGTGATATCATACTGACTAAGTAACGTGGCAGAAAGTCGAAGCTGTCAGATACAGGAAAACAAAAGAAAGCAGGGAATGATATGACATATCAGGAAATGATGGAAAACGCAAAATTATCTATGGGGCTTTACTGCAAAGCCTGTCCGGTTTGTGATGGAAGAGCATGTAAAAACCAGATACCGGGACCGGGCGCAAAAGGTGTTGGTGATACTGCGATCAGAAATTATAAAAAGTGGCAGGAGATCCGCGTGAACATGGATACGATCTGTGATGGCGGAGAGGCAGACACTTCTATGAATTTATTTGGAAAGGAATTTAAGATGCCGTTCTTTGCAGGACCGGTTGGAGCCGTGAATCTGCACTACAGTGACAGGTATGATGATGTTTCTTATAATAATGTACTGGTATCAGCCTGTGCAGATGCCGGAATTGCCGCATTTACCGGAGATGGAGTGAATGCAAAGGTAATGGAGGCTGCAACGGAGGCAATCCGTGAAAATGATGGATGCGGGATACCTACAGTAAAGCCTTGGAATCTGGATACTGTCCGGGAGAAGATGGAACTGGTGAAGAAGTCAGGAGCATTTGCGGTAGCGATGGATATTGATGCGGCAGGACTTCCGTTTCTGAAAAATATGAATCCGCCGGCAGGAAGCAAGAATGTACAGGAGCTTTCCGAGATTGTGAAGATGGCTGGAAGACCATTTATCGTCAAAGGCGTGATGACAGCGAAAGGCGCGAGAAAAGCAAAAGAAGCAGGTGCCGATGCGATCATCGTATCTAATCACGGAGGAAGAGTGCTGGATCAGTGTCCGGCAACTGCAGAAGTGCTGGAAGAGATTGTAAAAGAAGTGAACGGTTCTATGAAGATTCTGGTTGACGGAGGGATTCGCTCCGGTACAGACATTTTCAAGGCACTTGCACTTGGTGCTGACGGTGTACTGATCTGCCGGCCGTTCGTTGTAGCGGTCTATGGCGGTGGAGAAGAAGGTGTGAAGCTTTACATTGATAAGCTGGGAGCAGAACTCAAAGATGCCATGCAGATGTGCGGTGCACATTCTGTTTCAGAAATTACAAGAGATATGGTAAGATATTATCAGGACTAGAAAAATACATGCAGGAGGATAATACAATGGGAATGAGAGTGAACGCAGAGCTGCCATTACCGGCAGACCTGAAAAACGAATATCCGTTATCGGATAAATTAAAAGCTATCAAGGCGAAGCGGGATGAGGAGATCCGTGATATTTTTACAGGGAAATCAGACAAATTCGTGGTGATCATCGGACCATGTTCGGCAGACAATGAAGATTCGGTATGTGAGTACGTGAACAGGCTTGCAAAGTTAAATGACAGAGTATCGGATAAGCTGATGATCATTCCAAGAATCTACACGAACAAGCCACGTACAACCGGAGAGGGATACAAGGGAATGCTGCATCAGCCGGATCCGGAGCAGGCACCGGATCTGCTTGCCGGAATCATTGCAATCCGTAAAATGCATATCAGAGCCATGCAGGAGACTTATCTGACAGCAGCAGATGAGATGCTTTATCCGGAGAACAGAAGTTATCTGGATGATATTCTTTCTTATGAAGCGATTGGTGCGCGTTCGGTTGAGAACCAGCAGCACCGTTTGACTGCGAGCGGAATGGATATCCCGATTGGGATGAAGAATCCGACAAGTGGAGATTTATCGGTAATGCTCAATTCTGTTGTTGCAGCACAGGGACCGCACCGCTTCATTTATCGTGGGCAAGATGTGACGACAGGTGGGAATGATCTGGCACATGTGATCCTGCGGGGCGGCGTGGATAAATATGGCACAACGATTCCAAACTACCATTATGAGGATTGCAAGAGACTTCTGGATATGTATGAGCAGAAGAATTTGAAGAATCCTGCAGCGATCATTGATGCAAATCATTCCAATTCTAACAAGCAGTACAAAGAACAGCTCAGAATCGTAAGCGAGGTACTGCACACAAGAAATTATGATTCAAAGCTGAAAAAACTGATCAAAGGTGTAATGGTAGAAAGCTACTTGGTAGAAGGAAGACAGGATATCGGCGGAAATATGGTATACGGTAAATCGATTACGGATCCGTGTATTGGATGGGAAGATACAGTGAGACTGATTGATAAGATTGCGGAAGACTGTTAATTGTAAAAATACAGTGTATCAAGGTTGAAAAACTTTGATACACTTTTTTTTGCAGAAATGATTACAAAATTACAGTAAGATATATTTCCAGGGCAGATAGAATGTATGTTGTAAAAACATAAATTACGGGTTAATGAGAAAACTTTTCAAAAATTCCTATAGACAAAATCCCACTAATATAGTAGACTATAAATAGTTAGAAAAAGCTAACCAAAATAAATTAAAACAAACTCATGCAAGAGGAAAACAACATGAACTGGATGCAGAAAGATGTACAGACATCTGCTCAGATGGAAATTGCATGGCAGTGTGCTCCGGTATTGACCGGTGTAAAGCCATCCAATATTCTGACCTTGAAAAATGTAAGTGAAAAGGAAGTTGCGGAAAGTCTGAAAGAGATGGGAATTTCATACAGCATGCTTTGCGACAGCGGAGTCCGAAAAGTATGGCTGATCTACAGAGAAGAAGAGATTCTTGAAATCCTTGGAAAAAAAGAATACAGCGAATTTCTTGATACACTTGGTTATCGGGGATTTGAGTTTCCGCAGATGCTTCAGATCATGAATCTGAGATTTGAAGGATATCAGCATGGAAGTGCAGAATTTCCACATGAACTTGGAATTTTCCTCGGATATCCACTTGCAGATGTGAAAGGGTTTATTGAGCACAACGGAAAAGATTTCCTTTATCAGGGATACTGGAAAGTGTATGAGAACGTAGAAGAACGCAAGAAAATGTTTTCTATCTACAACGTTGTAAAAGAGGAATTTATCAGGGAAATGCAGGCAGGGAAGGATCTGTGGCATGCAGCAAGAAGCGTGAGACAGCCATTTGACATACAGCCTGCATAAAGGAATAAAACCTGGTAGATGATAGAAAGAAAAAAGAAAGGAAGAATTTAAAAATGAGTGATATTTGTGTAGCATACTGGAGCGGAACAGGAAATACAGAAGCAATGGCACAGGCAATTGGAGCAGGAATTACAGCAGCAGGGAAAAGTGCTGATGTAGTACCGATGGAAACTATTTCGCCTGCTGATTTAAAAGATCAGGCTGTCTGGGTACTTGGATGCCCTGCAATGGGAGCTGAAGAACTGGAAGATGGAACGGTAGAACCGTTTGTATCTGAACTGGAAGGATTTGCATCAGGGAAAAAGGTTGCCCTGTTTGGATCCTATGACTGGGGAGACGGCGAATGGATGCGTACATGGGCTGAAAGAATGGAACAGGCTGGCGCACAGATTGTCGGCGGAGAAGGACTTATCTGCCACGGAACACCGGGAGCAGATGCAATAGATGAGTGTGAGTCACTCGGCAGGGAGGTGGCTGGCTTATAAGAAATACGAATACCTTTTAAATAAAACAGAAAACCGAAAAAGCTAAATAATCAAATAAAATTATAATCAAATCAAAAACAAATAAAAATCAAAAATTAAAAGCTAAATAATCATCAAAAAAGAGCCGCTCCGTTTCTGCGGGGCGGCATACAAAAAAATCACAATCGTTATTAGAATGAATTAAGGAGATGGATAAGAATGAGCGTTGTAATTGTAGGAGGTCATGACAGAATGGTCTGTCAGTATAAAAAAATATGCAAACAGTTTAAATGTAAAGCTAAAGTATTTACGCATATGTCTGCCGATCTGAATAAGCAGCTTGGACAGCCTGACCTGTTTGTACTTTTTACAAATACAGTATCGCACAAGATGGTAAAAACCGCGCTTGATGAGGCAAAAAGAAGCAATGCGAAGGTGGTTCGCAGCCATACAAGCAGTGGTGCGGCTCTGACAGAAATTTTAACACAGGAAGCAGGAGCAGCAGTTTAAAGCATGAATTTATTTACCGGGATCATGATCCCTTTTATTGGAACGACGCTGGATGTGGCACTTGGATAGAATGCAGAGTGGAAAAGCGAAAAGAAATGAAATGAATGTGTCCTGGTATGAAAATTATCTGGGCACTTTTTATATGTGCCCAGCTTGGCAAATATAAAAAAGAGGTCTTTCTCACGAAAGACCTCTTACAGCGTGCGTTAGAGGATTCGAACCCCCGACCTTTTGGTCCGTAGCCAAACGCTCTATCCAGCTGAGCTAAACGCACATTTATATCGTGTGTTGAACTGTGTTGCTCAACAACAAAATCAAGTATACATCAGAAAAAATAATATGTCAAGTATTAAAATGAAAAAAGTTCAAAAAATCTTGACCTCATTTTTGAACGGGGCGATTAAAGCCGGTTTGCTGGTTCTTATTCGAGATAAGGACAGATCTGATTCCATTTGGTAAGCAGGCGTTTCTTTGACCAGGCTGCATTTGCCGGACTTGTGGATGGCAGACAGATTGCTTTTTGCTGAGTTTGTGGAAAACAGTATTTTTTATATAAGCGGTATGCAGTGCCACCGTTGGTGAAAATCTGCCGGATGGATGCCGTCTGAAGAATCTCTGAAAGGTCATTGGGAACGACATTGTGGATACTGCTGTCACTGGAGCCTTCGATATCACAAGAGGCGATCACATCCCAGACGGCAATGTGGTGTGCAAGGAGTAGTGATTTTTTCTCTTCTATGCCGGCAGGAAGTGGTTCACCTGTAAGTGTGGCAAGAAGATCCCAGAAACGGTTTCTTGGATGCCCGTAGAAAAACTGACTTTCCCGTGATTTTACAGAAGGGAAGCTCCCAAGGATCAGAATGCGGGAGTCTGTGTTAAATACAGGATGGATTTCGTGAAGTACATGTGAAGATTGAGCCATAGGTATGCCTTCTTTCATAAATATATTCAATAAAAGGATAAGCGATACGGGAGTGAAAAGCAAGAGGGAAAAAGTACAGTCCGGGTTACTGTTCACTCCCGTGTCAATCACTACGCTGATTGGCACGGAGGATGCACGTTTTATCTTGAATGGCATCTCGCCCATCGCCAAAGGCGATTTAAAATGGCGAGATGCGTTGCTGGTCACAGGTACTGTGAACAGTAACCAGTCTGGCAGAATGCACAAGACAGGGAATCCTTGTAACTGTCAGAGAATTATAGAAAATAAAAAGATCAGTGACTGATTTTGGAACAAAAAGTTTGTGAATTATTGAAAAAAGTTCTGCTTGTAAAGTGGCAGATGTCAGTGTATAGTGAAGTCACTCTAATTCGATTCTAATTTTATTTTATAGGAAATTGCATCCGGTATAATGAAATACTCTGAAGATACGCCGGGTGACATTCTCTGCTTTGAAACAGATCACAAGAAAAGTATATGATATCAGACACATGATTCGATGTGGCATTTTCAGGACAAGTTAATATGAATGAACAGACACAGGGAGGAACAGGATGGAAGAAAGAAGAGACTATGCGGTACTCCGTTTTGTGGATCAGAATGGCTGGAGTTATATGGTAAATGACTATGCAAAAGGCTGTTCTTTGATGGAGTATATCAAACAGGGGATCCGGGTGGAAAAAGAAACAGTATTTGACTGGATCAGACAGCTTTCAAAACAGCTGGAACAGTATTATCGTTGTGGAAATGAGGATGCGGCGTATGGATATGTGAACCCATATGCAGTGATCATAACCGGAGATGGAATGCTTTGTCTTCTGGATATCAATGAACCGGAAAACGAGGAACTTTTAAAGCAGATGAAGAAGAAAAAGCTTCGTATGCTTTTTGTAAGGAAAGAAAGGGTTCTTTCGCAGAAGACAGAACGGTCGGATGATCTGTATGGTCTGGCAAAGATAATGGAATTTACAGCAGAAAAATGTCTGGATCCAAAGGCATTTACACGGAAAGAAGAGCGAGTCTGGAAAAGAATGCTTGGAAAGTGTTATAGCAGTGGGAAAAATGCCATAAAAGTATTAAAAAATATGCAAAAAGAAATTGGTTTTCTGGAAAGGGAAATGGAAAGACCGAGGGATAATGTTTCGGCAAAAAAGATTTTGCTTGCAATTCTGGCGGTTTGTATCATGAGTGCAGCAATCATCGGAGGGACAGTGAAAAAGCCGGAAACAAAAGCGATTGCAGCGGATCAGGATCAGCCAGAGGCGGGAGTTCAGGAAGGAGTAAAGGAGAAAAAGGAGACAAAAGAGGTTGTGGAACAAAATGGGGACAGTCCTTATCTGGAAATGGGACTTATTTATTATGTAGCGTGGGAAGATTATGTGAATAGCCTGGATAGTCTCGATAAGGAAATGCAGGAGACAGAGTTTTCCGATGCATACCGGGTAGTCATAGCGAGTCTGGAAGAAGGGAGTATACAGCAGGAGGATGGATTAAACGCAGAAGATGCAGTAAAAAAAATATTAGATGAATTGGAGAAACGTGCAGAAAAAATACAGATGAAAGTGTATTTGTACCAATACCCGCTATTGAAGGTAAGTGTTCTGGAAGAGAGTGAAAAATGGCACAGGCTGACAAAGAGAATTGGTGAGGAGATGATTAGAAGACAGGCGTGGTACCGGTGGGATACAAATGGAGAAAAGGAGTGTGAGGTCAGAAAATATCTTGCAGAAAGCTATTTTAAACTTGGTGAGAATTTAAAAGCAGCTGAACAATATGAACAGATCAGAAAATTAGAATCGAATGAAGAAGAATTAGAAGAGATTTATGAAAAGCTGCAGTTGATTTATGAAGAAGCGCAGGAATATGAGAAAGTGTGGGAGATCAGCAGAGAGGCGGTTGAAGTATTACCGGATTCAGAAAGGTTGTGGATGAACTATCTGGAGCGTTATTGTGAGAATCCGGAAATGGAAAGAGAATTATGTGCAGAAGCAGTAAAAAAGGCCATCCAGGCAGTTCCTGAGCTTGCAGAATCAGAAGCGTTTAAACAGCTTCAGGGAAAATATAAAATTGTGATCGATGGAGAAAATATCCGGGTTGGAGAATAAAACGCTGAAAGAAATTTTTGAAAAAGTCCCATAAAAGGGAGGATGCCGGGTGACTTA
>ENA-OPWH01001960-OPWH01001960.1-human-gut-metagenome-genome-assembly--contig:-NODE-1960-length-12071-cov-1.299684_pt1 | contig 12071 bp, 10 predicted proteins | sample MGYA00241506_ERZ502004 | MGnify/ENA primary metagenome ERZ502004 (study PRJEB25962, sample SAMEA2043049) | human gut metagenome | biome: human gut; feature: human-associated habitat; material: faeces... | reverse complement strand
GGGCTGCCAGACAGCATAACAAAACAGTTAACCTGGAAGTCAAGCAATACCAAGGTAGCAACTGTCAACGCAGATGGTGTTGTAACAGTGAAAAAGAAAACCGGAGGAAAGAAAGTTACAATAACAGCATCAAACGATAAGATAAAGGTTTCCGCATCCTGGAAAGTAACTTCCATGAAAGGAATCGTAAAGAAGGTAAAAATTACAGGAACTAAAACTGTTAAAGCAGGAAAAAGCCTGAAATTAAAAGCGAACGTAACCGCTACGAAAAAAGCGAATAAAAAGTTACAGTGGACATCCTCCAACGCGAAATATGCTACAGTCAATGCCAAAGGCGTAGTCAAAACTAAAAAGGTTGCCAAAGGAAAAACTATAAAAATCACAGCGATGGCAACCGACGGAAGTAACAAAAAAGCAACCTTTAAAGTCAAGGTAAAGTAGTCATATAAGATAAAATAATCATAAAGCTTAAAGTTATTATTTTTTAACCACTTCTTCTCTAACAGCCAGTAAAATGACTTTGGAGAGCCAACAAACAGAAAATGAAAAAGGATACTCCCCTCAAGATGTAATGTCGGAGTGAGTGAAAATGCGACTGAGCATTTTGCTCGAACGACTATCTTTACAGCTTGAGGGGAGTATCCTTTTTCATTTTCGTCTGTTTATCCGCAAAATCCATTTTACTTCTCTCTCATTTTATGTTATGTTTATATACGATTATGCCATTTTTTATGGCTGTTTTTTGAGTGTAGAGAATGGAACAAAAAAACAATAAGACATAATATATTTTTTGAAGGAGTTGTAAACGAGAATGTCAGAGATTTATTTTGACAATGGCGCGACCACAAGAGCGCTGCCGCAGGTGCGTGAGATTATGGATGAAGTACTTGAGAAGGAGTACGGCAATCCATCTTCTATGCATATGAAAGGATTTGATGCAGAGAAGTATGTCAATCATGCGAAAGAGATTATTGCAAAGAGCCTGAAAGTTGATTCAAAGGAGATTTATTTTACTTCTGGTGGTACAGAGGCGAATAATCTTGCATTGATCGGTACTGCATTTGCAAATAAAAGAGAGAGAAAGCACATTATTACAAGCTGTATTGAACATGCTTCTGTATATAATCCATTATCTTTTTTGGAAGATGAGGGATTTGAAGTGACCTATCTTCCTGTTGACAAGGAAGGACGAGTCAGCTGCGAGGATTTGAGGAAAGCAATCAGGAAAGATACGATTCTTGTTTCAATCATGGCAGTCAACAATGAAGTTGGGTCTATTCAGCCGATTGATGAGATTGCTGAAGTTTTGAAAGATTATCCTAAAATTCATTTTCACGTCGATGCCGTTCAGGCGGTCGGAAAGGGCCTTGGCAAGATGCTTAAAAATGAGCGGATTGACCTGATGTCGTTTTCCGGTCACAAATTTCATGCACCGCGCGGGATTGGATTCATGTATAAAAAAGAAGGCAGAATGATTGCTCCGCTATTGACGGGCGGTGGACAGGAAAAAAATCTGCGAAGCGGAACCGAAAATCTGCCTGCGATTGCGGCAATGGCAAAGGCTTTGAGACTTGTGGTCGAAAATGAGGACGAATATTCAAAGCGTCAGCAAAAAATTAAAGAAAAAATCTACGATCACGTGGAAAAATTCGACAAAGCAGTCATCTTCTCCGGACGCAACAAGAATTTTGCCCCACACGTGCTTTGTTTTGCAATCAAGGGCGTCAGGGGCGAGACGATTGTCCATGCTTTTGAAGACAATGACATTTACATTTCAACGACAAGCGCATGTTCATCTAAGAAACATACGGTTTCATCGACGCTCAGTTCGATCGGAATTGATGACGGAATTGCAACTTCTGCGGTTCGAGTCAGTCTTGATGAAAACAATACGCTTGAAGAGGCGGAAGAATTCAACAAGGTTTTTGATGAATTATATGAAAAATTTCAGATGATCAACTCTTAAATCATTGAAAGGAAACAATATGCAATATACTGAAATTATGGTTCGTTACGGCGAACTGTCAACAAAAGGCAAAAACAGGCGAAACTTTATCGACCGTTTGGGATTCAACGTGCGTTCCGCAATGCACGATTTTCCGGAACTGGTCGTCAAGGCACATCGTGATCGAATGCACATTTATTTGAACGGTGAGGATTCCGACAAAGTCATCGAACGTTTAAAACAGGTTTTTGGAATTCAGAATTTTTCACCATCGGTCAGGGTCGAACGCGATGTCGAAGCAGTAAAGGAAAAAGCCGTTGAAATGATCAACGAAAAGTTCTTTGACGGAATGACGTTCAAAGTAAACACGAGACGCTCCGATCACCATTTTGTCTATGATACGAACGAATTGAACGAAATGATCGGCGGATACGTGCTTCAAAACGTCCCTGGACTCAAGGTTAAAATGAAAAATCCGGATATTACGCTGCGAGTCGAAGTTCGCTGCGACGGCATCTATTTGTCTCATGAAAAGATCCAGGGGGCCGGCGGACTGCCTGTCGGCACCGCCGGACGCGCAATGCTGATGCTTTCAGGCGGCATTGATTCGCCGGTTGCGGGCTATCTTGCAATGAAACGCGGCGTTGATATTGAAATGGTTCACTTCTTCAGTCCGCCATATACGAGCGAACAGGCTTTGAACAAAGCCAAGGAACTGACAGCCAAGCTGACGCCTTACGTTGGAAGAATACAGTTTATCGAGGTTCCGTTTACCGAAATTCAGGAAACGGTCAAACATGACGTTCCGTCCGGATACCTGATGACGATTCAGCGACGGTTCATGCTCAGGCTGACGGAGGCATTAGCCAAAAAACGCGGTGGTTTGGCAATTTTTAACGGTGAAGCTTTGGGACAGGTTGCTTCCCAGACGCTTGAAAGCATGGCAGCCATCAACGATGTGACGACGATGCCTGTTTTGCGGCCGGTTGTTTCAATGGATAAAAATGAAATTATCAAGATTGCTCAAAAGATTGATACGTTTGATCTGTCAATCATGCCGTTTGAGGATTGCTGTACCGTTTTCGCTCCTCCTGCTCCGAAGACGAAGCCGAAACTTGATCGCGCGCGCTATTACGAAAGCCGCTTAGATGTTGATGGATTGATTCAGCGTGCCTTGGACGGCGTTAAAGTGACGAATATTCAAATTGGCGATTCTTTCTTAAATGATTCCGAACAGGCATTTTCAGAATTGCTTTAATTCTGCATGATTAAATTTAATTTTAGCTTGACGCACTGTGCCAACAAGGCTAAAATACTCGTATAAGCTTTGAACAAGAGGGTTCAGACATGACGATTTAAAGAGAGAAACGGGTTGGTGGAACGTTTTGATCGTCGTCTGAATTGTAGCTTGTGAGCTGTCGGACTGAACCAACAGTAGGTCTGACCGGATATCAGTTCGTTAACATGAATTAAAGCGGGGCATTAAAGCCCAATTTAGGTGGTACCACGGCACTGTCGTCCTATTAGAGGACGGCAGTGTTTTTTGTTTGAATGAACTGGTAAGGAGCACTGCATTTGACAAAGGAAAGGAAGAAACTCAATGGCAAAAGATATTGAAATGTCAACAAAATACGATCCGAGTCAAGTTGAACCCGGACGTTACGAACAATGGGTAAACGACGGATTGTTCAAGCCGAGCGGCGACAAAAAGGCCAAGCCTTATTCAATCGTGATCCCGCCTCCGAACGTAACCGGCAAGCTTCACTTGGGCCATGCCTGGGACACGACTCTGCAAGACATGCTGATCAGGCAAAAACGCATGCAAGGGTTTGATACGCTTTGGCTTCCGGGAATGGATCATGCCGGAATCGCAACGCAGGCAAAAGTTGAAGCTCGTCTTGCAGAACAAGGAATCTCACGCTATGATCTGGGACGAGAAAAATTTGTTGACAAAGTCTGGGAATGGAAAGACGAATATGCAAGCATTATCAAGCAGCAGTGGGCAAAACTTGGTCTTTCGCTTGACTACGATCGCGAACGTTTTACTTTGGACGAAGGATTATCCAAGGCAGTTCGCAAGGTGTTTGTTTCCCTTTATAAAAAAGGCTTGATTTATCGCGGTGAATATATCATCAACTGGGATCCGAAGGCAAGAACTGCTCTTTCAGACATCGAAGTCATTCACCAAGATGACAAAGGTGCTTTCTACCACGTGAAATATCCGTTCGTTGATCCGGAGTATACTTTCAACGGGGAACACTATATTGAGATTGCGACGACGCGTCCGGAAACGATGATGGGCGACGTTGCGGTTGCCGTTAATCCGAGCGATGAACGCTATAAGGATCTTGTCGGCAAGGAAGTCGTTCTTCCGCTTCAAGGGCGCCATATTCCGATTATTGCCGATCAGTACGTTGATCCCGAATTCGGGACGGGGATGGTCAAGATTACGCCGGCCCACGACCCTAATGACTTTGAAGTCGGCAATCGTCATAATCTGGAACGAATCAATACGATGAACGATGATGCGACGATGAATGAAAATGCCGGCAAGTATTGCGGACTCGATCGCTTTGAAGCTCGCAAGGCAATCGTTTCCGATCTTCAAGATCAAGGATATATGATCAACATCGAACCGATTGTTCATAGCGTCGGTCATTCGGAACGGACCGGGGTTCAGGTTGAAGCACGTCTTTCAACTCAATGGTTCGTCAAGATGAAACCATTAGCGGAAGCCGCTTTGAAAAATCAGGAAACTGATGATGCCGTTAAATTTGTTCCCGAACGCTTTGAAAAGACGTTTACGCAATGGATGGAAAACGTTCATGATTGGGTTATTTCGCGTCAGCTTTGGTGGGGACATCAAATTCCTGCCTGGTACAATAAGAAGACGGGCGAGACTTACGTTGGTGAAGAAGCACCGGAAGACGTCGAAAATTGGGAACAGGATACGGACGTTTTGGATACTTGGTTCTCAAGCGCTTTGTGGCCGTTTTCGACAATGGGTTGGCCGGATACCGAATCAGAGGATTTTAAGCGCTACTTCCCAACGGATACTTTGGTTACCGGTTATGACATCATCTTCTTCTGGGTATCCCGCATGATTTTCCAAAGTCTTGAATTTACGGGACGCAGGCCGTTCAAGCACGTTTTGCTGCATGGTTTGATTCGTGACGAACAGGGACGCAAGATGAGCAAGTCTCTCGGCAACGGAATCGATCCGATGGACGTTATCGATAAATACGGTGCCGATGCGCTGCGCTGGTTCCTTTCAACCGGATCGACTCCTGGGCAAGACGTTCGTTTCTCATACACCAAGATGGATGCCGCATGGAATTTCATCAATAAGATTTGGAATGCGAGTCGTTTCGTAATCATGAACCTTGACGACGACACGAAGGCAGAGCTTCCTGAAAAGAGCGAATGGCAGCTTTCCGACAAATGGATTTTGAGTCGATTGAACAAGACGGTCAAAGAAGTTGCGCGTTTGTTTGACGGCTTTGAATTTGGCGAAGCCGGACGTGCTCTTTACAATTTCATTTGGAACGATTTTTGTGACTGGTACATCGAAATGGCCAAGGAAGATCTGAATGGTTCCGATGAAAAGCTCAAGCACAATACTCAAAACATCTTGTGCTACGTGCTTGATCAAACGCTGCGTCTGATGCACCCGATCATGCCGTTCGTAACCGAAAAAATTTGGCTGACGATGCCGCATGACGGGAAATCGCTCGTTACGGCCGCATATCCTGTTGAACATCCGGAATTCGACAATCCGGAAGCAGAAAAGCAGATGGATAACCTGATTGAACTTATCAAAGCGGTCAGAAACAGCCGCGCTTCAGTTAATGCGCCGATGTCGAGCGCAATCGACATTTTGATCAGGACGACTTCGGAAGACACAAAGTCGGTTTTCGATGCAAACGTTGAATACATCAACCGCTTCTGCCATCCGAAGAAGCTTGAGATTTCAGCTGACGTGGAGGCTCCTGCCCTTTCAATGACATCCGTCATCACCGGCGCCGAAGTCTATCTGCCATTGGCTGATCTGATCGACTTGAATGAAGAACATGCAAGACTTGAAAAAGAAGCATCAAAACTTGAAAAAGAAGTCGAACGCGGTGAAAAGAAACTCTCAAACGAACGTTTCGTTGCAAACGCTCCAGCAGAAGTCGTAAACAGCGAAAAAGAAAAACTTGCCGGCTATAAGAGCAAGCTTGAAGCTACCAAGCTTCGAATCGAGCAGCTTGAAAAGGAAATGTAGTTCGCGTTTAAATCGAAGATGCGTTGTTAAAAGTCGGGATTTACCCGGCTTTTTTATTTTGCCTGTCTTATCATGGTATAATTTGAATATGCAGATGATGATTATAAGACAATCGCTGACGGTAAAAATGGGCACGGACGGATAATGTTCATAATAAGAGGTGCAATCAATGACAAAAATGAGCTACGATGAAGCCGTTTCGTTTATTCACGGCAGAAGAAAATTTACGAAGGATCCTTCACTGGTCAAAATGAGAAGGATGGCTGAACTGATGGGAAATCCTCAAAAAAAACTGAAATTGATTCACGTTACGGGAACGAACGGGAAAGGGTCAGTGACCGCATATCTGCGAGAGTTGCTGATGTCTCACGGATATCGCGTCGGGACGTTCACGTCTCCTTTTATCGTCAGGTTCAACGAGCGAGTCGCAATTAACGGTGAGATGATTCCTGATAATGAGCTGGTTGAAGAGGTCGAACGCATCAAGCCTGTCATCGAAAGGATTGATGACGAGTTTGACAATGACGGTCCAAAAGAATTTGAAGTTTTAACGGCAATAATGCTTGATTATTTTGTAAAAATGGAAGTTGATTATGCAATCATTGAGGTCGGAATCGGCGGAACGTATGATTCGACCAACATTATCGACCCGATCGTTTCAGTCATTACGACGGTTGCGATGGATCATGCAAATATTTTGGGAGACACGATCGCAAAGGTGGCGGAAAACAAGGCCGGGATCATTAAGAAAAAGCGCCCGGTCATCATCGGAAAACTTCCAAAAGAAGCGCTCGAAGTCATCTTAAGCAAAGCAAAAGAACAAGACAGTCGCATTTATCAGCCTGAAGTTGACTATCGGGCCAGGCTTGAAGAAGGCTGCGATCATTTTTGGGGAGAAAGCTTCGCATATGAATTTGAAGAGGAAAAATGGCCGCTTCAAAGGACGGGCTTGTTCGGTAATTTTCAAGTCGACAATGCTGCCTGTGCATTAACGGCATTCAATGTTTTGTCAGAAATCGAAGGAATCAAAATCGATCGGAGAAAGGCTGGTGAAGCCTTGGAAAAGACCAGGTGGCCGGGTCGATTTGAAAAAATTCAGGAAGATCCGCTGATTGTTTTGGACGGCGCGCATAATCCTTCCGCTATGGAAGAAGTTGAAAAAACGCTTGAAACAAATTTCAAAGGCAAGAAAATTACGGTTATTTTGGGGATTTTAGCTGACAAAAATTCAGGTGAGATGATTGAAGTATTGCTTAAAAATCCAAAAGCAAGTATAATTTTGACTGGATTTGACGGCCCAAGACAAGTGGCCAGTCCGAAAAAACTGCATGAAAATCATCCACGGACGATTGAAATCGATGATTGGAAAGAAGCGCTTGAAGCAGCGCTTATGCAAAAAAGCGATCTGATTTTGGCGTCCGGATCGCTGTATTTCATATCGGACGTGAGAAAGTATATATTAGAACGAGGTGGACTCAGATGAGTGTAAAATTGGTGATTTTTGACATGGACGGAGTTGTGATTGATTCCGAGAAGGTTTACTTCAGGTCGAATCAGCTTGCGGCTGAGGAACTTGGAATCAAGGGCTTCACGATGGAATATTACCGTCAGTTCGTCGGTGCCGGAACGGAGCACATGATTGAGAAGATGACGGAGGACTACGGTGACAGGGACCTGGTGGAAAGGTTCGTCAGGCTCAGCATGGACAAGGTCTATCCGGTCGTCGAGGCGGGCGAGCTTGAGCTTCGTCCGGGCTTCACGGAGCTTTCGGCCTATCTTAGGGAAAGCGGCATTCCGTTCACGCTGGCTTCAAGCAACTACAGGAAGGACATCCTGTACTACCTTGACAAGGTCGGCGTGAGAGACGACTTCAAGCGCATTGTTTCCGCCGATGACGTCGTGGAGGCCAAGCCGGCTCCGGACATCTTCAACACGGCCTGGGAGATTTCCGGCAGCCCGGCCAAGGACGAGGCACTGATCATCGAGGATTCCCATAACGGCATCCTGGCCGCCAACAATGCCGGCATTCCCGTCATCATGGTTCCGGACGTCATCCCCGCCGGCGAGTTCGAGCGCGAGCACACCGTTGCGGTGCTTGATGACCTCGTTTGCGTGAAGAATTACATCGAAAAAGAAAATAAATAAAATATTTCCCCTTCGATTTACGAATTTATGTATTGAGAGGGGGAAATAATCATGAGTTTGGTCAATGAGGTTTCAAGCAAGTATTTAACGGGACGAATAAAGCGTTTTGGCGTGCAGTCTTTGTCAGACAAGGAGCTGTTATATTATTTGCTCAACGTAAAAATGCAGAGCAAAAAGGCTTCAGAAGCATGCAATGCATTTTTCAAAGACTTTTCAGGTTTATTTCAGATTAAAGATTTTGTTCCTGAAAATTGGGAGCTTTTGCTTGGAAATGACGAGCAATCGCTTTTGATGGAGGCTATCTGCGAATTTTCCAAAAGAATGAAATGTCAGTTTAAATTGCCTTTGGGACAGTTTTGTTCAAGTTCAGTGGTCGGAAAATACATGATTGATGTTTTAGGTGATGAAAAGCAAGAAGCACTGGTCTGTTTTTTTCTTGATACCAAAAATCAGGTTTTGGAGCAAAAGAAAATTTTCAAGGGAACTCTGAATTCGGCAACTGTTCATCCAAGAGAAATTTTCAAAGAAGCTTTGAGACTTAGTACTGCCCGCATAATCGTCGTGCACAATCATCCGAGCGGTGATACGACGCCTTCTGAAAATGATCTCAGTTTGACAAAGAGACTGGAAGAATGCGGACATCTTTTGGGAATTGAACTATTGGATCATATCATTGTCGGAAACAGCTCATATCTCAGCATGCGTGAAGAAAATATTATCGGATAAGCGAAAGAGAGGATTTTAATGCTTAAAGGAACGGTTCATTTTTTTGATAAGAAGAAAGGGTACGGATTCATTACGCCGGACGAAGGAAACGAAGATGTTTTCGTACATTTTTCAGCGTTGGTCGGTTCAGGTTTCAAAACTTTGGAAGAAGGACAGCGCGTTGAATTTTGCGAAGTTGAAGGCAAAAAAAGTTTTCAGGCAGCAATGGTGACGGTCATTAATAATTAAGTTTTCTTAAAATATTTTAAAGATAGGCCTTTCAGAACGATTTTCAAGTTTCAGCAATTCAATTAGAGCCGGATCTATGCTATAATAAACCGCGTGAATTATTTTGAAAACGTATTGGAAACAATAGGTTTCAATGATACAATTGAAATAGACTGAAATTATTGCTCAGATAATGAGAAACATGAAGGGATGGAACATCGTGTTCGGAATCGGAACAAAAAATATTGGTATCGATTTAGGTACAGCAAATACAATCGTTTATGCTGAAGGAAAGGGAATCGTTTTGCGCGAACCTTCAGTCGTAGCTAAGAATACAAAGACGGGCGAAATCGTTTCCGTCGGTTCAGAAGCCCGTGACATGATTGGTCGCACGCCTGCAAGCATTGTGGCTATTCGCCCAATGAAAGACGGCGTTATTGCTGATTATGATACAACTGTTGCCATGATGAAGTATTATATCGAAAAAGCACTTGGTCACAAAGGCTCAAAGCCATATGTGATGGTATGCGTTCCTAGCGGGGTTACGGAAGTTGAAAAGCGCGCCGTTATCGATGCAACAAGAATTGCCGGTGCTCGTGATGCTTACGTCATTGAAGAGCCTTTTGCAGCAGCTATCGGGGCAGGCCTTCCTGTGATGGATCCTACGGGCAGCATGGTTGTTGATATCGGTGGCGGTACGACTGACGTAGCAACGATTTCGCTTGGAGGAATCGTTTCAAGCCGTTCGATTCGCATGGCTGGTGACAAAATTGATGATTCGATCATCTACTACGTGCGCAAGAATTACAATTTGCTGATTGGCGAAAGAACGGCCGAACAGCTTAAGATTGACGTTGCTTCTGCTTCGGTCGAGTCTGCAAAACAGCTTGATTCGCAAACGATTCGCGGTCGCGATCTTGTTACGGGACTTCCTAAGACGATCGAAATCAAGGCTGAAGACGTTGCTGAAGCCATTCAAGAAGTCGTTGAAGAAATCATTACGGCAATTAAAGAAACGCTTGAAGAAACGTCTCCTGAAATTGCAGCCGACGTTATCGATCACGGAATCGTCCTGACGGGTGGCGGCGCATTGCTTCGTCATTTACCGGATGTTATTTCTGAAGCAACAAAAGTTCCGGTATTCGTTGCACAAGATCCGCTTGACTGTGTTGCGGTTGGTACCGGTGAATCATTGAAAAATATCGATGTAATGAAGAAAAACTAAGATTGACGATTAAGTCGTTTCATTAGGAGGTTGGGTTTGATCGTCCAGCCTCTTAATTTTTATGAGGTGAAATTATGCAGAAGTTCTTTTTCAATAAAAAACTTGTCGTGACACTGATTGGCTTGATTGTCAGCTTTCTGCTGATTGCATTTTCAATCAGTGTGCGCAATAATCGTTCAATGCCGCCGTTTATCGTTCAGTTCGGAAACGAAGCCGCCGGAGTCGTCAACACGGTAGTCAGCTATCCGGTTAATGGCGTTGCCAAAGCAGGCAGTGACGTATCTGACTTGTTAAATACGTACGAAGAAAATCAGAAACTGAAAAAAGAAGTCGACAGTTTGGCCTCACAACGCGTTGAAAATCAAACATTGGCAAAAGAAAACAAACAGCTCAAGCGTCAGCTGAAACTTAACAAGAGTTTGACTGATTATGATAAAATCAGCGCTTACGTTCTTTCAAGAACGCCTTCAGCATGGCAAAATCAAGTCATTATTTCGAAAGGCAAAACGGCGGGCGTCGTCAAGAATGCGGCCGTTATGTCAAAGGAAGGTCTTGTTGGCCGCGTCGTTGAAGTCAATCAGACAAACAGCAAAGTTGAACTTTTATCGACCGAAAATGATGATGCCAATCGTTTTGCCGTCCAATTGAGCAATTCCAAAGACGAGACGGTAAACGGCTTGATCACGGGCTACAATTCTGAAAAAAATGAGCTGATCATGGGACAGGTCACGTCAAAGGTCAAAATCAAAAAAGGCACGAGCGTCATTACGTCAGGAATGGGCGGAAATACGCCTAAGGGCCTGTTGGTCGGAAAAGTTGTCCGAGTAGCCGATGATGATTACGGCCTGCCTTCAAAAATTTACATCAAACCCGCAGCTGATATGGCTGATCTCAGTGTCGTTACGGTTGCGAAAAGGACAGATTAGGGGTGAGCGGATGGAAACGTCAAAAATGAAGTACGTCTTTCCTGTTGGCTTGTTTCTGGCATTTTTGCTTGACGGAACGCTTTCGAGCATTCTTGCGAGTCAAATGTTTACCTCCAATGTCGCAATTGAAAGTCGATTAATTTTATTTTGGTTCGTGCTGGCAATTTTTTATGGCGATGAAAAAGTCGAGCATATATACGTTTGGGCTTTTCTTTCAGGCTTGCTTTTTGATGTGTACTATACTGGCTTTTTGGGGATAATGACCATCATTGTTCCTTTCATCGTTTATTTGAATCGCGAAGCGACGCAATTTTTCGGAAAAGCCCCATTTATTATGATACTATTGATATATTTGATAGATATTACGATTTTGACTGCGATTAATTATTTTGCATTTTCGTTGATTGGACAAGCTTCGACGCAATTTGACGAATTTGTGATGCGTGTTCTTTGGCCGACTCTGGTCTATAATATCGCACTGTTTGTAATTTTGTTCGTTCCTGTCAAAAAGGTTTTTACGGACATATCGTAATTGATGAGGGGGAATTTTGAATGCCGTCAGTTATTTTAAAAGGTCACAAAGAAGGGTATGAGTTTATTCTTAAAGATGTGAGCTCATTTAACGAAATAAAA
>ENA-OPWH01001959-OPWH01001959.1-human-gut-metagenome-genome-assembly--contig:-NODE-1959-length-12072-cov-1.960389_pt1 | contig 12072 bp, 9 predicted proteins | sample MGYA00241506_ERZ502004 | MGnify/ENA primary metagenome ERZ502004 (study PRJEB25962, sample SAMEA2043049) | human gut metagenome | biome: human gut; feature: human-associated habitat; material: faeces... | reverse complement strand
CGATGTCCCGCCGCAGGATACGGCAGCAGGCGGAGTGAAACGTCATTGCCCAGATATCCTGCGCCTGAGGGCCGAGAAGATTGGAAAGCCGCTCCTTCATTTCGTTTGCGGCCTTGTTGGTAAAGGTGATGGCGATGATGCTCCATGGCGCGGCGGGTTCCACGGCGCACAGAGCGTCCGCCCGGCGGGTATCATCGGGGCTGGGGTCGTCCCCCAGATTTTCCAGAAAAGTCACGTCGTCCTCCGTGACGGCGTGGGAAATTTCGCAGCAATCGCTGCCCCGGCCGAAGCGCATGAGGTTGGCAATGCGGTTGATAAGGACGGTGGTCTTGCCGCTGCCTGCACCGGCAAGCAGCAGCAGCGGCCCCTCCGTGGTCAGCACGGCCTGACGCTGCATATCGTTCAGCTGAGAAAACTGCCGCTCGATGTAATTTTTCCGGGCGGTCAGAAATCGGGAGTCCATTTGTTCTGTCATAATTGCACCTGTCTTCAACATGATGCCATTATTTTAGCGCATTTTCGGCAAAACGTAAAGAGGGAAAATGCCGTTTTAAGCCATCAGCTCCCGAAGCATGGCGACGGCCTTCTTCTCAATTCTCGACACCTGCACCTGACTGACATTCATCACCGCCGCGACCCGCTGCTGGGTCAGGCCGTGGAAATACCGCAGCTGAATGACCATCCGCTCCCGTTCCGGCAGGCCGGAAATCGCCTGCCGCAGAGCGATTTTCTCCACCATCCGTTCTTCCGATTCCGTGTCCGTGAGAACGTTTTCCAGCGTGAAGCCTTCGTCCCCCGTTTCTCGCTGAATAGACTCCGTGGCGGCGGTGGCCGTTTCGGCCAGGGCGATTTCTTCCGGGGTAAGCCCGGTCTGGCGGGAAATTTCCTGAATCGTCGGCTCCCTGCCCAGCGCCCCGGTCAGGCGGCTGCGGGTGGCCTTGATGGTCGCGGCCTGCTCTTTTAAGCTCCGGGACACCTTTACTGCCCCGTCATCCCGCAGGAACCGCCGGATCTCCCCGGCGATTTTCGGCACGGCGTAGGTGGAAAACTGGGTTCCGTAGGAAAGGTCGAACCCCTCCACGGCCTTGAGAAAGCCAAGGCACCCCAGCTGGTACAGATCATCGGCTTCCGTTCCCCGGCCTAAAAAGCGCCTTGCCACCGACCAGATCAGGCCGGAGTTTTCCTCCACCAGAGCTTCGGACGCTTCCCGGTCGCCCTGCTGCGCCTTGGCGATCAGTTCCTCCGTCCTGCTCATTGCCGCCGTTGCAGCTTCCGGCGCATATGCACCGTGGTTCCTTTTCCGGGTTTGGATGTAATTTCCAGATCGGTCATAAAACTTTCCATGATGGTAAAGCCCATTCCGCTGCGTTCCGCGCCGCCGGTGGTGTACGCGGGACGTCTGGCCTGCTCTATGTCCGGGATGCCGACGCCCTTGTCCTTGATGACGATGTCCAGCACGTTGTCCTTCAGGATACGGCAGCGCAGGGTGATATTCCCCAGCTTTTCCGGGTAAGCGTGGACGATGCAGTTGGTCACCGCCTCACTCACCGCCGTGCGGATGTCGTTCAGCTCCTCGAGATTCGGGTCGAGCTGCGCGGCAAAGCAGGCGACGGCCGCGCGGGCAAAGGCCTCGTTGGCGGATTTGCTGGGAAAATCCAGAATCATATAGTTGTCGAATTTCATGATACAGCCTCCTTGATCTCCACAAGCTTATCGATTCCCGACGCCCGGAACACCCGCATGGGCTGGGGCGCAATGCCTGTCAGAAGCAGCCGGCCCTCGATCTGGGTCATGCTCCTTAAGGCGTTGATGACCACGGCAATGCCGGAAGAATCCACAAAGGAAACCTCCTGAAAATCCAGCACGCAGACCTCCGGGGTGTAAGCCTCGATTTTTGCGGCGATGGCCTGAATATAGGCTTTTGCGCAGTGGTGGTCAATTTCTCCGGTGAGCGCCACCGTCAGCCGTCCTTCCTCCAAAAAACTGGTAAAGTGCATATTGCTTCCCTCCTAGGTAAATTTGCTGATTAACAGTATAAAATCCCGTTTCCGATTTTTCAGTCGGAAACGGGATTCTTTGAAAATAAAGGTTTTGGACAAACGGCAAAATTGATCTTTTGATTGCAGCCCCTTTGGTAAAGGAAACCCGCAGGGGTTTCCTGCGGGTTTTGTTCATTTACAGGCTCTTCAGCGCCGCTTCGCTCTGCTCGAGACTTGCGATCAGGTCGCGGGTCTTCTGCGCCTTTTCCTTCTCCGCGTTCACCACGGCCTCGGGGGCGCGGGAGACGAACTTCTCGTTGCTGAGCTTCGCTTCCAGAGAGCTTAAGAACTTGCGGTTCTTTTCCAGTTCCTTGGAGATACGGTCAAGCTCCTTGGCCACGTCCACCAGCTGACCCATGGGGATATACAGCTTGGCGTCGGCGGTGGGAATGGTCACCATACCGTTTAAGTTTTCCGGCTCCTTATCCAGCATGGTCACGGTGTCGGCGTAGGCCAGACGCTGGATGAAGCCCTCGCCCTCGGCGTAGACCTGAGGCTTGGAGGTCAGCACGTACAGCGCCGCCTTCCGGGAGGGCGGAACATTCATTTCCGCACGGCGGTTGCGGATGGCACGGATGGCGTCCATGACGGACTCCATGTGGCTTTCCTCGGCCTTGAAGGCAAGGTCTTCCCGATATTCCGGCCACTTAGCAATGATCAGCGCGTCGCCCTCGTGGGGGATGCTCTGCCAGATTTCCTCGGTGATGAAGGGCATGAAGGGATGCAGCAGCCGCAGGATCTGGTCAAGCACGTACACCAGCACCTGAATCGCGGTCTGCTTGCGGATCGCATCCTCGGAGTACAGCCGCGCCTTGGTCAGCTCGATATACCAGTCGCAGTAGGTGTCCCAGATGAAGTCGTACACCTTCTGGACGGCCACGCCCAGCTCGTACTTTTCCAGATTCTCCGTGACCTCGGCGATCAGCGTGTTCAGCTTGGACAGCACCCACTTGTCGGCAATTTCCAGCTTGTCAAAGGCAGGCAGCTCGTTCCTGGCGTCCTCGCCCAGATTCATCAGCACATAGCGGGAAGCGTTCCACAGCTTATTGGCAAAGTTGCGCATGGCCTCGCACTTCTCGGTGTAGAAACGGGTGTCGTTTCCGGGAGAGTTGCCGGTGATCAGGTTCATCCGCAGGGCGTCGCAGCCATATTTGTCGATCATTTCCAGCGGGTCAATGCCGTTGCCCAGAGACTTGGACATCTTGCGTCCCTGATTGTCCCGGACAAGGCCATGAATCAGAACGGTGTGGAAGGGCGTCTTGCCGGTATGCTCGCAGCCGGAGAAGATCATTCTCGCGACCCAGAAGAAAATGATGTCATAGCCCGTGACCAGCACGTCCGTCGGGTAGAAATAGTCAAGGTCTTCCGTCTTTTCCGGCCAGCCCAGCGTTTCAAAGGGCCACAGAGCGGAGGAGAACCAGGTATCCAGCACGTCGGGGTCACGCTCAATGTTGGTGCTGCCGCACTTTTCGCACTTGCAGACATCCTCACGGGACACGGTGATATGGCCGCAGTCGGCGCACGTCCACGCGGGAATCTGATGACCCCACCACAGCTGACGGGAAATGCACCAATCGCGGACATTCTCCATCCAGTTGAGATAGGTCTTGCTGAACCGCTCGGGGACGAACTTGGTCTCCCCTTCCTTGACGACCCGGATGGCTTCCTCGGCCAGAGGCTTCATCTTCACGAACCACTGGGCGGAGATGATCGGCTCCACGTCCTGATGGCAGCGGTAGCAGGTGCCGACGTTGTGGCTGTAAGGCTCCACCTTCACCAGATATCCGCCCGCTTCCAGATCGGCGACGATCTGCTTTCTGGCCTCGTAGCGGTCGAGACCCTCATACTTTCCGCCGTTTTCGTTGACCTTGCCGTTGTCGTCCAGAACCCGGATGACTTCCAGATTGTGGCGCAGTCCCACTTCAAAGTCATTGGGGTCGTGGGCGGGGGTCATCTTAACGCAGCCGGTGCCAAAGTCCATCTCGGCGTAATCGTCAGCGACGACGGGGATTTCCTTATTCACAAGGGGAAGAATGACCATCTTGCCCACGATGTCCTTGTAGCGTTCGTCGTTGGGGTTGACGCACACGCCGGAGTCGCCCAGCATGGTCTCGGGACGGGTGGTCGCCACGATCACCTCGCCGGAGCCGTCGGCCAGCGGGTAGCGGATGTGCCACAGGTGGCCGGGCTTGTCCACATACTCCACCTCAGCGTCGGACAGGGCGGTGACGCAGTGGGGGCACCAGTTGATAATGCGGCTGCCCTTGTAGATCAGACCCTTTTCGTACAGGGAGACGAAGACCTCCCGCACGGCCTTGGAGCAGCCCTCGTCCATGGTGAACCGGGCACGCTCCCAGTCGCAGCTTGCGCCCAGCTTCTTCTGCTGCTCCACAATGCGGTTGCCATACTTGTGCTTCCAGTCCCAGACACGCTCCAGGAATTTTTCACGGCCAAGATCGTAGCGGGTCAGTCCCTCCTTGCGAAGCTCCTCCTCCACCTTGATCTGGGTGGCGATGCCGGCGTGATCGACGCCGGGAATCCACAGGGAGTTGTAGCCCTGCATCCGCTTGAACCGGATCAGAGTATCCTGCAATGTCGCGTCCATGGCGTGACCCATGTGCAGCTGACCGGTGACGTTGGGTGGGGGCATGACGATGGTGAAGGGCTTCTTGCTTTCGTCCTTCTCGGCGTGGAAGTAGCCGCCCCGCTGCCACATGTCGTAGATCTTGGACTCCACCTGCTGCGGCTCGTAGACCTTTGGTAATTCTCTTGCCATTTTTTTCACTCCTTTTGTTAAATAAGAAACGCCCTGAGCCGGGGAAGCTCTGAATCGGCTGACTCAAAGATTCCCCAAAAGCTCAGGGCGAAAATTTTCCGCGGTACCACCTGAATTCCCTTTCGGGCACTTAAAAACTGCTGTAACGGGCAGCCCCGTTCTTTCCTACTTTATTCAGAAAAACCGCTCCCGGGCGACCATCCGAACCGGCCAATATGCGCTCGCACCAGAATGCGCACTCTCTTCCTTGAGCCGAAAACGGAACCTCCCGTTCACTGCGTTATCAATTTCATTTCATTGTATTGCAAAGGCAGTATTTTGTCAAGAAAAATGTTGGTGCCCTTCTGCCATCCATTGACATTTCCTGCCGGTCATGCTATGCTTTGGACGAAAAATCCTGCGGAGGCCATTTCTTCATGAAACAGCATTCTGTACCCAAATTCCTTGACAACTTTCTCACACGTACCCTGTCCGGTACGGTGTTTTCATGGCGGGAAATTCTCCGTCTGACCTTTCCCAACGTTCTGGACTGCCTGTCCATCATGTTCATCAGTATGCTCATCACCGCCCTCATCAGCAGCAACGGCGAAGCCAGCGTCGCGGCGGTGTCTCTGGTGACGCCGCTGGCGTGGATGATCACCTGCATTTTCAACGGTATCAGCGCCGGCGGCACGGTGGTGGTCGCCCAGAGCTGCGGCATGAAAGACCCTGTTCGTATCCGCAAGGCCGCGGGCATGACGCTGTGGCTGACGGTGGCAGTCGGCACCGTGGTGTGCCTGCCCCTGCTGATGTTTCCCCGTCAGGTGCTGACCCTGCTTTACCCGGAGGCAGAAGCCGTCGTTCTGGAAAAAGCCCGGATTTATCTTTCCGGCAGAGCTTGGTCGATTCTGGTGTTTACCATATATACCGCAAACTTCGGCATTCTCCGTGGGCTGGGAGAATCCGGCCGGTGCCTTGCCCTGAGCGTCATCATCAACGCCGCCTATCTGGTGTTCAGCATTCTGTTTCTGAATGTGCTTCGGATGGATATTCTCGGCAGCGTTTTTGCCCTGCTGCTGGCGCGGTTCATTGGCTCCGCCGCGTCCGTGATCCTGCTGTTTTTCTGGAAAGCGCCGGTAAAAATGACCTTCGGGCAGATATTCACCTGCGATAAAGGGATTCTCCGCTCCACCTTGCAGGTCAGCATTCCTCTGGGGCTGGAACAGGCGTGCTCGTCCCTCGGAAATGTGGTGGCCGAAATGTACATGATCTCTCTCGGCACCACAGCACTGGCGACCCACGCCATTGCCAATTCCGTGATCGGTGTGTGGTACTCCCCTGCTATGGCCGCGGCGAACCTGTCCGTGACGGTGGTCGGCCGGTGCTTTGGCGCGGAAAAGTATGACGAAGCCAAACGCTACGGCGTCCGGTGCGACCAGATCGCCCTGATTCTGGTGCTGCTGACCTCCGCCCTGTTCATTCCCCTGCTTCCCGCGCTTCTGGGGCAGTACCACCCCACGCCGGAGGTTCTCGCCATGGCGAAAAAGCTACTGTACTGGTCGATTCCCAGTCTGCTGCTGTTCTGGCCGCGGTCGAACACCCTGCCCAGCACCCTCCGGGCGGCCAACGATACCCTGTACCCCTCCGTGGTGTCACTGGCTGTGCTGTGGGTCGTGACCATCGGCCTTGGCTATGTGCTGGCGATTCCCTGCAAGCTCGGCCTGCTGGGCGTGTGGATCGCCATGTGGGCGTCGTGGGCAATCCGGTGCGTCGTCTTCTCCGTCCGCTTCGGCAGCGGAAAATGGCTGCACAAGGCGAGCCGGTAAAAATCGCATATAATGTATGCAGTTTATTGGAGCGGGAGTGTTTGCTCATGAAATTATCCCTGGTAGTTCCCTGTTATAACGAAGCGGATAACGTCGCCCTGTTTCAGCAGGCGGTCATCTCCGCCTTTGACGGCTGCGGCTATGATTACGAGATCGTCTTCATTGACGACGGCAGCCGGGACGCCACGCTGCACAATCTGAAAAAACTTTACGCCGCGCAGAAATGCCCCGTGAAGGTGGTATCCTTCTCCCGGAATTTTGGCAAGGAGGCCGGAATTTACGCGGGCTTGCAGCACGCGGCAGGAGACTATATCTGCCTGATTGACGCCGACCTCCAGCAGCGTCCGGAAATCGTCCGGGATATGGTGAAAATTCTGGACGAGGAACCGGAATTCGACGTGGTCGCGGCCTTCCAGGATCGCCGGGGCGAAGGAAAGGTGCTGTCCTTCTTCAAAAAGTGCTTTTACAGCATCATCAACAAGCTGTCCAAGGTGACATTGCAGCCCGACGCCAGCGACTTCCGTACCTTCCGCCGCAGCGTCCGGGACAGCATTCTGGAGCTTGCGGAATACCACCGCTTCTCCAAGGGCATTTTCGCATGGGTGGGCTACAGCACCAAGTTCATCCCCTACACCGCCTGCGAGCGGGCGACCGGCACCACCAAGTGGAGCTTCTGGAAGCTGGTGAATTACGCCATCGAGGGTATCATCGGTTTCTCCACCGCCCCCCTGCGGCTGGCGACGTGGCTCGGCGGCGTGACGGGCGTTGCGGCTGTCATTTACCTGATCGTGGTGGTGCTGCAAAAGCTGATTCAGGGCATCGACGTTCCCGGTTATGCCACCATCATCGTGCTGATTTTGCTGCTGGGCAGCGTGCAGCTGTTCTGCATCGGCATCATCGGAGAATATGTGGGCAGAACCTTTGAGCAGAGCAAGGACCGCCCGATTTATATTGCCAAGGAAGTTCTGGATTACGAGCAGAACTGACATAATAACACAAAAAAGGAGCAATTTTATGACAATCACAAAGGACATCCGGTACATCGGCGTCAACGACCATGCGGTCGACCTGTTCGAGGGACAGTACGTTGTCCCGGGCGGCATGTGCTACAATTCCTACGCTATCGTGGACGAAAAGGTCGCCATTATGGACACCGTAGACCGGGGCTTTACCCATCAGTGGCTGGACAACATTCAGAACACCCTGGGCGGCCGCAAGCCGGACTACCTGGTGGTGCAGCACATGGAGCCTGACCACTCCGCCAACATCGCCAATTTCCTGAAGGTCTACCCCGAGGCGACCGTGGTTTCCTCCGCCAAGGCGTTCGTGATGATGAAGAACTTCTTCGGCGACGACTACGCCGACCGCCGTATTGTCGTCGGCGAGGGCGATACCCTGTGCCTGGGCAAGCACACCCTGACCTTTGTGGGTGCGCCCATGGTTCACTGGCCGGAGGTCATCGTGACCTATGATTCCTATAACAAGGTTCTCTTCTCCGCTGACGGCTTCGGTAAGTTCGGTGCTCTGGACGTGGAAGAAGACTGGGCAGACGAAGCCCGCCGGTACTACATCGGCATCGTGGGCAAGTACGGCGCGCAGGTGCAGGCGCTGCTGAAAAAGGCGTCTGGGCTGGATATTTCCATCATCTGCCCCCTCCACGGCCCCGTGCTGACGGAGAATCTTGGGTATTATCTGAATCTGTACGACATCTGGTCTTCCTACCGGGTGGAGAGCGACGGCATTGTGGTCGCCTACACATCTGTCTACGGCCACACGAAGGCGGCGGCAGAGCTGCTGGCGCAGAAGCTGGCGGACAAGGGCTGCCCCGAGGTCATCGTGCACGACCTCGCCCGGTGCGACATGGCCAAAGCCGTGGAGGACGCTTTCCGCTACGGCAAGCTGGTGCTGGCCACCACCACCTACAATGCCGACGTCTTCCCCTTCATGAAGGAATTCATTCATCATCTGACCGAGCGGAACTTCCAAAACCGCACCATCGGCCTGATGGAAAACGGCTCCGGGGCGCCCCTCGCCGCCAAGACCATGCGCAAGATGCTGGAGGGCAGCAAGAACCTGACCTTCACCGACACCACCGTGAAGATTCTCTCCGCCCTGAATGACGACAGCAAAGCCCAGATCGAGTCCATGGCAAACGAGCTGTGCAAGGACTACCTCGCCCGGCAGGACGAGACGGCGAACAAGAACAATCTGGACGCGCTGTTCAACATCGGCTACGGCCTGTACGTGGTCACATCCAGCGACGGCAGCAAGGACAACGGTCTGATCGTCAACACCGTCTCTCAGGTCACCAACACCCCCAACCGCATTGCCGTCACTATCAACAAGCAGAATTACTCCCACCACGTCATCAAGCAGACCGGCGTGATGAACGTGTGCTGTCTGGACACCTCTGCCCCCTTCTCCGTTTTCCAGACCTTCGGCTTCCAGAGCGGCCGCACGGCGGACAAGTTCGCCGGTGTCGAGGAGCTGCGCTCCGATAACGGCCTGCGGTTCCTGCCCCGGTATATCAACTCCTTCATGAGCCTGAAGGTGGAAAGCTATGTGGATCTGGACACCCACGGCATGTTCATCTGCTCCGTCACCGAGGCGCGGGTGATCTCCGACCGGGAGACCATGACCTACACCTACTACCAGAACAACGTCAAGCCCAAGCCGGAAACCGAGGGCAAGCACGGCTTCGTCTGCAAGGTCTGCGGCTGGATCTACGAGGGCGACACCCTGCCCGACGACATCGTATGCCCCCTGTGCAAGCACGGCGCTGCGGATTTTGAACCCATCGGGTAATTCAGGTTTGGAGGTAATCGGGCTATGAACAAGTTCAGAACGGTTGTATCCGTGATCGTCATGGTCATTGCCGCGATCGTCGGGTTCTTCATCGGCGCAAGCCTTGGCGACGCGCTGGGCGGGGCAATTCTATTCTCTTTAATTGCCGGATTTGCCTGCGTGATCTATACGTTGGACAACCGGGAGCGATAAGCCAATTAGCACAATATAGTGTAATCCTCCGCATGGACAAAATCATGCGGAGGATTTTTCTATGCAAAAGTATGGCATAAAAAGAATCGTATTATGCGTTTTCGTCTAAGTACGACTGAATACACTTGAGGAACGCCGTGCCGTACCAGGCGGCCTTGATCTCGCCCACGCCGGAGACCTTCTTGAATTCGCTCATAGTGGCTGGCTTCTTTTTTGCCATGTCCGCCAGCGTGGCGTTGGAAAATACCACGAACGCCGGAATTTCCGCCTTTTTCGCCAGTTCCAGCCGCAGTTCTTTCAGCGCGTCGAACAGCTGGGCGTCGTCCGCTGTGAGCTTTGCTGTCTCCGTGACCGGCGTTTCCGGTTCATGGGTCTGCTCCACCAACATGGTGACCGTTTTGCCCCGGTAGAGAACCTCCCCCGCTGCCGGGGTCAGGAACACGGACTGGTGCTCCTGCTCCGTCCGCAGATACCCTTCCGCCTCCAGATGGTCGATCATGGCGTGAATGTCGCTTCGGGTCCTGTCTTTCAGCAGACCGTATGTGCTGATTTTGTCCAGCCCCAGCTCCTGCACCCGCTTGTTCCGGCTGCCCCGCAGAATGTTCCCCAGCAGATTCGCGCCCACATTGTAGCCGAGGGCGTCGTGTACCCGCTTCACGCAGGAGAGAATGATCTGCGCTTCCCGGGTAATCTCCACCGACTGGAAATTCCCCTTGCAGCTGCCGCAGTTGCCGCACATCGCCGGGTGCTTTTGCCCGAAGTAATCCAGAATGTAGCCCCGCAGACAGCTTTTCGTCTTGCAGTAGCCGATCATGGCGTCCAGCCGTTCCAGATCCTGCCGCCGCACCTCCTCCCGCTGCACGGCGTCCATTTCCTCGTTGTCGGAGCCGTTGTTGATAAGGAACCGGGCGGTCTGCACGTCTCCGGGACTGAACAGCAGAATGCAGTCCGCCTCTGCCCCGTCCCGTCCGGCGCGCCCGGCCTCCTGATAGTAGGCTTCGATGCTTTTCGGCATATTGTAGTGAATGACAAAGCTGACGTTGGATTTGTCGATGCCCATGCCGAAAGCGTTTGTTGCCACCATCACGGTCTTGCGGTCGTACAGGAAATCCTCCTGATTTTTGCTTCGCTCGGCTTCGGAAAGCCCCGCGTGATACCGGGTGGCGGCGTAGCCGTGGTCGCACAGCAGCTCGCAGACGCTCTCCACCTTTTTCCGGGTGGCGCAGTAGATGATGCCGCTTTTCCGCTTCTGCCCGGCAAGCAATCGGAGAAGCGTCTTGTCCTTGGACTCCGGCTGGATGACTTCAAAATACAGGTTCGGACGGTCAAATCCCGTGACCTCCCGCACCGGATTGCGCAGCTCCAGAATCCGCTCCACATCCTCCTGCACGCTTCGGGTAGCGGTGGCGGTGAACGCCCCAACCACCGGGCGCTTCGGAAGGCTGTCGATAAACTGCACGATTCTCAAATAGCTGGGGCGGAAATCCTGTCCCCACTGGGAGATGCAGTGGGCTTCGTCCACCGCGATAAAGGATATGTTCAGCTTCTCCACCACGCCGCCGAAGCCCGGATAGTCCAGCCGTTCCGGGGCGACATAGACGATTTTGTACCGCCCGGCCAGCAGATTGCGGTATGCCGCCTGCATCTGCGGCCCCGTGAGGGTGCTGTTCAGGAACGCGGCGGGAACGCCCGCCCCTTTCAGTGCCATCACCTGATCCCGCATCAGAGAGATCAGGGGCGAAATTACCAGAGTAATTCCCGGCAGCATCAGCGCGGGGAGCTGGTAGCACATGCTTTTTCCGCCGCCGGTGGGCATGATGCCGAATACGTCCTGCCCGGAAAGCACGCCGTCAATGAGCTTCTCCTGCCCCGGCCGGAAGCTGGAATAGCCAAAGACCCGCTGCAATAGTTCTTCTTTCTCCATACCATCACCGTTTTCGCTCGTATGTTTGACGCTATTGTCGCACATTTTGCTGAAAAAAGCAAGAGGAAAATAGCAAAACAGCGCCGTGCGGTTACACAGCGCTGTCTGAACTTTAGTCATTGCTCTTGAACATATCGGCCACATCGCTGATGGTCACGAACGCTTTCGGGTCGATGGAGCGGATAATTGCCCGCATTCTGGAGATCTGGAAGCGGTTCACCACGAAGTAAATGATGGTTTTGTCCGCGTCGGAGTAGCCGCCTCGGGCGGCGATTTTCGTTGTGCCGCACTCGAAAGCCTCCATCAGCGCGGCGCTGATCTCCTCGGCTTTGTCCGTGACGATCATGACCTCCTTGGAGCGGTCAATTCCTTCTACCACGAAGTCAACGGTTTTCAGCCCCGCCCCGTAGGCCACGATGGAGTAAAGGGGCAGAATCCAGCTGTGCATCACGCTGCCGCAGAGAATGTACAAAATGACGTTGTAGATCATGACAAAGGTGCCGACGGTCAGGCTCAGCTTCTTTGCGAAAA